>Ga0224501_10000161_pt1 | contig 65847 bp, 54 predicted proteins | sample SF_Oct11_sed_USG_4_FD_169105 | JGI IMG/M metagenome (GOLD analysis project Ga0224501, IMG submission 169105) | Sediment microbial communities from San Francisco Bay, California, United States - SF_Oct11_sed_USGS_8_1 | ecosystem: Environmental > Aquatic > Marine > Sediment | place: USA...
CCCGCCCACATCTTCGACCTGCACAGGTTCCCGCTGAAGTGGCGCGCGACCTGCGTGAAAAACCAGCGCAATCGCGGCACCTGTGTGGCCTTCGGCATCACCGCTGCGGTGGAAACGAAGATCGCGGTCAACCACAACCGCTGGACCAACCTCTCCGAGCAGCGTCTCTATTACTGGGCCAAGGCCCCGACCAAGCACGGCGACGGCTTGAACACCAGCGGTGTGATGGACTCGATGGTCTCGAGCGCCTTCACCTACCCCTGGGAACACAACTGGGATTACAACCCCTCGCCTTCCCGCGACAGCGTCGGCGACCCCGCCTACTACGTCAACTCGTGTGTCGGCTACAGCGCCGAGCACTGCTCCGACACCTCACACCAGGGCGACAAGGTCTGCTCCTCGTTCCTCGGCCTCATGTTCTGCTCGACCGATGGCTCGGCGGTGCCCGCCTCGGGCTTCCAGATGAAAAATCGCCTCCACCTGTGGAGCTACGGGGCCGTCGGCGGCTCGGCGCTGGGACGCCTTTTCCTCGCGCTATCGCATCCGCTGGTCATCTCGCTCCCCGTCACGCCCACATTCGACCAGGCGGCCGGCAACGGCATCATGACCTACGCCGGAGCGGGCGAGGATAACCGCGGTGGCCACGCGCTGGCCGTCATGGGCTTCGTCGACAACGAGAACCTACCCGGAGGTTATCCAGCGGGCGCCGGCGGTGGCTACTTCATCGTGAAGAACTCGTGGGGCCAGTGCTGGAAGGATGGCGGCTACGTCTACATCCCCTACGACTGGGTCCACACCTACGGCTACGCGCTCACCGCCGTCAGTCAGGTCAACTGATCGCGGCGTGATGCAAACACGCGCCCTGGAGCAAGCCGGGGAAACTGTTCCCCGGGGGGGGGGGCTCCAGGGCGCGGGGCTATCGGCGCCTGAGTCTGGAGACCGGTTCGGGGCCCGGTTTCGCGCCGGCGCTGGCGTTCTACCGCAGCCTCGGCTTCGAGGAATATGGACCATTCGGTCAATACACCGAAGATCCCTTCAGCCGCTTCATGACACGCGAGCTGTAGACGCCCGAGGCATCTGCAAGTGGCACCCTGCGGGGGCATGGCCTATTGTTTAGTCATGCCTACTCGGGGTGAGTTTCAAGAGGCGTTGTTGCAAGTGATGGAGCGCAAGGTCCACTGGGCGTGGCCCGGCTTCAACCAGGGCATGGTGCCGCGGGAGCTTTTGCACCTGCACCTGGAGCAGGAGTACGCCTGCTACGTGCGCGACTTCCCGCTGCTCATCGGGCGAGCCTACGTGCAATGTCCCATCGCCGCGGTGCGGCGGGAGCTGGCCGAAAACCTCTACGAAGAAGAAACCGGCGGCTTGACCGGCGGCCGGCCCCATCCCGAACTCTTTCTCGAATATCCGCGCGGACTGGGCATGGATCTGGCGCGCTTCGATCGGGTCGCGCTGCTGCCTGCGGCCGCCGCCTACCGCGCCGTCATCGACGACGCCACGCTCGCACGCGGCTGGGAGATCGCCGCGGCGGTGACCACCCTCTTCATCGAAGGCACCGCCCACGAACGCGGCGAGGTGGAGCCGAACGCATCCAAGCGGCCCCAGGCGCGGCTGTCGCAACATCCCCTGGTCAAGCACTACGCGCTGCCCGTCGAGCACCTGGCGTTGACGCGCGCCCACCGCCAGGTCGAGGGCGACCACCGCCAGTCAGCCTGGCGCATCCTGCTCGAGCACGTCCCGGCGGCCGAGCGACAGAAGGTGATCGAATGGATGGAGCGGGCGCTGTCGGGCTGGCTCACCTACCGCGACGAGGTGGCCGAAGCCTGCGGCCTGATCCGCGGCGCCGACGGCAGCCCCCAACGCATGGCGAGCTGAGGGGCGGGGCCATCACGAAAGTCTCCCTCGAGGCCTGACCGCGACCCCGAAGGCCCCGACACGCTCGCCGCAGCGATGCCACGCCCGCACCAGCTGCGAGCGGGCGAGCGATGACCAAGGACCCCGCCCGGCAGCAGGCGGGAGCGGCACCCCCGCCGCCGCGAAAACGTCCTGGCAGCTTTGCGGAAGCCGCTTTTCGGCACCAAATCGTGGTGCTGCCGCCGCCGCGAAAACGTCCTGGCAGCTTTGCGGAAGCCGTGGGCGCGTTATGCTGGGGGCCCGGAGGTGGTTGCTTGACGCTGGATTTGGAGCGCATTGCCGATACTTTGGCCGGCCTCGATCCGGGGCTCGACGGGGTGCGGGCCCGCGGGCGGCTGAGGGCGGTGGTGGGCTTGACCATCGAGGCCGATGTGCCGGGGGTGCGCCTGGGGGAGCTGGTGCGCATCGAGCGCCGCGAGGCCGAGCCGGTGCTGGCCGAGGTGGTGGGCTTTCGCGATGCGGTGGCGATGCTGCTGCCCTTCGATGAGCCCAGCGGTCTGGGCAGCGATGATGCGGTGGTGCCCCTGGGACGCCGCCTTCAGGTGCCGACCGGCCCGGCCCTGCTGGGCCGCGTGCTCGATGCCCTGGGCCGCCCCGCCGATGGCCTGCCCGCCCCCGAGGGCGAGCTGCGCGATGTGATGGCCAAGGCGCCGCCACCCCTGTCGCGCCCACCCATCGAACGCCCGCTGCCCCTGGGCGTGCGCGCCCTGGATGCCTTCGTGACCCTTGGCGAGGGCCAGCGCGTCGGGCTCTTCGCCGGGAGTGGCGTGGGCAAGAGCAGTCTGCTCGGCCAGATCGCACGCGGCGCCGAGGCCGATGTCTTCGTGGTCTGTCTGGTGGGCGAGCGCGGGCGCGAGGTGCGCGATTTCATCGACGAGGCCCTGGGTGCAGCCGGCATGGCCCGCGGGGTGGTGGTGCAGGCCACCAGCGATAACCCGCCGCTGTTGCGCATGAAGTGCCCCTTCACCGCCACCGCCATCGCCGAGGGCTTCCGCGCCCGCGGCAGGCGGGTGCTGCTCTTGATGGATAGCGTGACGCGCTTCGCCCGCGCCGCCCGCGATGTGGGCCTGGCCGCCGGCGAGCCACCCGCCCGCCGCGGCTATCCGCCCAGCGTGCTGACCGCCCTACCGGCCCTGCTGGAACGGGCCGGGCGCAGCGCCGAGGGCTCGATCACCGGTGTCTACACGGTGCTGGTGGAGGGCGACGAACGCGACGATCCCGTCGCCGACGAGCTGCGCGGCCTGCTCGATGGTCACATCGTTCTTGACCGCCAGTTGGCCGCCCGCAGCCACTACCCCGCCGTCGACGTGCCGGCCAGTCTGTCGCGCCTGATGCCGCGGCTGGCCAGCTCCGAGCACCGCCGCCAGGCCGACGCGGTGCGCGCCCTGCTGGCAACCTACCAGGCCAAGCGCGAGCTGGTGACGCTGGGGGCCTACCGGCGCGGCAGCGATCGCCAGCTCGATGCCGCCCTCGACCACATCGAGGCCATCGAGTCCTTCCTGCGCCAACGCCAGGACGAGCACAGCCCGCTGGCAACGACGCTATCACAGCTCACACAACTGCTGGTTTGAACGAGTTTGAGCGAGCTTCGGCAGGACTACTGGTAGCTGGCCGAAAAGAGCAAGCCGATGCCGGCGAATCGGTGTTGGACATCGTCGCCGAAGGACTCGGTGCCTTCCTGACCGCTGACGTTGGTGAGCCACAGCACGGCCGCACCGCCGAGACCCCAGTTGGTGCTCACCCACCACTCCATGCCCACCTCGAGGTTGAATCCGAGGCCGCTGTCGGTGCTGAACTCGTCGCCCGCATCGTCGGTGTAGCTGATGCCCGAAGGACCGATCGTCGCGCCGACACGCAGGTTGAGGGGCATGAAGTAATAGTCGACGCCGAGGCCCAAAAGCCCGCTGCCCACATCGGCCGAGCCGCCCACATCCCGCTCCTCACCCCCGACCACGACCGTGGGACTGGGAATGACTTGCCCACCGATGCGCAGGCGCAGGTTGAAGTTTTCGACGATCGCATAGCCGACATCCAACATGAAGCTCGAGCTAAGACCGCTCCTGCCCACATCTTCGCCGGCCCCGGCGCCCGCAAGCCGCTCCCGCGCCCAGGAAACGCCCGGACCCACGACCACGCGCAGTAGAAACCCGTCGTGGGCGTGACGGGGCCGCAGCTCATCGAGCGAAGGAATGTCCGAAACCGGTGGCGACGGCGTTGCAGCCTCGCAGCTGCCCGCGGCCGTGCATACCGATCCCGGGCCACACGGCGGATTGCAGGCCGAGACACACCGCCCCTCGATGCAACTGTAGCCAGCGCGACAGTCGGGCACGCAGGCGAGGGCCGGCGGCGGCGCTTCGTAGGAGGGCGGAGGCGGCGGCACCTCGTCGGTCACCGGCGGTGCTTGCTCCGGTCCGGCGGGAGCCTCGGGGACGGGCTGCTGCGGCGCGGGAGGCGGCGGCACCGCCGGCAGCTCCCCATCCTGAGCCGCGGCCGTCGATACGCTCATGAGCAGCGCGAAAAAAACCGTTCGAAACAAGCCTGGCATCATCTAAACCCCATCAAAACCCCACGAAGTCACGGTACTTTTTGGGTTTTTGGTGGCTCGAGTCAAGCTCTTGCGCCAACCGCCCTTGACGCTCAGAATGCCTGCGATGGGTCTGTATCGCGTGTTGGTGGTCGTCGCAGCGCTCTCGGGCACGACCGCCGCACTGCCCCAGCCCGCCGCCGCCGAAGACGCGGACTTCCCGGTGATCGAGGATCCGCTGCTGGTGCCCGTGGGCTGGTCGTCGCGCAGGAACGCCAAGGGCTCGCGCTTCGACGACGACATTCAGGTCATGCAGGACCAGGTGCTCGAGCCCTGGGACTCGGATGCCGAGCCGCCCAAGCGCGCCGCCCGCTCCCGCCGCAAGCGCAGCGACTGGGGCAGCCACGACAGCGACCGCTGCGAGTGCCACTGCTCGGAGCTGCTGATCCCGCCCGGCTGGGCGCGCTGAGCCTCCGCGCATTTCCCCGCGCAAGCAACTGGCCACGATTGGGTCCAGCGGCTTCAGGCTTCAGTTGCGGCCCCAGTTGCCGCCTCAGTTGCCCCCGCGGCCGCCGAAACTGCCACCGATGCCGCCATCGGGGAAGCTGAAGCTGCCGCCATCGCCTGAGCCGAAGCTACCAGCGTCGCCGAAGTCCAGCGGGGGCACGAAGCAGCTGGCCGGAGCACCACCGCCAAACATGCCGCCACCCCAGAGCACCCCGCAGACGCCCTCGTCGGTGCAGCAGACCTCCACAAAGTCGGCAAAATTGCCCATCAACTGACAGGCGCTGAGGTCGCCGGCGCTGCAGGTGGCGCCGGGCCCCGAGGTGGGTGCGCCCGGGTCGCTGGCGCCGGTGCCATCGGCGGCCAAGGCAGTACCACCGTCGCCGCTGCTGCCGCTGCCCGGGCTGTCGGAACCGCTGCCGCCGCCAGACCCGGAGCCGCTCGCCGAGGTATCTGTTATGGCACCAGCACCCGAGCCACCGCTGGTACCCGCCCCACCCTGGGCCCTGTCGAGGCCGTCACCCGCTGCGCCACCAGACCCGCCCTCGCCACCACCGTCATCGCCACCACAGGCACACAGCGCAGCCGCGAGGGCCAGGGGCCGTAGGGAGGAGCGTAGGACGCTTGGCTTGTTCATGCTCTGACCTCTCTTCGTGTATCGAACATGGTTCAACGATCACAGGCGGCTGGCCAGCAAGCAGTGGTGACAAGACCCATACCCCTCCCGACGTGGAGACACCTGGGGCCGTTCCCCACCCGGCCCGAAAACCGCTCCCACGCTACTCAGTTACGAAACCCAGCTCCAATTCCAGCAGGTGCCGCTCGAAGTTCATGTTGGCGTAGTCGTTACGGTGGTCGGGGCCAGCTGTGTTATCGATAGTGCTACGAACCACGCCGAACTCGTAGCCCCCGTAGAGCTCGAAGCCCGTCCCCAGTTCAAAATTGAGTCCACAGCGCGCCCCGAAACGGTGATCCCGCTGGGTGCGCACATCTTCGGCCACGCTGCTGTTGTCGGGCAGCTGCAGCACCACCAGCCGGGTGGGCTCATGGTATCGCCGCTGCCCATAGACGAGACCTGCAACCACATCCATCCAGCCCAAGGTCGGTATCGTTACAGACACAGAGGCTTCTGGTGCATCGTGGGAGAGCGGGATCTCGAAGCCCGCCAGCCAAAAGTTTCGGATCTCGGGCGGCGCCGCGGTCACCACCCGTTGGCTGCCGAGGAGTTCCCGTCGCAGCCCCAGCTCCGCCAGCAGCGAGATCCCGGTAGTCCGGTAGCCGTACCCCAACGACAGCTCCCAGCTCCGGCCGCCGAGATAGTCGAAGCGCCCATCGGCCACTGCGACACGCCGGAACCGGCCCGAGAGCTTGAACTCGTGGCGCAGCCCCGGCGCCCAGGCGAGCCAGCTGCGCAGGCCGGCCGAGCGCGTCAGCAGCCTGAAGTCGCGCAGGCCCGCGAAGGCCAGCTCCCCGAGGCCGGCCACGCCCAGCCGCAGCCATGGGGCCGGCCGCAGCTCGGCGGCCAGCTCCAACCCGTGGTCCTGGGAGTTGAAGAGGTCGAAGGCCCCGCGCGTGTAGAGCAGCTGCGACAGCCCGTACTCGGCGCGCAGCGAAAGCCACGGAGCGGCGCCCAGGCCGTAGCCCAGGACGAATTCGGCGTAGAGCAGGGGGCTGCCGCGCTCGGGTGTCTCCACCATCAGCGGCGCAGCGGCGCCGATGCCCGTGCGCACCACGTTGCTGTCGTAACCGCCGCCGACGGCCGCCTCGAGGGCCAGCCCCGGCCCCTGGGCCCGCAGACCGCCGGCGATGGCATCCAGCAGCAGGCGCGCGGCCGCCTGGCGCTCGGGCTCGAGACCGCGCTGTAGGGCCCGCTGGAGCTGCTCCTGGGCCGGCTCGCGCTGCCCCCGCTCGTAGGCCGAAACGCCCGCCCGGTAGGCCGCAAGGCCCGGCTCGGGCTCGATCTCGGCGGCGGCGGGTGCCAGCTCGGCACCCAGCTCGGCCAGCAGTTCGTCGAGCGCGCCATCCACGTCGGCCTGCCGCGCCCGCTCCAGGTGGGCGCGGGCGCGCGCCGCCGCGCCGAGCTCCAGCGCCGCATAGCCGGCGTTCAGCCAGGCCAGGCCCCCTAGCGCCGCCGCTGACGGCTCGCCCTGGGAGCCCGGGGCCTCGGCCGCGCTGCGAAACGCCTGCTCGGCTTGCTCGAAGCGCGCCAGCTGAAACAGGCAGGCGCCGCGGTTGAAGTGCAGGCGCGGCCGTCGCTCGGGGGGCGCGACGCCCAGGGCTGCTTCGAAATCATCCAGCGCCGCCTCCAGTCGCCCGGCGGCGAAGTGCTCACCGGCGCGGGCGGCCAGGACCTGCCAGTCGTCGGCCTCGCTCGACTGCTCGCTTTCGTGGGACGCGCCGACGGACCCTGCGGCGTCGGCCGCGGCCGGCTGGGCCGTGGCCGGCAGGCTCAGCCACGACCCGAGCAGCAGCGCCGCGAGCCACCCCGGGTGGCCAAAGCGATCAGCGCCCGGTGCGCGGAGGCGAGCCGTGGTGCACGGAGAAGTTGCGGCCGTCTCCGCCGCGGCTGCGGCGGCGGCGCTGATCGCGGCGCTCGCGCTGGGCGCGGCGGTCGCGCCTGGCCTGGCTGCGCTCGGGGCGGGCGTGGCCGCGGCCGCGCTCGGCGTCGACCGCCCTGGCCTTGTCGCTGTCCCCACGGCTGCCCTGACGAGCGCCCGCACGGGCGCCCTGACGAGCGTCTTGGCGACCGCCTGCCTTGGACCTGTGCGCCTTGCGCTCACTTCGCTGGCTTCGCATGCGACTGATGACGTCGTCCAGATCTTCGGCCGGATCGATCACGGTCACCGTCGAGCGCACGCGCACCTTCCGGCGCTTGGGCGCGGCGCCGTCAGCCGACGTCGTCTTCGGCGATTCAGCCTGTGGAGCCGGCTGCTTGGCTCGCTCCACCTGCTGCGCCAGCGCCTGCGACGCGGGCAGCATCAGCAGGGCGACCAGGCAGGGCAGCCCCATGCGCATGGCCTTCATGTGGCCTCCTGTACGTCGAGGATCAGCTCGTGAACCACGACCTCACCGGCCACGGTCGCGGTGGCCATCAGGCGATGGCGTCCCGGTCGCGTGCCGACAACCGCGATGGGCAGCGGGTTGTCACCGGCCTCGAGCGGAGCGATCCAGTGAAAGTCGCGGTCGAGCAGGACTTCGCCCTGACTGAAAAACGACAGGCCCTCGGGCAGCCGAACGCTGAGCTGGGCCGCGGCCACCGCGCTATCGACGCTGAAGTTGAGCTCCACCTTGGCCACCTTGCCGCTGGGCAGGGCAAAGATCTCGGGGCTGGGCTCGGGCGCCGCTTCGGTCGCTTCAACCGCAAGCACTTCGGCCGCCGGCTCTCGAACCACCGGCGCTTCGGCCACCGACCCATCGACACCGGCGGTCACCGCGGACTCGGGAGCCTCGGCAAGCTGCCAGGCCAACAGCGCCGCAGCGCTACCCAGAACCAGACCCACCCCGAGCCGCCACTCGCCCAGCCAACCGGCGATGCGCGCGGGCAGCCCCGGCGGCGGCGGCGGACCGGCTGCGGCCAGGCGCAAGTGCAGGCTGCGGGCGAAGTCCTGTTCCGAACGCTGCCCACAGGGCTGCTCCTTGAGGCGCCTGAGCTGCTGGCCCAGGGCATCTTCGAAGCCTTGATCGCGGTCGAGTTCGGTCATGCTGTGCAACCCTCTTCTCGGACGGTCCCCGGCGGCGCTTCGTTCCCAGCGAGCGACGCCCCCAGCTCCGTACTCTGAAGCAACACGCGCAGCTGTGCACGCGCGCGCGACAGCCGCGACTTGATGGTGCCCACCGGCACTTCCTCGATGGCCGCCAGTTCTTCCTGGGAAAAGCCCTCCACGTCGAAAAGCACCACGGCGCGCGCGAACTCGGGCCGGAGCGACTCGAGCGCGCGCCACAGAAGCTCGGCCAGCTCGCTTTGGGCCAGCACCTCGTCGGGGGACTCGGCCGGGTCGGCGCCCTCGGACGCGAGCGCCGTCTCCAGGCTCTCGCGCGGGCGGTGGCGGTATGCGGCGCTGCGACGGCGGTCGATGAAGGCATTGCGCACGATACGAAACAGCCAGGTCGAAAAAGCCGCCTGAAAACGGTAGCTGCGAATGGAAACGTAGGCTTTGACCAGGGCATCCTGGGCCAGGTCATCAGCCTCGGCCCAGTCCCGGCACAGCGCCCGGGCCATGCGCCGCACGGTGCCCTGATACTCGCCCACCAGCTGCTCGAAGGCGGCGGCATCACCGGCCTTGGCACGCTCGATCAGGTCCCGCTCTTCACTGCTGGTCGCCATGGGAGTCGCTGCCGAGGGCTGGACGCAGCCGGAGCCACGGGCGTTCCAGCGCGCGCGCAGTCTGTGCCGACATCCTACCACGGGGACGTCCGAGGCGGCGGGTTCGGATGGCGTACCCAGAGTGACACCACCCGCCAGCCAAGCGCGAAACCAAGCGCGAAACCAAGCGCGCAACCAAGCGCGAAACCAAGCGCGAAACCAAGCGCGAACCGTACCGCCTACGGCAAGCTGACGGCGTCGAAGGCGTAGAGCGTCACGAAGGCCAGGCCCAGCAGCGCGAGCATCAGCAGCGCCAGCGCCACCGGATGGATCAGGCCCAGCCCCAGGCGCTGCGCTAGGCTATTGCCGTAGTAGCGACCGCGACTGCGCTGGCGCAGCTTGCGTTGAATGCCGGGCAGCAGGTCGGGGGTGGGCGCCGCCCCCACCACGCGCCGCGTCATGCCGACGGTGCGCGAAAAGGCCTCGAACTCAGCGGCCAACTCCGGCGCCCGCGATAGCAGAGCGTCGAAAGCGCGCCGGCGTTCCGGGCTCAGCTCACCGTCGAGGGCCTCGCTGAAGAGCGTGCGCGCCTCGTCGGGCGACAGCGGCGCTTCTGGCGGAGTCGGCGACGTCATGGCAGCGACTCCGAAAGCTCGGCGTAGCGCGCGTGCAACGCCAGGCGCGCGCGGTGGAGCCTGCTCTTGACGGTCCCGATGGGCAGCGACGTCACCTCGGCGATCTCCTCGTAACTGAGATTCTGCACATCGCGCAGCATGATCAACACCCGCTGATCCTCTTCCAACGCAGCCAGCGCCCGCTGCAGGTGGTGCTCGGCTTGATGCCCTTCAGCCTGCTGGTCGGGCCGGGTGGGCGCCGCAGCGAGCACCGAGGAGCCGCCATCGAGGCCTTCTTCGAGCGGTCGCTGGCTGTCGCGGGCACGCCGCGCCAGGTATTTGATGCGGTTTTTGCCGTGGTTGGCCGCGACCCGATAGAGCCAGGTGGAGATCGCCGAGTCACCGCGAAAACGATGGATCGCCTTGAAAGCGCTGACGAAGACCTCTTGGGCCACATCCTCGGCTTCGGCGCGATTGCCCAACATGCCCAAGAGCAAACGAAAGACCGAGTCCTGGTGGCGGATGACCAACTCGTTGAACGCGGCCTCGTCCCGTCGTTGCAAGCGCTGCAGCCATGTGGGGTCTTCCGCTGCCATCCCAAGTCCCGCCCCATCGATTTCCGAAGGCAAGGGGCGACGCCATCAAATACGACACGCGCGCCCCCAAAGAGTTCCCGGCCATGCGCCGACGGCTTCAATTAACGTGATAACGCAGGCCGGCCATGACGCGCGTGCGGTACGACTCACCATCTGGTGGGGCGTTGACCTGTTGCCTGAGCGAGACATCGACACCCACCTGCTGATCGGTATAACCGACGCCCGCCGTAATGGAGTGATCCTCGCGACCGGCGTCGAAGCGATAACCGATTCTCAGCGGCATCGACTCACCGGCGAGGTATTCCAAACCGCCGCCCACGATCATTTCGGGATCGGCAAAAGTCGTGAAGTCCCACAGCAAGTCGGCACCGACGCCGAAGTTCTCCGCAAGGGAGAAGGCCACGCTGCCGGTGAGCGTCACTGGAACGTAGGGCGAATCGAGGTTGAGGAAGTTCAAGGCCGCGACGTCGAGCTGCAAGCCCTGGGTGGGCACCACGCGCAGGCCCGCGTCGAGCGTCAGTCCATCCACTTTCGAGCGCATGTCCTCGCCGAGATCGTGGCTGAGGTCGATGTAGCGACCGCTGAGCCCGAGCGCAAAAGCCTCCGAGAACGGATAGGCCAGACCGATGCGACCGTCGAAGCCGCTATAACCGGTGTCGCCGGACAAAAAGCCGCGAAACGCGATGCCCGCACCCAGGTCACTGGTGGCCGAGTCGACCGCCACGGCACCGAGCGCGACAGTATTGAGGTGGGCCATGTAATCGACGTTGCCCTCGAGATGGTAGAGTTCGCCGAGGGCGAGGGCGGCTGGGCTGTAGGCGACCGCCGAACTCGACACGCTCGACGCGCGCGCACCGGTGCCAAGCGCGATGCCGCGGGCCGACTCCATCGACGCCGCTTCGGGACACTGGCGCCGATCCTCGAGCATCGCGCAGGGCGCTTCGGCCGCAGCGCTTACACTGCCGAACAGTTGCATCGCCGCAGCAAAAAGCGCGGCAACTGGTATGGATCCCAGCGGGATTCGTGGTGGAAGGAGCGCTGCCATATCGTCGCCCGAATGCGATCACCGGACCATCACTCGCTCACATCGCGCATGCAGGCTTCGAGTGCGTCAATGGGGGGATCGGGCCGAAGCTAGCAGCCCTGATCGGGCGCACCAAAATTGTGGTGCAAGCCGCGTGAACATCGCGCGAAATGGCGCTTGCGCGGGGCGCGGATGATCCACTTCCAGCGGGCCATTGCAAGACAGAATTCGAGCTTTTTACAGCCGCGCGCTCGATCGTTTACAGCGTGTTCAAGCAGCATGAAAAAGATCACCTTCGAGCACGGTTTTTCGATTTGAGTTCTCGATCGTCGTGGACTCAACGGACCCCTTTTGCTAGCTTCCTCGTCCCGTTCGAGGCAGAGGGCAACAACGACTCTACCGGCGCCGACCGGGGCTTAGAGTCGGCAGCGGAGCAGTGCTCGGACGGCTTACCAGCGAGCGTATCGAATTCATGTCTGCAGCGCTCGACGATCGGAAACGTGTGTCCATGATCGATCATTGGGAAGCGGCGCTCATCGATCTTCGAGCGCAACTATCCGCAGAGAATTACGATACCTGGTTGGCGCCGCTTCGGTACGACCACTGCGATGGCAAGACGCTGCGCTTGCGTATCCCCAATCGTTTCTATGCCGACTGGATCCGCACCCACTACCTGGACCTCTTGCTCGAGTCGCTACGCACGCACGGCGCGGTCGACGAACTCGATGTAACCTTCGTGGTCGACCCGAGTTTGGCCGACCAGGAAGCGACCAACACGACGCGCAACACGGCGGCCAACTCATCAAAGCCGGCCTCCGAGCGGCGAGAAGAGTCGGCTGACAACGATGGCGCCAACAGCTCTGCGCGCGATGGCAGCGTCGAACCCGCAGCACAGCGCATCTCCGGCATGGCGCCGCGCCCCAGCTCCTCGAGTCAGGCACCCGGCGGCCATCGCCCCGCGACCAACCTGAACCCGAAGTATCGTTTCGAAAGCTTCGTGGTAGGCCCCTCCAATCAGCTGGCGCACGCGGCGGCGGCGGCGGCGGCCTCGAGCCCCGGCACGCGCTACAATCCGCTCTTCTTCTACGGCGGCGTCGGTCTAGGCAAGACCCACCTGGTCAACGCCATCGGCCATCGCGTGCTGCAGGACCGACCCGACGCTCGCATCCTCTACGTCTCGGCCGAGCGCTTCACCAACGAGTTCATCTGGTCGCTGCAGAACCACCGCATCAACGACTTCCGCGATCGCTACCGAAACAACTGCGACGTACTGTTGATGGACGACATTCAGTTCCTGGCCAGCCGCGAGCAGACCCAGGAAGAGTTCTTCCATACCTTCAACGCCCTGTATCACTCCGACCGCCAGATCGTGGTCTCCAGCGACGCCTATCCCCAGCAGATCGGCCGCATGGAAGAGCGCTTGGTCAGCCGCTTCCAGTGGGGCATGGTGGCCGATATTCAGGCACCCGAGCTCGATACCCGCATCGCCATCGTGCGCAAGAAGGCCGAGCTCGAAGGCATCGAGATCGACGCCGAAGTAGCCCAGCTGCTGGCTCAGACGGTCAAGAGCAATGTGCGCGAGCTGGAGGGCACGCTCCTACAACTGGCAGTGAAAGCTGACCTACAGAAGCGCCCCATTGACCTGCAGTTCGCGCGCGATGCCCTGCAGGCCCATCGGCCCGCGCCCAATCAGCTGACGACCGTGGAAGAGATTCAGCGGGCAGTCTGCGAGTACTTCAACATCCGCATGTCGGACCTGAAGTCCCACCGGCGTCATCGCTCGGTCTCCCATCCGCGCATGGTGGCCATGTACCTGGCGCGGCAGCGGCTACAGACCAGCTACGGCGAACTCGGCGAGCGCTTCGGCGGCAAGGACCACACCACCGTGATGAGCGCCGTACGCAAGATCGAGGGCCGCATCGACAGCGATGACCGCGAGTTAATCGACAGCCTCGAAGCGATCGAGCGCAAGCTCAGCCGGGGTTAGGCCGCGAGCGCAGACAAGTTGGTCGTTTGGTGCGTGACGGCGGAGTTCGATCGCGAGCGCGCCCGGAGTAAAATCCGCGGCAATACTGCAGCTATTTTGGGGGATTTCACGGGGACGTAGGCTGCGAGCGGACCAGGCAGCGCAACGCATCCGGGCAGGTTTCGAGCCCTGGGCTTCAACTACCGAAACGCGCCAGGGACTCTTTTTCTTGGGTCCCTGCGGAAACCGCAGCGAGCCCCGCGACAACGCCGTCACACCCACTCCGTACTTCGACGCCTACGCAGACACCCTCCTCTCGCGAGCGACGCGACCTGGACCCCTACCACATCGGCAACGCAGCCTGCTTGCTCGGTGACCGCGCCTCGAATCGAGCATCCATGGACGCTCGGCCACCGGCGACGCCTGTGTCCTGTCCCGCTGCGGTCGACTCCACGACCTCGCGGCGCAACTGCGACGATGGCTCCATCCCAGCCAGATCTCGCGGTCAGAGCGGCTACAGCTTCACCTGCAGAGCGACCATGCCGGAGTCCGCCACCAGCAGCTGCCGATCGCTGCCCGCGGGGCGGTCGGTCACGTACGCACAGGCCCCGGAGACGCTCCCGACACCCTCGTCCGCCGTGCCGGAATTCGCCGATAACGGCCTTCCAGACGACACGCGGCAGACGATAGGGGGCTTTTACTCCATATGGAACAGTGTGGGGACAAGTCAGCAGATGGCGCGGTGGACGCACTGTGGATTACCAAGTCCACATTGGATCCCGAATTCTACCCACCCCGGCGTGATCGACATTTTATAAGTAATTTCGGATGTTTACGTGCATTAATCCCCTATCCACCACGCTTACGACGACGAAGGTATTTTAAATTCTTCTAAGCTTTACTCAGAACCAGGGCAGTGGGAAAGATAGCCGCCTGTTGGCGCTCTTCGATTCGGCTTTTGAAAAGGGGCGGTCTCTGGTAGCAGTCGGGTTCCCAACCGGGCAGGAAGCATGGAACTGAGCATCCGCAAGAAGGATCTGGAGCGCGGGCTGGCCCGTACCCATGCGGTGGCAGACCGTAAGAGTTCGATGCCGATTCTGTCCAATATCCTGCTGTCGAGCGACGAGGGCCGACTGCGCTTCGCCGCCACCGATCTCTACCTGTCGGTGACCGCCAGCACCGAAGCCCAGGTCTCAGGCAGCGGTACCATTGCGCTGTCGGCCAAGACGCTCTTCGAAATCGCCAAGAACCTGCCCGACGGTGAGGTGCAGCTGCAGGCCGTCGATTCCCACGCGGCCCAGATCCGCGCCGGCAAGGCGCGCTTCAAGATTCCGGGCATGCCGGGCCAGGACTTTCCGCCCTTGCCCGATCCGGACGACGCCGAGTTCGCCAGTTTGCCGGCCGAGGAGCTGGGGCGGCTGATCGCGCTGACCCAATACTCGATGTCGACCGACGAGACGCGGCCACACCTGGCCGGCGCGCTGCTCGAGGGCGACGGCAAGAACGTGCGCATGGTCACCACCGACGGCCACCGTCTGTCGAAGGCCGAGTTCAAGCTCGGAGACGGCGCCCCGATGCTGAACTTCCAGATGCTGGTGCCGCACAAGGGCGTGATCGAGCTCCGGCGCATGATCGAGGAGGCCAAGAGCGAGCAGGGCAAGGGCGATGACGGCCCGAGCCAGGTGGAGATCGCCACCGCCGGTGGCAATGCGTTCTTCCGCCGCGCCGACGTGCTCTTGAGCGTGAAACTCGCCGACGCTGTCTTTCCGCCCTACGACAAGGTCATCCCCGGCAGCCACCAACGGCGCCTGATCATCGGTCGCATTCCGCTGTTGGAAGCGCTCAAGCGCATCCGCTTGGTGGCCAACGACAAGAGCGGTTCGGTGCGCTTCCAGGTGGAGCCCGGCACCCTGCGGTTGACCAGTGAAAATCCCGATGTGGGCGAGGGCAGCGAGGAGCTGGACATCGATTACGCCGGCGAGCCGGTCGAGATCGGCTTCAACGCCCGCTATTTGATCGATTGCTTGAACGCGGTGACCGAGGACGAGGTGGCGCTGGAGCTGGGCGGTAACCTCGACCCCGGCGTGGTCAAGCCCGATGGGCCCACCGACTTTATCGGCGTCGTGATGCCGATGCGCATCTGAGTCCAGCCAGGTCGCTGATGGACGCGGCGAACGAGCCGGGCGAGGGGGCCGCGCGCGGGGCGCTGCGGGTGACAGCGCTTTCGGCCTCGGGCTTCCGCAATCTGGCGCCGCTGCAGCTATCGCCGGGGCCGCGTTTCAACGTCATCCACGGCGACAATGGCCAGGGCAAGTCGAACCTGCTGGAGGCGCTGTACTACCTGGCAGCCCTGCGCAGCTTCCGCGGCGCCGGCAACCGCGACCTGATCGCCGAGGGCGCCGAGCAGGCCCAGCTGCGCGCCCGCATCAGCGGCCCCGCCGCCCCCCACCAGCATCAGCTGCTGCTCCGGCGCAACGGCGGGCGCTTGCTGCAACTCGACGGTAAGCGCCCGCGCTCGCTTTCGGCCTATTACGCCGCCCTGCAGATGGTGATCTTCCACCCGGGCGACATGCACATGGTCAGCGGCCCGCCCGAGCTGCGGCGCGGCTACCTGGACCGCATCCTCGAGCAATTCGACGCCACCTTTGCCGCCACTGCCCAGGCCTACCAGAAGGCTCTCAGGAGCCGCAATCGGCTGCTGCGGGCCCCGAGCCCCAACCGCGGCGCCATCGCCGCCTACGACGAGCTGCTGGCCTCAGCGGGGGCGGTCATCGGCCAATGCCGGCTGCGGCTGCTGTCGGAGATGGCGCAGGGGGTGGTGGAGGCCTTCCGCTCGGTCAGCGGCGAGGGGCTGTCGCTGTCGCTGCGCTATGCGGCACGCGTGGAGCCGGAGGTCGCGGCGCTTCGGGCCGCCCTCAGCGAGCAGCTGCCGCGGGACCTGGCCCGGGGCTACACCGGCGACGGGCCCCACGCCGACGACCTGGTCTTCGAGCTGGGCCGCAGCGCCGCCAAGCACTATGGCTCCCAGGGCCAGCACCGGGCCATCGTGCTGGCGTTGAAGGTGGCCGAGCTGCACGAGCTTGAGCGGCGCGTGGGGCGGGTTCCGATCCTTTTGCTCGACGATGTCTCGAGCGAGCTGGACCGCGGCCGCAACCAGCGCCTCTTCAGCCTGCTGTCGGAGCTGGGCGGCCAGGTCTTTCTCACCACGACCCACCCCGAGCACATCCAGCTCAGCCACGACCGCGTGGACTACCGGGTGCAGGCCGGTGTCGTCGAACTCAAAGCTGACCAAGGCCGCGATCGCGGCCCAATCAGCGGCTGAAGTTGGCCGCGCGCAACTCCAGTATAAGTTGCCCAGAAACTTTCAAAGGCATTGGTTGATCTATGCCCTACCGATGCCAATTGTTTTGCCGTTACGATCTTATGTAGTCGCACAGTTATTCGACTGAGAGTTGATCGCTGCATGGTTGCCTTGGAGACACGCATCCTCGTGGTGGACGATAGTCCTACCGTGTACGAGATGGTGCGCCGACAGCTCGAGCCCGAGGGCTACATCGTCGATGCATTGACGGCCTTCACCGCCCTGCCCGAGTACCTGCGCAGCACACCGCCCCATCTGATCCTGCTCGATCTGGAGATGCCGGCGCTCTCCGGTCACGCCTTCGCGCGCTTCATCCGCAAGCATCAGCCGCAGGAGATTCCCATCGTCGTGCACTCGGCGCGGCCCGAAGTCGAGCTGCGCCGGGCCAGCGACGCGATGGGCGCCTTGGGTTATGTCTCAAAGTCGGCCGTCAATGGTTCGTTGCGCCGTGTGGTGCGCCGTGCGTTGAGCATGGGTCAGCAAGGGCAGGCCGGGTGATCGACGAGGCGGCCGCCCGCGCCGAGCTCGCCGAGCTACGGGCACGTTTGAGTGTGCTCGAAGCGCGCCTGAGGACCTCGGCCGATGGCGATATCATGCCCGAAGGGGCTTTCGATCTGCTGCTATGCCATGTGGGCGCCCAGTCATTTTCGCTGGCGCTGCAGACGGTCGAGGAAGTCCTGCCGATGGCGCAGCTCTCGACGCTACCCGAGGCGCCCGACTGGGTGGCGGGGCTCTTGAATCTCGGCGGCGAGTTGATCGCCGTGCTCGATGTGGGCGCCCGGCTACAGCGGCGCGGACGCCGCGCCGAACCCAGCGACCGCATCGTGGTCTGTGCCCATGGCGCGCGGCGCATGGGCCTGCTGGTCGAGTCGGTCAGCGTGATCGCGACGGCGGGCGCCGGCGCCGTGCAGGAAGTGGATCCGGACTTGCCCTACGCCAGCTACGTGTTGGGCGCGCTCGAGGTGGCGGGGCTGCCCACGTTTCTTCTCGGCGTCGGTCGGTTGATCGCCGGCTCGGGATTGCCGGAGACGCAGCCCTTGGTGGCGCACGTCGAGGAGGGGGGCTCGGGGTGAGCGACGGGAGCCACTGGCTTTCGCAGGTTCAACAAGCCTTCGGGCTCTTGCCGCGCGAGGACTGGCCTCGCCAGCTCGAACGCGCTTTGGCCGAAGGCGGGTTTGCCGCAGATGGCAGCGCCGAGCTCGGTCCGCTCCATCGTTTGGCAGCCGAGCTGACGGTCGGTGAGACGCACTTCTTTCGCTACCCAAATCACTTTGAGTTACTCAAGAATCGACTCGCCGCGCGCCTGGCCCAGGGCGGGGCGCCGCTGTCGGTTTGGTCGGCCGGCTGCTCGAGCGGCGAAGAGCCTTACTCACTCGGGATGCTCGTCAAGGCAAGCCTCGGAAGCGAGGCCCTTTCCCGACTTTCGATGCTCGCCACCGACGTCAGTCCGGCCGCGCTCTACAAGGCCCGTCGCGCCGTCTACTCGCGCTGGTCCTTTCGCGGTGTCGACCCGCTGTATCTGAAGCGCTTCTTTCGTCCCGCCGACGGTGGTTTCGAACTCTGCGACCGCGCGGTGCGCGAGGCGGTGGTCTTCACGCTCGCTGGCATCGAACAGCAGGCACGGCAACTTCCGGCCGCCAGCTACGACGTGATCATTTTTCGCAACGTGGCGATTTATCTCGCGCCCGAGGCGCTTTTGCGCATGTACGGGCAGTTCGCGCGCGCGCTGCGACCCGACGGTTGGTTGCTGGTGGCACCCTCCGATCCGCGCCCGCCGCGGCAGCTCTTTCGCTACAGCTCCGTGCATCCCGAGGACAGCACGGTGCTGGAGCCGGTGGGCGTTTGCGCGGGCGCGACCGCGGCGCCGCCGACCTTTCAGCCGACGTTCGCGCCGCCGGTGCTGCAGCCGCCGATGCCGATGGAGGCACCGGTTCCGGCGCCGGCCCAGCACCTTCCTTCGCCCCCACCACCACCATCGCCCCCGGCCCTGCCCCCGCCGCCATCGCCGAGCCTCGAGCGGGCGCTTTCCCTGGCCGACGCCGGACGCCTGGCCGAGGCCCGTGCCCAGCTCGAAGCCCTGCGTGACCTCAGCCCCGACGACGGCCGACTGCTTCTGTACAGCGGCCAGCTGCACCTGCATGGGCGCGATCCCGAAGCGGCGCTGGTCGAGCTGCGGCGCGCGGTCTACCTGGACGGAGGCGATGTCATGGCGCGCTTCTACCTGGCCACGACTCTGCTATCACTCGGACGCAATGGGCAGGCCCAAAAGCAGCTCGACGCCGTCGAGCGCGCGCTGCAAGGCCAGGGTAGTGACCGCGTCGACAGCGCCGCGGAGCTACTGATTGCGGTCGAGCGTCTGCGACAGGAGCTGCGATGAGCCAGAGCCAGGCGCAAAAGAGCAAGCGCCAGCAGCTGCTCGAGGCCCGCGCACGCTCGCTGGCCCAGCGCGTGGCCCGCCGCGAACCGAGGCGAAAGGAGGACTTCGAGGTCGCGCTTTTCGCGGTTGGAGCCGAGCGCTTCGGGCTGCCGGTCGCGGCCCTCCGGGAGGTGCTGGCGCTACCGCCGATCACAGCGCTACCCCTGGGCTGCCCATGGATCGCTGGTGTGGCGCAACTTCGGGGCGTGCTGGTGACCGTGGTGGACCTGGGGGTGTGGTTCGATGTGCCCGGTCGCGGCCGCCCGACCTATCTGGTCTCCCTCGAGATGGCCGGCCGCGTACTCGCCCTCAGCGTCGATGAGGTTCTCGGTTTTCGGTCGGTTTCAAACGATGAGTTAACTGCCGCAGAAGCCGGCACCGCGGCGGCATCGGCACGTCCGATCAGGGCGCTGACCTCGGATCTGCTCACGATTCTCGATCCCGAGGCCCTCTTCGAACATCCGGAGCTTCGCTTTGAGTGAAAGCGAAATCGACCCATCGCTGCGCGCGGTGCTGCGTGAAGAGGTGGCCGAGGCGCTCGACCGGGTGCTGGACCTGATTCCCACGTTGTCGCGGGGATCCGGCGATGAACTCGCCGCCGCGCTGCAGCAGTGCTTTCGCATCCTGCACAATGTCAAGGGTGCCACGCGCATGGCGGGGCTCGACGACGCCGAGCTGGCGGCGCACATGCTCGAGGAGCGCTTCGCCCACGGTCGCGAGCACGCAGAAGCACTCGAGCCGGGCGACATCGAGCGCTTGCGGCGCTGTCTGATGCTGATCCTGCGGCGGGTCGAGGGCGAGGAGGTGAGTGCCCAGCTCGATGCCCTGGTCGCCGAGCTGGGATCCTCGCCGGGGTCCTCGACGCCGTCCGGGCCGGCCGACCCCGAGGCCCCGTCGTCGACACCGGCCGGGGCGACGGCGCCGCCGCCGCCGCAACCCAGCGCCACCCCGAGCGCGCTCAAGCCATTGGTGCGCGTGGAGGCCGAGCGCCTCGACCGCCTGATGGACTTTGCCGGTGAGCTGTTGTCCCAGCACGTTCGGCAGCAGCTACAACTTTCAGAGCTTTCCGAGCTGCGCCAGGAGCTGGACGCCGTGCGCGCCTCACTGGGCCCCGAGGCCCGACAACGGCTGGCTCCCATCGGCCACCGGGTCGACCAGCTGGTCGCCCGCGGCCAGGGCGAAGTCGGAAGGCTCGGCCAGCTCAGCGACGACTTCGGATGGGCCATCAAGCGCCTGCGCATGCAGCCGCTCATGGAAGTGACGCTCTCGCTCAGGCGCAGTGTGCTGGAAGTGGCCGAGCAGCTCGGCAAGGAACTCGACTTCGTCGCCGAGGTGGGCGACCTGGAGCTCGATCGGCAAATCCTCGATGCGCTGCGCGATCCGCTGATGCATCTCTTGCGCAATGCCATCGATCACGGCATGGAGGCGCCCGCCGAGCGCCTGGCGCTCGACAAGCCGCGACGCGGGCGACTGCAGGTGCGGGCCCGTGCCCAGGGGGCCATGGTGGCCATTGAAGTGGCCGATGACGGCCGCGGCATCGATCTTGCCCGGGTGCGCGAGCAGGCCCGCGCTCGCAGGCTGTTGCCCGAGGGCGATCGGGAACTCAGCGACGCCGAGCTGCTGGAGTTTATCTTCACTCCGGGTTTCAGCACTGCAGAGCAGGTCAGCCGCGTCAGCGGTCGCGGCGTCGGGCTGGACGTGGTGAGTAGCCGCGTGCGCGAGCTGGGCGGCTCGATTGCCGTCGATGCCCAGCCGGGGCGCGGCAGTCGTTTCGAGTTGCTCGTGCCCGTCAGCGTGGTGTCCACCAAGGGTCTGCTCGTCAAGGGGGCGGCGGCGACCTATGCCCTGCCGTTGAGCCACGTGGCCAGAACGCTGCGCGTCGAGCGCGAAGCGGTGCGCTCTAGCGAGGGCAGCGCGGCCATCGAGCAGAAGGGCCAGGCCCCGCTGAAGCTGCGCTGGCTAGGCGCGATCATGGGCGAGCCGCGGCGTCAGGATCCGGCGCAGCTGTCGGTGGTGGTGCTCGAACATGGCCAGCGCCGCCTGGGGTTGGTCGTCGGCGAGGTGCTGGGCGAGAGCGAGTTCGTCAGCAAACGGCTGCCCTGGAACCTGCGGCGGGTGGCTGCGGTGGCAGGCGGCGTGGTGCGCGCCGACGGCAGCGTGGCGCTGGTCGTCGACATCCCATCGCTGCTCGGTGGCGACGGACGGCAAAGGGGCGCTGATGACTCGCAGTTGAAGATTCCGGAGGCCCGGCGCAAGCGGCGCATCCTGGTGGTCGACGATTCGCTGACCAGCCGCACCCTGGAGCGCAACATCCTGGAGGCCGCCGGCTTCGAGGTGGTGTTGGCGGCCGACGGAGTGCAGGGCCTGCAAGCGCTATCCAAGCAGGACTTCGACCTGGTCGTCAGCGACGTGCAGATGCCCGAGATGGATGGCCTCGAGTTGACGCGGAGGATCCGCGCGAGTCCCCGGCATCGGGAGCTTGCGGTGATCCTGGTCACCAGTCTCGACCGCCCCGAGGACATCCGCGAAGGCGGCGAAGCTGGCGCCGATGAGTACATCGTCAAGGGACAATTCGATCAGCGCGTGCTGCTCGAGGCCATCGATCGGCTCTTGTAGGGAAGGCCAGGGAACGACGTGACGCGCAGTGTGCTCATCGTGGATGATTCGGCGACGGCACGTCTCGTCCTGCGCCGCATCATCGACGAGCACTCCGGCGGCGCGCTCGAGGTGGTGGCCGAGGCCGCCGACCGGGCGACGGCGCTCGCGGCCCTCGCGCGCCATCGGCCGGACATGGTGGCCATGGACGTGCACCTGGGCGGCGATCACGGCGTCGAGGTGACGCGCGAGATGATGCGTCTTGCGCCGCTGCCTATCGCGCTGGTGACGGGCGTCAATCCGGGCGATGCGCAGCTGGCCTTCGAGGCTATGCAGGCCGGGGCGCTCGAGGTCTTGCCGAAGCCTCCGGGCGGCCCGGGGGCCGAGGCCGAGCAGTTGCGGAGACGGCTTGCGCGCGCGCTCGTCGCGCTATCGGAGGTGCCGGTGGTGGGGCATCGTTTCACCGATCTGGGACGGCCGGCTTCGACGGTGCCGCCGCGCAAGGGCGCGCCCATCGAGTCACGGGCGCCGGCGGCGATCCTGCTGGGCGCTTCGACCGGGGGTCCACCGGTGCTTCGACAAATCCTGCAGCAGTTGCCGGCGCCCTGTCCGTTGCCGGTGGTGATCGTGCAGCATATCGGCGCCGACTTCGTCGCTTCGTTTGCGCACTGGCTCGGCTCGGTGAGCGGACATGATGTGCGGCTGTGCACCTCGCGGCAGCCGCTCACGGCCGGCCTGGTCTTCGTGGCGCCAGCCAGTGGGCACTTGCGCTTCGACGGCGGCGCGGCGCTACAAGTGGTCAGCGCGCCGCCGCGCCGGCATTACATGCCCAGCATCGATGAGCTCTTCGAGAGCGTGCCACCGGGGCTCGGGGCGGCCGTGATCGCGGGGCTGCTGACCGGCATGGGTGACGACGGCGTGGCGGGGCTCGGCCGTCTGCGGCAGCTGGGGGCTTCGACCTTCGCGCAGGATCCCGAGAGCTGCGCGGTCGACTCCATGCCGGGGCGCGCCATCGCGGCGCGGGCGGCCCGCCGGGTGCTGGCTCCCGGGGCCATGGGGGAGTTCTTGAAGCTGCAGTTCGCGCGCGGCTTGCAAGGGGTCGACGATCGCAAAGGGGAAAGCCCATGAAGGCAATCGCGCCTGCATCGATCAAACCGAGTCTGAAGACTTCACTGCTGGTGTTGTCCGGGGTGATCACGCTCGGCGCGGGCGCGCCGGTCGCGGCCCAGTCGAAGGTCGCCCAGCCGGCGATGCGGCCGCTTTCCACCGATCGCCCCGACGTCACCGAGAGTCCAAAGACCGTCGATGGGGGCCACTTCCAGCTCGAAGCCGACCTGGTGCACCTGACGCGCGACCAGGGCGATAACTCCTGGGGCTTTGCCGTCTCGAACCTGAAGTTGGGGTTGCTCGACTTCGTCGACTTGCAGCTTGTGGTCGAGCCGCTGCGCAACGAAGGGGGACCCGACGGCCGGCGCTGGGGTTTTGGCGACCTGACGATGCGGCTGAAGGTCAACCTCTTCGGCAATGACGAAGGCGAGGTGGCGCTGGCCGTGATGCCCTGGGGCAAGTATCCGACCTCGGGCGAGCTCGGCAATGACGCCATCGAGGGCGGCCTGATCGTGCCGCTGGGCATCGCCCTGCCCCACGACTTGGCGCTGGGTTTGATGGCCGAATTCGACGTCATGGGCGACAGTGATGGCGCCGGTCATCACTTTGAATTGATGAACACGGCGAGCTTCGGCTTTCCCATCGTGGGGTCGCTGGGGGGCTACATCGAAGCGGTCGGCGTCTACAGCGCCGAAAGCGGCGTGGGCTACGTCGTGACGGCCAATGCCGGACTGACCTTGGGGCTGGGCGAAAACGTCCAGCTCGACGCCGGCACCAACATCGGGGTCACCGGGGATGCCGAGGACCTGGTGGTCTTTTCGGGCATTTCCTTCCGCCATTGAGTGATGCGACGCACTGGGCAGTAGAAAACCAAGAGTCAAACGATGCTGAACAACATGAAGATCGGACAGAAGTTGGTCTTTTCCTACCTGATCATGTCGGCGCTGGTATGCGCCACGGGCGCCCTGGGCATCGCCTACACCGCCTCCATCGGCCGCGAGGGCGTGTTGGTGGGCGAGCGGCTGGCGCCCCTGGGAGACGCTGCCATGGAGATCAAGCTCGACGCCACCAAGGCGCACCTGCTCTTCGAGGAAATCCTCTCCGGCGACGCCACCGAGGATCCGCGGGAGGCCTTCGATTTGCTAAACGACGCGCTCTGGTACAGCCGGGCCATCGTCAAGGGCGGCAAAAACAGCGAGGGCACCTTCCACCCCACCCAGAGCGCCGAAGTGCGGGCCAAGATGCAAGAGGTGGAAGCCAGCATCAAACGCTTCATCGCCGCCGCGCGCGATCGGCTGCGCCACCAGGGTCAGGGCATGGGCGTGGGCGCCGGCAGTGCCGCCGACCAGGCCTTCGACGCCGAATTCGATCGCTTCGTGCGCCTGGCTGACGACGCCGAGGAGATGGTGCACGCCGACATGGTGGAGGGACTCGAGGCGCTGGCCGAGAGCAGCGCCCAGGCCGAGCGCGTGATGGTCATGGCGATGGTGGTCGGTGTGGTGCTGGCGTTGGTGGTGGGGCTGTTGCTGGCGCGCTCGATCACGCGGCCGCTGGTTTTGACGGCCGACGTCTCCTCGCGCATCGCCGCCGGTGACCTGCGTGCGGTGGAGGTGCTCAGCGGAGATCGTATCAGCCGGGGCGACGAGGTCGGGATCCTGCAGGGGGCCTTTCGGTCGATGACCGAGGGTTTGCGCGAGGTGGTCGCCAGTTTGCAGACCGGTGTGACCCAACTGAGTTCATCGACCGCTGAGATCAGCACCACGGCCAAGGAAGCGGCGGCCTCGGCGGCCGAGCAGTCGGCGACCGTCACCGAGATGAGCACCACCATGGAGGAGATCAAGGGCACCAGCCGCATCACGGCCACAAACGCCCAGCAGGTAGTCAGCGCGGCCGAGACCGCCTCGAGCACCGGGCGCCGCGGCCTGGAAGCGGTCGACGCGGCGGCGATGGCCATGGAACTCATCGAACAGCGCGTGCGTCAGATCGCCGACAAAATCCTGCAGCTCAGCGAGCAAAACAAACAGATCGGCGAAATCGTCGAAAGCGTCAACGACCTCTCCGAGCAGTCCAACCTATTGGCGGTCAACGCCAGCATCGAAGCCGCCAAGGCCGGTGAGCAGGGCCGTGGTTTCGCCGTGGTGGCGGCCGAAGTACGCAGCCTGGCCGAACAGAGCAAGCGCGCCACCCAGCAGATACGGCGCATCCTGATGGACATCCAAAAGGCCACCGAAAGCGCCGTCATGACCACCGAGGAGGGCACCAAGCGCACCGCCGACGGCCGCGGCGCCATCGCTTCAGTGCGGCAAGTGATCACCGAGCTATCGGGCGTACTGGATGACAGCGCCGACAAGGTGCGGCAAATCGCCGGCAGCGCGGGCCAACAGGCCTCGGGTATTCAACAGGTCGCCCAGGCCATGACCGAGCTGGCCCGCTCCGGCCAGGAGAGCGCCAGCGGTGCGGCGACGCTGGAGCAGTCGGTGGTGAGCATCGATGGGCTGTCGCGGGAGCTGAGGGAGCTGGCGGCGCGCTATCGGGTGTGACGGCTGGCGGGCCTCCGCGCGGGTGTAGCCAAATCGGCTAGATGCTGGCCCTAACGCGCCACGGTGGAGGAGCTTTCGGGCCTGCCGCCCCACGTGATCAGCGTCAACGAGTTCGACCCCCTGCGCGACGAGGGCCTGGGCTACCGGCGAAAGCTGCAGCAGGCCGGGGTCAGCTCCCTGGGCCGGGTGGTGGCCGGCACTTCGCACGCCGCCGACATGATGCTGCGGCGGGCGCTCGGCGACGTGACCGCCGCGACCATCCGCGGCATCCACGGTTTCGCCGCGGCGCTATCGCGATAGCGGTAGGGCGTCGATGCAGCTCTGGTCGTCCCAGTTGGGGCCGCACACCAGGCAGTCGATGACATTGGCGTAGGCCTCGTCGGGTGGCTCGCAGGGGCCCAGTTCGCGTCCGTACCAGGCGTCCTTGGAACTCAAGCCGCAGAAGGCAGGGGCGTCGGCGTAGCGCTTGACACTGACCAGGCTGCCGTCGTCGGCGTCGAAGTAGTGGACGGTGCCGCCGTAGGGGTAGTTCCAAAGCTGCAGCGTCAGAAAGCTCTCGCCGGCTTCGCTGGTGCAGCTGGCGGCGACCAGGGAGCCGCAGCGCGCGCTCTGGGCCCGTGTCTCGAGCCGTGCATACCACTCACTGGCGCTGTCGCGGCAGCGGTCGCGGCGGGCGTCGCAGTAGTCGGCGAGGGAGCCGAGCAGGCAGCGCGCGATGGGCTCTTCGACCTCGGAGGCGCCAGCGTCGGATGCGGCGGCCGCGGCGGCGTCCATGGGCGCGCCAGCGTCGGCGACCTCGTGCGCCGTGGCCTGGCAGCCGCCGATCAGGATCCATAGCCCGAGCCAGGCCCCCGAGGAGGCCCGCGCCGCGAGCCAGGGTGGTAGCTGCCATGGGCTGGGGTCCACGACCCTTGAGGTAGCAGCTGGTGTGCCATCGCGCCAAGGCCCCAGGGCCGGGAAATCCGCCGCTCTAGTTTTGAGCCATGGCCTCCCGCGCCCTCGTCGACGTCTCCGCCTACCGTGACTACCGCTCGTTTCTGGCCGACCACTACGCCCGGCGCAGCGCCCACAAGGGCGGCTGCTCCTACGCGGAGTTCGCGCGCCGGCTGGGGCTGCGCTCGCCCCACTATCTGAAGCTGGTGATGGACGGGGCGCGCAACCGGAAGCCCGACTCGCGCTGCGCTTCGGGCAGACCTGCGGCCTCGCTGGCGGGGCTCTCGACTACTTTTGCACGCTGGTAGCGTTCAACCAGGCCAAGACCGCGCGCGAGCGTGAGCTGCATTACACCAGACTGCAGAGCTTCCGGCGCTTCCGCGTGGCCCACCGCCTCGACGGCGCCCAGAGTGCCTACCACTGCCCGTGGTTTATCCCCGTCATCTACGAGTTATGCGCCCGCGCGGACTTCGATGAGGACCCGAGCTGAGGCGCCCCGGCGAGCGATTTCGGATTTCCCGCGAACCGATTGGTCGCTGGTGTCTGAGGTTTCCGGGGCCTCAGAACTCCTGGATCAGCTTGGCGTAGAACATGCGGCCGCGCGGGTCGTGGGTGCCGATGAAGCCGTTCATGGTCTCGACCCCAGGCGGGTCCTGGTCGAGCATGTTGTAGACGCCGATGCGGAAGGTGGTGGCCTTGCCGATCTCGTCGTCGAGGCGGTAGCTGTACTGGGCGTCCATCACGAAGAAGCCGTCGATGTCCGGGAACTCGCCGTCGTCGGTGATGTTGACGGTGTCGTCGTCCTTCATGCCGCTGATGTAGCGCGGGATCAGGCTCAGGCCGTGGCCCTTGAAGCCCCAGGTGATGGGGAAGTTGACGCGCCACTTGGGTAGCGGCGGCGGTGCGAAGGTGGAGTTGTTGCGCAGGCCCGAGACCTCGCAGCGCTCGTCGTCGCAGTCGATTTCGCCGGTGTCGCGGGCGTCCGGGGCGGTGGCTTCGAGCGGCACGTAATAGGCCATGGTGTAGGTGCCGCTGGTGCTGAGCGTAAGCCGGCCCCAGTCGTCGGCGCTGCCACCGAAGCTCTCGCCGCTGAGGATCACCGCCAGGTCGAAGTCGAGGCCGTAGGTGACCACGCCGTCGAGGTTGATGTTGGTGGTGAAGATGCGGGTGATGTTGCCGGCGGCGTCGCGTTGGACCTTGGTGGGGTCGCGCATGGCCTCGTCCATTGCCCTCTGTACCGTCGCCGACTCGGTGGTGATGCGATCCTTGTAGTCGTAGTGCCAGAAGTCACCGCTGATGGCGATTTCGTCGATGGGCAGCCAGGTCAAGCCGGCGCTGAGGATGAACGCGGTCTCGGGTCCGACGTCGGGGTTGCCGGAGACCTCGTTGGGCACGGTCTCGGGCAGCGGCGAGCCGGGGGCCGCGATGCTGGTCGGGGTGACGACGGTGCCGGGAAAGCTCTGGTAGAGCGAGGGGGCGCGGAAGGCGGTGGCGAAGTGACCGCGCAGGGTCAGCTTGCGCAGGGCTTCGGGAACGCTGTCGCGACCGGCCAGCGAGGCGGGCACCAGCGTCAGGCCGATGGTGGGGTTGGCGCTGAGGTCGTCGGTGTCGTCGTAGGTCTCGATGCGGCCGGCGGTCTGCACCTCGAGTCCGTCGAGCAGGGGCCACAGACACTCGAGGTAGGCGGCGTAGACGTTGCGCTCGGCGATGGCGTCGCTGTTGCCCAAAAGGACGGCGTAGTTCTCCTGGGCCGCGTCGTTGTCGTTTTCCGAGGCCCGGCTCTCGAGGCGGTACTGGCCGCCAAAGGCGAAGGCGAAGTCGCCGCCGGGCAGCTCGAAGAGCGAGCCGGTGAGGCCGGCGTTGGCGGTGTGCATCGCCTGGTCGGTTTGGGTGACGAAGCCGCCCTCGATGCGGTCGAGCACGGCTTCGGAGTTGGGCGTGCCGCTGCCGAAGGGGTTGTAGCAGCCGCTCAGATCGGTGGGATCGGAGCAGCTGTTGAGGGCTTCTTGCAGTTCGGCGCTCAGGCTGTCGTTGATCAGGCCGCGGTAACGGCTCTGGCCCCAGGTGCCGTAGAGTTCCCACTCCCAGTCCTCGGCGAGCGTATTGGCCGCGGCGTCCTCGAAGTCGCCGTGGATGCCGACCGCCAGGCGCAGGGTGTCGTCGGCCATCATGTTGCGCTTGGGGCCGTGCTCGGCGCCACGGATGCGGCCGAGGAAGGTCACGTCCTGGCCGTAGGGGTTGTCGATGTGGTCGGCCGGGATGGTCGGCACCGTCAGCAGTGGAAAGGAGGGCGAGGTGACGGCGTGACCGCGGGTGCGGGCGACGTTGAGTTCGGCGAAGAGGGAGGTGTGCTGGGTGACGTCGAACTCGGCCGAGGCGAAGGCCGTCATGCGCTCGTTGGCGCCGACCAGGGACTGGAAGGGCTGGATGTCGAACTGGCAGATGGTGCCCGTGCCGGCGCTGGAGGGCATGACCATGGAGCCCTGGACGCTGTCGCAGGTGGGGTCGGCCATGGGCGAGATGCCTACGATGTAGGAACCGGGCTGGCCGAAGCTGCTGTAGTCCTGGTTGCCGCTGGGGCCGCGCGTGAAGTCGGGCCGCTCGTCGGCGCGCAGCTCGCTGATGCGCTGGTACTCGAGGGCGGCGTTGACGCGGCTACGCTCGCTGGCGGCGCCCATGGCCACGCTGGCGGTGTACCAGTCGTGGTCGAATTCCTCGGTGGCCTGGTAGTCGACCTCGGCGCGCAGGCCGTCCCAATCTTGGCGCGTGATCACGTTGACCACGCCGGCGATGGCGTCGGTGCCGTAAATGGAGGAGGCGCCGCCCTTGAGGATCTCGATCCGTTCGACGATCGACATCGGGATGGTGCCGATGTCCACAAACTGGGAGGTAATGCCGCCGCCGCTGGTGGCGACGCGGCGGCCATTGATCAGCACCAGGGTGGCGCTGCCGCCCAGGCCGCGCAGGTTGACGCCGATGGTGCCGGCGCCGGCGAAGTCGCCGCGGAAGCCCGAGCCCTGTCCGACGGTTAGGTACTGCACCACGTCGGCCAGGTTGGTGGCGCCGCTGTACTCCAGCTGCTCGCGGCTGATGACGGCCACCGGCGCCGACGAAGCGAAGTTGGTGCGCTTGATGCGCGAGCCGGTGACTACGATTTCTTCGATCGGCTCGCCCTCGGCGGGCGCGTCTTCCACGGTTTCGACGGGCTCGCTTTCGACCGCGGGTGGCTCCAGCACGACCTGGGGCGCTTCGGCGGGCGCTGCGGCGTCGCTCGCATCCGGGGTCGGTGCCTCGGCTGCGGGCGGCTCGGCGGCCGCTGCGGGTGCTCCGCCGCTGGGTGTTTCGACGGCGGGCGACTCGGTGGGCGGCGCGGCGTCGCTCGCATCCGGTGCCTCGGCTGGTGTTTCGGCTGCCGGTGGTTGTGCCGGGGGAGGCTCGGTGGGAGGCGTCGCTTCGGCCGGCGGCGTCGCTTCGGTCGGCGGCGGCTCGGGCTCCTGGGCCCAGCCCGGCGTTGCCAATAGGCACAGCGTGAGCGCGGTGGTCAGCCCGAGCTTTCCGAGGTCCGTCATCGGCCACTCCGTTCCCGATGGCAGTGCCCTCGGCGGGGAAGATCCCCACCTTCCCGCCATTCGTTGCGCTGGACGCTAGGCCGAAGCGCGATTTGAAAGCAACCCCTTTACCGTGACCCGGTGGATAACGAAGATTCCTTTTTTTCCAGCAGTCCGAGGCTGGCGACTACAGGTGAAAGTGCCCAATGGGTAGTTTTCCCCTCACGGGGAGTTGGCCCGTTCCGCTATAGGAAGGAGTGACCCAGCGGACAAGTGCGGCGGTTGTCAGCCGTCGCCGCGATGGCAGTTGGATGCGCGACGACGACGACACAGCCCCCAGCCTCGAGCGGCAGTTGGCGCGGCTGCGAGTCGAGCGCGATGAGCTGCTGGCCGAGAACGCCAGCCTGCGCGGTCAACTGATGGTGGAGCGCGCCAGCGCCTCGCATGCGCCCTGGCAGCCTCCCCTCGATTCCCGGCCTGTCGAGAACCCGAATCGGGGTTCCGGTCGGCTGGTCGGGGGTTTTTGGTGGAATCAGGCGGCGGGTCTTCTGGACTGCTCCGACGGGCTGCGGCGCCTGCTGGGGCTGGAGCCGCATCTGATGATCTCGGGAGCCACCGCCCTGTCGATGATCGTACCCGAGGACCGCGAAACCACACGGGCCGCGGTCGCGCGCCTGCGTTCGGGACAGGAGCGGGAGCGCCTGGAGCTGACGGCGATCGCGAGCGACGGCCGCAGTCATCGCCTGGAGCTTCGGGTCGCCGCCATCCGCGACGACGACGGAACCTTCAGGGCGCTGGCGGGCGTGTGCAGTCACGCGCGCCGTTACGGCGGAGTGGACGGTGCCGGCAGCGACGCGGCCTGAGGGCCGAGGCCGGTGTACAGTCCGGTCGGCGCTCGATACGGGTGTGCTTGCCTTCGGCAAGTCCGCCAACGTCGGTCTTTCGGGGTGGGCAAGCGAATGACCAGATTTAGTTGATCGTTGCCGCGACCGTGGAAACCGAAGCGATCGCGGCCGAGCAAGCCGACGTAGATGTCCTGGAGGTCGTGTCGCTATCGCCGTCGACCCGCCGCCCGCCAGCGCCGTGATGCCCCATCACTCGATGGCTCACACTCTTTGCCAGCTTGCGCGGCAGGTGCAGGTCGCGACCCGGGCTCACCGCGGTGGGCGCGGGCGGCGGCTGCGGGGGCCGGCCCGTTGGGTGCGGTCGCGGCGGGGTTCTTCGACTTCGCCGGGCACGCGCAGGTCCTGGCCGCGTGCCCGTCGCATCAGGTCGCGCTGGCGGTCGCGTAGCACCGGGCTCGGCACCTGCCGCGTGATGTCGTCGAGTATGGCGGCGTAGCGCGCGAAGCGTACTCCGTCGTCGGCTTCGAGCGCCGCGAGCGCGGCGCGGCGCAGGGTTTCGGCGCTTTGCAGCGGCGCCAGCTCTGCCCGCTGGGTGTCGGCCACGGCGCGCTCGACCAGCTTCAGCCCCCGCTCGTGGTCGTCGAGCATGGTGCGGCACAGGCCTTCGAGGGCCACAAGGCGCGTGTGTTGACGCACGTCGAGCTCGGCCGCTTCGCTCATCGCCACCGCGTCTTCGATTTCCGGGAGCGTGTGCTCGGGGCCGTCGAGCTCGAGCGCAACCGCCAGGTAATCGTCGATGGCGATGCCCCAGATCATGTCCCGGTCGGGTTCGCTGACCGCCAGGCAGCGCTCCAGGTGCAGCCGCCCGGCCTCCGGGTCGCCCGAAAGTACGTGGTAGATGCCCTCGCAGTCGTCGCGTAGGGCGGCGTAGCCGGGGAAACGCTGGGAGAGGTCGCGCAGCAGCTCGAGCGAGCGCCGCACCAGCGTCAGGTCGCCCAGCAGCACCGCGAAGCGCATCTCGACCACGGCCTCGCTGCCCACCAGGGTGCGCGCTCCGCCGCCTTGCAACGCCATGGCGTCGATCTCGGCGGCGCAGCGCCCGGCCTGCCTCAGGTCGGCCCGGCCCAGGGCCGAAAGCCGGCGCAGTTGGGCGGCGTTGACCCGGAAGAGCGGGTCCCGCTCGAGTTCGTCGGCCCAGCGCTGCACGCGCGGCTCGGTGCGCGAGAGCGAGCTGAGTGCCATGGCATAGAGCAGGGCCCGCTCGAGGGAACCCGTGGCGCTGTCGGATAGCCCCATGCGGCCGGCGCGGATCTCCATCAGTGTCGGCCATAGTTTGGTCTCGGCCCGCTCGTTGCGCCCGGCGGCCAGGTCTGCGGTGCACTCGGCGATGCGGCCGATCAGCGCCATCGCGGGGATCAGCGGCTCGAGCTTTTCGATCAGCGCACGCAGCCTCCCGATGCGCGCGCTGTCGGTGAGGGCGGCGGCCGGGCCGATGGCGTAGAGCACGTAGCGACCCAGCTGCTCGAGCGACTTCGCCGGCGCAAGGCCGCGGCGCTCGGGCGGCGTCTGGTCGTAGCGCGCCTGGGCCCACTCCAGGCACTGACCCAGGCGCTCCATGGCCGATAACTGGCTGTCATATTCGTCCCAGCGGCTGAGGCCGCTGTCTTCGAGGAAACTGCGCTCGAGTTCGAGGCCGTGGCGCTCGGCCAACTCCGGGTCAATGTAGAGGGCGATGCCCACCAGGTACAGTCTGAGCGCGGTGGCCTCGCGCGGCGGCCGGGAAAGCCGCAAGCAGGCGTCGAGCGCTTGCTCGACCACGTGGCTGACGATGGGCAGCAGCTCCGCCTCCACCACCACGGCCTGGTCTTCGAGCGCGTAGATGTGGTCGAGCACGGTCTTGACGGCCTGGTCTTCGAGCCCGGCCAGGAGCAGTTGCTCGGCCTGGCGCAGGGGGTGGGCACGGCGTTCGGAAAGCCGCTGGGCGATGTGGGTGTGGATTTCGCGGCGGCGTGCCGGCGCCATGGCGCGCCCGAGGCAGCGCGCCAGGTGCGGGTGCACGAAGGCGTGTCCGGCGCGGCTGCCCTGGAGCACGGTGGCGCCCAGCAGCTGGGAGAGTGCCCGATGCACGCGCTGGGCGGGCCAGCTCGGATGCAGCGCCTGTAGCTCGCCGGCGCTGCTGGCCTCGGGCCACAGGGCCAGGGCCTCGGCCAGCTGCCGGGGGTCGGCCTCCAGTTTCGCGAGGCGCGCCTCCAGCTCGGCCTCCAGGCTGCGCGGCAGGGCGTCGGCTGTGACCTGGGGCGGGATTTCGTAGCGACCGTCGCTGGCGCCGATCACGCCGCGCTCGAGCAGTTGCTGCAGGATGTGCATGGCGGTGCCGGGATTGCCCATGGAGGCCCGGTGCAGGGTGGTGGCCAGGGCGGCGGCATTGGGGCTTTGCCCGAAGAGCGACCCGATCAGCGAAAGCAGGTCCCGTTCGTTCAGCGGAGGCAGGTCGATGCGGCGGCAATGGTCCTCGAGCGCGCCGAAGCCCGGCGGCGGTCGTTCGGGGGCGCGGGAGGGTGCGCTGCAGATGAAGAAGATGCGGCGGGTGCCTGTGATGCGGCTGAGCAGGGCCAGGACCGCCAGCGACGGCTCGTCGCATCGCTCCACGTCGTCGACCACCAGCATCAGCGGGCGCGATTCCGACAGCTCCAGGAAGAAGTGGTGCAGGGCCGAGAGCGCCCGCGGTCGCTCCTGCTCGGCATCGGCGGCAGGTCCCGGGGCGTCGACGCCCAGGGCCGCGCCCAGTTCGGGCACCGCCGCCGACAGCGCCGGGGCGTCGGAGCCCGCGCTGGGCGGTAGCAGCCCCGGCGCCAGCATCAGCAGGTCGCGCACCAAGGCCCGTATCACGCCAAAATCGCCGCCCTGGCCCTGCCCCCCCTGGGCGCGCAGCACCGCCGCACCCAGAAGCCGGCCTTCGAGGGCGATGCGATCGAGCAGGTGCGAGCGCCCCATGCCGACGGCGGCGCGCACCAGGATGCTGCTGCCCCAACCGCGCCTGAGCTGCAGCAACTCGCTTCGCAGCAGCGACAGCAGCGAGTCGCGCCCGCAGAGCGCCGGCAGTGGCAGCGGCGCCTGCCGCCGGGCGTCGCGGCTTTGGCCGTCGGCCTCGGCGTCGGGGTTCTGCGCAGGGCCCTCGATCTGGATCAAACGCGCTTCTACCTCGCCGGCGCTCAGCGGGCGCCGCGAGGGGCTGAGCGACAAAAGCCCCATGATCAGCCCGTCGAGGGCCGCCGGCACGCTGGGGTCGAAGTGGCTGGGTGCCACCGGCCGGCTGCGCCAGAGGTTGTGCAGCTGAGACAGCTCGCTGGCACCGTAGGCGTGACGACGCGTCAGCAGGAAGTAGCCGAGGGCGCCCAGGGCAAAGAGGTCGGCGCGGGCGTCGAGGGTGTCGCCGCCCAGGACCTCGGGGGCCATGTACGGGGGCGTGCCCACCGGCTCCGCTGCCGGCCCCATCGGGGCCAGCGTACCAAAGTCGATAAGCCGGTAGCGGCCGTGGGCGTCGCAGGCCACGTTGCCCAGCGACAGGTCCCGGTGCAGCAGGCGGCGGGCGTGCAGCGCCGACAGTGCCGAGGCCAGCTGCCGCAGGATCACAACGACCTCGGCCGGCGGTAGCGGAGCGCGCTCCGATAGCTCGGGGCCGTCCAAAAGCTCCATGGTGTAAAAAGGAGCGTCGCCGTCGAAGCCGTAGTCGTAAACGCGCACGATGTGCGGGTGGTCGATGTCGACCAGGCTGTAATAGGCGCGCTCGAAGATGGCCCGCTCGAACTCGCCGGCGCGTTCGGGGTCGAGGCGCTTGAGGGCCAGTTCGCGGCCGCTTTCGGTGTCCTGCACGCGCAGGACTCGGGCGGCGGCCTCCTCGCCGAGCAGCCCCAGGCTGCGGTAGCGCCCGGCGATCAGGGCGTCCATGGCCTTGACTCTTCGATGATACGTGGTCGAACGGCGGCCGGGAGGTGCCGCGCGCTGTGGTGATCGCGATCCATGACCCTGTTCCAGGGTAGCCGTTTGCGGCGCTGGCCACAAAGCCGACTGAGCCGTAGCGCGTTTGACACTGGACCCCTTTTGGCCCTCACGGCATCAGGCGCAGCCGGGTTTCGGCCCGCGCGACCTTGGCCAGCACCACCTCGCGTTCGGCGCGGCGCAGCATGGTGCGTGCGCCGGCCACCGTCTGCGGATCGGCCACACCCAGCTCCATGGCCTGCTCGGCGTCGGCCAGTTGCTTTTGGCTCAGGCTCAGCAGTGCCTGGGCGCGCTTGAGCAGGCGCCCGGCCTGGCTGGCCTCCAGGGCCCGGCGCTGCTGGGCATGGCTCTGCTGCTGCCGGTGTTCCTCGATACGCGCGTCGAGCTCGGTGGCCTGTGCGCGGGCGGCGTCGGCCGAAGCCCGGGCGCGACCGCCATCCCAGAGCGGAACCTTGAGGGCCACGCCGACCGTGTAGCGCGGGAAGATGTCGAGGTCCTGGGCCTGCACGCCGGCCGAAACAGCGGCGCTCAGCAGCGGGGCGCTCTGCTTTTCCTCGGCGCGCGCACCGTCGCTGGCGGCCTTTCGTTGCCGCTCGAGGGCGCGCAGGGTCGGGTCGTCTTCCGATGGGCCTGGGATGACCGCTGCCGCCTCCAGCAGACTACGGTCGGGCTCGGCCGTGGCCGGCAGTGGCGCGCCCACCAGCTGTTCGAGTAAAAGGCGTGCGCGCTCGAGGGCGGCCTGGGCGCGCTCCAGCTCGAGGGCGGCCAATAGCGCTTCGGACTCGGCCGGTGTGCGCTCGGCCTCGGGGCGCGCGCCCTCGGCGATCAGGGCTTCGATGCGCTGTTTGCGGGCCTCGGCGTCCTCGGCCTCGCGCGCCATCAACGCCAGCAGCTCGCTGGCGCGCAGCCAGCCCAGGTAGGCGCCGCGCACGGTCTTTCGCAGCGCGTTCTTGGCGGCGCTGTGGCCGGCCTCGGCGGCGGCGCGCTGGGCCTGTCGCGCGCGCACGGCCGCGGCGGTGCGGCCGAAGTCGTAGAGCGGGGCGCGCAGCTCCAGATCCACGCCATAGCGGACCTGCGGCGCGAAGGCCTCGGAGTCCTCGATGGTGGGCGAGCCGAGCACCTGGTACTGCTGGCCGTCGGGCTGGTCCACCTTGAGAAGCTGGCGGGTGGGACCCAGGCCGGAGCTGGCCTCGGCGCTGAGCTGTGGGTAGTAGCCGCTTCGCGCCTTGCGCAGCTCGGCGCGGGCCCCCTCGATGCGCGCCCCGTGCTGGGCCAGCTCGGGCCGCTCGCCCAGGGCCTTTTGCTCGAGCGCGGCCAGCGGGATGACCTCGGCGCGCGCGGGGCTCGGGACGGCGGCGCCGAGGACGGCCAGCCAAAGCGCGGCCGCGGACAGGTGGCGGGTTTCGAGATGGGAGCGATTCACCGGCTCATTCCCTCCTGAGCGCGTCGATGGGCGTCAGCGCCGCGGCGCGCCGTGCAGGGATGTAGCCGAAGATCGTGCCGACCGCGACGCCGAAACCGAAGGAGCCGAGCACCACCGTGGGGTTCACGGCCTCGGGCCAGCCCAGCTGCCGCGCCACCGCCGTGGCGCTGGCCACCCCCAGCACCACGCCGGCGCCCGAGCCCAGCACCGCCAGCACCATCGCCTCGGCCACGAACTGACCCAGCACCTGACCGGGCGACGCGCCGATGGCGGTGCGGATGCCGATTTCGTGGGTGCGCTCGGAGACCGCCACCAGTTGGATGTTCATGATCCCGATGCCACCAACCAGGAGTGAAACCGCCGCGATCCCCGCGAGCAGGCCGGTCAAGATGCCGCCGATGCGCTCGGCCACGCGCGTGACCTCATCGGGGCTTTTGATGTTGAAGTCCTCGGGGTCGCGCTCGGCGATGGCGTGGGTGCGGCGCAGCACCTGCCGGACCTCGTTCCTGGCGACGCCGAGCAGGGAGCGATCGTGGGGCTGAAGCTCGATCTGCGACAGCCCGCGCGGGGTGCCCAGGTGCACCTCGAAGGTCGACAGCGGCAGCCACACACCCTCGTCGAGATCGCTGCCCACCATGGAGGTGCCGCGCGTGGCCAGCACCCCCACCACGCGGCAGGGCAGCTTGCGGTCGAGGGTCAGCGAGCGGCCCAGGGGAGCCTCGTCGTCGAAGAGCGCAAGGGCGGTGCTTTGGCCCAGCACGCAGACCTTATTGCGCAGCTGCATGTCGCTGTCGTCGAAGAGGCTGCCGTGGGCGACGCGAAAGTTGGCTGTATGCACGAAGTCGGGGCTGGTGCCGCGCACCAGCGTGCGGTGACGGCGGGCGCCGTGGACGGCGATCAGCGAGTTCATCGCCAGCGGCACCACGCGTGCGATGGCGGTGGTCTCGCTGCGCAGCGCCGCGAGGTCGCTGGCGTCGAGGGGCCTGGGCGCGCTGTCGAGGCGCCCGTGGGCCTGCTCCACCCGCAGGAGATTGCTGCCGAGGGACTCGAATTGGGAGACCACCGAGCGTTGGGCGCTTTGACCAAAACTCACCATGGCGATGAAGGCGCCCACGCCGATCGACAGCCCCAGCACGGTCAGCGCCGTGCGACCGGGATTGCGCGCCGGCGTCTGCAGCGCCATGCGTGCGGTATCCAGGATGCCGCTACGCAGGGCCATCGCCGTCTTCCCCGGCGCCTTCCTCGACGATCAGGCCATCGCGCATGCGGATCGTGCGCTCGGCGAAGTCGGCCACCTCCTGATCGTGGGTGACGATCACGATGGTCTGACCGCTCTCGGCGTGGAGCCGGTCCAAAAGCTCCAGCACTTCCTCGCCGGTGCGCGTATCGAGGGCGCCGGTGGGCTCATCGGCCAAGAGGATCTCGGGCCCATTGGCCAGCGAGCGCGCGATGGCCACGCGCTGGCGCTGTCCACCCGAGAGTTGATTGGGGCGATGCTCGAGCCGGTCGCCCAGGCCCACCCGATCGAGCAACTCCCTTGCCCGTGCCTCGCGCTCCTTGCGTCCCAGGCCCGCGTAGTAGAGCGGCAGCGCCACATTCTCGAGCACGGTGGCATCGCCCAGCAGATGAAACGCTTGAAAGACAAAGCCCAGATAGCGCAGCCGCACCCAGGCCTGCTGCGCCCGATCCAGCGTCGAGACATCGCGGCCGCCCAGCAAATAGCGGCCTGAAGAGGGGCGATCGAGACAGCCCAGGATATTGAGCAGCGTCGACTTGCCCGAACCGCTCGGCCCCATCAGCGCCACCACCTCACCGGGCTCGATGCGGAGATCGACCCCGCGCAACACCGGCACCGACAGTGGCCCCTCGTTGTAGACCTTGTGCAGATCCTGCAGCTCGATGGCGGCCGGCGGCTTGTCCTGCCGCGCGCTCACTTGCCGCCGCCGAGCGAAACCCGTGGTTTACCGCCCGCGGCATCGGGGCGCAAAAGCCCGATGGCCAGCCCATCGCCCACCTCGAGCGCGGCGCCGCCCGTGGCGCGCAGCTCCGTGTAGACCCCATCGGAGATGCCGGCCTCCACGGGGACTTCTTCGAGCTCGGCGGTGCCCAGCTGCTTGAAGACGCGCGAGCGGGGCGTGGCGGCGGCTTCGGCTTCGGCCGGAGCGAAACGCAGGGCCGCTTCGTGCGCGGAGAGCACGCCCTCGGCGCGCGCCACTTCCATGCGAACCCGCGCGCTCATGCCCGGCAACAGCACCCCCTCGGGATTGTCCACCAGAAGTCGCACCGGATAGAGCACCACGCCGGCGCGGCGCTCGGGCTCGATGGCGATGCGCTCCACCTGGGCGCTGAAGCTGCGTCCGGGCAGTGCCTGCACCTCCACCTCGGCGGCCTGGCCCAGCTTCACCTGGGCGATCTCCGTCTCGCTGACCGAAGCCTCGATGCGCATCTTCTCGAGCGGCTCCCCGATCACGAAGAGCGGCCCCTGCTGCGGGCTCACGGCGGCGCCCAGGCGGTCGGGCGCGGTCAGCACCACGCCGGCGCGCGGCGCCACGATATGGCCGAGACTCTTGCCGTGCTCGGCGGAGGCCACCCCCTGGTCGGCCACCTTCTGCTGGGCGCGGGCGGCGCTGAGGGCCGCCTCGGCCTGCTTGACCTCGGCCTCGGCCTGATCGAGCTGCTGGCCGCTGGCCAGTCCCTTGGCGTGCAGCTGGGTGGCGCGGGCGTGGGCATCGCGGGCCACCTGCAGCGCCGCCCGGGCCTGGGTCACGCGGCCTGAGGCGGCCTGCACCTGGGCGCGCGCGCCCTCCACCTGCACCTGGGCCGAGCCGGGATCCAGCTCGGCCAGGAGCTGCCCCTCCTCCACCTGGGCGCGGGGCTCGACCAGAATCTGCATCAGCCGTCCGGGCACCGGCGCCGGCACCTCCACGCGGCTGCGCACATCGATGCTGCCTGCGGCCTCCACCCGCTGCACCAGGGTCCGGGTCTCGATGCGGTCATAGCGGAACAGCTCGGCCTGGGGCGCGGGGCGCGTTTGCTGCCAGTAAAACGCGGCAGCGGCCAGCAGCGCGAGGGCCGCGAAGAAATACTTCAGCCGCCGTCCGCGGCTCGCCAGCTCCGGAATCTGCAGACTGCGGTCACCGGCGGTGGAAGCTCCCTGACTCATGACCCCCCATTTGTACACCGAAGCGGGGCGCGGGGCTGCCTTTCTGGGGTGGGGGGGGGGTGCTTGGCCGGTGCCGATGCAAGGGCAACACGAACACCGGGCGATAGGGTCCGCGCACCGGGCTATACTCCGGCCGCGATGCCAGTCCGACGTCGAGCCGACTACGGCAGCGGTGCCTATCGCCGGCGCATCCTGCTGATCGCCGAGGGCGGTGAGGCCAGTGGTGAGCTGGAGGATGACTTCCACCATTTCCGGGCGCGCATCGTTCATGACGGCGAACGCGTGGTGGGCGCTTGTGGCGAGGCCTTGCGCGTGCCGTGGACGACCTGTCCGGGTGCGGTGACGCAACTATTGCGTTTGGAGGGCGCACCGCTGAGCCGTTCCACGCGGACGCTGGCAGCCCACACCGACGCCCGCGCCCAGTGCACCCACCTCTTCGATGTCGCGGTGCTGGCCGTCGCTTTTGCCAGCGGCGGACAAGCCGGTCGGCGTCAGTACGACGTGGAGGTTCCCGATCGCAAGGCCGGCGTGACCACTGCGACGCTGCACCGCGACGGCGAGCTGTGGCTGCGTTGGGAGCTGCGGCGCTTCGAAATCACGGCACCGGCGCCCTTCGCCGGGCGACGGCTCATCGGCGGCTTCGGGCGCTGGGCCCACGAGCAGCTCGAACCCGAACTCTGCGAGGCCGCCCAGGTGTTGCAGCGGGCCATCTACATCGCCACCGGCCGCCGCAGTGACTTCGAGAGCATGGAGCGCGCCGAGGAGCACCTCGAGACCATGGGCGCGGCTTGCCACAGCTTTTCTTCACCGCAGGTTGAACGCGCGCTGCGGGTCAAGGGCAGCGTGCGCGACTTCAGCGCGCGGCCCGGGGCCCTGCTTTCGGCACGACCGCGAGCCATCGGTCCTGACGAGCTCGAAGCGGGCTGACGTGCGGGTGAGGCCTCAGGGCCCGTGGGTGCTACCGCAGCGTCCGCAGGAGACCAGATCCACGGCGCTGCCCGTGGCCGGCGTTTCGGTGTCCTCTGCGGCATAGGCGCGCTGGGCGGCGGACTTGCCCACGGCCTGCCGCAGCTCGGGGCTCGCGCTGGCCGCCTCGTCCTTGCCGCCCGCGTGGGGTCCCTCGGGCTCTTCCTGCTGGCGTCGACGCTCGCGCTCAGGTTCAAGCCCGCGCGGGGATCTGCGGGAGCAGCAGCTGGGAGTCGTGATCGCCGCCGCTGTAGACGGTGACCTTGCCCGTCTGGATGCGGTCGCGCGCGTCGGTGTGGGTGAACGGTCGCAGCCGCGGGTCGTCCTGTGCGGCCACTTCGAGCACGAGGCGCTGGCCCTTTTCGGCGACGATGCAGGTGGGCCAGATTTCCACCCGCACCGCGACGATCTCGTCGCCTCGGGTCTTTTGGATCTCATCGTGCGCGAGGTAGGGGCGGCCCGTCACGCTGCGTTCGGGGTCGAGCTTGCGGTGCGAGACGCGCAGCCAGCCATAGGCGGCGCCGACGTCGGGCGGCACCGCAGCCGGATAGCTGATCTCCTCGCCCTGGGCGTCCAGGTGGATCAGGCGCACCATCAGGTCGGCGTCGCCCGCTTCGCATGAGAGCCAAAGCTTGAGCTCGACCGGTCCGGTGAACTCGGTTTCGTGCTCGAAGGGCGGCGTGCCGAAGCGCAGGCGGTCTGCGCCTTCGGCACCGCCTGCGTCGTAGCTCGCGTGGCTCGCCTCTTGGCAAGCTTCGGTTCCGAGGCTGCCGTGGGCCGCGTCGAGAAAGTAGGGCGTCCACTGGGTACGCGCCAGGGGCCACTCGTACTCATAACGCCAAGTGAAACGCTCGCCACCGCGGCGCACTGCGAGCTTGATCGGCGGCTCGCGCGTGATGCCGGTGTCGACGCCCTTGAGGAAGTGTTCCAGGAAGCGCAGCTGCTCCAGGCGCCCCTCGAGCGAGTAGAAGGGGGCGCAGTGGTTGCCGACGTGAATCCGCAGCTGCTTGTGGGTCGAGCCCGCCGCGGCGAAGCCCTCGAGGTTGCCGCGTAGGTGCAGCCCGGCGCCGCCCCAATTGGCCGCGGAAAAAAGCGGCACGCGCATCTGCGCCAGGTCGGGGTGGTTACGGCGCTGGCGTTCGTCGAGCAGCTCGCGCTCGGGGTCGGCCGAGGGCGTGGCCTGGGGGCCCTGGGTGTGCTGCTCCACGTTGCGGCTCCAGCTCTGGGTGAAGGTGTTGGAGGCGATGCCACCGTGGCGGTTGGCGTCGCGGTAGAGGTCCAGCGCACCCTCCCAGGGCACGATGGCCGCCAGATGCGGCGGGTTGAGCGAGCCCACGCGCCAGGCGTTCATCGCGTAATACGAAATGCCCATCACGGCGACCTTGCCATTGCAATAGGGCTGGGCCGCGGCCCACTCGATGGCATCGTAGAAGTCATTGGCCTCGCGCATCGAGAGCATGCTGGGACGACCCGGCGACTTGCCGGTGCCGCGGGCGTCGATGCGGATCACGGCATAGCCCAGCGGTACCCACCACTGGGGGTTGACCGTCTCCCAGTGCATGTAGGGCCCCTGCTCCTCGAGGCCCGCGTAGAAGCCCGCCCGATCCCAGTCGGCGAAATGAATATCCTTCGGATAGGGCCCCAGGGTCATGATCACCGGATAGCGCCCGTCATCGCTTGGCCGAAAGGCGTTGGCGCGCAGGGAAAGCCCGTCGCGCATGGGAACTTCGATGTCGATCTGCTCTTGAAGCTCGCCTGGCATGGCAGCCCTTTTAGCATTGGAGCGCGGGGAAAGTCGCGGGTCCCCGCGCGCTTCGGTGCCGGCACCCGGCGAGCCGCAGGGCTGTTCTCGAATCGTGCCGGTCGTCTACGCTGCGCCACTGGCTTCGACATGAGCGTCCACGGGCGGTGCCGCCAGTGCGACGAGTGCGAGCTGCTCGAGCTCTTCTTCGCAGCGGACAAAGCCGTCTTCACCGCCGAATACCTCGACAGCTACGTCGGCGATCCGGGCCCCTTATGCGAAGCCGCCCTGGCGCGCGGCCTGCGCACGCTCTTGTTGTCTCTCGACCTGGACGACGCCGGGTTCGCAGGCCAGGGGCGGGTGCCACACGCGATGGAGGCCGAAGAGGATTTCGGGCCGTCCTCACTCGCTCGGTTTATTGCTGGCCTGGTGAGGGCCCGCTCACTCTGAACGCGTCGCACCCACACCGACAGTTCACTTGAACTAGATGTGCTCGGCGGGAGTCATGATCCGCTCTCGGGACCGCTACGGCGCCAGCTGCGGCGTCCGGTCCCCTTGAAATACACGGAGTATTCCGGCGGAGGCCGTCCTTGCATCTGGCATCGTATCGACCCCGACCATCGGCTCAGCACTCCCGCCGAGCACATCTAGGCCGTATGATCGAAGTTCACAGCGAGCGCGGAAGGGAAAAGCCGCTGTTTCAGTGCCCCCCCACGCTCGCATCGTATCGGTCGCTTTGCGCCCGTGTTAAGCTGTAGCTGACGCGGCGCTCACTTGACGGACAGGCGCGCCGAGCAGCGGTCGATGATGCACGCGGTAGACGAGGTGGCGCCGCAGCCGGCGCCGGTGGTTCGGGCGTCCGGCTTTTGGCCCCCGGCGCGCCTGTGGGCTACTGCCGCACTCGGGCTGGCGGCGACCTTGGCCCTGGACTTGAGCTTGCCCCTGGGTGTGGCCGGCGGTGTTCCCTATGCCGCGGTGACCTTGCTGGGGCTGCGCGGTCAGACGCCGCGTACGAGCCTGTTGCTGGCTGCGTGTGGGACGGGGCTGACCCTCGTCGGGTGGGCCGCGTCGCCGCCTGGCGGCGTCGCGTGGATGGTGACGACCAATCGTGCCTTGGCGGTCTTCGCGATCTGGGTGACCGGCATCGCATGCGCCAAGCGAGTGGAGTCCTTGCGGGCGCTATCGGCGGCGCACGAGGATCTCGAGCGCCAGGTACAGGCGCGAACCGCCGAGCTGCAAGAGACCCACGGCGCCCTGCTGGCTGAACGCGACGAGCACGCGCGCGCCGAGGCGGCCCTGCTGCACGCGCGCAGGCTGGAGGCGCTGGGGCGCTTGGCCGGCGGGGTGGCCCACGACTTCAACAACGTGCTTGCGGGCGTTTTGGGTCATGCCGAGCTGCTCAGCCGGCAGTTGCCCGCCGGCTCGCAGGCCCAGCGCGATGCCCAGGTCATCGTCGAGCTCGCCCATCAGGGCGCCGACCGCACGCGCCAGCTGCTGGTCTTCGGGCGTCAGGGAAAGGCCCGGCTGACGACCTTCGATCTGAAAGACGCCGTCGCGCGCACGGCGCGGACCCTGGAGCGCACGCTCGGCGAGTGCGTCGCGCTGCAGCTGGAGTTACCCGAGGCTGCGGGGTGGATTCGCGGCGATGAGGTCGAGCTGAGTCAGCTGCTGCTCAATCTCTGTCTCAACGCCCGCGACGCGATGCCCGAGGGCGGGACGCTGTCGATCGCCCTGCGCCCGCGGGAGTTGAAGCAGTCGTTCGAGGAGGGTTCGCAGCGCTTCGAAAAGGGCGCCTACCTGGAGCTCGAGGTGCGCGACACCGGTGCCGGCATGGCGCCCGAGGTGCTGGAACGGGCGATGGATCCCTACTTCACCACCAAGCCGCCCGGGGTCGGCAGCGGCCTGGGTCTGGCGCAGGTCCAGGGTGCCGCTCGCAACGCCCATGGTCGCATCACCGTGACCAGCCAGCCGGGCGAGGGCACGAGCTTTCGGGTCTGCTTTCCGCTCGCCGAGCCGCCCTGCGAGCAGGCGGCGGAAGCGACGCCGCAGCGGCGCCAGAGCGCCGTGGCAAGCCGCCAGCGCATCCTGGTGGCGGAGGACGAGCCCATCGTGCGCCGCTTTGTCGCTCGCCTGCTGCAGCACGAGGGCTTTGAGGTGAGCGCCTGCGCCAGCGGCGAGGAGGCCGAGCGCCTCTTCACGCAGAGCGAAGGGCATTTCGATCTGCTGCTGACCGACGTCTTGATGGGTGGCATTGATGGCTTCGAGCTGGCGCGCCGCCTGCTCGAACGCTCGCCGTCGCTGCCGGTGCTGTTGATGAGCGGGCACACCGGCGACACCCTGCGCCGGCGCAATGTCGATGCCGGTCGCTTTCGGGTGCTCGACAAGCCCGTCGAGAGCCGTGTGCTGGTCGAGGCGGTCAGAAGTGCCCTCGAGACGAGTGCGGTCGGCTCGGAGGCCGCTATCTTGACCGGGCCGTCTTTGTGAGCGGTGCAGGGAGCGGTCAGAAGTGCCGCGCGAAGCTCAGTGAGATGACGTCCAGGTCGAAGCGGTAGCGGCCGGCGTTGATGTAGTAGGGCCCGATGGGCTGACCCTGGTCGGCGTTGGGGACTTCGACGCCGGCGGTGCCGTCGAAGCCGGGTCGCTCGCATTTGCCGAGCCGCCGGAGCCCTGGGAGTCTCCAGTGGTCGAGTCGCTGCCCACGCCGCTCGATGCACCGCCGGAGGCGGGTGACGGCAACGCCGGCGACGGGTGCGCCGGCGAGGCGCTTGGCCGGGGGGGGCCACAGCCGGCGGGCAGCTGGGTGCGTGGGCTCGGGTGGTAGGCGTTCGAGCGCTTTGCTGCCACTCGTGCTCGCCGCTTCCGCGTTGCGCCGAGCGCGCCTTCCGGCTTCGGGCCGCCGCGCTACGGATCGATGTCGACGCCCACGCGCGTGCCGACCATCACCACATGGCCCTCGATGTTGAAGTCGCGGTCGGGATGCACTTCGTAACCTGCGTAAACCACCAGATAAGGCATCAAGGAGCCCGTGCGCATGGCGGCGTAGCCGCCGCCGACGGTCGCGCGCAGACCCGGCGGCAAGAGGTCGGCGCCCGGGTCGAAGCGCACCACCGGGGTGAGTTCCACGTCCAGCAGGCGTGAAAACCAGGTCACGCGCAGCAGCAGCGGCGTGCCTGCGGTGATGGTGGCGTCGATGCGGCGGGTGCCCTCTTGGTTATCGCTGAGGCCGCCGAAACCGCCCACCTCCAGGCCCGCGGCCAGCGTGAGCCGCCGGCCGACGCCGTAGGCGAAGAGGGCTCGGCCGCCGCCGCCGGCGCCCAGGTAGGTGTCGCCCTGTTCGAAGTAGAGCGCGCCGAAGCCGCCGCTCTCGAGCAGGATCACAGCGCGTCCAGCATCGCCCTGCACACCCTCGAAGTCCGGCTCGGGCTCGAGCCAAAAGGGGCAGTCTTCGGCCACATGTGCGTTGGCGAAGCGCAGGAGCGCAAGCGTGCGGTCCAGGGTCAGCACCTCGCCGTCGAGTTCGCCGCGCTCGGCGTGGATGCGTTCGGCCGGGCCGCCGCGCAGGGCGATTTGGCCGCCGATGAAGGCCTCCAGCCGATCGCGCACCAGCGGCTCTACCCGGCATACGCTGCCCATGGCCGACTCGGCGTTGGCTTCCATTTGCACGCGATCGAGGACCCAGCCGGTGTCTCCGCTGATTTCGACGGCCTTGCGCAAGTCCACGTACAGCGCGCGGTCGACGGCGTGCTCCGGTAGCGTGGCGCAACCGAGGGTGAGGCTTGCGAGCAGGAGCCCGGTGAGGCTGGTGACCTTGCGCATGGATGAATCAAGGGGGGGGGAGAGCCAGTTGCGGTCAGCTGCGCTCGAGGCGCGCGAAGAGGGCCGCGCGCCGCTCTAGGCTTTCGGCGGGCCAGTGCTCGGAGGCTTTGTAGAACTTGGCCATCACGCTGGCGCCCTCGGGTAGCGCGAGCCACGGCAGCTTGGATTCGGTGAAGATGTGGATGTCGGGCGGGAGGCGAGGGGGCGCATCCAGGGTGCCCACGCGTACGAAGCGCACGAACTCGGCGATGGGGCCGTAGGCGTAGCGGCTCCAGACGGCCACCTGGCAGCGCGCGCAGCGGGTGATGCGCTGGCCCTGGCCGCTTGCGGTGGGGGTGTCGATGTCGACGGCTTCGCCCTGGAGGATCTCGATGCGGTCGGCTTCGATCAGCGCGTTGATGGCGAAGCCGGCGCCGGTCTCGCGCTGGCAGCTTTGGCAGTGGCAGCAGTGAACGAAGAGCGGCGGGCTTGCGAGCTGATAGCGCAGCTGGCCGCAGGCGCAGCCGCCTTGAAGCGTTGTGGTCTCTGGCTCCATCGTCGGCTCCCTTGGCGAGGCGCCGAGGGTAGCACGGGGCGCAGCGAGGCCAGCAATGGGGCGCCGCTGGGGGATTTTTGCCGCTCTCCGGCTCCGCTCGTGTCACGCCCCCCCCCACTGTTGGCCGTCCACGCCTGCGGCAGCGCCGACGAGCGCGAGACAAGGGCGTTGCCCATCGAGACTCGCGCTATAATATATATGTATTCAATATAGTGATATGATAAGTCATACCGATGGAGCGATATCTCGCCTTCCACGCCGTCGCCCTCGAAGGCAGCTTCACGCGCGCCGCCGCGCGGCTCCATCGAAGTCAACCCGCAGTGAGCCAGGCCGTCAGCGCCCTCGAGGATGAACTCGAGCAGCGCCTCTTCACGCGCCAGGGACGCAAGGTGGAGCTCAGCCACGCTGGCGAACTCTTGCTGCCCCATGTGGAACAAGCCCTCGATGCCCTGGCCAAGGGTCGTGCCCGCGTGGAAGGCCTCAAGCAACTGCTGGGCGGCAAGGTTCGCCTGTGCGTCTCCGATACGCTGGCGATCCACGCCCTGCCCGAAGTCCTGCGCGACTACCACCGACGCTATCCCGAAGTCGAGCTACGGCTCGACAATCGCAGTTCGGGGAGCGTACTCACCCAGGTCTACCGCCGCCGCGCGGAGCTGGGGCTGTCGACCCGCGCTGACGAGCGCCTTCACTGCGAGCCGCTTTCGCCCATCGAGGACGTGGTCATCTGCCCGCCCGACCACGCCTTCGTCGGTCAGCGTGCGGTGGGCATCAAGGCGCTCGCCGCCGAGCCCCTGCTGCTGCTCGACGACAGCTCTGAGCTGCGGCGCCTGCTCGAGGCCATGCTGCGCAAGGCGGAGGTCAAAGCCCGCGTGACGATGGAGCTGGCCAGCGTCGAGGTGATCGCCCCCATGGTGGCTGCCGGACTCGGCGTTTCGCTGGTACCGCGCTTTGCCGTACGCCGCGAGCTCGAGGCAGGCCGCCTGCACGCACTGCCGCTGCGGGGCCTTTCACGGCGGCCGCTCTTTGCCGTGCGCCGCAGGCGTCCACAGTTGCCGCCGGCCGCCGCCGTGCTGGAGCGCGCCCTGATCGAAGCGCTGCCTCCCGCCCAGCCCCTGGTGTAAAAGAAGCGGCCCCATGACCGGTCGTGGTCATGGCCGCGGCAAGGGCTTCGCGGTAGCCTGTGGTGTGCCCGCGCCAATCCGAGCCACCGCCGCTCACGCGCTCGCCCGGCTACTGCCCGTGCTGGGCCTCTCACTGGGCCTGGCCGCCTGCTACGAGAGCCACCTTCGCCCCGGTGAAGGAGACGAGCCCTTCGATTTCCTGCGCCGCTTCGAGCCGCCAGCCGACCCCGCCCTGGAGCGACTCGAGCCCGTGGTGCCGACCGCGCCGCCACCCGAGGCCGTGGTCTGTGCCGCGCGTCCGGCCGAGCAATGCGTCGCGGCCTTTCCGCGCGTGATGATCGTGATGGACGCTTCCAGCTCCATGCTCGCGGGCGACGGACCCGGCGACACCAACTGGGACAAGGCGCGGCTGGCCCTGGCGGGTAATCCCACCGCCTCGGACTCCTTCGACCCGGGCTTCGTGCAGCCGGCCTTCGAGCGTGAAATCGAGGTGCAGGGCAACCGCGTCACCATGGAGGATGTCTTTCACCTGGGGCTTTTGGCCTTCAATAACGACACCGCTCTGATGCTGCAGTACGCGCCCTGTGCCAGCGATAACATCCAGTGGGCCATGGATCCCTATGTCTCCTGCGAGCCGCCTCTTTGCACCGACCCCTACTCCGGCATGCCCGTGTGGACCTTCAAGAATAGCGATGTCGATCGCGAGGCGCCGTTCGTGCAAACAACGCACAGTTATATGCCGCCTTGCAACGGTGGCGCCGCCGAGCGCTGCGTCGGCTCGAGCTACAATACGCACACCGAACAGGGTCTGCTCGCGGCCGTCCAGAACATCACCGACTACCGCGAAGACTCCGGCGGCTTCGAGCTGACGCCGAGCACGCCCTTTGCGCTGATCCTGATCACCGACGGCGCCACATCGCCGGGCTCCCTTCCCGTCCCCGTGCTCGAAGGCCTCTTCGCAAAGGGCATCCGCACCTTCGTCATCGGCCTGGCTCCGAAGGGTTCGGGCGCGCCTTCGACCGAGTCGAGCCGCGAGGAACTCGACGCCTACGCGCGCGCCGGCGGCACCGGCAGCGCAGCGCTCATCGAGCCCGACGAGGCGGAAATCGCCGATGCCTTCGCCGATGCCGTCGCCCGCATCATCGTCGAGATCGGCACTGACCCCTGCTGCCTGCCCAACGACTGCAGCCGCGACGGTGAACCGCCGGCGCCGTGACGGCCGGGACGGATCTCAGGCCACGTCGCGCGCTTGGTCCCGAGCTTGGGCCGGCGGCTCGCTCACACCCGCCGACTGCTCGCCTTCGTCGCGCCCGGCGGCCCGGGTCTCGAAGTCGTAGTTCATGGCGTCGAACTTGCGCGTGCGGTTGCGGAAGCGGAAGCTGAAGTCGGGCCAGACGGTGGTGTTGCGGCCGTTTTCGTCCAGGTACCAGGAAGCGCAGCCGGAGGTCCAGACGGTGCCTTCGAGCTTGTCCTGCATCTCCTGGTCAAAGGCCATGGCCGCCTCGGCGCGAACCTGGAGCGTGGCAGCCTGCCGCTGCTGCAGGGCCGAAAGCGCCCCCAGGATGTACTCGAACTGCGACTCGAGCATGTAGATCATGGAGTTGTGGCCCAGGCCCGTGTAGGGGCCCGACAGCAAAAAGAGATTCGGGAAGCCGGCGATGGTGGTGCCCAGATAGGCCGCGGCGCCCTCTTTCCAGTGCTCGCCGATGCTGCGGCCATCGCTGCCGAAGACCATCTCCATCACCGGATGGTTTGTGACCTTGAAGCCGGTGCACATGATGATGGTGTCGACGTCGTAGCGCTGACCGTCTTTGGTCACGATGCTGTTGGCCGTGACGCGATCGATGCTGTCGGTGATCACGTCGACGTTGGGTTGGTCCAGGGCCGGGTAATAGTCGTTGGAGATCAGGATGCGCTTGCAGCCCAGGGTGTAGTTCGGCGTCAGCTTCTTGCGCAGCTCGCGGTCTTTGACCTGGTCGCGCATGTGCTGCAACACGCGCTTGCCCGCGCGCTTCATCATCTTGGGCCGCACCATGCCCATGACCACGAACTCGCGCGTGGCGTACTCGCGGAAGCGATCGAGCTTCTGCAGGAAGGGCACGCGCTTGAACAGGGACTTCTTGGTGTCGCTGAACTCGTGGTCAATGCGCGGCACCACGTAGGCCGGGGTGCGTTGGAAGACCTTCATTTCGCCCACGCGCGGCTGGATCGCGGGGATCACCTGGATCGCAGAGGCGCCGGTGCCCACCACCGCCACCCGCTCGCCGCTGAGATCGTGGTCGTGATCCCAATTGGCGGAGTGAAAGACGGCGCCCTCGAAGTTGTCGAGACCCGGGATGTCGGGCATCGAGGGGGCGCTGAGGCCGCCCTGGCCCAGCACCAGGATGTCGGCGCTGAAGCGCCCGGCCGAGGTCTGCAGGCGCCAGCGCTGGGCGGCCTCGTCCCAGCGGGCCTGCTCCACCTCGTGGCCGAAGCGGATGTAGGGGCGCACGCCGAAGTTGTCGGCGCAGTCGCGCAGGTACTGAAGGATCTCGCCCTGCCAGGCGAAGGTGCGCGTCCAGTTGGGGTTTTGCGCGAAGGAATAGGAGTAGATGGTGGAGGCCACGTCGCACTGGCAGCCCGGGTAGGTGTTGTCGCGCCAGGCGCCGCCCACGTCGTCGGCCTTCTCCAGCACCACGAAGTCGTTTTCGCCCGTCTGCAGCAGCCGGATGGCCATGCCCAGGCCGCCAAAGCCGGCGCCCAGGATCGCGATGCGGTGGTGGGGTACTTGCTCGCTGGCCGCCGTGGGGCCGGGCCGCTCGGAGGTCTCGGTGCTCGCTTGAAGGTCCATGCTGCGCTTCCTGCTTCCGCGTCGCCGTTCGCCAGGTCCGTGCTGCAGAAGTGCAGGGAAGGTCCTTGACGTCGGGGTTACTCAGAGTAACTTACCAGGAGTAACGTGCAAGTGACAAAGCGCAATTCGGGTGGCGCCGAGCCGGCAGCCTCCCAGTCCACGGCGGGGGTGGGTGACTACGCCCACGGGCGGGTGCCGCGGGCCCTGCGCCGGCAGCAGATCCTGGAGCTGGCGGCCGAGCTCTTCGTCGAGCGCGGCTACGGGGCGGCCTCCATGGACGAGCTGGGGCGCCGCGCCGGCGTCACCAAGCCCGTGATCTACGCGCTGGTGGGCAACAAAGAGGCGGTCTTCGCCGAGGTGGTGGCCGGCGAGGCCCGCGAGCTGTCCCAGCAGGTCGAGGCCGCGGTGCGCGCCGAGGACGATGCCGAGCGCAAGCTCCACGCCGGAGCGCTGGCGTTTTTCCGCTTCGCCGAGAGCCGCCGCGAGGCCTGGGCGGCGCTGCTAACCCCCGACACCGGTCCCGGCAACGCCGAGCTGCAGGCCGCCCGTCGCTTCCACACCACGGCGGTGGCGCGGCTTTTGTCCGAGGGGGTGGAGTTGGCCGGCGGCGAGGTCGACCCGTTGATGACCGAGGCCTGCGCCCGTGCCATCAACGGCGCCTTCGAGGCCCTGGCCGACTACGGGCGCGACCATCCCAGCCTGCAGCCCGAGGTGCTGGCGGCCCTGGCCACCCAGCTCCTGGCCCCGGGGCTGCGCGACCTGTCGGGTCTCGACGGGCCGCGGGCGGCCGTGGACCGCTGAGCCGGTATCGGGCACGATAGCCCGGGTCCCGGGAGCCCCCATGGAGATCGCCGCCGCGCCCCATCCCTTCGCCGAGCTGATCGGCCTCGAATTTGATCACAAGCGGGCCGGCGAGAGCCTGTGCCGGCTGCGCGTGAGCGAAGCGTTGATGAATCCCCAGGGCGTGGTGCACGGCGCGGTGCTCTATGCCCTGGCCGACACCGGCATGGGCGGCGCGCTGTATCCCACGCTCGAAGCCGGTCAGCTGTGTGCGACCATCGAGATCAAGATCAGCTACTTCCGCCCGGTGCGCGGCGGTGAGGTGCGGTGTCACAGCCGTATCAGCCACCGCGGCAGCCGTGTGGCCTCGCTCGAGTCCGAGATCCAGGCTGGCGAGGTGCTCGTGGCCAAAGCCAGCGGCAGCTTTTCCATCTTCACGCCGCGCGCCTGAGGCTCCCTCGACCCTCAGTCCCCGTCGGGGGTCGTGGCGGCGGGCGGGGGCTGGGGCTTGGGCGTGTCGATGCCGAGTTCGCGCCGGTAGCTCGAGGCGGAGGGGCCGTTGGGGTAGCGCTCGAGGTAGGCGCGCATCTGGGCCTGGGCATCTTGGGTGCGGCCGAGCAGCTGGTAGGTGGTGATCAACAGCTCGCGCTCCACCCGCGTGTGGGCCTTTCCGCGCAGGGCCGTCACGACGCACTCGTGGTCGCCGTCCGCCAGGCAGCTTCGCGCTTGATCGAGGGGCGAGGGCGCGCTCTTGGGGGCCGCAGTGGGGGCAGGGTTCTGCAGGGCTGGCGGCGGGGGCGTGGGGCCCGGACGGGGTGGGGTTTCCGCGGCGGGTCCGCCGGCGACCGCCGCAGGGGTTTTCTTCGGCGGCGCGTCGGTCGCCGGCTTTGCGGGGCTCTGCGCCGCGGTCGCCTTGGGCGCCGTGGCCACCGCCGGGGTTGGCGTGGCTTCGGCCGTGGTCGTCGCAGCCGAGACCTGTGCCGGCTCGGCCGTGCTGGCCGGCTCGCTCTCAGCCCGGCTGGCTTCGGCGCCCGCGGCCTCCGCCGGTGCCGACCGATCGGCAGCCACGACCTCCGGTTTCGCCGTTGCGCGGGCGCGCGCCGGCTGCTCCCCGGGGCTGTCGGCGCTCGGCACGGCATCGTCGATGCGGGTGCCGCGCCCACCGCTTCGCTGCCCGATGACCGCGAAAAGAGCCACTGCTGCCACCACCAGCGCGCCCATCAAGGCGAGCGAAACGCGCAGCTTGCGCCCCAAGCGCGGCCGCAGCCCGGAGGCCATGGAAACTTCGGCGTCGATGGTGGCGTCGATGGTGGTGTCGATGACCGCCGGGGCTTCGGCGGGCTTGCCGGCGCTCGCCTGGCGCTCGGCCTCGGTCCGCACCAGCTCGAAGAGGCGCTGGGCACGCCAGACCGGATCGTCAAAGCGTGCCTGGCCCTCTTCCGCAAAGCGCGAGCCCGCGTCCGATGCTGCGGTGGGTCCCGGTGGCGGAGAGGCTTGTGCGACAGGTACGGAGGGCACGTCGGGCGCTTGCACGAACGCGGCGTTGGCCTCTGCGCGGCCGCTTTCGGGAGCGGGCACGGGGTCGGCAGTGGTCTCGGAGCCTGCAGGGTCGAAGTCGTCGGCCATCCGGGGTTCGCCGACGCCCCGATCGGTGCTGCGCTCGAGCCTTCGCGGTGCCGCGGAATCCTGGCTCCGCGCGCCCCTGGCCTCCACTCCGCGCTGCCCTTGCAGCTGTGGCCCCGCCTCGCTCATCTCGGCGTGCACAACGTTGGCGGGCCTCTGCTCGGGCTCCTGCCCCTGGCCCACCCCTTGAGTCGGGCGCACCGAGACCGGTCGCACCCCCGAGCCCTCATCGTCATCGCGCAGGCTCTGGGGCGTCGCCTGTCGCGGGGGCCTTTGGGCGACGCTGCGACGTCCCGGGCGTCCCGGGCTGCCCAGATCACCGCGCCTGAGCAGCCGTTCGACGGCCGCCGCCGAACCGGCATCGAGTTCCAAAAACTCGAGTCCCATGCCCGCCGGCTCCTGGGGGCTGTGCGCCTGCAATCGCACCCAAACCACGCGGGTGCGACCGCGGATCCGGTCGCGCCCGTCGGCGCTCTCGCACTCGACGCGCAGCAAAGAGCCCACCGGTAACGGGCTGCGGGTGCCGACGAAGATCCCCGAACGCGAAACGTTCAAGCCCAGGCCTTCGGCCCTGGCCTCAGCTCCGGGCGCCCCGTAGCGTGCCAGCAACGAGCCGGCCGTCCGGACCTGTCTTCGGTCGTCGGTGGCTCGTTCAGTCATTTTGCCCCTCGTTCAACAACAGCATTTCCCTGGGGCGGCAAGCCTCGTCGCTTGCCGGCAGCCGATCGTGCAGCAGTGCGCATGATTGAAGGCCCTGGCGATCTATAGCACGCCTTGACTGCGAAGTTCAGTGCGCAGCCCCCTCCAAGTCGGGTGAGCCACAATCCGCTAGCCGCCCTTGATGGTTCCGGGATCCAGTTGCTATGAGGACTTACCTTCGAAAAGGGACGGTGGAATGAGACAGCTAGTTTTTTTGATGATGGGTGTGATGGGGCTTTGTGTCGGCTGTGGTGACGACGGCATGGCCCCGGCGCGGCAACCGACGGGTTTTGGGCCGACCGGGCAGACGTCGCCGGCGATGCAGGACACGACCGCCTCGGCTGCCGGCAACGCAGCGCCAGCGCCGACCGGCAATGAAACCGCGACCATGACCGACACGGCTGCTACGGCCATCATGTGCGAACCGGCCTGCGTGGTTCCTGAGGTCTGCAACACCGCGACAGGCACCTGCGCCGCACCGCCGGCCACCGGCTGTCCCAGCGGCTGTGCCGACGCCGAGATCTGCCAGGACGGCGCCTGCGTACCGGCGCCCAGCGAGGGCAGCGTCGACGCCCAGTGTGTGGCCGAGGCCATGGCCGTCAACTCGACGACCACCGAGGCCTGCGCCACCTGCCTCTGCACGGCCGGCACCGGCTGTCTTGCGGAGCTGTCGGCCTGCACCTCCGATGGCGCCCCCTGCGGCGACCTGGTGGATTGCGGTGCGGTCAAGGAGTGTGAAGGTTCCTGCTGCCTATGCAATCCGGCCTCGGCTCCGGCGACGGGTGCGCCCTGTGGGGCGCTCGGTGAAAACCTCAACACGGGCGTATGCGCTGACGAGATCGCGATGGCCGCCGGTCTGAGCCCGGGCGGCATCAACCTCTTCAACGCGACCATGGTCGCCGAGCAGTGCGCTGTTGGCGGAGGCACGCCCTGCGCCCACGCGACCGAGTTCGGCGTCTGCGCGGCCGAAAAATGCGCCGACGTCTGCACGCTGGCGCCGACCTGCGTGACGAACTAACGCCCACGGGTGCGAGGCAATCGCAGCGTGGTGACGAGCGATGGCAATGTCGGCTGCGCCTCGCTGAACAAGCCAGGCTCGGACTTCCGCCGGGCGGGCCCCACACCTGGTCGCTACAGCAACGTGCGCAGCCTCGTTGACCCTCCTGCGCCAAACCCTGGCAACAGCGCAGCGCTGGGCGGTCATCGAGACTGTGGCGACCTTCAACTGGCTGAAGCTACCGCCGAGTGAGTTCCGCTTCCTCGACTTCGACGAGGCCGCGCGAGTCCTCCAGGCGGCCCGGCACGAACCACTCTGGTAGGCTATCGTGCAGACGGCCATGCGTACCGGGCTCCGCAACCCTCAGCTCCGAGAAGTCGGTGAACATCATCTCGCCGGCCCTCGGCGTGGCGAATCGACGAAGGGCATACAGAGTACATTCGAGGAGATAGCCCGAAGGGCGGTCGACGCGGGGAGGGCCGGCGAGGGCCGGCGAGTTTTGCCCAGAACTACCGACACAGGTGACTAGATGTGCTCGGCGGGAGTCATGATCCGCTCTCGGGACCGCTACGGCGCCAGCTGCGGCGTCCGGTCCCCTTGAAATACACGGAGTATTGCGGCGGAGGCCGTCCTTGCATCTGGCATCGTATCGACCCCGATCATCGGCTCAGCACTCCCGCCGAGCACATCTAGACCCTAAATCAAGCGCATGTTGCAGGCGATCTCCACAAATCTCCTGCGTTCAGGCGCTCGCGAAAATGCTCAACGCTTCTCCAGGTGCGCCTGCGCTTTTCGCAAACCCCTGATTCACAACATCTTTGCGCAGCTCATCCTCCACACGCGCTTGTTTAGGGTCTAGAGCGCCGGCTCCGATGCGCGCTCCCCGCCCGCGAGCGGGGCGATCGGAATGGCGAAACCACGGCGGCACGTACGCCTGCGGGCTCTTTCTTCCGCCCCACACTGTGCTGCGAGGCGTGTTCGCTCCGCCGCTGCGCAGCTGCGTGAATCATCGGCGCTAGGGCAACTGGTTGTAGACGTGAAGCTCGATCGACGCGAGGCTGGGCGTGTGGCCGGAGCAGTCGCCGTGGAGCTTGGCGAAGAAGCGACAGGTGTCGGTCCAGTTGCCGTTGCAGGTGTCGATTGCGGATTGGTCGAAATAGTCGCTGAACTCGGTCCGGTACAGCGCCGCACCCGACCAGGTTCGCGGCAGATTCCACTCGAAGCGGACCGTGTCGACCGCATTGTACTGACTTAGTCGCCAGTTGGTCGCATTGGCGCCGTCCGAGGTACAGCCGTTGATCGTATCGGAATACTGAAACGCGAACCGATAGCGACATGTGGCGCCGACAAGCACGGGTGGCGCGCCGTTTGTGGTACACGTCAGGCACAGCCCTTCGGGTCCGATCGCTTGATAATTCACATCCGTAATGCTGCCGCTCGCTCCCACATTGAACGAGCCACGATAGACCATCTCACCACTGGTCCTCACGGTCGCGTCATCGGCAATGAACGAGAGCGCATTGACAGTATTGTCGATGGTCACCATGTCGGTCCCGTCGTCGAGCGTGCGCGCAACCACCGCGTCACCGCAGAACGAAGCAAAGGCCGCGTAGGGCACGGTGGCCAGCTGGATGCGCGGATGGATGACTTCAGTACCGTCGACCACGGTCTCGAGCCAGACCTCACTGTGGGTCTCGAAGATCGAAAGGTCGAGCGTGCTGTTGCTGCCCAGGTACACCATGAAGTGGCCTGCTTGGATGTCGAGGCTCGGGTAGTCCTCGGTGCGTCGGCGGTGCGAAGGGCCTGGCCTCTGGTGCCGAAATGGCAGCTCGGGAAAGCGTCCACGGATCTTTGGATCCTCAGCAGCCGCAAAGGCCAAGATCCGAAGCTTCGAGGACCATCTTCGAGCCGCGAAGCTTCATCTACACGGCCAAGCTCCGCAACGAATACCCCTTCGACTACCCGACCGTCGTGCTGCGCGATGAAAAGGCCGTCGCCGGCAACTTGGCGAGCTGGTTGTCCTGAGGCTACCGCGATACGCTCGCGTGCATGGCGGGGCCGGCTGCTTCAAGCTGAGCCGCAGCCTGGGGGGGATGGCCCTACGTGCGCTCCCCGGGCGTGGCGCGGGGGTCTAGAGTAACCCTGTGACGCCCCAACTCCTCATCGACGCGGTCGTGCGACAGGCCACGCTGCTGATCGCGCAGCTCGCCACCTCCGGCGGGCTGCGCGCGCCGCTTTCGCACCTGGCCAGTCAAGTCTTTCTCGGTTCAAGTCTGCACGGTTCCGAACGGTACGCGTGCGCAGCTGGCCGCCACCACCTGGCTTCCGGTCGGCGCAGACGGCTCGACGCTGCCCCTGACCATGGACGCGAGCTGTGCCAACGGGACTTCGACTCCGGTGACCCTGCTTGCGCTATGGTCTGGTCTGCGCGACCCCGCCGAGATACGCGCGGAGATTCAGCGCACCGATGGAACGAGCCCGCTGCTTTTGGAGCAGCCCTTCGGCCTGGGCACCACCAAGGTGCGGCACGAGTTCGATCCCGCACCGGTCTTGGCTCCTGGCGACAGCATTGGCTTGCAGTGCAGCTTTGAGCGGGGCTTGCCCGGGGCGGAATGGCGGTGCGATCATTTCCTACTCGCCTACCCGGCAAATGCCCTCGGCGGCGTGACGGCCGGCGGCGTGCGCGCGTGTCCTGGTGAATGAGGGCTGTGCTGGGGCGGCTGTGCGGATCCGTCCATGGGCGCCGTGCGGACTCGCGGGTCGGAGGGAGCGCGGCGAAACTCGTTCTTCCAGTAGCGCCGCACTCGTGATAACGGCGGCCTGGGCAGCGGCACGGCTCTGTCGCGGGTGCCCTTGCCATCCCGGACCTGGCAGCTGGCGGGGCCTGGTTTGGTCAGCAACTCCAGCGCTGCAGGACAGATGGTAGGGCGGTGATTCCGAGTCTGCCGTGGTGGTAGGGCGGCGGAATCGCCGGGATTGGCGCCTTGGCGAAACGAGAGGCCCGGCAGCCAGGTGCCGACATGGCTGAAACTGGGCAGGAATAAATGAAGCGCGCTGACGGCTGTTGGACGCTGGGGGGCTGGAACGCGCTCCGATCAGCGCGCGCCGGGCAAGCTTCCAGGACGTTTCCCCAGCCTTGGCGGATTGTGGCCCGGCATTTGGGACCCCGCCGCGGTCGACCTCGGGCTGCGGAGTTGCGCCCGTCCACGCGTGATGCGACGAAGTCGACGAAGACCTGTACTCCTGGATCGAGGGACTCTCGAACGGCGTAGACGAGCCGCCTGTCGCTGCCGCGCTCCGGTCTCATCGAGTCGTGGTGATCGGGTTGCGCGCGCAGATCTCGTCCCACTTCTCGATGCGCGGGTCATCTTGGAGCATGTCGACGAGCGCAGCGCGGACAAAAGCTCGGTCGAAGCGGGTTCCCTGAACCTGCAGCATTCGCTCGATGTCGAGCAGATCCTTGGGACGGAAGAACAGTAGCTTGAACACCGACAGAACCTCCGCAGAATGCACCCAGGTTCTGCGACCCACGAGCACCGTCGCCACACGCCTTCGAGCAGCCTCCGCGTAAAACGGGATGCTCGGCACGAAGACGTCGACGCGGACGATGCCCGCCATCCCCATGAACATCCCGCGATCGGCCGCGTGGGCTCGCGCCGTTGAACGTTCGACTTCGACACCGGCGGACTCGATCAAATCGATCGCGCGATCGATCCGCTCGAGGTCGATCCACAGTACGACATCGACGTCCGCCGTCGCGCGCGGCTCGGACCAGGCAGCAAGCGCCATCGCGCCGCCGAACGCGTAGGCTTCGCCACTGGCCTCGAGCGCGTCGACGAGCCGCAGGACGACAGCAGTTACGGATTCATCCACCATCGCGAGCGCTGTGCATCAGCCGAGCCCACAAGGCCAGGGCTTCGTCGCTTCGCGGGTGACCCTCTCTGGAAATGCTACCGCCGGGTCGGCCTGCCTGAATGGCGTCCGTCAGGTCACAGAGTTGCAGGAATAGCGCCAGCCTCTCTTCAGTGCTCATCCGCGCAAACCGAGCCGTGTCGTCGACATCGGTGCTCGAGCTGCCAAAAGATGCCGGGTCCATGAGCTTCAGTGTCGCACCTCCCGCGCCCTTTCGCCACCGGCTACCGACACCCGTCCATCGCAGACGAAACCACGTTCCGAACCAGCTTCCAGCGAACCAGCTTCCAGGACGTTTTCGCCAAGTGTCCGGATGCCAACGGCCTCGGCCAAGTTCGGGGAGCCGGGCCGAGTTGAAACTCGGCTACCCCGGCCGGGTGCTCGAGCACCTGTTCGGTGCTCCAGGTGGCATTGGAGCCCGTGCTCGGATACGACCTGCGTCCGGTGCGAGCCGGTGCGTTCCCCTCGCGCTACGGCGAGCGGTGATTGGCGTTCGAGTTCAGTGATGGGCTGCGAGGGCGACGGGTATGCGTCCGCCGAGTCTACGCGGCCTGCATCAGCGGCGGCGGGTAGGTGCCCTCGGGGAACTTCGCATCGCGTTGGCCGCCTCGGAAGCGCTTCGAGCAGTCGTGATGCCCCTGCGAGATGGCCATCAGGCCGGCGAGGTACTCGGCTTTGTGCTCGGGTTGGCAAAAGACGTAGGGTCGCTTGCTGAAGGACGGGTTCTTGGGACGTGCCTCGAAGGACGTCTGCACCACCTTCTCGACACCCATGGGCGCCGCAGACCGCTGGTTGCCCTTGGCGCTCTGCTTGGCCCGTTGATGCTCGAGCCAGCGCTCGAGCGATGCCGGGCACAGCTCCCGGTCCATGCCCTCGCAGGCCGGCACCGGCGAGAGCTTCAGCGTCACCTTCTCGAAGAACGGCGCGAGCTTCTCCGGACGCTTCTTCCTGTGCCACTTGGTGCGGTTGAGCCACTCGAACTCCGGCCCGTCGCTGTCGCCCAGGCCAAAGGCCAGGTTCAGCCCCGGCCACTGCTCCGGCTCGCTGACCAGGTTGGCCTTGCAGGGATTGTCGACGTTGTAGGCCATGCGCTCGGCCACGGAGGGATCATCGGTGATGGGCACGGCATCGTAGCGGCGGGCCCACAGCGTTCCGCGTTTGCCCGTCAAGAGGTTCAAGTTCTCCGTGATGCGGGCCTTGAAGTAGCCCATGAAGGCCGCGAGGTTTTTCTTCGTGGTCCGCACGATCAGGTGCAGGTGGTTGCTCATGACGACCAGGGCGTAGACCTTCACCTCGCAGTGCTTCTGGGCCCGCGCCAGGGCGCTGCCGACCAACCCCCGGGCCATACGCCGCGCATCCTCGAGCGTCAGCTTCGGCTGAAGCGGCCCGCTGCCGTGCTGTAGGGCGGCGGGATCGTGGGGGTTAGGGGCCTAAGCGGTGTAGGCAGCGTGGCATGCGGTGCCGATATGGCTGAAACTGGGGATGCCTAAAGATTCCTACGGTCTGGCATCCGGTGCTGACATGGCTCAACCTGGGGATGCCTAAAGATTCCTACGGTCTGCGGCGATCGGCGCGGCTGGGAAGTATCCATCCCTCAGCACTCTTGCTCCGCAGCGCCCCAGCGGCGCGCCGGACTGCCCCCATTGCGAGGAAGTGCACAGCAGCCCCGCGAGAGGATGCCCGCTTTGTTGGTACTTGGGCTGGCTTCCACCGGAGGCTCCGAAGTGGCTGCATTCGTCATCTGGCCCGCGGCAGGCCAAAGGTGGCGTCAGTTCTGACCGTCGGACGCCTTGGTGGCGGAAGCTCTTCGGCGGTGGGCCATGACGCGCGGCCGGCATGATCCCGCCGTCGGATTTGTCGAGCTTGTTCGTGAGTTCTGCGAGTTCATCGAGACGGCGGCGCAGGTCGCTGCGAGAGGGCGGATTCTCCGCGCCCGTATCTATGTCGCGGAGCTAGTGCATGCGGCCTGCCAGCTGCCGTCGGGCGACGCGGACGGGCCCGACGTCGACCAGGAGATCTCGACGCCGACGAACTCGCCGGGCTTCGGCGACCTCGACGTCTATCACGAGGTCTTCGACCCCTACGTGGACGAATCGCCGGTCTGCGGCTCGCTCTCGGACGACCTGCTGGACATCTACCGTGATCTCAAACGCGGTCTCGTAGCCTATGACGCCGGGCAGCTCGGGACGGCGGTCTGGGAGTGGAGATTCCACTTCGATCACCACTGGGGCGATCACGCCGTCGACGCGCTGCGAGCGCTGCGACGGGCGTGCGTGCGTTCGTCGTAGTCGCGGTCATCCAGCTCGCATCGGCGCGCCCTGGTTCGGTGGGTACCAGGTGAGCGAGTCGCCGCCGGGCACCAAATAACCAACCCACCGTTCCTCGGGGATACCCCGTTCGAGCAGGTCGTCCGTGCCGTGGCGATAGGAAGCATTAGATATAGTGCAATCCGGCTAGTCTCCAGACCAGGGACCGTGGCAGGCAAGAGTTGACATAAAACCACAACTGCGAAGTACGACAGCAATGAGTTAATCCGCCACCGTCACCCGCCGTCCGACCCGGGCCTGCAATGCCGCCGCCCTACAGCACGGCGGGAGTTCGAGCACCTTCATGAATAATCCGGGCTAGGGCATGTCGTGATTGATCCGGGAGTTCGTGTAGAAGTAGTCGGCCGTGTACAGCGTAAAGGACGACGTCGCATGCTCGATTGTGGCGCGTAGGAACAGGCAGCGACCATGGAACAGGGACGCCATTTCACTCGAGCGCATCCTCATACGGGCCTTGAGCGGGTGCCGGGTGGCATTCTTTATGATTTCCTCCCCACCGCCCGCTGGGCAACGATCGACGAGCTCGAACTTGATGTCTGGAGATCCGTCGTAGGTATTCACATCCCAAAGCGCGGCGAACTTCCAGCCTTTTACTGCTGAAGATTCGGCGCCTGTGCCGCCGACCGGCCACTGAATTACCTGTCCTGCGCTAACAACCCTTCTTTGCTGACCCCACGCTCCACCGCTACCAAGTTCGGTGTCGAGGTCGACGAAACGGAGGTGACCGAAACCGCTATGGTCGCTCACAGTCGAGGAGTACCCGATTCCACCCCCACTGGTGCTCGACGAGCCATCCCCCATGACGGAGAGCAGATTGCGAATCACGTATGGGTCAGTCTCTCTACCTCCTAGGCCTCCGCGATCGTGGAGCCAGTCTTTTACGATGGCAGCCATGCCAGCCACCTGCGGAGCCGCAAAGCTCGTTCCGACTATTGTGGCGTCTACGGAGTAGCCGTCTGTTCCGGCATCAGCCATAAGTTTGGGCCTTCCGGTCACGATCAGATCCACCATGCGGGTACTCACGGCCCGTCCGCCGGCCAACGTCTTGGAGACAGTCCCACGGCCAGAGCCGCTCCAGAGGGAAACTGTGTCCATGGACGCCAGTTCCGTGACGTTGTTTGTGGCGCCTACCGTGAGCGTGTCGGGAAATGCTCCGAAGCTGCTAACACTGCAACTGCCGTCACGCTTGACGGCGTCGTTGCCGGCGGTAACCACTGTCAATACGCCCGCATCTTCTGCCGCTTGGACCGCCCCCCTCACTCCGTCGATGGAGCCGTTGTTGCACCAGTCATCAGTGGGCTGCAGTGATATGTTGATAATGTCAACACCGTTGACGAGGGTTGCCTTCTCGACGGCATCCACCACATCCGCTGTGCCGTCGATGCTGTAGTAATGCGCGACCGCTTCCTTGGCGATTCCGCTTCGACGCTGACGTTCCTGCGTATCGCCTATGGCGGGATCTTGCCCCTGTTCAATACTGCCCAACAGAATTGATGTAACCCATGTGCCGTGTGTCGCCTTCGTAGTCGTAGCTGACCCATCACACTCGCGCCAAAGATACTCCCACTCGCAGCGGTCGGTTTCAGTGATGCGACTCGGCTGGCCCGGCGCATCCAGCCAACTGACGTGGGAGGTATTCAAGCTGTTGTTCGACTCTACTATGCCGAACTTGACCTCGGTACCGCTCGAACGGCGAGTTGTGCCTTGTTGTCCGGTTCTGCCCGCAACTCCGGCGGCAGGCCATCCAAGCGCCAGGCGACGTTGCGCACCGTCCGCGTCAGGTTTGGTCTCTCCAACCAACTCGACGCCAACGACGGGGGCGACCCCGACGATCCCTGGAAGTTTCGCGGCGGGTACGCGGGCGGTCAGGTTGTTGGACAAGATTCGACCACCACCGAACGCGCCGCCGGCGCGTTCAATCGCGCCCCGGACATACTCCTGGTCAGGCCGGACCTGCGCTCGGCGCTCGTCAACGACCTCCTGGAATGCAGATTGTCTATCGGGTCCACGAAGTGGTCGCAGGCGGCCGAAGTCAAAAGGCCTTTCCTCGAGATACACGGTGACGTCAAGCAACTCCGATCCAGCGCCAGCGTCGGTCATCGCATCCGCTACTTCGAGGGCCTGCGATGTAGCCTCATTGATCGATGTCAGGCCCGCCAACTGCGAGGTGACGTTTTCGCGTTCTGGACGCATGAGTTGACGTTGCCGCTCTACTTCTTCGGGTGGAAAGTTGGACCACGTATCGCGATACCCACTCGTGCACTGGCCATTCTCGCAGGAAAAGTACGGCTCAGGTTCCAGGAGAAATGGAGCGTCGACGGGAGGCTGCGTCTCGACCGCCTGGACGAACTCCTCTTCCGAGGGTGTTTGGAGTGCTTCTTCGTCTTGCGATTGAGCCATGAGACTCGCCGCTTCAACAACACATGCCAAGATGACGGTGCTCACAAGAATTGTTCGCATAGGTCCCTCCCACTGCTCGGACGATCTGCCCGATGCTCACACTTTCCAGCCAAATTTGGACGATAGAGCCACCCAACTAAAGTCGGTAGCGACGTCGATAGTCACGGTTCGAGAAACTGTCAAGAACAGTCGTTGAAACAGGCTGTCGCAAGGGTGACGCCAGCGAGCTGGCGTGCGAAACGAAAGATGGTACAGACATCTTCTTTGGGGTGTCCTTGAAAGAAGCTCGGCGGTGATTCGCACGCGTCCGAGGCGAGTCCGGGTTGAGCCGGTTCGCAGGGGCAGCTAAGATTTGAACGTGTCGCCTACCACAATTGCGGACGTGAAATCTCCCCGTCGTCGAGAGGATCAAAGCGGGCCAATGCGTTCGGCCGTTTTTCTCATATGGGCTGCGGTCGCTTGCCTTCCGGTCATTCTTGGTGGCTGCTGGCCGCGCAGCCAACGGATCTTGACATTGTTCGAAAACGAAGGAATGCCGTGTCTCTTCACGGGGACGACCGGCTACCTCACTTCCGATGGTGGTACCTCGAGCGAAGTACGAGCGAACGAGCCATTGCAAATGCGAGTTGTTTTCGATCAATGCGAATCTTTCTGTGCGACGATCGAAAGCGCCGAATGCGAAGTCTCCGTTCAGGGGTCGGTTCTAAGCGTGACAAGTAGAGCTCGCGTTTCCATGCAGGTTGGGAAGGGCATGACGTGCCCTTCTGCGTGCCTGGAAGTTTTCGCGGAATGTTCGGTTGGGCTGCTTCCCGAAGGGACCTATGAAATCAAGCTGGGAAAACTTTCCCGGTTCGTTGAAGTGCCGGGGAACGATTCTTGCGGCGAGTGAGGGGGCTACCCTTCCTGTCTCGCTCGCGTGCCCCACAATGACTTTGTCAACGATCCCTCCGACCCGGGCCTGCAATGCCGCCGCCTTGCAGCACGGCGGCGAGATGCGTTTCGAGCACTTCGACACCGACCGCGATGACGCCATCGAGTCCATCGAGCTGGACGCCCGCACCTGGAAGTTCGGAAGATCCGTCCATGGGCGCCGGTGCAGGATCGCAGGAGTAGGTTCAAGGTGGGTCGGACGGATCCGTCAGGTGCTGGAAAGCGGCGATCGCATCGCCACGGGTGACATTATCGTGGCCTTCCTATTACTACTTGATCGCATATTTTGGCCTCATCGTTTCACATTCGAGACGGCCCACGCGGCGGTGCTCGGGGGTCAGTGGCCGTAGGTAGCATTGGACGAAACCGCTGCGCTGCGCTCCGCGGTAGGGGCTGAGAGGTCTGTGCCGGGCTGAAGACGTAAGGGATGTCGGATAGACGGGGTGGGGCTCCTGCTCAAGCTTGTTGTCAGCACACAGCAAGCCTTGAAAGGAGGCCCACATGACCCCGTTACGACGAAGGATGATCGAGGACCTGCAGGTCCGCAACTGGCCGTAGGAAGCACTAGCATGGGCTCAATTGGGCCAGTCGCCGCACCGGGGAGGAGTTTACACAAAAACCACTACTGCGAAGTACGACAGCAGTGCATTAATCCGCCACCGTCATCCGCCGTCCGATCCAGGTCTGCAGTGCCGCTGCCTTACAGCACAGCGGGGCCCATTAGCCAAAAAGGCAGAAGTGTCCCAACCTCAGGACTTTTCCGCCTCCAGAACGCACCCCACCCACCCAGGCCCCGCTCCCGCAGCGCCCAGCTCACCGCACGCCTGTCCGCCCACCGAGTCAGCCCTCAGGCCGACTCGAACTCGAGCCATTCGCTTCCTGGTGGCGGGCGGGCCGGTGCGATCGGCAGCGGCTCGGTCGGCAGCTTCAGGCTGCTGAGGATGCGCCGGATCGCATCCGGCTTGAATACCGCGGCCAACAGCCGCCTCGGACCCTTGCAAACCGGACACATCAGCACTTCGGTCTTGAACGTGCGGCGCATCAAGTCCGCCCAGCCGTAGCCCCGCTGCGCCCGGTCAGCGCTGCCTGCCGGTACTGGCGGCTCCGAGCCGAGGTCCTCCTCGGCGTCGCAGCGCTCCGCAAGCGGAGCCGCCTGCGGCCGGTAGGCAACGACACGCGTCCGAAGCGTCGAGCGCGGCGCCAGGACGCCGCGGTAGATGACTAAATTGTTCTGCGGCCGAGGAACCAACGCCGCCAGCCGCTCAATGAACGCAAGCGGTTCGAATTCGATGTTCGTGGTTCCGTCATAGTACGGCCGCTTGAGCTGCAACGAGACCCTCCCCTCAGCGGTCAGCGAAAGCCCGCCAGGGCGCTGCCGACCAACCCCCGGGCCATACGCCGCGCATCCTCGAGCGTCAGCTTCGGCTGAAGCGGCCCACTGCCGTGCTGTAGGGCGGCGGGATCGTGGGGGTTTGGGGCCTAAGCGGTGTAGGCAGCGTGGCACGCGGTGCCGATATGGCTGAAACTGGGGATGCCTAAAGATTCCTACGGTCCAAGGGCGCCTTCGAGCGTGATGGGAGCACCCGCCGGATCGAGCGAAGCCAGGGCCGGGGCCTGTCCGCTGGGGGCATTACGCCCCTGGTAGGCCTGGATGCCGAAGTAGAGCAGGCGGAAAACCGCACACCCCGCGGTGCGAATGCCCGCACTCGGCAGGGCCCGGGCGCCGCCGCAGGCTGCTGTTCATGCCCCGGTGGATCACAGCCCTCACGTATTCGGTGACGCTCGGCGGTTGCGC
>Ga0224501_10000162_pt1 | contig 65732 bp, 68 predicted proteins | sample SF_Oct11_sed_USG_4_FD_169105 | JGI IMG/M metagenome (GOLD analysis project Ga0224501, IMG submission 169105) | Sediment microbial communities from San Francisco Bay, California, United States - SF_Oct11_sed_USGS_8_1 | ecosystem: Environmental > Aquatic > Marine > Sediment | place: USA...
TACGCCGTAAAACACTTAAACCCTTTATCGCGGCGGTGTAGCTCAGGGGTTAGAGCAGAGGAATCATAATCCTTGTGTCGGGAGTTCAAATCTCTCCACCGCTACCATTACCTTATATTGTAAAATCTAGGGGCTGACACCAATTGTTCCAAAACTTTTCTGAACATATTTCTACATCCATTCTTCGGGGATTTTTTTGATGTTACTGATACATCGGCAACTGTAAGCGGTAGTTGAAAACCTCTCAATGTGTTATATATGGCGGACAATTTTATTTTGCAAATTATTGCAATAATTTCCTATAACACCAGCACTAAGATTTTTTAAGATTTAGGAACATAGATGAAACACGTATTTTTATTTCTGACTTCTTTCTTCCTGATTGCCATTGGTATTAACGATACAAATGCAGAAGAAGTTAAGAAGTATTGCCATTCAATGTCTGTAGATTATATTAACCCTGTTCTAAAAGGCGTTAAGAATGTTGTTATAACTGTTGATGTTAAGCCAAACGCATATACTACTGATGAAGCCCAGGCAAAATTGCCGAAGCCACTTCGCAAGGAAAGTTTAGAGAAACTTCTAGTCGAGTTATATACAGAGCGATTTAATAACTATGACGGAACAATGCAATCAACATCCACGCGAGGGTGCCATGATCGTAATAATCAGCCGGTTAGGGTGATTGATTCCTCAACATCTGAGGGACGTAAAGAATTCCATCAGGCTACATTGCAAGAAAATACATTAGCATTATTATTGCATGTTCGTGTGACAAGTAAGGGTTCTTGGGGAATGGATATGAATTCGGATATTGTTTCTTTTTATCTTTCCCAGATGCGCAAGGAAACAGATGACTATACGGAAGATAAATATATGCTTCCTTTTTCTATGACTACAAGCACTTATCCTAAGATTTTAGAGAAATATATTAAGAGCACATTAAAAAATAGGATAAATCATGACTACGCTAAACCCTGATGACTTGATATATTCATATATTGTCGGAATTAAAGGAAGTAATAGCCTTTTGTTGATTGATGACAGTGTAAAGGATCTGACTCTTGATGAGATTAATAATCGTTTTGTTGTGACATATAGCTTTCTTCAAAGCGGATTAGATGTCGCGTCTCTAGGTTACTAAGGGGATAATAGCTTTGAACAGCAGAATTTTGTTAGTACAATTGACAACGCAGATATTGATGTTCCTCAGGATGACGGTGTGAAATCAAGGTCAAGTTATTGTTAAATGCACATTATGGTTGTTATAACCATGGGCACATTTTGATTGAAAGGGGATTTCTGTGAAGAAAAAGATATTGCTGGGAATTGGAGTTTTTGTTGTTTTGATTGTTATTTGGAGAGTTAACGCAATGATAAACACCCCTGAACCAGCAGGCGCTGTCGGTGGCGTATACGATGTAGAGACTAAAAAGTTTTATCATCCCAAAGAATTGCGAAAGAAAAACAAGAAAGAGTAACACAATGACTGTATCATACACGGATGTAGAAGATTTAATTAATAATTATAACTTAACAGGCGAACCATCTGGGACGTTAATTGTTCCGGGCATAGTTTTGGATGAAAAGACATGAGTAGAAAGATATTATTTAGTATTCTAGGTACACTAATAGGGCTACTTGTATTGTGGTGGGTCCATTTAGTCATAACACCACCAATGCCGTCAAATTCAATGGACGGTAGAAAAAGTGCTAGTGAATGGATGCAGACAATAGAGACACAGAGGAGAATGAACAATGAGTGATTATTTAGATCTGGTATATTTATTAAACGGATATAATCTCATTGGGAATCCGCAAGGTGTTTTAACGGTTCCAAATCTTGATGTTCCTCAGGATGATGATGACAATCACATTGTGACCTATTCCTTTTTTAGGACAGCAGATGATATTATTTTCTTGCATATCGGTGCGACCCTTTCCTATAAAACAATTTCATAAAGAAGGTTTAAGGTTAATGAACGAAGAAAATAGGGAGACGTATACTAAGAATAATTCTCGCTTAGGTATTTTTGTGTTGTGGTTTTTGATTTTATTATTAATACTTTTGTTGTTTTTGCCGGTTAGACAGAAGGTTTGTGAATTAACAGGGATATGTTATTTCACTTGTGTTGAGTATTCGGGTGAACCTGTAAAGATAGAATTAAATAAGACTTTGACCTGTGAGGAGATGGAATTCATAAAGCAGCAAAAATTGCTTTACAGACTTAAATCAACTTTTGGTTTGAGCAGCAACTAATGAATGGCTATTAAAGGATATGATGAACTCTGAAAGCAGGAATCATCATGCGGGGCATATCCAAGTGTCAGGCACAAAACATTTCTGAACATATTTCTACATCCATTTAGACGGGCCGCTCGGCGCGTTAAAATCCAGCGGATTGGCAAAATCTATGAGCGTATTTTTACGGAGCTGAATATCTGCCCAGTTTTCGCATGAGCACTCAATTATGCTCATGCTGGCAGGAGGGTATCCTTCGCTCAGGCGTTGAATAGCGCTGTCTGCGCCGCCGCCGACAAGATCGGATGCTAGTCCGTAAATACTGGGGTTGTGGCCGATTATCATAATGTTTGAAATCGTATCGTCACAATTTTGCAAAAGGTCTAAGTAATCACCTGTTGCGCCGCTATAGAGAATTTCGGGGAATTGCAGTGCTTGGACGTTAAGTGCTTTATTAAGTTGTTCGAGTGTTTCCTGCGTGCGTTTTGCCGGAGAGCAGAAAATTTGGTCAGGTATATATCCTTTATCTTTTAGGAATATTCCGGCCTTGAGTGCATCATCTTTGCCCTTGGGACTTAATGGGCGGGATTTGTCATCTGCCGCAGAGGTAGCTTGGGCATGCCGTATCAGAAATAGTTTCTTTGCTTTATTTCCCGACATTTCCTTAGCTTTCCTGCCCGTTTTTAATTCTGATTTTCGTGATTTGTCCTTTATTCAAGCCGATGGCTATTTTTCCGGCCTTTAGGTCAAGTGCGTCTTTCCCGAAAACATCATAACGCCATCCTCTTAAAGCAGGAAGGTTTTTTGTCTCTCCGCGGGCGATTAGCTCCAGATCATCTGATGAGGCAATGAGTTTGGCGGCGACACCATGTTCGGCGCTTTGGATTTTTAGAAGCATCTTTAAGATATCCAATGTCGCTGATGCGCTGGATGATAGTTGTTTCTTGCGCTCAGGGGCTTGCGGCCAGTGTTCTTTGGGAGTGTCCAGTGCCGTTTTTACCAGCCCTATAATTGTCTCGCCTGTGTGACTACTCGCCATATCTTTCGAAATGTTTCTTATGCTCGAAAGTTTATCCTTATTATTTGGTGCAGCTTGCGCTATGGCGGCCAGTGTTTCATCTTTCATTATCCAGTTTTTCGGGATATTTTTCCTTCGTGCCTGTTGCTCGCGCCATGCTGCAAGCTCTTTTAGGACAATGAGTGTTTTAGCATTCGGTGAGCGGAGTTTAACTTTTTTCCAGACTTCGTATGGATCATTGACGTATGTGGCCGGGTCGGAAAGAATTTCTTCTTCTTGTAAGAGCCAAGAAGTCCGGTTCTTTTTTTCAAGCTCATTGGCTAAATGATGATAGACATCTACAAGATGGGTGACATCACCTAATGCATAGCTAAGCTGTTTATTGCTTAGAGGGCGCAAGGACCAATCTGTAAACTGGCTGCTTTTATCAATTTGTACACCTGTGACGTCTCGTACGATTTTTTCATAGCCTACAGAGTCACCAAATCCACAGACCATTGCAGCGATTTGTGTATCGAAGAAGGGTTGCGGCACAACGTCGCCTTGAATATAAAAAATTTCCAGATCCTGGCGGCCTGCATGAAAGACTTTCAGAACGTTTTCATTGGCTAACAGTTCATAGAGTGGTTTTAGATCAATGCCTTTTGCCAAAGGGTCTATGGTGACAGCATTTTTGTCAGGATCACTGAGTTGAACCAGACAGAGCTTCGGGTAATAGGTTTTTTCCCGTAAAAATTCTGTATCAATTGTTATAAAATTCTGGCTGGAAAGGCCTTTGCAAAGTTGCTTTAATTCCTGTGATGTTGAAATAATATTCATGTTATCCTTAATTACTTTAGGCTCTATCATACAATATTAGTGATCTTCGTCCAGAGCTTATCTTCCATAATTAAAGCTTAGTTGTGCTAAAAAAATACTTGGTCTTGGCATAGCTTTATGCTTAAACAGTGTTTCAAAACTAAAGGGTTAAAAGACATGCACAGATTTAGAACGCATAAATGTTCCGAGCTAAGGAAAGATCATATTGACCAAGAGGTTAAACTCTCTGGCTGGATAAACCGTATTTATGATCTGGGCGGGGTGTTATTCGTTATTTTGCGCGATACATATGGTCTTACGCAATGTATTGTCGAGGAAAGCTCACCCTTGCTAGAGACAGCGAGTAAATGGCGCGTGGAAAGCGTGGTTACCATTACCGGTAAGGTTCGTGCGCGTTCAGCAGAGACGATTAATCCCAAAATGCCGACTGGAGAGATTGAGGTTTATATCGAAAGCGCGGAAGTGCAGTCATCGGCTGATGTTATTCCCTTTCAGGTCTATGAAGATGACGGGGCGGGTGAGGATATCCGTCTTCGATACCGTTATCTGGATTTGCGCCGCGAGCAGATGCAAAAGAAAATCCGTCTTCGCAATAATGTAGTTGCAGCAATGAGACATAAAATGTGGGATCAGGGTTTTCAGGAATTTCAGACGCCGATCCTGACGGCCAGCTCGCCGGAAGGAGCGCGGGATTATCTTGTGCCATCGCGCTTGCATCCGGGTAAGTTTTATGCGCTCCCGCAAGCGCCGCAGCAATTCAAGCAGCTTTTGATGATGTCGGGCTTTGATAAATATTTTCAGATTGCACCGTGTTTCCGGGACGAGGATGGACGTGCCGACCGTCTGGCAGAGTTCTATCAGCTTGATGTCGAGATGAGCTTTGTCACGCAGGAGGATGTGCATAATACCATCCAGCCTGTTATTCAGAGCATATTTGAAGATTTTTCTGACTTTACAGGCGAAAAGCGCGAAGTGATCTGGTGTGACTCATTGCCGTATAAAGAGGCGATGTTAAAATATGGAACAGACAAGCCGGATCTTCGTAATCCGCTTGAGATTGTGGATGTAACTGAAGTTTTTGCTCGCGATGATGTCGAGTTTAAAGCGTTTAAGGGTGTGATTGAGAAGGGCGGTGTAGTTCGTGCTATCCGTGCGCCTAAGGTTTCCGATCAACCACGCAGTTTCTTTGATAAGCTTAACTCTTGGGCGCAAGGCCAAGGTGCGCCGGGCTTGGGGTATGTGTTGTTTGCCGATGGTGAGGGCAAAGGTCCGATTGCCAAATTCATTCCCGAAGCAGCGCAGGAGGCTTTGAAAAACGCAGCAGGTCTTGAAGATGGCGATGCAATCTTCTTTGTGTGTAACAAGGAACATGAAGCTGCTAAATTTGCCGGAGCGGCGCGCGATGCGATTTGTGATGCTATGGGTAATCGAGAGCAGGGCGTTTATAAGCTCTGCTGGATTATTGATTTCCCGATGTATGAATTTGATGAGAAGACCCAGAGGATTGATTTTTCTCATAATCCGTTTTCGATGCCGCAGGGCGGGATGGCTGATCTGGAGGATAAAGACCCTCTTGATGTTTATGCGTGGCAATATGATTGCGTGTGTAACGGGTTTGAGCTGGCCTCGGGGGCGATCCGTAATCACAAGCCCGAGATCATGGAAAAGGCATTTGGCATAGCCGGTTACAGCAAGGATGTTTTAGAGGCCGAGTTTGGTGGAATGCTCAATGCCATGCGCTATGGAGCGCCGCCTCATGGCGGGCTGGCTTTCGGGGTGGACCGGATTATTATGCTGCTGGCGGATGAGCCGAATTTGCGCGAAGTCTATGCCTTTGTCATGAATGGTCAATATGAAGACCAGATGATGCAGGCCCCCAGCGAGATCGGGCATGAACAGCTTAAAGAGCTTCACCTGAAAGTGAATCTGCCGAAAAAGATGACAGATGCGGCTTAGAGATGATATAGTATGTAAATTTTAGGTAATGAGTAATGAGAGTTTTTTAATGTCAAAAAAAGATGAATATAATTTAATACAGAATGATATATTTCTATTCCGTCAGTATTTAAGAGGGTTAGTGGTTGCGCAATGTGATAATGTTCCTGATGCACTGTATATTGATCGTGATAAAGAAGAGATAATGAGGATAAGTCAAGAAATTGGTGAGCCTATTCTTTTTCGGATGGGAGATGATCTTGAGCAGCTTTATGTCCCTGATACAGAATTTACTCAGAAAATGTGTGATGGTACGATACCGAAAGGAGGATCTTGGATGCCGGTTGTTTCAAGGAAGGCTGAAAAGCTGGTGAGCGAGGGAATGTTTGAAAGGGGGGCTCCATTGTTTTCAGGCGCTAATGCAACACAAGGCATAAAATATACACTAGATGTTGGTATGGGTGAGAATCTAGAAACTGCACAAGAGCATTTGAATGAGTTGGGCAATATACGTGGCTTAGAAAAAATATCATTAGAAAAAAATGGCGGGATCATTGTTTATCCTGAGATCAATCATCCTGGATTGTGATAGCGGCAAGCACTCTTTTCAGATTTATGATTCTTATGCTATGAATTCCTTATGCAAAAAATTCTTTTTGTAATCGCGGCATTTTTACTTATTAATTCTCCTGCCATAGCGGAGGAACAAAAGCCGCTTGATCCTGATCTGGTGCATGATGCTGTGCAATTGGCGGCGCAGGTCGATACCTATAATGTTTATTGTGAAAAGGAGTCGGCTCTTGCAGACGGGTTTATCGAAAGATTTGAAAAACGTGGCCTTACATTAGAACAGAAAGAAGAGCTTGTTTCTTTGCAAAAGAAGGTTAATGAAGCTTTGAGGGCTGATCTGGCAGAGCGTAAGCCCGATTGTAAGACATCTGATTTTTTGCTGGAGCGCCTGAAGGCTATGCGGGTTTTAAAGGCTGTGTCTTTTGCGCTGAACGGGGTTGACCCGTCGACTCTTCCCGATGCGGGGGCGAATGTACCGCTTGAAGAGCTATTAAAAGACCCTATTTGATTTTCAGTAAAGCCTCTTCTAACGTCTCACAACGCGGGTCTCGGTCTAAACAGTAAATTGATGTGACCATCAGTTGATAATGAGTCATAGGCGGCTTTATTTTGGTAGATTCCGAGATGTCATAGATTGCATTGGCGCATTCTGTCATAGCGCTTTTCATGGCATAGACGGGAACGTCTATTTGTAGGGCGGCAGTGGAAGCTGCGCAGTGTTCTTTTAAAAGCTCAATTTCGGGCTGAAAGCCGCCTTTATCCAGATCTTCGGCATATAATGAAGCCAGCGTTTTGTTAGAATGTGCCATTGATGTAAGGCAAGCCTTCGTTTCCCATGTTTTGGGGCAATTTAGAGACATGTCTTTCATATGAATTTGCAGAATTTTTGTTCTTTCATCCGTCGTTATGGGTGTTGAAGGGGGGGCCGGAGAAGGGGTAGGTGACGTCTTTTTCGAAGTAGTCTTGTTACTGTCGGCAGAGTGTGGCACAGGCTTGCTTGCAGAGTCTTGTGAGGGTTTGTTAAATATATCAATGCAATAGGCAGGTGCAGCCGCTACCGTGCTTAGAAAGAATACAGAAAAAAGTAAAGTCACCACTTTCATTTTACGCCCCTTATTATTTCAATATTTTTTAAAATACTATCGTGTTTATTGCTGCCATACAAACTAATATGTAATAAAATGATAAATTTTCATGCAAGGAATAAAATAACATTGACTTATTTTTTATCTCTATGTGATAAGATGGCCTTATGATCGAACATGTTGAAAATACTCAAAGTGAGCCATCTCCAAAAGGGTTTAAAGGGTTTTTGAAAAAATCTGGCAATAAGGCATTCTGGGTGTGGGTTGTTTATCAGGCGATTAAGGGGATTTTGACTACATCCTTGATATGGGTTCCAATGATTTATTTCTGGTGGACGCATTGACATCTTTTTCATTTGACATTTTTGTCTGAAATCACTAAAACTGCGGCTATTCTCGGGAAAGAGAGAAGATATGCTTCTCCGTTGAGACATTCAAAGAATGTTTTCAAGCCTAATATGGCCTACCGGGACAATAACTGAAACAAAAAAAGGAACTATTGATATGAGTGGAAAACGCGTAGAATCCAAACATAAACTTGATCGCCGTATGGGCGCAAATATGTGGGGTCGTCCCAAATCTCCGTATAACAAACGCCAGACCGGACCTGGTATGCACGGCGCACGCCGCGGCAAGCCAACCGATTTCGGTACGCAGCTTATGGCTAAGCAGAAGCTTAAGGGGTATTACGGCTCTATCGGTGAGAAGCAATTCCGTCGTTATTTCAAGGAAGCTGATCGTCTGAAAGGTGACACAGGCCAGAACTTGATTGGCCTGCTGGAGCGCCGCCTTGATGCTGTGATCTATCGCGCTTGCTTTGTGCCGACAGTTTTTGCGGCCCGTCAGTTCGTCAATCACAAGCATGTAACCGTAAACGGCAAAGTCATAAACATCCCGTCTTATCAGGTGAAAGAGGGCGATGTCATCGAAATTAGAGAAAAATCACGTAATATTCCAATGGTTATCACAGCCGTTGATACTCAGGAACGCGAAGTGCCAGATTATATTGACGCGGATCACAAAGCCCGCAAGGCTACTTTCTTACGTATCCCACGTCTGGAGGATGTCCCTTATCCGGTTCATATGGAACCAAATCTTATCGTGGAATTTTATTCACGTTAATTGATTGTTCTATCTATAGAATTTTAAAAAGTCGCCTTAGTTTCTGGCGGCTTTTATTTTTCGCCGCGCTTCTTTTTATTTCCTCTGAGTGCCGAGAGTATGCCGTGTAGAATATTGAGTTCCCCTTGGGTGATATCGGCGCGGGAGAAAATATTACGGACATTGCGCCTCATAATGGCTTCTGATCCTTCCGAGCGAAAGAAATGTGCGGCTTCCAACTCTGTTTCCAGCCTTTTGAAGAAGGCCTCTTTTTCCTTGAGCGGTGCAGGTGGCGGATTATTGTCATCATATGCAGTCATTGTTTCTTGTGTTTTGATCCATTCATAACCCAGCAGCAAAACCGATTGCGCCAGATTGAGCGAGGAAAAATCAGCCCTTGTAGGAATAGAGATGATTCCGTGACAAAGGGCTATTTCGTCATTGAGCAATCCTGAGCGCTCGCCGCCAAAGAGAATTCCTGTTTTCTGGTTCTGTGCTAGTCTCTGGCATAATTCCTCTACTGCCGATTCGGGGCTAAAGACCGATTTTATCATATTTCTATCTCTGGACGTTGTGGCCAGAACATAGTGCAGGTCTGCTATGGATTCGGCAGTCGAATCATAAACCTTAACAGGCGGCATAATGTCTAATGCTCCGGCGGCATTGGCTGTTGCTTTTTCGTTTGGCCAGCCATCACGCGGGGCGATAAGGCGCAGATCGGTCAGGCCAAAATTCAGCATCGCACGAGCGGCAGCGCCGATATTTTCGCCCATTTGTGGGTGGGATAGAATGACAGAAAACACTTTAACTCTTTGTTCTTGTAATTTTATTTCAATTATACTGCGGATTTTTACAGAAAAATAAGCCAAAACTTTACTTACGCGCGTTTTTCCGCTATAAGATTAGAACAATAATAAAAAAAATTACATGAAGGGGCAATTGATATGTTAATGAAAAGCGGCATGAAAGACGTTACCGAAGGTGAAAAGGACGTCTTTAATATAATCGAAGAATTTTCCGAACTTACACCAAGACGAAAAGTTCTCCTGTGTGATCACTTGTTCACAGAAGGTCGTCAGGCCTTTTACAACACGGTAGAATTGCTCTGGCCTCAATCTTCTGGCGCAGATGCAAAACGCCTTGAGAAGTTTCTTTATTCATTGAAAAACAAGTCGCACTAATTAAGCTGCTTCTTTGTAGCTCATTAGGCGTTCTTTGGCTTTTTCGGGGCCGATCAGTAGGAGGAGTTTATCAAGCTCCGGTCCGTGATCCATGCCTGTTAAAGCCTGCCGAAGCGGCATAAAAAGTTGCTTGCCCTTGCGGCCAGTTTTTTCCTTCACGGCATTGGTCCAGCCCATCCACGTATTCTCATCCCAAGGCGCAGGAGGCAGGAGTTCAAGCGCGTCTTTAATAAATTCCGGTTCCTCAATAACAGGGGTCACAGGGCCTTTGGCAACATTCCACCATTCACTGACATCTCTCAAGCGTTCCAGATTCGGGCGCACAGCTTTCCAGAAATCTTCGTCAAGATCGCCTAGTCCCATATTGGACAGGCGTACTTGCACATCCTCAAACGGAGTCTCATGCAGGATTTTCGAGTTCAAACGCAAAAGTTCTTCTGTGTCGAATTTTGGTGTGCCGCGGGAGAATTTACTGATGTCAAAGCCAGCAATCACATCTTTCATGTCTGTGAAAACTTCGATGGGGTCGGATGTGCCAAGACGCGCAAGGAGACTGACTACGGCCATAGGCTCAAGCTCGTCTTCATCTCTGACATCTTTGATGCTAAGAGAACCAAGGCGTTTGGATAGTTTTCCTCCCTCCTTATCGGATAGTAAAGGCAAATGTGCAAATTCCGGCGGCTTGGCTCCCAAAGCTTCAAACATCTGAATATGGCAAGCTGTGTTAGAGACATGATCCTCGCCGCGAATTACATGGGTGATACCGTATTCGATATCATCAATCACCGAACATAAATGATAAAGCGGGCTACCATCCTCTCTAATGAGTACGGGATCAGAAAGGTCAGCGCCTTCAAACTTAACATCACCGCGCACCAGATCGTTCCATTCGATAGGGGCGTGCTCCAGCTTAAAACGCCAATGCGGCTGACGGCCTTCGGCTTCATATTTCACAATTTGTTCTTCTGTGAGATTTAAAGACTCACGATCATAAATCGGGGGTAGTCCGCGTGAAAGCTGGCTCTTGCGCTTTAAGGCGAGTTCATCGGCGCTCTCGTAACAGGCATAAAGACGGCCATCTTTCTTGAGTTGTTCTATTTTAGTTTCGTAAATATCAAGGCGGTCGCGCTGGCGGGCTTTTTCATCCCAATCCATGCCCATCCAGATCAGTCCGTCTTCGATTGCTAACTCATATTCGGTCTTGGAGCGCTCTTGGTCCGTATCATCTATGCGAAGCAAAAACTCAGCCTTATTGGCGCGGGCAAAAAGCCACGTAATTAGGGCTGTGCGGGCATTGCCGATATGAAGGTAACCTGTAGGGGATGGCGCAAAGCGAACTTTCATTCTTTTTCTTTCATAATTCCAAACGTACTTTGCTATAGCGCGTTAGACGCTGATTTTCAATGAAAACCTTTATCCTCTATAATGTCATCCCCGCGAAGGCGGGGATCTGGTCATCATATAGCAAGATTTGTTTTCTGGATGCCCGAATAAATCGGGCATGACGATTTGGTGAAAATTACTTCTTTTGATCTCGGATGAACACATAATTTTTCTCATCCGATAAATCAGCGGCGAAGGCATATCCGTCCATATTAAAATCTTTAAGCTTTTCCGGTGTTTCAATGCGGTTCTGGACTATATAGCGGGCCATAGCTCCTCGTGCACGTTTAGCGAACAGGCCGATGGTTTTTGGAACACCGTTTTTGATTTCCTTAAAATGGCAGGTGATAAAATTCCCTTCCAGTTTTTTGGGCTTAATGGCTTTGATATATTCATTGGAGGCTAAACAGATCACAGTGCGGTCTTTATGGTCTTTCGTGGCTTTGTTACAGGATTCGGTTAGTATGTCACCCCAGAAATCATAGAGGTCTTCGCCGCGCGGATTGCCAAGCTTTGTCCCCATTTCCAGACGATAGGGCTGGATCAGGTCAAGCGGACGCAGCAGACCATACAGGCCGGATAAAAGACCAAGATGGTTTTGTGCAAAGTTCAGATCATTTTCATTTAAGCTATCGGCGTCAAGACCGATATAGGTGTCTCCGCGAAAAGCAAATATAGCGGGGCGCGCATTGGCTGAGGTGAAAGGCGTAGAAAAGCTCTTGTAACGATCAAAATTTAGCTTTCCTAAATTATCTGATAGGCTCATCAGGCTTCGGATTTCGCTTTCAGATTTCTCCTTTAAGATATCAACCAGTTTTTGCGATTCACCAAGAAGCTCTGGCTGGCTGTGTTTGCCGGCCAGCCATTCTGATACAAAATCCAATTTTTTTGCAGGTGATATTAAGGCCAGCATTATGGCTCCTTAAGTGTGTTCGTATAAGCATTTGCAATCGGATAGCGGCGCTCTTTGGTAAAGGCACAAGTTGTAATTTTTGTGCCCGGCGGAGATTGTCTGCGCTTATATTCCGAATTTTTGAGTAATGCGGCAATTTTTTGGACTATCTCAGGGTTTTTGTCACAGAGATCCTTTTTAGCAAAAAGTTCTTCATCTGTTATTTGTGACCAATCCAGATGCGCATATTCAACCAAAACCTGCAAAATTGTATCAAGCATATCATAAGGCGGCAGGCTGTCTTGGTCGGTTTGGTCCTTGCGTAGCTCTGCGGACGGGGCTTTGGTGAGGATGTTCTCTGGGATAACCTTACTTTGTGTATTACGCCATTTGGCTAGTCTATAAACATCGGTTTTATAAACGTCTTTAAGGGCGTTCCAGCCGCCGTTCATATCACCGTAAATTGTGGCATAGCCCACAGCCATCTCGGACTTATTGCCCGTGGTCAGGAGCATACTCCCCCTAGCATTGGATAGAGCCATCAGGATTAGGCCGCGCGTGCGTGATTGCATATTCTCATGAGCCAGATCTTTGAGATCGGGAATTATTTTCTCGAAAGTTTTCACTGCGTCTTTGATTTCAATAATTTCATAAGATGTACCGAGACGCTTGGCACATTTCTTTGCATCGTCCAGACTATCTTTGGAGGTAAATTTAGAAGGCAGCATTATACATTGCACATTTTCTTTGCCCAGAGCATCTACGGCAATGGCTGCGCTCAAGGCGCTGTCTATACCACCGGAAAGGCCGAGAATAACACTCTTAAAGCCGCTTTTGCGGATATAGTCTTTCAGTCCGGTTTTAAGAGCTTCATAGATTAGCTTTAATTCATCTTCTTCAATTTTAATCGGAGCTTTGTGCTGAATTTCTGAAGTTTTTATATGCAGGATATGATCTTTGAAGGCAGGTGCTTGCTCGATTATATCGCCGAAACTGTTCATCACGAAGCTGCGCCCGTCAAAGGCAAGTTCGTCTTGTCCGCCAATCATGTTGAGATAAAGAAGCGGCGCTTTTGCCAGTTCAGTGGCCTTGCGGCAAACACGCAGGCGCTCGCTCATTTTGGTTTCATCAAACGGGCTACCGTTTATAGAGAGCATAAGATCAATCTTGTGTCTTCCAAAATGTGCCGGAATATTATCAAACCAGATATCCCTGCAGATTAAAATGCCAAGCTTTAGTCCGCAAAATTCGATCGGGGAGGGAAGTGGTCCTGCTTCAAAAATGCGGTCTTCATCATATACGCCATAAGTCGGAAGCAGGTGCTTACTTTGGGTATGTTTGATTGTGCCGTTATCAATCAGGTAAACCGCATTATAGGTTTTCCCGTCTTTACGGTAAGGGGCAGGTATGAGGGCAGCACTTTTAAAGTTTTTGGACTTTTCCTGAAGGGATTTTATGGTGTCTTCAACATCACATAAGAATCCATAGTTCAGGATTAAATCTTCAGGCGGGTATCCGCTCAGAAAAAGCTCGGGAAAGACAACAAGATGGCTATTTGCATCGTTTTCCTTCCAGATTTTGATTATTTTTTTTGCATTACCCTCAAGGTCGCCGACGACCGGATTAAGCTGTGCCAATGTTATGTTTAGGTTGGCACTCAATGTGTTTACTCCGCTGATGTAAGAAAGCTCTCACGGGCGAAGGCCTCATCATTTCGCAAGGATCTTAGCTCATCAGAAATCAGAAAGGCCATTTCCAGAGCCTGATTGGCATTTAGCCTTGGATCACAATGTGTGTGATAACGGCTGGAAAGATCTTCATCACCAATTGATTCTGCACCGCCTACACATTCTGTGACATTTTGTCCGGTCATCTCAATATGAATACCTCCGGGATGTGTGCCTTCGTTTTTGTGGACAGCAAAAAAGCCTTTAACTTCGCCTAAAATATTGTCAAAGGGCCGTGTTTTATATCCGGAAGAAGATGTAATTGTGTTGCCGTGCATTGGATCGCAGGACCAAACAACATGTCGTCCCTCTGACTTAATGGCCCGTACAAGCGGTGTTAGTTTTTCAATAACATCTTTATGACCCATGCGCGAGATCAGGGTCAGGCGGCCCGGAATATTTTCAGGATTTAAGATATCCACAAGTTTCAAAAGCTCGTCAGTACTCATCGCAGGCGAGCATTTCAATCCAATCGGGTTTTTAATACCTCTGGCAAATTCAACTTGCGCATTTTCACTTTGATGGGTGCGCGCACCGATCCACAGCATATGGGCCGAGGTGTCATACCAGTCACCTGTCAGACTGTCTTCACGTGTCAGGGCTTCTTCATAGGGAAGAAGCAAGGCTTCGTGAGAAGTATAGAAGCTGGTTTCACGTAAGGATGGCACGTTATTGGCATTGATGCCGCAAGCATCCATAAAGCGTAGTGCATCTGTGATATGGCTTGCAAGCTGTTCGTAACGCTCACCCAAAGGACTATCAGTTACAAATCCCAGATTCCATTTATGTACTTTGTTCAAATCGGCATAGCCACCTTGCGCAAAAGCTCTGAGCAGATTCAAAGTTGCTGAGGCTTGATGGTAGGCTTTAACCATGCGTTGCGGATCAGGTGTGCGTGCGTCTTCTGCGAAATCCAAGGCATTGATAATATCGCCGCGATAGCTTGGCAAAGTTACATCATCCTGGGTTTCTGTATCGCTGGAACGTGGTTTGGCAAATTGTCCGGCAATGCGCCCGACTTTGACAATTGGCATAGAACCGGAATACGTCATTACTACGGCCATTTGTAAAATAACACGAAATGTATCACGGATTTTATTAGCATTAAATTCTGCAAAGCTCTCGGCGCAATCTCCGCCTTGCAGTAAAAATCCTTCACCTTTAGCCACTTTACCCAAAGATTTTTGTAAGGATCGGGCTTCACCTGCAAAAACAAGGGGCGGAAATTTTGCAATTTCATCTTCGGCAGCCTTCAGAGCAGCTTCATCCTTATAATCGGGCAGTTGAAGGGCCGGCTTATCTCTCCAGCTTTTTGGTGTCCATTTATGTGTCATTTTTCTAATATACTTATGTTTGAAAGTTCATGCTTGCTTCAAAAGAAGAGTTATGCCTTAATCCGCAAAGAATGGCAATGATTAAGCATATTTCATTACAATTAAACGTGCTTGGAGTTGTCCTTGTAAAAGAAGGTATTAATTGGTAATAATATTACAACATGGCTGGTTCATTTATTTTAGACAGTATTAAAATTAGTGAAGCATTTCGTGTGCGCTTTTCTGATGTCCTTGAAAATGAGGTTGATTCTAGTGATTTGTGTTTTCCCAAAGAGGATATTCTGGCTAGGCATAATGAATTAACCTCTGGTCTGGAACAAAATCTGCAAAGAGCCGAGAACCGACTGGGTTATATTTTTGAAGAAGGTCTTGATCATGATACTGAAAACAACAAAACAATAGAAACTCTTGATTGTTTGAGTGATGAGCAGGGCGATCCGGTTAGCTTATATTCGATGGCGTTATTCGCTACGCATAAATTTGGTGTTCCATTAGAGCAAGAGGAACTTATTTTTCCGTTATTGGCTGCTGCGGTTCTAGGTGAGATCGAACATGATTTACCCTATCACAATAATTTTCATTTTCGTAAAGTCATGCTGCACGCGATACGTTTAATAACTGTGCATAACAGGCTTTTTGAAAATAAAAAAAGAGAACTGGATGCTCAGAGTATATGCAAATTATTGACGGCGGCTCTTATCCATGATCTGGGGCATGACGGGAAGAATAACTATATTGACGGTAATTATGAATTTGCCAGACTTGAACTTCGCTCTTTCGATTTGTTTTTACCGGTTTTAAATGCTCTGAGTGTGCCTAAGGAATTTATTTCTGATGTGATGGTTATGCTGATAACAACGGATGTTTTGCCCTTCGGCCATCCGATGAGCCCGGCAAATCAGATGTCTGCGGCTTATGATTATCATTTCGGAATGAGCAGTGAGGACTTGCCTGAGTTGTCTTCGGAACTGGCTATATTGGAAGAACGGCAAGACTTAACCATAATGTGTATGATGTTACATGCTGCTGATCTTATGAATTCTATGGGCTTAAGTTATGAAGTTACAAAATGCGAAAGTTTTGCCGTCAATAAGGAAATTGGTAAAGAGAAAACAACGCCCGATGATATCTGGTTGTTCTTGAATAAAATTTGTCAAAATCCATTGATGTTGGAGGCTGCACAAATTTTAGCAGAAAAGCCTATGCAGGAAATATATAGGCAAGTTCGGGATGATGTATCAGCTTCGGTGTCATCTATAAAATGTTAGTATTGTTGGGTTTATGATTTCCATCTACGGTGAAGCCACATCCATTGCTCCGGGTTTTCTGTGATCCAGCTTTCCAGTAGGCGATGTGCATCTTCTATAACATCTATGATTTCACGGGGATTACCTTTTTCATCAAACACCGGAATAGGGTCATAGATTTTGAGTTTTACATGACATCCATCTTGCCTGATGTTGCGTACAGGCACTAAGGGGCATTTAAATCTCTGACATAACTTAACAAATATTGGGTTGGTCATGGCGGGCATCCCAAAAAATTCAGCTTCCAGCCCTTCATTATATTTCTGATCAATCAAAATACCGATCATATGATTTTCTTTCATGGCGCGCATGATATGGATGCCGCTTTCCTGAGATTTTTGATAGGCTTTTAGCTTACCATTTAATGTGCGGGCTTTTTCAAGCAGGCGTGCAGTCCATGGATTATTAGGAGCACGGTAGGTAATATCAATGGGATTGTTTAGCTGTGTATAGGCAGCCATACAATTAACTTCCCAATTGGCCATATGTGGGCCTATAAAAATGGCGGGTTGTTTTCGAGTAAGAAGATTTTCAAAGATTTCTGCGCCTTCAATGGTTGTATATTCACGGCTAATGGTTTCCAGATGTGGATATTCGGCGATAACACGGCCCAGATTTTCCCACATGCCGCGGATGATTTTTTTTTGCTCTTCTTTAGTTGTGTCCGGTAGAGCCATAGATAAATGGTGGTAAGCTTTGCGGCTGGCCGCAAGTTTCGGACCTATAGTACCGCCAAGCCATCCGCCTATATTCGAGGCAGTTTGTGGGGGAAGAATTTTGAAAAAATAAAATAGCAGGCTGAGGCCGAAACCTTCTAATGTGTAGCGCAAGGATTTTATCATTCCTCTGCTATCCCTGATAAAGCATTCTTGATGAATTCAGCCAGTTTTTCCTCATCATTCCATTCTATGGCAATAGGATATGCTGTTATTTTTTTCTGATTTTTCTGTGACAGACGTAAATGATCTTTTTCTGTGGTTATAAGATCTGCATTATGTCTTGCAGCACGTTCATAAAGTGTATTTATGTCCTGATCGGAATAGGGGTGGTGATCTGGAAAGCTTTTAAAACCGCAGAGCTTAATATTATTTTTTTCTAACGTACGAAGGAATTTATCGGGATGACCAATTCCTGCAAAACCGTAATAGGTCTTGGATGTGTTACCGGTAAATTTAGGCACAATTTTACCTTCGAAAACTGGCACATCAGAAGGAATTTTCTCTTTTATGCCTCTTTGGTCTTCACCAATAAAAAGAACGGCATTGGCACGTCTTAACCCTACATCCAGAGTTTCGCGTAAAGGGCCGGCAGGAATTAACTTGCCGTTTCCTAACCCTTGAGAGCCGTTAATAACCAAAAAAGTTAAATCCTTGTGCAGGGATAAGTTTTGCATGCCATCATCCATCAGAATTATGTCATGGCCCAGTTCTTGGGCGTATTCGCCCCCTTTATAGCGGATTCGGCTAATGATGGTCGGGCATTGTCTGGCCAGTAATAGCGGCTCGTCTCCTACTTCAAGGGCGTTGTTCTTCTGTGTATCAATTTTAAGAGGTCCTATTTCCATTCCGCCATAACCTCTGGACAAAAAACACGGATTTTTTGCCAGATTATGCTTTTCGATCAAGCGATGAATAGATTGCAATGCAGGAGTTTTTCCACTTCCGCCTGCAATGATATTGCCAACACAAATCACTGGTATTTTAACGGAGCGTTTCTTGGTTGTTTTCAGATTTATAAAATGGCCAAGTCCATATAGGGCACTAAAAGGATTTAGCATTTTTTCTAAAGCTGGCGTATCTTCCCGTTTGGTCCGGTACCAGAAGCTAGGGGCTCTGCGCATCATAATTTTATTGTCCTGTTCGCCTTGCTTATTGGGCGTTTAGTATAAATACCTTCAATCTCGGGCCTTAATGTATCCAGAACACCTAAAGCTGTGCCCGATTTGTCTTTAGAAAAGTTATAAGCCGTATTTTTGAAATTTTCCACCTTTTCCGGTTCTTTCAGGAGTTCTTTTACAGCATTTGCAAGCAAAATTTCGGAGTTTACCTTCCATGCGGCGCTGTTTTGTTCCATTTCATCAAAAATTTCCTGCAAATTCTGTACATTTGGCCCATAAAGTACGGCACATTCCAGTTGCGCGGCTTCAATAGGGTTATGCCCTCCACCTCCATCATTGCTGAATGATCTGCCGATACAGGCAATATCAGCGAGACGGTAAAATAATCCTAACTCGCCCAATGTATCGACTATATAGATATCTGTACGATCATAAGGAAGTTTTTTATCCTCTCCTCGCAGCAGAACATCCAGAGTGTAAGCCTTGCATTTTTCTTCTATTTCTTTACGGCGTTCAGGATGACGCGGCACGATGATGGTTAATAGCTCGGGAAAAGTTTTTTTGAGAATTTGATGGATACGGCAGGCCATTTCCTCTTCACCGTCATGGGTGCTGGCGAAAAGCCAGAATTTTCGACCATTAAGAGCAAGTTTAGTTTTAGTCAGGGAATCAGTGTCATAAGCCAGTGGTGCTGCGCTATACTTGATATTACCCGAAACCGAGACGTCTGAGGCTCCCAGCTTTTGGTAATATTGTGCATCGGCTTTGGTTTGGCACAGTATTTTTTTAAAGGTGGAAAGCATGTCTCTGGTTAAAGGCTTTAATAGTGCCCAGTTTCGGTAGGATTTAGGGGACATTCTTGCATTAATTAAAAATGCCGGAATATTCTTGCTTTTTATTACGGCCAGCATATTTGGCCAAAGTTCGGATTCCATCCAGAGGATCAGATCAGGGTTCCAGTGTTCTATGAATGTCTTGGTCCATATGGGGTGATCAAAAGGGTAGTATTGATGAACGGTATTATCCGGCAAATCCTTGGTCATGATTTGCGCAGATGTTTTGGTTCCGGTTGTGACAAGGAAAAAAATATCCGGATATTCATATCTGATTTTATTTATTAGGATCAGGGCGGAACGTGCTTCACCAATACTGGCAGCATGGATCCATACTAGCGGTGCATCGGGCCGTTTTTCAGTTATAATAGCTTTTTTTTCAACGTATCGCTTTGGGTCTTCCTTGTTTTTATCCCGTCGTTTCTCCAGAAGTTTTTCTAGAAAGAATGAAGCGTTTTTTGTGATGTGATAATATAATTTGTACATCAAAAGCGTTTTTTACCTTCGTATATGGTGCGGAATTTTATGATATAGATGTTACTTTAACATGGGAAGAGCTTATGGCTGAGAGTAAGGCTTCAAGGCACAGAAAAAAAGAAAAACCTAAAAAATCCCTCAATAGATTAGCGCGGCGCGGGATCATAAAACGTGCCATGGATAATTTGCGTGCAACCCGTGAGAATTTATTGGAGCATAATCCAGATTTTTTTAGAGATATTCGCGCTAGGCTGGGGAGGAAAAATGTCATTTTTTTTGAAAGACCTGCACAAAAAGAGTTTGTCATTGTCGATGCAGAGAAAAACCGTGAGGCTGTTAAGAAATTTATGAATAATGTTCCCGAGGAAGAATCTGAGTTCAAAACCAAAGTCAAAGCGATTCTAGAGCAACAGGAAAACTCAATTCACTAAAAATCTTTAAAAACCTAGTTTGAGACACAATCATTAGTGGTTGGGTCGAAGCGACACCCCGGCTGCAGGCATATTTTTTCATCATAGTTATTAGGCTTGACCCCTGAACGATTTACGGTAATACCTGTCGGAATAGGGCTACCGGTACATCCGGCGTCTGGCACTGTTTGGGACAGATAAGTCTGGAGCGGGTCGTTCGTCCATGGACCGGTTGTAAGACCAACGGCAATATTGTCTCCCCATACTGTAGGTGTGATGCTCCCGCAAGCTGCCACTGGGAGTCTCCTTTTATCAGTTGAATCTGATTGATATTCAGCAAAAGTATAAAAGCCGTCAGTTGCGGAATTTGTTACAAAATTAATACATTTTGCAGCTTGCCAGACACGGCCCATAATATCACAACTATAGGTTCCACCAAAAATACCGCCAGCTGGTGTGTGATCAATCCCGATTGCAGCAGGATGCCCTCCTAGCAGGTCATATGTAAACCCTCCGGCATTTTCAAAATTGTTCATGATGTAAGCATTCACAGAGTTTTCAACTAAGGTTGTTAGTGCATTGTCCATGGCTGCTAAATTAAGGGGCGTGCCATATGAACCACTTTCACTGAGCATTTGAGCTGCGTGGTCTGCAAGTTCCCTCAGGAAGAGGTCGAAGCAAGTATATTCGAATACACTATCTGGTTTTAGGATAATATTTTGGTTTTGGGTAATTTCACGCTGTGCTTCCAGCCAGGCACGAGACGACAGAGTTTCGTAATACAAAGAGTCACAAGGCGTATCAGCAATAAGTGAAGCGGCCTGTGTTGTATTTGAGTGGATTACAAGCACTGAAAAGCATAGACAGCATAAGACGATTTTTAATGAAATAATATTTATGCCAAGTATTACGCTTTTCATTTTAGTCCCTTTCTAAACAGCTTTTCTATTTTAAACATAACTTTCTATCTTTCGCAAACTTAACTTCCTAAATCTAAATCTTATATTTCTCTATAACGGTTCACAGGTCCCTGAGCTTGATACTGTTGGCAAGGCTGTTGTTGTGTATGGCCATGTAACAGGTACAGGGACATAATGGCAACCAGGGTTTACACAAACATGGTCATAGTGAAGATTTCTTTGTGTCTGGTACACGCGTATCCCTGAAGAAAGAACGGGTGCTCCTGTCGTATATGTTACAACAGGTACGCCTGTCGGGATAGGGGTAGAGCAACCGGAAGTAGGATGTCCTACGGCTTCGTTTGCATTAGTGTCACCAGGGGCATTTGTCGATGATGGTGATTTTATGATATCGAAATGGGTCTCCAGAATATCAAAACGTGCATAAGTATAACCACAATTATTCGAGACGTGAATTATGTCTTCCGTTATGTCGGTAGCAGGTGTTTGTGTATCGGTTAGGTCACATGGCTCGGTATAGTTAATAGGAAACGCTATGTTGACATCTGAGACTGAAGCCATAGGCGAAACATTGCCTGCATTAAAAGATGTTACAGCAGAGCCGGGGTTGTCACTCAGATTTGTAGCAGCCGGTCCCGGAGCGCAAACAACAGGTAAGTTCCTTGGATCTGATTCTGCCAGTTGCTGGAAGGATCGGAATTGGTCCTCTTCTCCAAAATCAATACAATTTGCTTCATCCCAAACGGCTTGCATATGTGCACAATTGTAAGGGTAATCCAGTGTGGTTACATCACTGTCAATTGTAGAAGATCCTCCGCGAAAATTATGATCAAAATTTCCATCATCCGGTGCGGCAGTGTGATTTATGTATGCATTTAAAGGTCCCAGAACAACGTTCGCTAATATATTATCCAGTTGAGTGGCGGGAAAGACAACAGAATAGGAAACACATGGGGCGGTTGTACATGAATAGTCGCTAATATCGATGGTGCCATCTTCTGATGCAGTTAGAAGAGCAACGTTTCTATTTACAAAATCACCAGAAGTGCCGTCTTGGATGGCGCTGAATATCTCATCAGCTGTTTGTGCGGTTGTCTCTACTAAATCTTCAAAACAAGTATATTCCAAAACACTGTCTGGTTTTCTTATTATCTGCCCGCTCATGATGACATCGCGATTAGCCTCGAGAAAAGCGCGGGCATGAATCTGGTTCATAAAATCACCATCGCAGGCGCCGCCTGTATGTCCTCCAGCTGTGAGGGGCCGTCCTGTTTTGGGTCCGTTAAAAGCTGAGCCAACATTAGAGGTCGTGTCAACAGTGATGTCATAGCCCGTGCATGGGATTCCCGGTGAACAAGCCGCCATAACCGGGAGAGCTGAAAGAATCAAACTTCCGGCTATTAAGCAAAAGAGACACAAGCTGTTAAATATATGCTGTCTAATACTCATTTTATCCTGTTATTAACCGCCGAAAGTACCTTCCCTAATGTAGGTTTTGTCATCGGGTGACCAAATATAGCGTTCATATTCATAGTCGTTCTTTTTACTTTGAAATGCAAGAATATCATAGATTCCTGCGTGTTTTTTTCCAGAAATCTGTATCTTTTTTGCGTTAAAAACAGAAATTTGAACTAATTTCTCTTCTTTTTCACCTATGATTATGAATGTACAAAATTGTTCTGGCGGCACATCCAATACACAGTTTTTTTGCTTAAGGATGTATTCGTCATAATAATCATCATTCAGGTCAATTCTGGCGATATCATATTTTTCTATATCTGATTGTAGGTGGGCACGTGTGAAGTGCGAGAGATTCAATTTTGTTGCTCCCGTTATTCTGTTATCAAAGACAAGGGGGGTGGCAGCATAGGAACATAATGGCAGAACCATGCCAAAAAATAATAATAGTGTAGCAACTGTTCTGCGCATAATTTCCCATTTATCCTGTTTTACAGTCAGGGTTTGATTTTAGCAGATAAAGGTAGCTATACGCAAAAAGTTATGCCGCTTCGTCGAGGTCAATATCAAGGATGCACATATTCAAATCGTATGATGTTTCGCCTTCCTCTGTAACCTTGTAGATTAATGCGACAAATTCTCCATCTACCATAACTTCGATAGAGTCCTCGGCTTTTTCGCGTTTTTTTACTGCAATACCGGAGCATTTGAATTTTTTCTCCAGATAGGTTTTTAGTTTTGACATTTCTTCCGGTGTAAAACTCATAATATTATTCCCTGTTGTTTTATGTGGCTCATTTTTCCAATCCTTTGGATACTGTTTCATGGCATGCTTTGGCAAGTGTTTTTCTGTCATTAAAGTCACTTGCTAATAATGGAGGATGGAAAGTGAGGTTAATCTCTGCACCTGTTGATTTGGCAAAATCCCATAAATGCTTGGCCAGAGATGTATCCATATTCAGATGCCAGGCATAAAGATCACGATCATCCTGTGTACGGATTTCATGTCCGTTTGCGGATACCATGCTTAAGGTGAAAGGCTGTAGTTTTATATCCTTGAGATTATCTTTGAAGAAAATCGCGAAAAGGCTGGATTTAAAAGGTAAGACTTCTCTGCCATCTGTAGAAGTGCCTTCGGGAAAAATAATAAGGCTTTTCCCGTCATCAAGCATTGTTTCAAGTGCTTGTTTTCCCTTGGCGGCATTTTCTTTGGAACGGCTTATAAAGGCTGTTTGCTGAAGTTTTGATAAAAAGCCGAACACAGGCCAGTCTTCAACATCTTCTTTGGCTACGAATGATGCATATTGCAGAATGCTGGCGATTACCGGAATATCAAGATAGGAGATATGGTTGCCAATATAGATAATCTGTCCGGATTTGTCGGGGCTGCCGGATAGATTTATTTTGATTCTGAAAATTTTACAGACCCATCTGTGCCATATATATGTAAGGGCGTAGGATTTTTTCCCTTTTGTAAAAAATAAAATGGCAGATTGTGGGGGAACTATCGCTACACACAAAAGGGTGAAAGCTAGAAATTTTAAACAGGCAATGGCGGTTCTCATGATTTTTTACCCTTCAATGATTGCCCTTTGGCCGGGCATTGTTTTGCGGATTCGGCGCTCGTAATATTTGCGATATCGCTGGGTCATGAGTTTGGTTTGCACAACGATACAAACATCAACGGTGTTAAATTGTTTGTCAATTACGGCGCCATTGCCGATCGTTGCCCCAAGGCGTAAATAGCCTTTTATTAAAGGAGGGAGGCTGCTGAATGCTTTTTTTTCGTCAATATTTTCTTTTGGCACAATATTCATATTGATATAGCGCTCACGTGTGGCAACGGGGCTAATGTTCTCAGGTGCTGAGTGAAAATGATAGAGATATGAAAGCTGCTCTTTTAAAGAGTCTACATCAGTACCTGAAAAGCTGGCGCAGCCAAAAAGAATGTCAATATCATGATCTGTAATATAATCGGCAATGCCATGCCAGAGCATATTCAAAACAGGTTGGGTTCTGTATTCAGCCAATACACATGATCTACCAAGCTCAAGCAAAGATTCGTTGCTATCTATCAGGGCTTTAAGATCATATTCATCTGCGGAATAGAATCTCCCGAATTTTTCAGCCTCAGCTTGCCGTAAAAGGCGGTACGTGCCAACGATTCTTTCTTGTCCGTTATCTTGTTTGTGGATGACAATCAAGTGATCGGCGATGTCATCAAAATCGTCAAAATCTCTCTTTTCGGCGCGCATATTGTCATCGGGAATAGCACCATTTTCTTCGTAAAAAACGGCATAACGCAAACGCTGGGCTTCAAGAACCTCTTCTTTCGTACGTGCGATTCGTACGGAAATTTTTTCGAGGTCTTCTTGTTTTATGGTGTCGACATTTGAAGATGCCATGAATTAAATAATCTTTCCTTGTGCGGCAAGCTCACCGAACGTTAAAGTCTTGAACTGTTCAAAAAACCGATTGTACCTAAATTTATATGATGCTTGCGCTTCTTATCCTAAGCATTAAAAATAGAGGGTCAAGAAAATTCGTTTGGTAAAAATAATGGATAATCAGATGGGATCAGTTTTATTTGTCTGTACAGGTAATATTTGTCGTTCTCCCACAGCCGAAGCGGTGTTTCGGCATTATAGTCAAAGTCAGGAGGGGGTCGCAGGGTTTGCGTGTGAATCCGCAGGAACGCATGGCTATCATATTGGTGAGCCTCCTGATTCGAGGGCTGTTAAAATTGCTGCTGAGTATGGGATTGATATGTCTGATATGTTGGCGCGGGATGTTGTGGATTCCGATTTCAAGCGTTTTGACTATATTATTGCGATGGATCGCGGGCATTTAAAGTGGCTGGAGAGTAGGGCGAAAAACTCTAAAGCACTTATCAGGCTCTTACTTGATGATGTTTCTCAATATGGCACTCTGGATGTACCTGACCCCTATTATGGGGGCTTGGATGATTTCAGGAAAACATTTGGTTTAATTCAAGACGGTGTTCAGAATTTCCTGAAAAATATAGAGTAAAGAATATTTGTGGACACCCTCTCCCCATCCTGTGTGTGAGTGTGGGATTTTTGGAGAAAGGGTGCCCGCAATACTTAACGCGCATCAGTTATGGTGAAATATCACATCTTATGATTATGCTGTCAACGGGAAAAAACACATTTTCTAAGATTATTTTTTAGAGCTAGAGGATTTGCGGCGTTTTTTCACAGCAGACAAGCTATCTTCCAGAGTAGAATAGGTGTTGTCCAACTCTTCCTGCAAGGCTTTGATTTCTTTGCGTAAGGATTTAATTTCCTTATAGCTGTCTTTTACAAGTGACGGGATCAGGTCGTGTATGCCAACCCCTAGGGCATCAGCTATTTTATGGATAGTATCAAGGCGCGGCGAGATTGATCGGTTTTGTAAAATATCCCGTATCGCCGTTTCACCCAGTCCTGCATCGAGAGATAATTTTTTTGCATTGGTTATCCCTTTTCGCATTTCCAGAAACAGTTTCAGGTTCTTTTTGAACTCATCTGAAAGGTCGTTACTTATATGCTTGTTCATGCATATATGATGAGACATTTTTGTTATTTTTAATAGAGGTGAAGTTTCACAATTGCCTTGCTGTCGCAGATACTTACATTAAGAGAAAACAGTAGGCACAGGTGCGGCTGTAGCCATATTACCAAAGTATGTTGCCGCAGTACCTAGTTGAGTACTTGTCCACCCAGAAGCTGCTGAAAATGCATTTAATGAATTGCTCACAGATAAAGCAGCTATATTGCTAGCGCCAGCGACTGGAGCAGCAAGGGCCATGCCTGTTGATACGGTTACAGTACATAATGCAGCTAATGCAAATGCGCCCACTAGTAAACCTGTTTTTGTCATGGTCTTGCCTTTCGTAATTTATATTATGGCGAAATCTACCATATAGTTCCGGTTTTGGCAAGTTTTTTGTAAAATAACTGTTCGGCAGCAGAAGGAATGGCTGATTTCTGAACATTTTCAAGTATTTTCTTAAGGAATGTGCCTGTGTAACTTTTGGACTCATTGGCTATATCTTCCGGTGTTCCGGTGGCTATGACCTTACCTCCCTTATGTCCGCCTTCCGGTCCTATATCAATGATGTGATCGGCGGTTTTTATCACATCCAGATTATGTTCGATGATGATAACGCTGTTACCCTGGTCAACGAGTGTGTGCAGGACATGCAGGAGTTTTTTAACATCCTCAAAATGCAGACCTGTTGTTGGCTCATCAAGGATATAAAGCGTTTTTCCTGTAGAGCGTTTGGAAAGTTCCTTGGATAACTTGATTCTCTGTGCCTCTCCACCTGAAAGTGTGGTGGCTTGCTGTCCGACTTTGATATAGCCAAGCCCGACATCCTTGAGGGTTTCCATCTTATCGCGCACAGATGGAATGGATTCAAAAAAAGCTGCGGCATCTTCAACAGTCATATCCAGTATATCCGCGATTGATTTGCCTTTGAATTTTACATCCAGTGTTTCACGGTTATAGCGTTTACCCTTGCATGTTTCGCACTCGACATAAACATCGGGCAGGAAGTGCATTTCGATCTTGATGACCCCGTCACCGGAACAGTTTTCGCAGCGCCCGCCCTTGACGTTAAAGGAAAAACGTCCGGCCTTATAGCCGCGTGCTTTGGCTTCGGGCAGGCCTGCAAACCAGTCACGAATGGGTGAAAACGCGCCTGTATAGGTGGCCGGGTTAGAACGCGGTGTCCGGCCAATCGGGGATTGATTGATATCTATGATCTTGTCGATATGCTGCAAACCCTTAATCTCATCATAGGGTAGGGGGCTTTGTTTACTGCCCATGATTTCTCTGCTGGCGGCGCGGTAAAGTGTGTCGAGCGTTAGGGTCGATTTCCCTGAGCCGGAAACGCCTGTGATGCAGGTCATGACGCCTAAAGGGATTTTTATATCCACATTTTTGAGATTATTCCCTCGTGCGCCCTTAATCTCTATGAATTGCCCTTTTTTGCCCTTGCGGCGTTTATGCGGGATTTCTATTTCCTTTTCCCCGCGCATATATTGCGCGGTGATGCTGTTCTCACATTTAAAGACTTCCGAGGGCGGGCCTTTGGCAATAATCTCTCCGCCATGTATACCGGCACCGGGACCAATATCGATCAGGAAGTCAGCGCTGCGAATAGCATCTTCATCATGCTCGACGACAATCACCGTGTTGCCCAAATCTCGCAGGCGGTTCAGTGTTTCCAGTAGGCGGTTATTATCGCGCGGGTGAAGTCCGATGGACGGCTCATCAAGTACATAAAGCACACCTGTCAGGCCAGAGCCGATCTGTGAGGCTAGGCGGATGCGCTGTGATTCTCCCCCCGATAGCGTGCCGGAAGAGCGTGAAAGGCTTAGATACTCAAGTCCGACATTCATCAAAAACGTCAGGCGCTCATTGATTTCTTTGAGTATTTTATCTGCTATTTGGGATTGTTGCTTAGTCAATTTACTTTTTTGTGTCATTCCGAGCGAAGTCGAGGAATCTTCACATGTAATGTTATGATCTAGAGATCCCTCCACGCAGCTGTCGCTTTGGTCGGGATGACATGTAAGTGCACTAAACCATTTATAGGCATCCTGAATGCTGAGCGCGGAAATCTCTCCGATATGCTTTCCATCAATTTTCACGGCCAGAGATTGCGGTTTTAGGCGCATGCCTTCGCACGTATCGCAAGGGGCTGATTTCTGGAATTTCTGGAGTTTTTCACGCTGGGCATTGCTGTCAGTTTCGCGCAGGCGGCGAATGAGACTTGGGATGACACCTTCATAGGGTTTATTGCTATGAAACGAGCTTTTGCCTTTGGTTTTGTAGGAAATCTTTATGGATTTCGTGCCAGAGCCATAAAGGATAATGTCCTTATGTTCCTCGCTCAAATTTTTCCACGGCGTATCAACATTAAATCCGTAAACATCGCCAAGTGCGGCAAGGCCTTGCAGATAAAAACTGGCGAAGCTGGTGGACCAAGGTTCGATTGCATTTTGGGATAATGATTTGTTTTCATCAGGGACGATCAGAGTAATATCAAATTCATTGCGCTCACCAAGTCCGTCACAAGAGGGGCAGGCCCCGTGCGGCGAGTTAAAAGAAAACAGGCGCGGTTCGATTTCGGCTATTGTGAAGCCTGAAACCGGACAAGCAAATTTCTCACTGAAAAGAGTTTGCTCCCCTGTGCTTGCGTTTTCTGCAATAACCAGTCCGTCGGCAAGGCTAAGGGCGGTTTCCACTGAATCAGCCATGCGGGTTTGCAGGTCTTTGTCATTTTTGATCACAAGCCGATCAACGACGACTTCTATATCATGCTTGAGCTTTTTATCGAGTTTTGGCGTTTCCGTTATATCATAAAGCTCGCCATTGACTTTTACGCGCTGAAAGCCTTTGGCCTGTAGCTCTTTAAACTCCTTTTTATACTCGCCTTTGCGTCCGCGGATTATGGGGGCAAGAAGATAAAGTTTGGTCCCTTCTTCCATATCGAGGATGCGGTCAACGATTTCGCTAACGGTTTGGCTTTTGATAGGTTTGCCCGTGGCCGGAGAATAAGGCACGCCGACACGCGCCCAAAGCAGGCGCATATAATCGTAAATCTCGGTCACGGTTCCAACGGTCGAGCGCGGGTTCTTGCTCGTGGTTTTTTGCTCGATAGAAATGGCTGGCGATAAACCTTCGATTGAATCCACATCGGGCTTTTGCATCATCTCAAGGAATTGACGGGCATAGGCCGAAAGGCTTTCGACATAGCGGCGCTGTCCCTCGGCATAGATCGTATCGAAGGCCAGTGAAGATTTTCCAGAGCCGGACAACCCCGTAATAACGATCAACTGATCGCGGGGTATGTCGATATTGATGTTCTTTAAATTATGTTCCCGTGCACCGCGCACGCTTATGTTTTTGAGCATAGGCGGATCATATTGTTAATTCATAAGAAAATAAAGATGGTTTATGTTCGTTCTGGTCTTGGTGTACTGGAATTACCATAAATATTTTTGCCTATCTCGCGTTTTTGTATTTCTTTTTGAATATACATATCTCGATCGGCACGCTTTGCAGCGTCTATAAGGGAATCATTTATTATCAGATTAGTAAGGCCTATTGTTACAACGAGAGGTATTCTTTCCCCTTCATGCTCAATGTGAGCATCTTTAAATTTTGTGTAGATGTGTTTGCGAATATCTCTAAAATCATGGCTTTCATCTTTATGTGATGCAATAATGGCAAATTCATCCCCACCTGTTCGGGCAAGAAAATCCGTGTCTCTTATGGAGCCATTGATAATTTCTACAATTTTTTTAAGGGCTTTATCACCGACATCGTGGCCGTAATTATTATTAAAATCCCTAAAATTTTTAACATCAACGATAAAAAGTGCGGCAGAATCAATATCTTTCCGATTTAATCCGGCTATCGTTCGATCACCAACTTTTTCATAGGATCTTCTGTTTGCTATGCCTGTTAATGGATCAGTTCCCGCAATTTCTTCTTGGTGCAAGGCATATTTCATAGCGCTAATGAGAACAGGCAAAGTAAGAAGAATACTATTTACTGCCTGAGCATCTGCGCCGTTGGCTAGATCTTCCTGGACGTCCAGAAGACTTCGAATAAAAAACCGTTTTTCGGGGCCATGGATACCGCTTTTTTGCAATAGGGTAACAGACTCGGCAAACTGTTGCTTTAACGTTCGTTGATCTTCTTCATCCAGCTTACTCATGTACCACCCATATTATTTATTTTATTTGCTGTTAACTCTAATAAATACACCAAAACCGGACATTTTGTAAAATAATTTCTGTATTTACGTTGTGTAGGGCTTTCTCGTCCACATATTCCCATAAAAATCAAAGATAAGGGCTTTAGAATCCCCGGCAGTAAGTCTATACTGCGATTCTGATTTTAAAATGTAATTTTAGTAGAAGGAAAATGTTGTGGCAGGCAGTGTAAATAAAGTCATTCTTATTGGTAATTTAGGGGCAGATCCAGATGTGCGTACGATGCAATCCGGTGATAAGGTTGTAAATCTGTCGGTTGCAACATCCGAGAGCTGGAAAGACAAGGTAACGGGTGAGCGTAAGGAAAAAACCGAATGGCACCGCGTTGTTATTTTTAATAAAGGACTGGTAACGGTTTGTGAAAATTATCTTCGCAAAGGCTCCAAGGTTTATATTGAAGGCCAGATTGAAACTCGCAGTTGGGAGCAGGACGGGCAAAAGAAATATACAACCGAGATTGTGCTTCGTCCGTTCAGAGGAGAGTTGACAATGCTTGATTCCCGCAGTGGCGGAGACGGTGGTTATGCTGGTGGCGGTCAGGGGCAATCTTATGGCGGAGAATCTGCTGCATCAAGTGGTGGCGGGATGTCCGAACCTGCGATGGCTGGTGATATGATGGAAGATGAAATTCCGTTCTAAGGAAGGGATTAAGTAATGAATAAAACAATATTATATGTGGCTTTGGGCGTGTTTCTTCTCGGCGGGTCGTTTGCACAGGCGCAAGAGACTGAAAGTGTTTCAGGTAGTGCGGCGAGTGAAGCACTGTCAGAAGAGGAGATGGCCCGCAAAGTTCAACTGGCCGAGAAAATGCATGAAATTAATCCTGTTCAGGAGCAAGTCGATAGCGCTGTAAATTCTGTGGCAAGCCGTTTGCCTGAGATAGAGCGTCAGACATTCCTTAATGCGATATATTCGACGATGAATTACAAGGCTATCGAACGTATTTCCGTAGATGCTATGGTCGAAGTTTATTCCGTGGCAGAACTTGAAGCAATGGTGGAGTATTACTCCAAACCAGAGGCTAAGAGTGCAGGGGATAAAATTCCCCAATGGGCCGGTAAGGTCCAGCCTGAAATTATGCGTATGATTGACAAGGCTATGATTAAGGCGCGTACAGGGCAGTAATAATATTAAAAACAAGGTTGACGTAAATGAGCGATGATATAACGCCGGAAGAACCAGAGGGTACAAAAGTACCGAGCATCTATCTTGAAGAGGAAATGAAGCAATCCTATCTCGATTACGCGATGAGCGTGATTGTGAGTCGTGCTTTGCCGGATGTTCGTGATGGATTAAAACCTGTACACCGTCGGATTCTTTATGCAATGCGTGAGGGTGGCTATACGTCGGATAAACCTTATCGTAAATCTGCCAAGATCGTCGGGGATGTGATGGGTAAATATCACCCGCATGGTGATCAGGCTATTTATGACTCTCTTGTCCGCATGGCGCAGCCGTGGTCCCTTCGTTTGCCGTTAATTGACGGGCAAGGGAATTTTGGTTCGATGGATGGGGATTCTCCGGCGGCGATGCGTTACACGGAATCGCGTCTTGAAAAGGCGGCTGAGGCGATCCTTAAAGATATTGAGAAGGAAACTGTTGATTTTCGTCCCAATTATGATGAAAGCGAAAGCGAGCCTGTTGTGTTGCCTTCGCGTGTGCCGAACCTTTTGGTTAACGGGGCAGGCGGTATTGCTGTTGGTATGGCAACCAATATTCCGCCGCATAATCTGGGTGAAGTCATTGATGCCTGTATGGCGTATGTGGATAATCCCAATATCACGACCGAAGAGATCAACGAAATTATCCTTGGACCGGATTTCCCGACGGGTGGCTTGATTTTAGGGCGATCTGGTATTCGCTCGGCCTATCATACAGGGAATGGCTCGGTGGTGATGCGGGCCAAAACCTCGATCGAGGAGATTGGCAAGCGCGAGGCGATTATTGTTCATGAAGTGCCGTATCAAGTCAATAAAGGCAAATTGCTTGAACGTTTGGGTGAGGTGGGGCGCGAGAAAATTGTTGAAGACATCCATGAAGTGCGGGATGAATCTGACCGCGAGGGCGTGCGCGTTGTCATTGAGCTTAAGAATAATGCTATTGCGGATGTTGTTCTAAATCAGCTCTTTAAATATACGGCTTTGCAGACGAATTTTGCTTGCAATATGGTTGCGCTTCATAATGGCAAGCCACAGATCATGCTTATTTTGGATATGATTAAGGCTTTTGTTAAATTCCGTGAGGAAGTGATTACACGCCGTACAATCTATGATCTGGGCAAGGCTCGTGACCGCGCGCATCTTTTGGCAGGGCAAGCTGTGGCTGTGGCCAATATTGATGAAGTGATTGCCATTATCCGTAATGCACCGGACCCTGCTGCTGCGCGAGACGGGTTATTGGGCCGGAGATGGCCTGCGCGTGATATCGCGCCTCTGATTGAGCTTATTGATGATCCGGAACATCTGATTGAGGATGACGGTACATATCAAATGAGTGAAGAGCAGGTTAAATCTATCTTGGATCTGCGCTTGCATCGTTTGACAGGGCTAGAACGAGAAAAAATTGGCAATGAGTTGAAAGAGATTGCTGCTCTTATCTCAGAGTTGCTGGAAATTCTGGGTAGCCGAGAGCGTATGTTGGAGGTGCTGGTCGAAGAGTTGCAGGATGTGAAGGAGCGTTTTAACACACCGCGCCGCACTGAGCTGGTAGAAGCCGAGTTCGAAGTTGATATGGAAGACCTTATTCAACGCGAGGATATGGTGGTTATGATTACGCATACGGGCTATGTGAAGCGTGTGCCTCTGGAGACCTACCGTGCGCAGCGCCGTGGTGGTAAGGGGCGCTCTGGTTTGTCTTTGAAGGATGAAGATTTTGTCTCTGATATGTTTGTGGCAAGCACTCATACACCTATTTTGTTCTTCACCAGCCGCGGGATTGTTCACCGGATGAAAGTGTATCAATTGCCACTGGCTACGCCGCAGAGCCGTGGTAAAGCACTGGTCAATTTATTGCCACTTGAGAAAGATGAAAACGTCAGTGTTTATCTCCGTATGCCTGAAAATGAAGACTTATGGAACGAACTTGATTTGATGTTTGCAACCTCGCATGGGTCCGTACGCCGGAATAAGCTTTCAGATTTCAAAAATATTCGCTCTAACGGTCTGATTGCCATGAAACTTGGCAAGGGTGAAAGTCTCGTTTCGGTGAATATTTGCCGTGATGATGAGGATATCATTCTGGCTACGAAAAAGGGTAAAGCTATTCGTTTTCCTGTCAGTGATATTCGTGTCTTTTCCGGTCGTACCTCGACAGGTGTTCGCGGTGTTAAATTGAAGACAAAGGATGATGAGGTCATTTCTATGTCGGTTCTCAAGCATATTGATGTTACTCCGGAGGAGCGTGCCGCCTATATGAAGGCAGCCGGTCAGCTCATGGATGATGAGAGTGAGGGTGCTGCTGATGAGAACGCAAATGTAGCAGCAATTGATTTGCCACAGGAAAAATATATGGAATTGCTGGAAAACGAACAGTTTTTGCTTACTGTTTCTTCCAAAGGGTTCGGGAAAAGGACATCGGCCTATGAATATCGCGTTTCCGGACGAGGTGGTCAGGGTGTAACAAATATGGCGTTAACAGCTAAAAACGGGGGTGAGGTTGTGGCAACTTTCCCTGTGACGGATTCCCATCAGATCATGCTTGTGACTGATCAGGGGCAACTTATCCGCACGTCGGTTGAAAATATCCGTATGACGGGACGTTCCGCCCAAGGCGTGACCATTTTCAAAGTCGGAAAGGGCGAAAAGGTTGTTTCTGTGGCGTGGCTGGTTCAGGATGAAGAAGACGAGGGCGAGAGCGAAATAGAAGACGGCGAGGATATCATTGAAGGAGATATTGCTGAGAATTCGGTGGACGGAGATGAGGAAGACGAGGATATGTGAGAATAAGTCTTTTTATGGTAGTGCTTATGTTTATTCCTGTTTCTGTTAATGCAGAAGGAAAATGCAGGACAGGAGATCCTTATTCTTACGAAGCACCTCACGAGATGGAATCTTGCCCCGAGGATATTCAGATTTGGTTAGATCGTGCTAATGGTTGTCATTACTATGGAAACGAGATTGAAGATATAGGTAATGATGATGCTGATCGTTCTTCTATTCTTGAATCCCATATGGAGGAATTGGATTGTGCCGTTATTTGGTGTGATTTTGATGATCTTTTTACCAAGTACGAAGGGGATATTATCTTTTCTGATGTTATTACCAGTTATGCGCAGAGTCTATATGGTGATAGTGAATTGCCTGTATGCGATAAAAGCTTAAAGAAAAAGGTTTCGGAAGAGTGAGCCAAGCAGGAAAATATCTCGTAGGAGTTTATCCGGGAACATTTGATCCGGTAACAAAGGGACATTTGCATCTCATACGGCGTGCAAGCCGTATGGTGGATCATTTGATCGTCGGCGTTGCTGATAGTCCGCGCAAGGGACCTCTCTTTACACAAAATGAGCGTCTGGAAATGCTTAAGACCGATATTCGGAATTTACCGGAGAAGGGCTGTGAGATAGAGGTGAAATCCTTTAGTACGTTGCTGGTCGAGTTTGCAAAAGAGATGAGTGCCACTTGTATATTCCGTGGTCTTCGCGCGGTTTCTGATTTCGAATACGAGTTTCAGATGACGGGGATGAATTCTAAACTTGACCCATCAATCGAGACTGTTTTTTTAATGGCGGCGGATAAGTGGCAGTTTGTTTCTGCCTCATTTGTCAAAGAGGTCTCTAGTCATGGCGGGAATGTTGATGAGTTTGTTACGCCGCATGTTGCCAAGATTTTAAAGAAAAAATTTGCAAAATAGGAAAGCAATGCTTGACGCACAGGTGCAAAATACATATTGTGCGGCATTCCGAGCTTAAAATGCTCGTTTTATGTGGTTAAGATCGCTTAGCTCAGCCGGTAGAGCAACTGACTTTTAATCAGTAGGTCGAGGGTTCGAATCCCTCAGCGATCACCATTTTCCACTGATCTGTCCAACTCGAAAAAATAATCCGTCTATAATACTTCCGCCTATAATACTTAAGTATTAACTCGGGTAAGTTTTCTTTGTCAGGCGTAAAATACATAAAATTTTAGATAAATTTTAATTAAATACAATTAAAAAGCTTTCAATAATTATGAAAATTTTAATTCTGATTATGTTTAAATAGTATTAGTAGAGCTGCACAAACGAAATATAAAAAAAAAGTGGAGAATGGGATATGAATAATCTATTCCTGGGAAGTAGTGCTGTTTTTGTAAATAATTCTTTGGGTAGTCAGTTAAAATCTAACGGGGCTGGCAAATCAGATGATGATCACGGCAATAACAGTTTCGGTCATTCAATAACAAGCAGCTTAAGCCAGTTTAGTTCTGGCCTTTATGGTTCTGGTGGAGGTTATTCTTCAACTGCAAAGTCTTCTTATATGAATCCGGTTCATAATTCGTCGACAACACCAACAGGCGTTGTATCACAGACGACAAATATCGGGAATTTACTTCTTGTTACACAACAAACGTCAGTGCAAACACAATCTTTTGTCAATAATACTCAAAATCAGTCAAGTTTTACGACGATTTCTTTGGATGCACAAAAATCCGATTTTGGTGGCAAGATGATGTCATTTTCCAAAAACGGTATTAGTATTTCTGTGGAAGATCCAGATCATACAGGCGGAAAAACACCCGGGACTATGACCTGGATTGATACGGGCAAGGGTGCCGCAGGATTTGGTGTGATTGGTAACGGTAATAAGCAGGCTGATACTGGTGCAGAGACTGTTAATGTCGAACTGGATGATGCGGCTGATAGTATAACTATTTCTCTGGTTGATCATGGTTCTAAGAATTCTGATGACAGCATAACTTTTAAAATTTTTCAGGAAAGCGGCGATATAACAGAAGTCACATTAACGTTGGATAGTGATGCGCCGGACAAGGTAACTGATTTTACGTTTGATGCCTCTGATTATGGCGATGGTTCACAGATTACTGAAGTCGAGTTTTACTCCAGCAGTAATCTGGGTGGAGGTCATGGTGAAGCAAGTTTTCTTATAGGAGGGATAGAGACAACGATTGGAACAGCTACTCCGCCTCCACCACCTCCGCCACCTCCGACAACAGATGATCCAGTGTTTATCGTTGGACATAATGTTGATGATGTAGAAGGCTCACAAGTCAGCTTTATTGTCAGTGATGGTGTTATAGGCGATGATTTCGGTGTTATTCAGGGTGGTAACGGTGATGATATCCTTGTCGGTGATGTCGGTGGTGCGTATACAGTTGCATCGCCTCAGGTAGATTTAAACGTGGTTTTGATGCTTGATATATCAGGATCAATGTATTCTACTATGGCTGATGGGCGTACACGTCTTGATCATTTGACTGATGCGGTTGAGAATTTGCTTGCCGATTTCAATGCTTATGATAATGGCGATATCATGGTTCATCTTGTGCCGTTTGATACAACAGCTTGGGGTATGCAAACCTACACAGTAACTGATGATGCGGATTATGCTCAAGCTATTAGTCATCTTGATTCTTTAACGCCTGGTGGTGTAACAAATTATGAATCAGCCTTGAAAGCCGGTATTGACTGGTTACAAAGTGGCGAGCCTATCAATGGTGCCATTACAACGGCTTATTTTGTTAGTGATGGCTATCCGAATTACGCTATTGATGATGACACAGGTAGCTGGACGTATTCATATTATTCCGGTCTAACAGCTATGGAAGAAATTCAGGGGCTGGATGGCTCAAATGAGATAGCAGAGTTACAGGCCCTAACTGATGAAGTTATTGGTGTCGGTATTAATATCGGTAGCTCTATAAGTAATCTTGATCTGATTGATTCCGATGGGTCAGCACTTAATGTTATAAGCTCAGACCAATTATCTCAGGCTTTTGCAGATTCCAATCCGCTTAATAAACTCGACCCAATTGGCGATGATGTTATAAATGGCGGTGCAGGAAATGATATTATTTTCGGAGATGCTCTTTATACCGATAATCTGGCTATAGCACATAATCTGGGCACAGAAGCCGGACTTGGATGGGAAGTTTTTGCTATGCTGGAGAGCGGTGCCAGCGCTATCAATCCGGATTGGACCCGTGCCGATACATTATCTTATTTGTTTAATAACCGTGAAGAAATGATGCTGGAAAGCATTGATCAAGAAGGTGAAGTGCGTGTCATCGGTAATGATATCATTGATGGTGGAGATGGTAATGATATTATCTTCGGACAGGAAGGTGACGACATTATTTCAGGCGGGGAAGGCGGCCTTGATGTTATCTATGGTGGTGGTGGTGCTGATGTGTTTCTGTTCAACAGTATTCAGGACAGTCTGGATATCGTGAGAGATTTTAGCATTGAAGAGGGTGATGCGGTTGATTTCTCATCACTATTGAGTGGTTTTGATCCTCTTCAAGATGCCATTAATGACTTTGTATTCCTGAACGAAATAATTGGCAACACAATACTATCCGTGGATGTGACCGGTAGTGGAGACATATCTAAAGCTGTTGATATGGTTATTATTGAAAATATAACAAATATTGATTTGTCACAGTGGGTAGCCGATGGAACGCTCATCGTTTAAATAACCCTTGAAGTTTACTTTTTCGCAAGAAAAAGACAAGGCCTTGATCGCGTGCAGCTAACAGATCAAGGCTTTGTTTTTGCATGGTCACAAACAAAATGCCACAGTTTTATCCGTGGATGAATGCAGTACCTTTAATTGCTTAGGTGGGGATATGTAATAACTGGCGCACCTCGAAGGTGAAACTTCGAACGCTCTATTCGATGAATTAGCAGACTGGGAGCATCAACTCAAGCATATAGAGGTTGATACAGCTACAACACCTAAATTTGAGGAGCCATGCCCATGATTGGTTCTTCAACTATAAAAACAGATATAAAGCTAAAGAGAGATTTCAACGCAGCTTGCACAGCCAAGCCTAAAAAGAGCAAGAAGGACAAGCGCCCTGCTCCCCTGTCTATAAGGCTGTCGAAAGAGCAACGCGCGCGGCTTGAAGAAATGGCCGCCGGGCAAAGCCTGAATTCCTATGTGAAGACAGTGCTGTTTCAGGGAGAGAAGAAGCGTATTGCACAACCTATAAAAGATCATGAAAAACTGGCGCTGGCTTTGGGGTTACTTGGTAAGATGGGCACTCTAAGCACACTCGAAAGCCTTCTGGAAGCCTCAGAAAAAGAGCAAGTTTATATGCCTACTCTTTTGCAGGGTGACATTGCCCAATGCTGCGTGGATATTCGCTTGATCCGCTGTTACCTGATTAAGGCACTTGGTATAAAAGCAGAAGGATAGAACTATGATCCTTGTCGGTAATCAGCGTGGTGGTGCAAAGAATTTAGCGCTTCATCTTCTGAAAGAAGAAAATGAAAGAGTGGAATTGCATGAGCTAAAAGGCTTCTGTTCGGATAATCTTATCGGCGCTCTGAATGAGAGCTATGCCATAAGCCGGGCTACAAAATGTAAGCAACATCTTTTCTCCCTGTCTTTGAACCCTCCACCGCAGGAACAGGTTTCTACAGAAGATTTTGAACACGCTATTAACCGCGTAGAAGAAAAACTCGGCCTAGCTGGACAGCCCCGCGCTATTGTCTTTCATACCAAGGAAAACCGGACTCACTGCCATGCTGTTTGGTCGAGAATTAATCTTGAAGAAATGAAGGCCGTCCAGCTTTCCTTCAGCAAACAGAAAATGCAAGAAGTCTCACGCGAACTATACCTAGAGCATGGCTGGCAAATGCCGCGTGGGCTAGTGAACACCAAAGAAACTGATCCGCGTAATTTCACACTTGCAGAATGGCAGCAAGCCAAACGTCTTGGAAAAGATGCACGAGAGATTAAAGGGCAGTTTCAGGATGCGTGGGCAATATCAGATAGCAAAGCCGCTTTCTCTCATGCTTTGGAAGAAAGAGGCTATAAACTAGCGCGGGGTGATCGGCGTGGATTTGTTGCGGTAGATCATAAAGGTGAAGTTTACCCTGTCTCAAGATGGGCTGGCGTGAAAACCAAGCAGGTCAAAGACCGTTTGGGTGATATTCAGGAGTTGCCCTCAGTAGCAGACGCCAGAACACAGTTTGCGCAAGAAATGATGCAAAAGATTCAAGAATTCCAAAAGCAGGTTGAGAAAGAAAAGAAAGAAAAAGCCCGTAAATCTGAGGAAGAACAGCAAAGGCTGGCCGTGCAGCGACAAGCAAAACAGGAGGAGCTAAAGAAACAGCAATTAGAGCGCCAACAGGAAGAAACAGAGCAAAGAAAAGCCCGTTTAAGAAAGGGCTTTCTGGGCTTGTGGGATCGTATTCGTGGAGAAAATAAACGTATAGAAAAGCAAAACAGGATGGAAGCTCTAGAGAAACTCGCCCGCGAGAGGCTGGAAAAAGAAACCCTCCTCCAATATCAACTTACTGAGCAAAAACGCCAGCAAGAAGTGCAGCAACGTGTACAGCAAAAACTTGATAAGGAAAAACAGGAATTACAGCAAGACACAGAACACTTCCAACAAATGAAATCCCTTTCCGAAGAAGAACAACGCAAAGCCTTCATGGAAAAAAGACGATCATATGCTCGAAAAGACCGCATAAGAGGGCCGACGATAGAAAGGTAGTAACAGATATATATTTTTTCTTATATATTATCCATGCCATAGCCATTTATCTGGCAGTAATCATATAAGCGCTTCCCTTTTTCATTTATGAAATGCTCATCTGTGACAATCAGATTAATTATTCTGTCTAACCTAAAATTACGGAAATCATCACGTTTCTCACACCATGCCAGTAAGAGCCATACAGGATTAAAGAACACTAAGCATAGCGGCCTAACACAACGTTCCGTCTCCTGACCATTTGCATCTTCATAAGAAAAAAGAAGCTTGTTTTTGCTACGGATTGCTCGGCGAAGTGCTGTAAAATCAATATTAATTTCAACTTTTTCTTTAGAAGAAAATGAAAATAAAAATGTTTCTGATATTTCTTGCTGTAAACTTTCTGGTAAAACGCTCGTTAGCTTATCAATTGCTTGGCTGGCAGATTTTGCCAGCTCTTCATCTCCCCAGCTTTTCACCATCTGGGCACCAAGCATAAGAGCATCTAGCTCTTCCAACCCGAACATGAGAGGTTGAACCATGTGATCCCGGCTTAGTACATAGCCCATTCCAGCTTCACCTATAATAGGTACACCTGATACATTCAAATCAGCTATATCTCTGTATATTGTACGAGTGCTCACCTCTAACACATCTGCCAGAGTTTCTGCTGTAACCACCTGACGGCGTGCCTTTAAGTATTCTACAATTCTAAATAATCTATCTGCCCTGCGCATAATTTCCTTTATTTTTTATTTTCTTCTATCATACTGACACACTACTGACAACACGCTGTCAGTAGTAGTGTGTAAAATACAAAAATCAGCAGCAACCAAGCTGAATTTTTATTAATTGTTATTTTTGGAGAATATTTATGAGCAAAATACCTGAAGGATATACGTCCATTACACCCTATATTACATTTGATGATACAGCAGGGGCGATTGAATTATACAAAAAAGCTCTGGGCGCAGAAGTTATTATGAGCATGCCTGCACCTGACGGCAAGATAATGCACGCTGAAATTAAAGTGGGAAATGCGCGTATCATGGTTGGGAGTCCATGCCCGGAAAATGGTGGGAAATCAGCAAAAACGCTGGGTGGCTCTCCAGTATCATTTTATGTGTATGTCGAAGATGTACAGGCAGCTTTTGATAAAGCCAAAGGTGAAGGTATGACCGAGAAGAAAGCACCAGAGGATATGTTCTGGGGTGATCGCATGGGTACAGTTTCTGATCCGTTTGGTATCGACTGGACAATCGCAGAGCATGTGCGTGATGTGTCGCCGGAGGAAATTGAAGAAGCTATGAAAAAGATGGCTTGCTAGATTGAATTATGCCATTTGATGAAGGATTGGCAGAACGGTTGGGGGAGATTATACCCAATCGTTCTGACCTTAAAGAGACGAGAATGTTCGGTGGGTTTGGCTATTTGCTAGACGGTAAGATGTGCGTTGGCATTCATAAAGATACGCTGATTATCCGTGTAGGAGTTGAGAACGCCGAACAAATATTGCAAGAGCCAAATGTACGTCCTATGGACTTTACAGGTAAAGTTATGAAAGGTTGGGCAACAATAGAGCCAGAAGCACTGGAAGAAGATTCTGACTTACAACGCTATTGCCAGTTAGCAATTGATTTCGTTGAAACATTGCCGAAGAAATAAAAGTGGGTTGCTCATGCAACATTGCCTCATGGAAAACAGGGGGTGTGCAAACGGAAGGAAAAATCGATAAGGTCGGTGCGGGCGCAAAGCATATGAGCCTTGGCTTTGTCCATTTTTTCTGAAATGCGCCGAGGGCGCAGCCCTAAGCTAATCTCACATTAGCTCACATAGGAAATCGGATAAAATGAGGCATTATCGGGTATTTATAGGTATATTTTTGGGTATTTTAAAGATTTAGCTTGATATATGGATATTTATGGGTATATTTATGGGTATGGCTATAAATACTAAATCTTTAGAAATTACCCCTGAAATCCTGTCTCTTATTGCAGAACTGGATGAATTTAAGGGCGCATGGCAGGCGCTTGGAACATTAGCGCCTGAACGTCTTTCCGCTTTGCGCAGAGTAGCAACTATAGAAAGCATCGGCTCTTCTACACGTATTGAAGGTAGTAAACTTTCTGATAAGGAAGTTGCAGCCCTTCTTTCAAACCTTGAAATCAAAAAGTTTGAGACTCGTGATGAACAAGAAGTGGCGGGCTATGCCGAAGTCATGGAAACAGTCTTTGCACATGCAGATTCCATTACCCTAACAGAAAATCATATTAAGCAACTTCATCGTGACTTACTGGTTTACAGCACTAAGGATGAACGACATCGTGGTTCTTATAAGACCAATACAAACCATGTAAGCGCCTTTGATGAAGACGGAAATGAAATTGGTATAGTCTTTGAAACCGCTACACCATTTGAAACACCGCGCCTAATGACAGAACTGGTAGAATGGACAAACCTGTCTTTTGATGATCGTACACTTCACCCATTACTTACAATTGCTATTTTCATTGTTGTATTTTTGGAAATTCACCCCTTTCAGGATGGCAACGGCAGGCTTTCACGTGTTCTAACCACCCTGTTATTACTGCGTAGTGGCTATAACCATGTCCCCTATAGCTCGCTTGAAAGTGTCATCGAGCAAACGAAAGAAGCATACTATATTGCCCTACGCAAAACCCAAGGCACCATTCGCACGGATGAACCAGAATGGAATGCTTGGGTAGTGTATTTTCTGAAAGCCCTAAAAAAGCAAAAAGAGCGGTTAGAAAAGAAAATTGAGCGCGAACGGATTGTCATAGGCACATTGCCAGAACTCTCTGTAAAAATCCTTGAATTAGCCAAAGAACATGGTCGTCTTACCATCGGTCAGATTGTTGATCTGACCGATGCAAACAGGAATACGGTAAAGAAACATCTGCAAACACTAGTATCAGCAAACCACTTAAAACAATACGGTACTGGTAAAGGTACATGGTATGAGCGGGTTTAAATGTAATGGGGGTAAATAATTAATGAAAACAGAATCAGTTCATAAAGAGCCAAACACTTATACAGTAAATATTCCTGTTCAAAAAATTCTAAAAACTTCCCATGAAGTTATGCCGTACCTTGAGCATATTATACAGATTGGAGACAATAACCGTACAATTTTTGGCTTTTTGCCTAGAGACGCATATAAACAGAAAATAGAGCAAGAAAAATTATGGGTTTCTACAGATGATGCTGGCAACTACCTTGGTCACTTAATGTATGGAGGTAAATATAGTGAAATAAGAATTTATCAAATTTATTCTTCTCCAGAAAATCGAACGCAAGGCGTTGCCTCTTCTCTTATTCAAGAAATCGTCAAATATGGTGAGCAGGTATCATGCTTAAACCTTAGAGCCGATGTAGCCAGCGATCTCACTGCGGCAATGCGTTTTTATCAAGGGCAAGGTTTCTATGCACTAAAACCTAGAGATAAACAAAATACAACTGGCAGAGAAGTTTTAATTTTCTACAAAAGACTTGCAACACCCAGCTTGCTGCCACCTGAAAACTTAGACTTGGATGTGATTTCAAATAAAACAAACGACATCACTGAAAGCTATGTAATTGACCTAAATATTTTTCTTTCTTTAACAAAAAATCGTACAGAAAAAGAACTGATCACAAATATTATGAAAGCAGCATTGTCAGGTGAATTTACATTATTTGTAACGCCTGAATTTAAAGAAGAACTTTTGCGGAATAAAAGAAACGAAGACGCTCTACTAGACCTTGCTGAAAGCACTCTGCCTGTCTTACCTTCTATACTAGATAATGAACTTGTTCCATTAGAAAAAGAAATCCACGAAATTGTTTTTCCAAACAGAACAAGTACTCGCAAAAAATCTTCTAATGATGCGTCTGATATACGGCACTTAGCTTACTGTGTAAAACATAAAAAGTCTGCTTTTCTGACCGAAGAAAAATCCATATTAAACGCTAAGAGGCAGTTACATGAGAAGTACAGTTTAATGGTGCTTTCTCCTGCCGATTTTAAGATAGAGTATCTAGGAACCATTGAAAACCCTGCACTCTCTGTCCCACTACAAAATGAGAATAACCGAATACAATTGCTGGATAATCCAAGTTATTCTGATATAGACGATTTCTTAGGAAGCCTAGAAAACAATCACGAAAACATCGAAACTTTCTTCAAGAAAGATGTTGCCAGAGGAGTAAATGAAAAACGAGTGGCCTTGGTCAATGACTCGATATTTGCAGCTTATAAGGCACAAACAAAAGGTAATAAGCATGATCTCATAGAGGGAATGCTCATAACAGATAGCACAGAATTTAAAAGTAGAGATGCTGTTTTAGAACATTTATTAGAGTGTTTTTTGAGGCTTGTGACACACTCACAGGCTAAAAAAATAACTTTATATATAATGCAAGACGCTTTTGATCTAGAAAATCTATGTCTAAAGCGTGGGTTTCAGAGAGCCGGAGAAACAGGAAATGGTTTGACGAAATTGATCAAAGCTTCGGCTCCCCAATTAATAACAAAAGGCAATTGGAAAGATTTTAGAAATTCTTTTTACGATCAAACAGGTATCTCTTTTCCTGCACTTATTCCTAATTTTTCTATTAAGAGCCAAGGTGACGCATATATCCATGCCGTAAAAAATGAACGTGGGCACGAACTTCCATTATACAAATTGGAATCGTTTATTTCCCCCTCTGTGGTTCTCTTACCGGAGAGAAATGCCGTTCTAATTTCAATTCGTCCTGCATTTGCTTCTGACTTGTTGTCACGTGATGATAGTATGTTGCCGTTTCCAACGCGTGAAGAAGCGCTGATTAGGACAGAAAAAGTTTACTATAAAACTCCTTCTCATAAGAACTTTTTCAGAAAAGGAATGCCTGTAGTATTCTATGAGTCAAAAAGTGGACGAGGGGTTATAGGCAGTGCTCGCATTGTATCAACAGAAATTTGTAGCGTAGATACAGCCCTGAAAACATATAGAAAGTATGGGGTGCTGACAAAACAAGAGCTTGACGGATATTCAGATAAGAGTGGGAATGTACAAGTTATTATATTTGATAATTTTATAGAGTTTCCAAACCCTCTAACTTTAAAAGAATTAAAGAATCTAGGATGTGCAAAAGCCAATATGGTAGGCCCCGAAAAACTATCTTTCGATCAACTATATAACATACTCCATTTGGGTACGAGCATGCCTGTGAAGGATGTGATTATATCTATACAACCTAATTATGTTGCAAAAATTCTCAGTGGAAAGAAAACTATAGAACTCAGGAAGAAACCATTTCCAGCAAATGGAGGCGTTCGCATTTGGATTTATACTACTAAACCTAGTAGTTCTATTGAAGCAACAGCCTATGTCACCGAATATGAGAAAGACACACCTGAAAACATATGGAAGAAATATAGAAATAAATGTGGCATCTCAAAGAAAGATTTTGATGAGTATTATAATGGGTGCAAAGAAGCATACGCATTAACCTTATCAAACGCCAAGAAACTAAGCAGAAAAATTAAATTGACAGAATTAAAAGAGTTAAATGAAGGCTTCACGCCACCACAATACTTCCGATATTTGAAGCACAATTCTAGCCTCTGCAACCAATTGCTAGATTGTTTGCCTGATAAAAAATAGTATACATATCGTCAAAAGCCGAAAGGGATGCAACGGGAAACGCGCAGCGGGTTTCCCTTGCCGAACAAGCGGAGCGTAGTGAGCCAAGATGCGTTGGTTGGTAGTACCAACGCACATCTTGCGTAAGTCCTTAAAATAAAAATATGACCCTCAAAGTTAAAATAGAAGGTTCATATATTGCTAATCAGAGCGCAAAGCAAACGCCTACCCCTTTTCAGGCAACATCTAATTACCTCAATTGAATCAAAGGATTATCAGTTAAGTTTGCATAATATTCTTGTAAAACAGTATGTTATTCAGATGAATGATAGCCTTACAAAAAAATGGAAAACAACCACCCGACCAGATGGCCCTACCGGATATAAACGGAAGGGAACTTTCCGTGATATTTCACTTTCCTACTATCTCCCTGAATATGTAGATGATTTTGATTCTATATGTATAAGCAAAGGAGTAAAACGAAGTGAACTCATGAAAATTATGGACGATAATAATATCGTTAAACCCTTAGATGCTAAATCATTTTTAGATTCAAAAGATCTGGAGCAAAGTCCGGGTGCAAAAAAATGGATTGAAACATTTTGTTCAATCGACCCTAAATAAATTCATCCCCCATAGCTTTTATTGCTCTATCTACAATATCGTCAAAACATGCATACCAGACGCGAATAAAATCAGCACGATTTAGACCAATTCTATCTACCCTGTGACTACCAAAATGATATATTGCCCTAATAAGGCTAATCGTTAATGCGTAATCAAAATGTGACCTAAGGCTTCTATTTGTTAATCTGTGATTAGCAAAATAAAATTTTAAGTCCCAATATATGCTCGGAATACTGGTAAAATGAAACATGACTGTTTCATGCAGATTTCCTTGAAATTTGCAAAATCTGCATTCGTTTTTTTTATTTAAATAATTTCCAGTATCAGTAAAACTCCGATGTACTGGCAGTATAAAAGACCTGCCTTCTTCAAACATTTCTATTATTTTTAGTTCTTCAGATACATATTCCCTCGGCTTTTTACCAAACCTGCATAATGTTAAACATTCCAGCAAAGTTTCCAGACTGATTCCTTCTGGCCGCTGTTCATACTTTATATCAGGATCAAGTAACTCTATTGTCTGGAACATAGATACATATATTTTCATATAATGAACTTCTGCACCTTCTAAGAGACGGTACAAAAATTTTCTATAGTCATATTTGTAAGGAAGTTGACTTCTGATTTTTGCTATATTTCTGTTCACTGTCTGGGGTGGTAAATTAGTTAATTCAGAAATTTGTTTAGTGTTATGACCTGCAAGCGATAAATACATCATCTCCCTATACAAGGAACTATCTTCCAAACGAGCATTTTTAAAGGCTAGATTCTTTGGTTTATATTTTCGAACCATAGGGCAAAGGTAAAATAGCGTTCTTAAGCGTTATTAATGCGGGGCACATAACGTGATTAAGAAATATAATACTTTTAATTAATATGTAAATAGGCTGTATTAAAAACGTCATCGGGAAATACAGAAATTCCTATAATTCAGTTGGATATAGCTTTCTGAGAACCCCTTAGCTTTGCCCGGATTTAGACAGTATTTGAAACATAAGAAAAGGAGAATGTCATATGAATAAAAACAATAATACACGATGCACAAACTGCCTTTTATCAAGCTCATGCATGTATACCCGTTCTTGTCTGGTAACGGATGCAGAACTAAAGAACCCTGAATTTGTAAGGGATGTGCGGAATTTTGCCTGTGCTATGGGGCTACAGCCTTCGGACTGGAAGCCTTTTCTTACGGATGAGCTTGAAGCCTATCCCGGTAAGATCATTAATCGGCATTACCAAGAGGTTGAGCTTAATCTTGAACTGTTTGAACTGGATGATGAAACTATTCTTCATTCAGATAGTAAGACACTAGCAAATGCCAACGATAATGTTTGCGAATGGTTTGAGACTTGGTGCTGCACGCCCTGCCCGGACGGTAAACGCTCCCGCCTTAATGAGGAAACAAAAGAAAAATTCCGCATTGTGGCTACAATATTAAGGGCACGTAATCCCGGTGCAGCGCAATTCTGGGGGCTGAAAGGCAAGGCCGCAAACGACAATAATCCGCAGGACTAATCATCATTTTTTTCATTCAAAAAGTGGCTCCGAAACGTGAGCCACTTTTTTTATTGCCCTTATCCCCCTGAGCCGGGTCTGCACTGCCTTACTATGAAAACCTGAGAGCAACGCAAACCAAAAGGAGGAACGCCTTATGTCAGGTTTACAAAAGCACAAGCAGGCCGGACAGTCCATTTTCATGAGTTCCATGACAGGACTGGCCAATACTCTGGCAGTCGTGGCCACGTTCTTGGGAACAGGACCATTTTATTCTGCCAGTAAGGATTGGGTGCGTGATTTTGCCCTTTCCCAGTACGGCCCTGCCAGTGCTGATTTCGTAACGATGATATGGGGCGTTATTTGCGCGTGCCTCATTTTTTTCACTGCAAGAGCTTCAATCTCGACAGCGCTCATGTTTGGCGCCGTGGCAGTGATGGTTCGTTTCTTATAATTTAATTTGAAGGAGTATTCCTATGTCTAAAAAACAATATGAGAAAATCGGTGGCGGTAGCTATGGTGTTTACAAGGAAAAGAAAAATTCTTTCCTCAAAGATATTGGCGAATTTCTAGCCGGATGCGTCTTTATTTTTGTCATTCTGGCCATAATTGGCGCCTTCATAAACTAACATTCATTCTACTACAGAAAATGCCGGGAAGCCTCACACACTTCCCGGCATTTTCTTATGAGATTCCCTTATGATTGATAATGAGAATAACCGTTTTGGCTCGGCCAGCTTTGCCAGCGAACAGGATGTTCGCAAAGCAGGTATGTTTGACCAACATTCCAACTCCCTGCTGATTGGCTTCTATGGCCATAGGCCAGTCTGGTATTCCGGCATGGGCGGGTTACTGCTAGTGGCCGGAGCACGTGGCGGCAAGCTGCGTGATGTTCTCGCCTACAACATCTGTCGGGGGATTTGCCTGTCTTCTATGGTCATTCTGGACATGAAGGGGGAACTGGCCGTAATCTCCCAAGGGCAAGAACTTGACGGCAAAATCCCTATATACTGGAATCCGTGCGGACTCCACGGTATGCCACAGCACCGGATCAACCCGGTTGATTATATCCGCATTGATAGCCCATCCCTTGTTTCCGATACAAAAGTCTTTTGCGAGAACAAGATTGCTGTTTCGGGCAGTCCTAATGCCGATTACTTTGAACGAAGAGCACAAGAGTTTCTCGAAGCTATGACCCTCACGCTTGCAGAGAAGAACGGAACGCTGACCCTGCCGGATTTATATCGTGTCATAAATTTAATACCCGGCGGGACGGATGAATGGCTCAACTTCGCCTATGATATGTCACGTAGCTGCTTCCCGGTAGCTATGCGTATAGAAGAAGAAATTGCATCCTCCCGTAATAATCCAACCAACGGGTTTCAGGGAATTTTAGGGGAACTCTTCAAAGGCTTTGCCTGTTTGAGCGACCCACAATTACTTTCCTCAGTTTCCCCGCCATATGACTTTTCATTTTCTCAGCCTTGTGAAGGTGATCAGAAGTATCAGGCTTACTTCATGCCTAGGGCAGAATTTGTTGAAAGCTGGTCTCCTGTCCTCAAGGATTTATTTGTCGCGGCCATGATCTATAAATCCAGAAAGCCCCAAGCGCCGCAGCAAACATGGGTGATTGATGAAGCGGCCCAACTCAATAAATTCCCGCTCATTGTAAAACTCTACACTTACGGAGCCGGGATAGGTATTCGTCCGTGGGCAGTGTTTCAGTCCACCAAACAAATGAAGTCATTAGGACACGAGGCAGATAATATCATTACCTCCAGTGCAGCACTACGCAGTTATTTCGCTGTTAGAGATATAGAAACGGCAAGTAGCGTTTCACGGATGATTGGCGCACAAACACTTGTCTATGAAGACGAACACGCCCATGCACGGGCGCGTCATGCTAAACGGCAAGCTGTACAGGCCTTTCTCTCTGGTGATGATCCACTAAGTGCAGGGCTAAATTACGCCCATCACGCCCGCGAAGCCGAAACACCACATATGCAGCACCGCCAGCTTCGTAACCCCGATGAAGTGCTGAATACTCCGGCGGACAAACAATATATATTTGCTGACGGTCTGCCGGGAGTCTTATACGGAGATCGTAAACCTTACTACCAGCAGCGCTTCATGAAAGGCCGCTATTCTGATAATCCATATTATTAATTTGAGGTAGCCAGTAATTCCAATATCTGAGCAGATAATTCTCTAATTTTTTCCATCTCAGGATCATTGATAATTTCTATTGGATATTTATCAACGGTATCTATTTTTTTAATTTGCTTATCCAGTTTCTTAAATTTTAGACAAACTTCTTTTGGAAAAAATTCTTCCAGTTTGTTTTTCTCCATATAATAATCTAAGGCAGAGTCATCGAAAACATAACATATTGCTTCATCAAAACTGTGTATCTCATCTTTTGAGCCATCTGTCCACAGCACGGCCTGACTATCCTTGTCCAAAGATAATTCCTTTAAACCGTCTAATAAAATTTCTTTTTCTACCATTAAAAATCTCCTATCTATCCCAACCTGACCCTTACTATATAATATCTAGCATATTTTCAATATTTATCCCCCTGAGCTGCTTTCATCTCCCTGTAAAATGGTACTACCACCACCAACCAAAGGAGATAATCCATGACCAGCAAAACCCCACAAGAAACCTTACGTGATGCCAACCTTAAAGCCAGTATATGGCGCAATGAAAGTGAGCAAGGTTCTTACTTCACTACTACACTTGCTCGTACCTATAAGGATGAGCAAGGAAATTACCGCGATACAAACAGCTTCGGACAGAATGATTTGCTGCGTCTCGCAGAACTTTCACGCAGCGCATACAACCGCGTCAATGAGATCAAACGTGAAGAATTCCGTGATAAGCGGCAAGCACCATCAAGGGGCAGAAATTCCCATGAGCGAAACCGATAATTTTTTACGCGCACCCCTTGACTCACATGCGGACTCACAATAACAATGTTCCCTCTTTGTTCTCATTAACAGGAAAAAGGATGCGTATGGATAAACACTAAAATTATAAGGAAAAGCGGTATGAACAATAAAAAACGGCCAGATACAATAGAGGATAAATTACCGAGGAGAAAACCCGGACAAAAGCGCCTGCCACTTCCAACACTGACGCTTGATATTGAGCGCTATGAGGAATATCTCGAAGATTGCGATATGACCGAAGCGCAGCAGGAAGAATTCCTGCAAACCCTTTGGGATATTATCGTGTGCTTCGTTGACATGGGCTTTGGCATTGAGCCAACCCAAGCGGCCTGTGGAGAACTCATCAAAAAGAGCGCGCATGATCCCTCAAATGAGCTAGACTCTAAGGGTCAATCACTCACAGAAGGTTTTAGAAAAGTTGCTGCATCTAAAGATGCGCAGCAGGAAGGAGTCACATCATGATGGAATTTGAAACCCAGCACCATAATTTTACCAACGCTGTTATTTATACGAGAGTGTCATCCAAGAAACAGGTTAAGTCCGGTGACGGCCTCAGATCACAAGAAACCCGCTGTCTTTCTTACGCCGGGTACAAAGGCTATGCAGTGGTTAAAACTTTCTCCGATGATCTTTCCGGGAGTTCTGCCCAGCGCCCCGGTTTGAATGACATGCTCAAATTCCTGAAGAAGAACAGGAAAGACGGCTATGTTATCCTTATTGACGACATTAGCCGCATAGCCCGGAACATCCGTACCCACCTAGATTTGCGCGATATTATAAATGAAATTGGCGCGGTGCTGGAAAGCCCCTCAATTGAATTTAAGAATGATCCTGATAGTCTATTTTTCGAGAACATGCAGGCGGTGAATGCTGATTTCTTCCGCCGTAAGAATGCACAGCAAACAAGAAACCGGAGAATAGCCCGGCTCTCAAATGGCTATTGGTGCTTTCAAAAACCTGCTGGCTATAAGCATGAAACCGTTAAAGGGCATGGGAAGCTGCTTGTTCGTGACGATCCGCTGGCCAGTATAATTCAGGAAGGTCTTGAAGGGTTTGCCAGCGGCAGGTTCCAGACACAGGCAGAACTGACACGTTTCTTTCAGGAGTTTCCTGAATTCCCTAAAGACCGCTATGGCAACGTTCGTGACCAGCGCGTGAATGAGATAATAAACAGGGTTATTTATGCTGGTTATATTGAGGTTCCCAAATATAATATTCCCTTGCAAAAAGCCAAGCATGAAGCCCTGATCAGCTTTGAAACCTTCCAGAAAAATCAGGAGCGCCTGAAAGAGAATGCCAAAGTGCCTGCCCGTAAGAACCTCAAAGTTGATTTCCCATTGCGTGGGGCGGTTGTTTGTAAATGCGGAACACCATTCACCGCCTGCTGGTCGAAGGGAAAGAATAAAAAATATCCTTACTACCTGTGCCACAATCGTGACTGTGACCTGCACAGGAAATCCGTGCCCCGTGATCAGATGCAAAGTGAATTTGAGGAGTTACTCAAAGAACTCCGTCCTTCTGCCTCCATGTTCAATACAATGAGAGCCATGTTCAAAGATATTTGGGAATACCGCCTGAATAATACAAAGCTCTTGGCCAAGTCCGCTGAAAAAGAACTGGTCAACATTGAGCGTAAGACGGAGCAATTACTGGATCGCCTTGTTGAAACAAACAGCATGGCGGCAATTTCTGCGTATGAAGGTAAGATCGAAAAACTGGAAAAGGAGAAGATTGTTTTGAGAGAAAAAATAGAAAATTGCGGGAAACCGTGCCATGCCTTTGAGGAAATGTTCGAACACGCCCTTACATTCCTGTCAAACCCCTATAAATTATGGGTTTCTGACAATCTGACCTTGCGCCGTTTAGTGCTCAAACTGGCCTTTTCTGACAGGCTCACATACATCAAAAATCAAGGGTTTCGAACACCGGATTTAGCCTTTCCTTTCAAGGCATTAGAGGGTCTGAAATACGGTAAAAATAGTATGGCGCGCCCGAGAGGATTCGAACCCCTGACCTCCTGATCCGTAGTCAGGCGCTCTATCCAGCTGAGCTACGGGCGCATATTTGAACTTCAAGGTGAGCGGAACATACGTGATCAAACCGCCTTTTTCAAGAGAAAACTGCACTTTGGCCGGTAATCCCGTATAGATTTGACAGAAGAGGACGAATTGCTCTAAAATTGTAGCGATAAAGCGGGATATATAAGTAATGCGTGATAAAACATCCAAAAAGCCGGAAAGCCCTAATATTTATGTTATGGGCCTTACTGTTCGGGGAGATACCGAAGAGCGCAGCTATGAATTCTGTTCAGCACATGAAGGGATGTTTAGTGCACTGAAAAATTTTATTTATGACTTGCATCAAAACGATATTCTTCTACCTAAAGACATCTTTTTATCTATTCTTGACGATATGGAGTGTTTTGTTTTTGATCCTGAAACACAGGACAAAAAAGAACTTAAATTCGAAATTATATCCAAAGGTACTGAAAAGCGCCATATTTCTATTGAAGAGAGTATAGAAAGGCTTAGTGAAGAGTTAGCTAAAAGCGAGCGAAAACTATCTAAGGAAACTGTAGATTCACTAGAAGAATATCTGACCCACAATTTAAAAGATGAATTCAAGGCTTCCACGATAGAAGAAGCTAGGGGTAAAGCCACAAAGCCGGAGGAAGAGGAAAAACCGAAAAAACAAGAAAAGGCAGCTCTTGAAATCGGTAAGCATATTAAGGGAAAAGACGCACACAAGCTTTTGAAGCGTGCCATGATGCATTACTGGAAAGATGTTGGATCGAGCCTTAAGGCAGGTACTTATGAATTCGCTTCCAATTTACCCACGTTTTATTTGGCTGCGACAGAACCTAATGGACAAATAATGACTTCAGCAGCAGGTGGGGGGGCACTTACATTAAGTTTTATGGGCGAGGCCGGTATGGATTTTTACCGCTTTTTGCGTTGTGCCCGCTTGGAAATGAAGTTGCAGGATAACACAGAAGAAATGGGGCAAGAAAAGGCACTCAAGACGCTGGAAAATGACATGCATAAGGAGGGGCTGCTCTTTGAAAATATACCCGAATATAATCTGGATGATTTTCCTAAAAAAAGATTCAATCAAATTATAGAATCTATACGAATTTTTCAAAAGCAGGGGCATTTTAAAAAACGGGTCGAAGATGTTGGGAATTATCTCAGAAACTTCAGCAAGAAAGATGCTAGAAAAATTGCGGAAAATTGTGTTTCTGCAGCTCACATTCTTGCCTTTGGCACGGCAAATGCTGCGGGCAAGATAATCGGAGATTCGATTACAAACTGGGCCAAACCCAGTTATTGGAAAAATATTGCTGTAGGAGCTTTTAGGATACCCCAGTCACTTTATACCTATAAGCTAGGAAAAAACGAATTAAGGCATGTCAATAAACAAAAACCACATTTTACCGAAATCACTAAGGGTAAACATAGAGATTCCCTGATTGCGAAATCGGACCCTGAATTTACGGAGGAACTTAGAAAATCCAGAAGATCAGTTAAACAGGAAATTTCCAATTCAAAATATGATACTTTTCGTTACGGTCTTGAAACTGCCTTTATCGGTGGACATATAGTAGAAGTATCACATGATTTTAATCCCGATGAACTTTCCAGAGCTGGTGAAGCTCTTATGAATATGGATTTTGCTGCGATCGAAGGAGGCGAAGTTTTTACGAGCAATAATATTAAACTTCTTGTAAGTTTGGGATCTATATCCCTTGCTTTGGAACCATGGTCCCATTTGGGCAAAAATCTTGATACAGTGTACAAAAAAATAACAGGTGCTCGTAGTAAACAAACTACTCAGTACGACCGATACCTCAAATTAATGGATTCGATAGAAGAAAAACAAAATAATCCTAAAGCCTCATCTGTAGAGCCAAGCCTCTAATTTAACCTATACCCTCCCCATAATATGCTCTATAAAAGAGCGCATGAAAATCAAAGAGCAATACACAATTGACGACCTGATCGAGGTGATGGCCGCTTTGCGCAATCCTGATGGCGGTTGTCCATGGGATCTGGAGCAAGATTTCAAAAGCATTGCCCCCTATACGTTGGAAGAAGCCTATGAAGTTGCCGATGCGATTGATAGAGGCAATATGGATGACCTTCGGGAAGAGCTAGGGGACTTGCTTTTTCAACCTATCTATCACGCGCAAATGGCCAGTGAAGAGGGAGCCTTTGACATTCATGATGTTATCCATGATGTCACGCATAAGATGATATCCCGCCATCCTCATGTGTTTGGGGAAGAAGATGCCCGGAGCGCAAGCGATGTTAACGCCATATGGGACAAACAAAAAAAGGCCGAAAAGAAAACCGATGCTAGTGCTCTGGATGGGGTGGCATCTGCTCTACCTTCTCTTTTGAGGGCGCAAAAGCTCCAGAAAAAAGCCGCCAAAATTGGTTTTGAGTGGACGGAGATAGAAGATATCTTTGCCAAATTAGAGGAAGAATTGGCGGAGCTAAAAGAGGCCTGCGCCAAGCAGGATCAGGATCATATGCAAGAAGAGCTTGGTGATGTTTTATTTGTTGTCGCTAATATTGGCAGAATTTTAGGTTTGAACGCCGAGGAGTCCTTGCGGCGCTGTAACAATAAATTTATTCGTCGCTTTCAAGGCATGGAAACAGACTTGAAAGCCAGCGAGAAAACCTTTAACGATCTAACATTAGATGAAATGCTTGAACTATGGGACAAGCAGAAAAAGAAGAAAATTTCAGATGCCGCTTAAATTACCTAAAATCATAGGCCATCGAGGGTGCGCTGCTTATGCGCCGGAAAATACGCTGGAAGGCATTCACATGGCTGCCGATATGGGCGTTGAATGGGTCGAATTTGATGTCAAGCTAACCAAGGATGAAGTGCCGATACTCTTTCATGATAGCACGCTGGACCGTACAACCAGCGGCACCGGAAATGTTGCTGATCGCACTTATAAAGAGATTATGGAGCTTGATTGTGGCAGTTGGTTCGGAGAGAGCTTTATCGGCATTCAAATCCCGACATTAGAGCAAGCCATTGATGTTTTGATCGAAAGAGGTTTGGGCTTAAATCTCGAAATTAAACCCTGTCCGGGCCGTGAAAAAGAAACGGCGGAAATTGCTCTGGATTTGCTTTCAACGATTTGGGATGATCATGATCGTCTTTTAATCTCTTCTTTACAGCCTGTCAGTCTCGAGGTTGCCTGTGATATGGCTGCGGACTGGCATCGCGGGTTATTGCTGCCAGAGGAATGGCCGGAAAACTGGGCAGAGCTTGTGGATTACTTGCAGGTATCAACCGTCAATGTAAACGCAAATAATGTTACGCGTGATCAAATCGAGAGTATTATAGATAAAGAAAAGCAGATTCTGGCCTATACAGTTAATAATCCGGATCAGGCGCGCCTGCTTCAGAGCTGGGGTGTAGATGGGTTCTTTAGTGACTGTCCCGATGTTCTGGAAGAGGGCATTTTCTCGGTACATTAGAAATTTCTTATCAGGATAAAGCTTTCACTCGGCTGGAACATGAGTTCTCTTTTTTGCAATTTTGGACGCTCCGAAAATAATAAATCCTACAGCCATGCCGGGGATAATATCCATCAGCTCTTTGCTCCATCCTAAACCATAGCGCCAGAACAGGGCTGTGGTCAGGCCGGCGAGCATCATGGTTAGGGCTGTTTTTTGTGAAATAATTTGGCCAAATAGCTGTACGAGGATAAGAGGCACGAGGGCCGAGCCTAGGCAGTTCCACGCCACTATCACAAGTTTGAGAACACCGCGATCGGCAACCATCGCAATGCTGATGGTGACTATAATGACGAAGACTGTGCCAAATCTTGCGAGCATGTATGAATCCCTCCATTTCGGGATGATATGTTGCGTCAGGGCGGAAGAGGCTGATAGGAGCAGAGAGTCTGCAGTCGACATTGTTGCTGAGAATAATCCGGCGAGCAAAAATCCGACAAAAACAGGGGAAAGTAAATCTTCCCATAGGGCGGGGATAGAAAGCTCGGGGTCGAAATTTTCTCCACTAGGGATCATGACGCGGGCGATCATTCCGCTTGTGCAGGCCAGCATTAAAACAATCCAGCGCCAAAGGAAGTAAATACGGCGGGCAGTGATGATGTCTCTCTCGTTGCGGGCAACCATGTGACGAACCATAAGCTGTGGCTGTCCGAGGATGGCTACGCCAAAGGCAAACCAGCCGATAAAGACCGGAATAAATATAAATTGAAACGGGTCTGTCAGATTTTGATCAAGGGTTGTAAGCGTCTGCCACATCGTTCCAAATCCTCCGATTTCCTGAAGGCCTGCAACAATAAGGACAATCAAAGAGATCAAAATCATGAGGGATTGAACGGCGTCTGTCCAGATTGAAGCGCGTATCCCGCCCGACCAGCAATAGGCCAAAAGCACAAGCGCGCCTATTACGACAAAATAGTTAAAGTTCCATCCGAACAGGGCTTGTCCGATTTTCCCTCCTGTGACAAGCTGCGCCGAACAATACGTGCCCAGAAAAATAATGGTCAGAATTGCGGCTATCAACGTGACATAAGGATGATCTTTCGGGCCAAGTTTTCCAATAAGGGAAGGGTAAGTATGGGCTTTTCTTTCTTGGGCCTTGCTTCTGATTTTATCGCCTGCGATGCGCCAGCCAACATAATCTCCGATGGTCAGAGCGGCAACCGAAACAACAGCAAGCAAGCCGGATTTGTAAGCCAGCCCCGCAAAGCCGATAAAGGTTGCGCCGCTGGATATTGTGGCTCCGAAAGAAAGGGCGACCAGCCATGCCGGAATGTTACGGCTGGCAAGGAAATAATCCTCAATTGTGTTTTTGCGCCACAGGGAAGAGGCCATGCCAATCCCTGTAAACAAACAAAAAAAGAATAGAAAACTGACGAGCATCTCTATAGAGCCTTGAATGCGTGTATAAAGAAATCACAAATACCAAATATAAAAGGATAAATCCAGTGAGATAAGGGTTTTGATTGGCGCGACTCGAAAAGGGTTGATATTCTTATATCCATGAATGATGCAGAAGTTATGGAAGTCGCACAGCAGGCTATATTGATTACGGTGCAAGTCAGTTTGCCGGTTTTACTGGTTGGATTGGTTGTTGGTGTGGCGATTGCGCTTGTGCAGGCTTTGACACAAGTTCAGGAAATGACGTTGGTCTTTGTGCCGAAAATCGTGGCGATTTTTATGGCGATGTTTTTCTTTCTGCCTGCCATGATGCGCACTTTGGTGGTCTTTATGGAAGCCCTTGCCGAGCGGATTATCACTGGTGGCGGCGGATAGGGTAAAGGTGAGCTATGCAAAGCGCACTCGAAACTTTCCTTAGTGGTATGGCTTTGGCCTATATGTTGACTTTTGCGCGCATTGGTACGGCGGCGATGATTATGCCCGGGATTGGCGATAGCTTTGTACCCGAGCGCATCAGGCTGCACTTATCCTTGGGACTTTCTCTGGTTATGTTTCCGATTGTCTGGCAGTACTTACCTGATCCTGCTCCGGCAGGGGTGTCTCTCATGGCTTTGGTGGCGATGGAGGTTATTATAGGCCTGATGATTGGTACTGTTGCACGGATTTTTATGACGGCACTGGATACGGCAGGCATGGCAATATCTATGCAATCCGGTCTTGCCAATGCGCAAGTCTTTAATCCGTCACTGGCGCAGCAAGGCTCTATTATCGGGGCGTTTTTATCGGTCACAGGTGTTGTGCTTTTGTTTTCTTTGAATATGCATCATTTGTTGATTATGGGCGTCGTGGATAGTTATAATAAATTTCCAATGGGTGAGCTTCCTGATACAGGCGGCATGGCAGAGGTGATTGCCATGTCTGTTGCGGCGGCGTTTTCGATCGGGATGCAGCTTGCCGCACCGTTTCTTGTGATGACACTTTTGATGTACGTCGGAATGGGCGTTCTTTCACGATTGATGCCACAAGTGCAGGTATTTTTGCTTGTAATTCCCTTGCAGATTTTATTATCGGTAATGCTTTTGGGTATTGTGATGCTGACGCTGTTTTATCACTGGGCAGGCTGGTTCGAGGAATCTTTTGTGTTCTTTATCTCGATGGGGCAATAAGAGGAAATTATGGCCGAAGAAGACCAGACCGACGATAGTCAGAAGACCGAAGACCCCACCCCCAAGAAGCTTGAGGAAGCGAGGAAGAAGGGGCAGGTAGCGCTGTCGCGTGAGGTGAATAACTGGGTAATGCTTATGGCTGGGACCCTTATTATTGCTGTGTTTTCAAGCCAGATGTTTTTAAGTCTGGGTGGCATGATGCAATCTATGATAGAGCAATCTTATATGTTACCCGGAGCGCCCGGTGGTATTGGAAAGGTTCTCAGCGGAACGTTGTTTCAGGTGATGTTTATAATGGCACTGCCGATTATTATTTTAATTCTGGCTGCTTTTTTTGCGCCCTTCCTTCAGGTTGGACCTTTATTTGCGCCCGAAGCTGTCAAACCTGATTTGAGTAAAATTTCACTTTCCAAAGGTATGCAGCGCCTGTTTTCGATGCGCTCGCTCATGGAGTTTGCCAAGGGTCTGTTCAAAATCGGCGCGATTGGGCTCGTGGGGTTTATCATCCTTTACCCTTATTTTGATAAATTCGAGCATATGATTGATATGTCGATGGGTGGCGTTTTAGTTGAACTGAGAATTCTGGTTGTCAAATTGATGGTAGGCGTTCTGGTTGCTTTGATGATTATTGCGGTGGCAGACCTTGTCTATCAGCACTACGAATATAACAAGAAAATGCGCATGAGCCGTCAGGAAATCAAGGATGAATACAAGCAATCGGAAGGCGATCCGCAAGTGCGGGCAAAACTGCGACAGCTTCGGGCGGAGCGTTCTCGGCAGCGTATGATGCAGGCCGTTCCTGGTGCTGATGTGGTTATCACAAACCCGACCCACTATTCCATTGCCCTGAAATATGATCCTGATGAAATGCCTGCGCCTGTGGTTGTTGCCAAAGGGATTGATGATATTGCTTTGCGTATCAGAGAAGTGGCCAAAGAAAATGATATCATCCTTTATGAGAACAAACCATTGGCTCGCGTTTTGTATGACACGGTAGAAATTGACGAGACGATCCCGATCGAGCACTTTAAGGCCGTAGCCGAAATTATTTCCTATGTTTTCAAATTGAAAGGTAAGTTAAACTAGTTTTATGGATGATGGCATTATACATGGCTGTTCAATTGAGGGAGATGGCTCAGGTCAAAATCTTGAAGGTAAAGCATTATCTGCATTGATCAAAGATGACAAGCTGGCTTGGGTGCATCTTGATGCTAATGATCCTGCGACCGAAATCTGGCTGAAAAGGGAGTTATCCTATCTGGATGACATTATCATTGATGCTTTGCTGGAAGATGAAACACGTCCGCGTATTTTGGAATTCGGGGAAGGCGTGTTGATGATTTTGCGCGGTGTTAATTTGAATGAAAACGCGCAGCCTGAAGATATGATTTCGATCCGTTTATGGATTGATAAGCATCGGATTATAAGTATTCAGCGTCGTAAGCTTAAAGCTGTGGGGGATATTCAGGCTCTCTTGATGGAAGGCAAGGGAGCAAAAAATTCTGGAGATTTTGTAGTTATGTTGCTGGAGCATTTGTTTGATCGTATGGAACCTGTTTTTCTGGGGCTAGATGAAGTGCTGGATGATATCGAAGAAGACATGGTTGATGGAACGGCGCATGACCAGCGTTATGTGATTGCCAATATTCGAAAACAAGCCATAGTTTTCAAGCGTTATATTACCCCGCAGCGTGACGTAATTGCTCAACTTCGCCGTGACGAACTGGAATGGCTGGATGATATGCATAAAAGGAAATTACAGGAAATTCTGGATATGATTATTCGCTATATTGAAGATCTGGATATGTTGCGGGAGCGTGCCCAGATTATCAAGGATGAGATTTCCAACATCTATGCGGACCGGATGAACCGGAATATGTATGTGCTGTCAGTAATTGCTGCAATCTTCCTGCCTTTAGGGTTTTTAACCGGATTACTGGGTATAAATGTCGGTGGTATTCCAGGGGCAAATAATCCAGCGGCATTCCTGATTTTCTGCGGGATATTGGTCGCTTTGGTTATAGGGCAGATTGCTCTGTTTAAAAAGATGAAGTGGTTTTAAGTATCAAATTCCTTCAACTCTTTAAGCTCTTTGCGCAGATTAGCTTTGCGAAGGCGTTTCTTGAGTATGCGTTCTTCGCGGTCACCGCCTTTATAAATCGTAATAAGGGATAAAATTGCGGGAACAGCCAGTAATAGTGCAAAGTGACGACCGCTACCATAGGGTTGTGCGAACACAAAAAGAGCAAATAAGAGTAATCCAATATTTGCCAGAATAGTTAAATAGTAAAAAATGCAGGTTTTCATAGCGTGTCCCAAATCTAATTGTTATAAGTGATGCTATCATATTCTTTCTAAGAGGACCAGATTATGAAACGTTCCATATTTTTCTTTACACTTTCCCTGATTTTTATACCTGTAACGGCAGCATTCGCCGAGGATATTATTGTTGATAGCAAAATTATTGCAGCAACAGTCTATAATGATCGCGCAGCTGTGAAGCGAGAAGGTAAAGTCAAAATTCCGAGCGGGGCACATAATATTGTCTTTAAGGGTATTCCGGTGAGTATCTATCCCGATTCTTTGAGGGCGGAAGGTTCAAGTGTTGCCAATGTGGTTTTTGGCGCAGTTTCTCATAAAAGAGAGAGTTTCGAGGATTATGTTGTTCCCCGTGAGAAAGAATTAAACGATAAACTAAAGACTTTGCAAGATAAGCGCCGTCTTGAATATGCCGAAAAACAGGCTCTGGCATCAGGGAAAACGTTTCTTGATAATCTGGCCAAACAGGCCTCTTTGAGGGAGAACGAAGAAATAGCCAAAATGGAGCTCAATACGGAGAGTTGGAGCGGGGCGGTGGATGTTATTTTCACGAAAATTGCAGAGAATTTGAAGGCTGATATCGCGCAGGATATTAAAATCCGTGACATTGATGATGAAATTAACAAGATCAATAATGAACTCCGTGAGCTTCGTACAGGACAAAAACAAAGTTTCGAGGTGACTCTTCCCTTTGAATCCGATAAGGCTGCCGAGCTTACGGTTAGTCTTATTTATCAAATCCCGAGTGTAAGCTGGCAGCCTGTCTATGATGCACGTCTTGATGTAAAAAGCGGGAAGTTGAATCTTGTGCAATATGGTTCTGTAGGGCAACTCACAGGTGAAGACTGGGAAGATGTGGCCTTGACATTATCAACGGCTCGTCCAAGTCGAGGTGCAGGATTGCCAGATTTAGAGCCACAATGGGTTTCACTATATGAGAATATGCCTATGAAGGGTAGAGGTTATGGAGACGCAACACCTGCGTACATTATGGCAGTTGAAGAAAAGAATGAAGATTCTTTGGAAAGAGCTATAACCATGGGCAGTTCGGCAATACCTGTTCCGGAGGCGCCTAAGGCAAAAGAGGCGAGTTTTCAATCTGCACAGATTGATACGGGTGGATTTGTCTCTGAATATAAGATCACAGGGCCAAGTACTGTGAAAGCTGATGGCACGAAAGCCAAATTACTGGTCGGCAGCTTTGAAGTTGATAATAAACTCCAGATTCAGATTAAGCCAAAATTTGGTACAGATGCTTATCTTGTGGCCATGGCAACCCTAAAGGGTGAAGCGCCGATCTTGCCGGGGCAGGTTAATTTGTTCCGTGACGGGGCCTATATCGGGCAGAGCTACACCAAAATGCTGCGCCCCGGTGATGAAACCAATCTGGCCTTCGGGATTGACGATAATGTTGTCGTAACGCGTAATACACTTAAGGATGAGAGAAGCGAAGCCGGTTTGATTTCCAAGGAAAGCCAAATTACGCGCAGCTTTGTCACCGAGATTAAAAATCTACACAAAGAACCTGTCGAGATTGCTTTGCTTGATAACGTCCCCGTTTCCAAGGATGAGCGCATTCGTGTGGAGGTCCTGAAGGATGAAACGACGCAGGGTTATCAATCCGATGTGGATGATAAAAAAGGTGTTTTGCAATGGGTCAAGAAATACAAGCCTTCGGAAGAGATTAAAATTAATCTGGGGTGGCGTGTGAGCTGGCCAAAAGATCAAAATATATCAGGGCTGTAGAGCTTGTTTGTTCGTGTATCGGGGCTTGTCGGGATTGTCCGTATGTGAGATGATCCTATAGTCATGAAAATAGATTACACCAACTTTATTCTGAAACATCATAAAACGCCATCTTCCCGTCATAAACCGGATGAAAATCGCAAGGCGTTAAACCTTGCTATGGTGTTTTCTATATTGGCTTTGTACTTTGTTGTGATGGTCTATGTTGTCCACATTGCGCATGTGGATTCAACCACAATTATCATTTCCATTTTAGTTTTTTTTACGGCGACTCTTGTCGCGTTTGCTGCGAAACGTTATCAGACCTTGCAGGTTTCACAGGAAGACGAGCTTATATTGCTTAAGGAGGTTTTGGAAGGTAGCCGCGGCGGGCGTTTGATTACAAGCGACTCTGATCAGACATTATATTATAACCAAAATTTTGTTGAGCATGTCGGAGCGGAAGCAAATTTCAATGCTTTACTTACGATGTTTGAAGGCAATGAAGAAGCCAAAGCTTTGTTCAATACGTTATCGGATCAGGCGCATAGAGGGCTAACTGATTCTATTGAGTTGTATTGTGATAAAGAAAAAAAAGAAGGGTGGTATCAGGTTTCGGCCCAACCTGTGACAGGGCACCCCGGTTATATTCACTGGAGAATTGATGATATTACGCAAAGGCGCATGGCTAATCGGGCCGCTGAAGAAGAGCGCGAGAAGCTGACTGATTTTATCGATAATGCGCCTGTTGGCTTTTTTTCTGTAGATGAGAAGGGCCGTTTTGTTTTTGCCAATGCGACTTTAGCGCGGTGGTTGAGTGAGGATTTAACGGTTCTATTAAATTCCGGCAAGCTGCATACTTATATTGAAAACCCTCCGGAAAGAGCTGCGCCCTATGATATTATAGATGGCGGCGGTGGCAAGCAAATTACCGAGCTGACTATGAAGGGGCAGGGCGGAAAGACGTTTTTGGCTTCGATCAATCAAGGTGTCGTATTTGACCGAGATGGGCATGTACGGACAAGGGGGGTTGTGCATGATCTGACTTCGGAGCGAGAGATGCACAAAGCCTTGCAGGCATCAGAAGATCGATTCAGACGATTTTATGATGAGGCTCCATTGGGAATTGTTCTGGTTAATCAGGATGGCTTGATCGAGGATTGCAATAGTGAATTTGCCCGTATGATGGGGCAGAGCACAGATGAGCTTTTAAAAAAGCACTTTAAGTTATTGATTGATGATAGTGCCCGTGATGCGGTCATTGATGCTATGAAAGCCATGCAGCAGGGCGAGCAGATGGAAGAAGCTCTGGAAGTTCCTTTGAACGGGAAAAACCGCAAGGTCACAGCGCAGCTCCACGCACGGCGTTTCAAGGGTAGTGAAAGTATCGTACTGCACTTCATAGATATTACAGACAAAAAATCACTGGAAGAACAGTTTGTACAGTCCCAGAAAATGCAGGCTGTGGGGCAACTGGCCGGCGGGATTGCACATGACTTTAATAATTTGCTGACCGCGATTATCGGATTTTGTGATTTGCTCTTGCTGCGACATAAGCCAGGCGATTCTTCCTTTGGCGATATTATGCAGATCAAGCAAAACTCCAATCGTGCCGCTAATCTCGTGCGGCAGCTTCTGGCTTTTTCGCGGCAGCAGACCTTGCGCCAGCGTGTCCATGATATCACAGATATTCTGACCGAGCTTTCTCATCTTTTGCGCCGTTTAATTGGATCAAATATAGAGTTGGAAATTGTACACGGTTCCGATCTGGGGCTTGTCAAGGTTGATGAAGGACAAATGGAGCAAGTGCTGATTAATCTGGCGGTTAATGCCCGTGATGCGATGGAAGGGCTTGGCGGGAATGGAAAATTGGTTATCAGCACGAAAAACTATACCAATAAGAAGAAGCGTAAGATCAATAACGAGGATATGCCTCCGGGGCATTGGGTTTTGATTGAAGTGGAGGATAATGGTTGCGGTATTTCGGAAGAAAATATGGGCCGCATTCTGGAGCCGTTTTTTACAACCAAAGATATAGGGCAGGGTACAGGGCTTGGTCTTTCTACGGTCTACGGGATTATAAGGCAAAGTGACGGATTTTTAGATATCAACAGTAAGACTGATAAGGGCACAACATTTTCAATTTATTTGCCGCGTGCCAATGAGGTAGAGGAAGAGGAAGAAGAGAAAAAATCCGAGGTTGAGAATATTACAAAAGATTTGACCGGATCGGAGTGTATCTTGCTGGTCGAGGATGAGGACGCCGTGCGGACTTTCTCCCAGCGTGCCTTGGTGAATAAGGGCTATCAGGTCCTGACGGCTGTGGATGGTGAGAACGCGGTTGAAGTCTTTAATGAGCAGGAGATTGATAAAGTTGATCTGCTTATTACCGATGTTGTAATGCCGGGGATGGATGGCCCGACTTTGGCACGAAAAATTCGTGAAAGTAGTCCTAATCTCAAAGTTATCTTTATGTCCGGCTATACGGAAGAAAAGCTCAAAGATGAAATGGGGGAGCGTATCTGGTTCTTGCCCAAACCCTTCACTCTCAAGCAGCTTGCCGCCAGAGTTAAGGAGGTTTTGGAGGAGTAAACTATGATTGTGAATATATTTGACTTTAATTATGAAACAAGAGCGGTTTTTTTCTATTTGGTTGGTGATAGTTTTAAGTAAGTTCATATTTTGTTCTTTTTGGGGTTGACTTAAAAACAAAACAGGAACATTGTGTTGTGCATAAGGTGTTTTATACTCCTTCATTTCATTGCATCCACTGTGTGATTGTGCCAATAAGGAAAGGATAGAAAAATGACTGTTACCGCTCTTCGCAAGCATGACGAAACTATACTGACGAGTAAGGATGATACTATGACACAGAGTTCCCCCGAGAAACAAAAAGCTCTTGACGCCGCGCTGTCACAGATTGAGCGC
>Ga0224501_10000163_pt1 | contig 65576 bp, 55 predicted proteins | sample SF_Oct11_sed_USG_4_FD_169105 | JGI IMG/M metagenome (GOLD analysis project Ga0224501, IMG submission 169105) | Sediment microbial communities from San Francisco Bay, California, United States - SF_Oct11_sed_USGS_8_1 | ecosystem: Environmental > Aquatic > Marine > Sediment | place: USA...
GAAATAACCTGAAATGTTTCATAAAATAAGGCGCGGAATGAGATACACAGATTCTTTCTATATGCTCCCATGGAATGAATCCTATTCGTACATCAGATGCCTCGTCGATAACTCCTTTCTGGTTTATCACAAAATCTCCAGTTTTGGATTTTCTTGCTAAAAGCACAAGAATCGCAATTGGCCCTACCACTACACCAATCTGTGAGAAATGTTTTTGCATTAATTTAAGATGACCAACATCAACACCATATTCTCTGGTAGCAATATAAATACACAACAGCAAACCAAAAATCACCAGCACAGTTAACTTATTTGTCATCCTAAAATGGTATTCCATATCAAAACCACCTAAACATTATTGTTTGCACAATAGTTCTACCGATTTTTCTTTGATCCAGTCTAAGATAAGTGACATTATCGTCGCCAGAACTACAAATAAAAATGTCACAAGCACAACCGCAGATAGAGGCCCCAACGCCGCCAAAGGTGCAGCTGCGAGCGTCGCCTCAAATACAACTGTAGCAGCAAATTGATAAGCAAAAAATGAAGTAATCGGGGACAGACCACGGTTTTTCTTGATCCCACCTTTCGACGACGTTACTCTGCCTGCCATATTTCACTGACTATCTGTATTACCGGACAAGGAGGTCCTGTATACCAAGAAGAGCGCGTCTTTGTATTAATATTTTGGGATCAGAGTAAAAATAGCCAGGAGCTAGCTAGAGAAGTGGCTGAAGTTTCTACTCTGACCCCAAATATTTGATACGACATACCCAATACTATTTCTATGTCCGCTTTGAGTCGATTCCTGCCAGGTCACAATTCGGCCACAATCAAAACCCGTATCACAGGGCAATTCTCTCTAATATTCTAACCTATATAGTACACACCCGACTCTTCTTCAATCCGCGGTCAACCGTCTGCTGCCGGGGCTGTTCAGGCGGGAACGGTGCCGCCCCTTCCAGGGATGTTCTCTGATATACTGCGCGCCCGCTCACAGCCCGTCACGAGAAAACCCATGTTTCAGCTTGGTTGCACCAATCGCGCCTGTTTTCAAAACGAAATTCTTTCCGGCTTGACCGTAGCCCTGGCGCTGGTGCCGGAAGCCGTTGCCTTTGCCTTTGTTGCCGGCGTGAAGCCGCTGGTGGGACTGTACGCTGCGTTCATGGTGGGCTTGCTGGCCGCTATTTTCGGGGGTCGCCCGGGCATGATTTCCGGTGCTACCGGCGCGATGGCGGTGGTCATGGTCACGCTGGTGGCAAACCATGGTGTGGAATACCTGTTCGCCGCCGTGGTGCTGACCGGCATCATCCAGATCCTGGCCGGCGTTGCCCGACTGGGGAAATTCATTCGTATTGTGCCGTACCCGGTGATGCTGGGCTTTGTCAACGGCCTGGCGATCGTGATTTTCCTGGCACAGCTTCAGCACTTCCAGGTCAAGCTGGCGGATGGCAGCAGCCAGTGGCTCACGGGTACTGCGCTATGGACATTGGCCGGCCTGGTAATGCTGACCATGCTCATTATTCACTTTCTGCCCAGGCTCACCCAGACATTTCCGTCACCGCTGGCAGCCATACTGGTGGTATCAGGCCTGGTGATCGGTTTTGATATTAATACCAACGTTGTCGGTGATCTCGCTGACATCAAGGGTGGCTTGCCTGCTTTTCACGTTCCGGCCGTGCCCTTTAACCGCGAAACCCTGATGATCATTCTTCCCTATTCCATCATACTGGCCGCTATCGGCCTGATCGAATCCCTGCTGACGTTAAGCCTGATTGACGAAGTCACCAATACTCGTGGACGCGGTAATCGTGAATGTGTTGGCCAGGGTATCGCCAACACGGTAACCGGCATGTTCGGCGGCATGGGCGGATGCGCCATGATCGGTCAGAGCATGATTAACGTTAATTCCGGTGGCCGCAAAAGATTGTCTGCCATTGCCGCGGCGCTGTTCCTGTTAAGTTTTATCCTGTTTGCCTCCGACCTCATCAAGCAAATCCCCATGGCAGCACTGGTGGGCGTCATGTTCATGGTGGTACTGGGCACGTTTGAATGGTCGAGTCTTCGCATTATCAAAAAGATCCCGCGCACCGATGCCTTCGTGCTCATACTGGTGTCCGGGGTGACTGTTGCCACCGACCTGGCGGTCGCCGTTATCGTTGGCGTAATCGTCGCGGCGCTGGCCTTTGCCTGGGAGCATGCCAAGCACATCAACATTTACGGCTATGATGACGAGAATGGCTCCCGGGTATACGAACTGTCCGGGCCATTGTTCTTTGGTTCAGTGAAACGCTTCCTGGAACTGTTTACACCGGAAAACGATCCGGATGACGTGATCATTGAATTTCAGAACTCGCGAGTTGCGGACCACTCGGCCATCGAAGCCATCGACACGCTGGCTGAACGTTACATCAAGCTCGGCAAGAAACTGCATCTTCGTCACTTAAGTGCCGAATGCCGTCAACTGCTGACCAAGGCCGGTGACCTGGTGGAAGTCAACGTCATGGAAGATCCGAAATACCACGTTGCTGATGACAAGCTGGCCTGACCGGTTACAGCCTTGGCGATCCCGGCAAGCCACGCGACGCCGGGGCGCGGTTATTATGCCGAAAAACAGCGTGATCAGATGCTGAACTGGTCTTTGGCTTCGTTGCGGTTGATTTCAATTTTCTTGATTTCAGCGATTCCGGTGGGCTGGCCCATTGCCATGAGCTGTTCGCGATGGGCGAACAACACGCCATCAACAATTCGGAAGTCCGAGTAGTCGGCGCCGAATTCCATGTTCATCTGCCCCATGGCCATGCGGCCAACCGAGCGCACGATGCGCCAGTTGTCCGGGTTAACCGTCACCTCCAGCGATGTGGAATCCGGTAACTCAACTTTCAATCGCACCTGGCCCTTGTCCTTGCTGACGATAGTGACCGGGTGACGTGTGAGGATAAGTGGTAACTGAAACCGGGCAGCCTGCAAGGTCATCGCCTTGTGCATGGGTGCCGTGGCCGGGCGACCGTCGCGCCAGGCGCCGGCTTCAGTCGTAATGCGCTGCTCTTTTGGCCCGCCGGGATAATCTATTTCGACGCGCAGCTTGCCCGGCAACACCAGCAACCGGCTCAGGGTGCCGGTCTTTTGCAAACGAACGGATTGTATTGTACCGATGTGGTGAACGGACTTGACCCGCTTCAATGCATCAACACCGCCATAGGCTTTGACAATATTACCCACAATGGTTTCAGCTTCACCGGCCATGGATGCTGCCGCGGGCAGTGCCCCGGCGACAGACAGAAAAATTGATATCAACAACCGGTTATAATTTATACGCATACTGCCTCCAGATTTGCCTGGTCCTGAAAAATTGTTGCGGCCGGGTTCCGCGATGATGCCCCGTGGCGAACCCCAGGTTCACAAGTATCTGCAACATCGCTCCAACCCATCGTAATACCGGCACTGAACCGGTCTGGCATGGCTGCGCGCACTCGCTCCGGCATCTTGCCTGACTGCTCAGCCGTGTAATCCTGCGCATGTATCACATACCGCTCTCTACCATAACGCGCAAACCGGTTGCGGTCACCTGAAAATATCTGCGCAGTTTCGGAAAAAAATATAGGGCCGTTTCCGGCCCTTTTTGTCACATCGTTCTATATTGATATTACTTCATCTTCTTCGGACTGTATTTGCCTTTGTGCCCTTTCTTATCATCCTTGTGATCATCCCTGTCACGATCGTGCTCGTGATCATCGTCTTTATGATCGTCGTCATTGGTATCGCCACAGCGCAGTCTTGGTTTCCGCTTGTACCACAATCCGGCCTCATGGCCATGTTTTGTTTTCATGACGATGGATTCTGCTCCGCGGTAACTTCCTATGGCGAGACCTATATCCACACCATCGTTGTTATCTACCCGGCCAACATCGTCATCACGAATCTTGATGCTCCAGCGCATCTTGTCGAAATCGAGGCTCATCCTGATTGATGGCTTTTCAGCTTCAGCAGTTCGAAAGCGATAGCGCTGACCTTCGCCTGACTGGCGGAAACTGCCCGCCGGGATACGGTATTCCAGGCCATCGATCATCACCACCACATCCTCTGCGGAAAGATCGGGAGTTTCACCAGTCACACTGAACACGGCATCATTGATATATATCTTGTCATCATGAAACTGTACTTTCATGGTGTTGATGCCAAAACACTGCATTGGCCCGGGCCCGGGTGGCGGTGCTGCCGGGCCAAGGGTTAACACAAACGGTGCCCGGTACAACAGGCCATCTGATCCAAGGCCCGTGGCAACCAATGAATAGGTGCCCGGCAAGCCATAAATCGACATCCGCACTGAAGCGGCAGCGTTGCCGGAACTGGTGGCGCTGACGGAAACCGTTCCGGCAGGCAGCCCTGTATTGGGGTCCAACAACATGGCGCCACCATTGATGGATACAGTATTGACGGTAACGGCTGGTTGTCCCGGCAACTGTTCTACCTGGACATCCACATCGGCCTTGGCGGTATCCAGCACGAGTGGCGCCATATTCAGCCACTGCCCGGTCGTCAAGGTGTGCTGATTCACGCCGGTCACTACCGGCAAATCAAGATTCAACGAGAACGTGTTGTCTCGACCAGCCAGCACCTCGACAAAGCGGAAACCATACTGGTTGATATCCCAGGTGCCGGTCGCCAGCACCAGGTCAAACTGGCCGTTGCCAGGATCAAGATTATCGGACGCAAACAAGGTATCAGCAGGCGTTGCGCCCAGGCCAGCAGGATCAATGGTCGCGCTTTGCACGTCTGCAAACCCCCATTCGCCATTAAGCACCACGCTACCGTGTGCCGTGGCAACCGCTTCCACCAAATCAACGACCGTCGCGCCGGAAACAACCACGGACTTGTTGGCATAACCCAGCTCACCATAGGGTGGCTGAAATACACTGGTTTGCGCCAACGAGTAAACGCCGGTCGTAACCGGGCTGATGCTGTAACTTCCAGGCCGGGTGAAATCCAGGCTGTAGAATTCAGGCCCACTAAACAGGGCCGTGTGCTGTTGCAGTTGCGCCGAGGGGTCGAGGCCGTTCAACCGGAACTGCCCGGAAACATTGGTCATGACGCAAGGTTGCGACGAAATATTAATGATCCAATGTACAACTGTGGGGGCAACAAGACCGTCGGTGACCGTAACTGTCTGTGGCGCGGCACCCTGGCTGACAGTACAACCCCTGGTGCTCAGCGCTTGTACCTGGGCCGACACCTGTGTCGCGATACCTGATGGCATGGCCAACCATGCTTCGGGGTTTGCAGTACCGCTTCGATTCACGTTTACTGACGAGCGATAGCGTTCGGTCACGCCACCCATCACGGTATTCGCCGTCGCTGAAAACGAAATACTTTCAAGCGTGCCGCCGATAACCGTTACCCTGCCAACGATGCGGCCGGAAGCACGCACAAGATCAAGCGTGCGCACCTCCTTGTCTGCGAGGGCCGGGATATTGCTGAAACTCATGCTTACCGGTGGCATACCCTCCGGGACCAGGCTGGCAATAACATTGATATTGCTTCCGGCCCCGGTGACCACATTAAATTGACCATCAGCGCCCAACTGCGCACTCGACGATGCCGCTCCGGCGGTGAACAGTACAGTGCCGCCTTGCAGGGATTCCGCGGCCAATCCCACGGCGCCATTGAGGCCGCCATACTGGTTTCCGCTGCCGGAAGGTTTCAGCACAACAACATTAGCGTGGGTTACCGACAAGGCTGTCAGCAGAAATACCATGAGGCCGGTTAGTATGCTTCGCATGGCGAAACCTCTTCTCTCGTTTGCTTTTACAAACGTAGCGTACGCGGGTTTTTGTAACCAATGCTTCTGTCTTGATAAACGTGACGCCTATCGTTTTCAACATGATTAAAGCTTATCATGTGAAAGACTATTAACTTATTGGATCCCGCGCAGAATATGGTAGTGACCGTCCAATACGCGGTCAGGACTGACCTGTTTATCCGGTTATTATACCTACTACCAGGCGCCAAAAGCACGGCCCAATTCTGAACAGCTTATCGTTGAGCTTATTGAATCGGTAATGATGCCGGGACACTGCCGGCTTCCGCCCTGGGCATCAGGCTAGTTTCACACCCGGCAAACCCGAGAACCAGGCATATGATCAACGCGAACAGGCCGTCGCGCAAAATGCTACGTTTGTCTTCGTGAATCAGCATCGCAAGCACCCCCATGATTGCTGAGCCGCGCATCCTCGCACTTAGGCTATTGTTGATGACACTGATGGCCCCGGTCAGACGGCATGATCAAGACCCGGTCCATCTCTTTATACTCTACATGCTCCAGGCGCTGTCGGCTGGACACCTGCGGGGCTTGTGACGATTCTTTACAGGCCAGAGCCTCAAAAACATTGCCGCGTCCATGCTTTACATATCGCAGGCCATTATGAACCTGTAAATGCGGTAGTTATTCTGATGTTTTAAGCAGGCCGCGTCTGAACCGGTACTGACGCACCAATAAAAACGGGGTTTATTCGAGTATATCGATGCGAATGGCATCCAGGCTGACGACCGGCGCTTCGCCCACCACTTCGGCCCGATGCACCACGCCACGGGGCACAACCAGCATATCACCCGGGCCAAGCACAATACTGTTGCCGTCCATGGTCATGCGAAACCGGCCGGATATCACGCCATCCATCTTGTCGCCAGTGTGGCTGTGATCGGGAAATACCGTGCCCGGCGGATAAACATAGGTACAAACCCGGTAGCCTTGCGCTTCCAGCCACCTGCGCATGGCGGCCTCGGACAGCTCTCCATCCCGATCAGTATTCCAGCACTGCAATTCCATACCACTCCTTTTTTCCTGGTGCGGATTCTGCTTGAATTACCGGCACAAGGGACGCACGTTAGTCTTGCCGGGAGACAAACCAACTCCGGCGATGAACTCTGTACTATAACCAGTATATGGGCAACCCGGTCAGGCGATCGTGTCCCCACCTCAGCACGCCGGGACGGCCGGCCATACGCCATGCGCAACCTGCTAACATGTTCACCAAAATTTCCGACTGCATTCATTGCCGCCGTGTTGTCGCTCCCCTGGCACCCGGATGCTTCGGCCGATATTCGACAATTACAGAATCGTTACCAGGAGCTGAAACCGAAACTGGCGGCCAACGCATACGGCGTGCCAATGCTACTCGAGTCCGATACAGCCAAAGGCGGTCTCATCGGAAATGTTTACGGCATCATTCGCCACCCGTTTGAATCCGTGCGCACGGCATTGACCACGCCGGCCAACTGGTGCCGGATTGTGCCGCAGCATTTCAACATCAAGGCCTGCACTTACCAGCCAATCGACAATACCTGCCAGCTGAACTTTTATGCCGGCAGAAAATTTTATGAAAACCCTGAGCACGTATTCCGCCTGAGTTACACGTGGCAGCCTGCTTCCTACCAGGCAGATTATTTTCATCTTGTACTCAGCGCCGGCCAGGGCCCGCTGGATACACGCGACTACCGAATTGTTGCCGAGGCCATACCACTGAACGATGAGTCCACGTTCATACGTTTCAGTTATTCGTGGAAATACGGTGCCTGGTCCCGACTGGCCATGAACACTTACCTGGCGACACTGGCTGGAAATAAAACCGGTTTGACAGTAGTTTCCACGGGTGAACAGGGTCAACCGATCTACATTAATGGCATGGCAGCGGTCGCTGAGCGCAATGCCTTGCGCTACTACCTGGCGATACAGGCATTCCTCGACACCAGGGACGTGCAGCAGGATCAGCGCTTTCTTTCACGACTGAACAGCTGGTTCGACATGACTGCGCAATACCGACAGCTGTTCGAAATGGACAGGCACGACTACCTGTCTATCAAGACGCGTGAGGAACAGGATCAACAGCGTCTGCAGTTACAGCTGCCGATACAGACTGACAATGCCTGTAACAAATCGATCGATGATCAACAACTGACATTATTGAACCAGGATGCTGGCCAGCACTAAGACGGGTTTCACGACTGCTCATCGGCGAGCGATTCACTCGATATGACCATGGCCGCACTCGCGGCGTTCGCATGCTGACAGCCAATCCGGAGCCGTGCTGGTAACCAAGCAAGCGAAACCCCGGTAACAGGATTCCGCATTTTTCAGAACCACTTGCCCGGGTTGCTCACCAGGCAATCAACCAGTTCGCTCGACTCGGTATCGGTCAGCTCGCCGCTGTCACAGCTCGAACAACACAGGTTGGCACCGGCAATGGGAACGGGCGACTTCTTCCTGAACAAATCCAGCGCGACGCCACCACCTGCCAGTATGTCCCTGGCTACCATCGGGCTCAACATGCCGGCGATTTCCATCACCGGGAAACCGGCAACATTGTGCAGCGCGGTCAGTAACTTGGGGCCGATAAATTGTGGCGGCACCTTGCTTGTACCGTGCCCGAGGAATCGCTTCGCCGTGTCAATATAGAAATCAAGAAAACTGTTGTCCCGGCAAAACATCAGCAAGGCATTGTGCACTTTTGTCCATGCTTTCAGCTTGCCGCTGTGATCATGATCCACCCACACTTCCCGCCCTACAGCAAAGCTGTCATCGGGCAATACAAATCGTGATGGATCAAAGATGAGAAAATCCGCATCCAGCCAGATCACTGTTTGGTAGCCGGATGCCAGCCCGTCGCGTAATAACAGCAACCGCGCCAGGTCCGAAGCCATAACCGGTCGGGATGATGCCAGCTGGCGAATATCGTCGGGGAGAACCTCAAACAGTTCATCGCCAACAAAGCGATACTCATGATGACCGGACTCCGCCCAGCGACGCACCGATACAATGCACTGCTCAAGCCAGCTGTAAGGCAATGGTGATCGGTGAGACTGAATAACCAGGGTATCACTCATTTATGTCTTGCCCTGCCTCTCGTGAAACAACCATAACCGTGGCCAGTGTTTATGATAATTCGCTTATGGTCAACCCGGTCTGGTAACATGACGCTGGTCAATAATTTTCTCGCCTTGATAATGTATGATTGCTGTTATCTGCGAAAGGGAGACAGGAATGCGTCACTACCTGCCATTAACATTGCCCGTGCTAATGTTAGCCAGCGTTTCCTTTGCCGGCAGCAGCCGCGCAGCCGAGGGCTGGCATGTCGGTTTTACTACCGGCTCATCGCATACGCGCCCGGATATTGGCCAGTTCGATGATGGCTCCATATTTGCCGTCGATGCTGACTACTCCACTGTCCTGGCGTTTTCGCTTTTTGGGGAATTCCGCTTTTCTCCTTACCTGGGACTGGAGCTGGGCCACATCAGTAACGGTTGGTGGGGCCATGAAGCCCAATCCAGCGGCGGCAGCGCCTGGCGCACCGGTGATATCAGTATCGATTACAAGGTCAATAATACCCGTGTCGGCGCACTGGGAACGCTGCCGCTGGATCGCAGGCAGCGACTGAACCTGCTGGCCAAGGTCGGGCTCAGCCGCTGGACCAGCAAAGTCGAGCTTTCCGACAACTTCGGCATTGTTGCCAACGAAACCGACCAGGGAATCGCGCCTTATACAGGCATTGGCGTGGAATACAGCTTGTTGAGCCGGCTCGGTATTCGCCTGCAGCTGGAGCATTACCGGGTGCGCCCTGAAAGCAAGACATTCAATCAAGACTATAACTTTGACTACAACTCGCTCGGGTTCGCCGTGTTCACGCGCTTCTGACGTTTTGCCAACAGGATCGGGCTGATCGTCTCGCCACGGTGCGCTGTAAAACCGGTAAAAATCCGCTGTACCTGTGCAATAATTACGCCTACCATTTCACTCCGGTCATATAACATTATCCGAACAATCAACAGGCTAATCTGACGCTGCGCATGCTGCTACCTATATTATGATAAACCGGTTTGTTGAATTTTTTGTTGATCGTCACCTGCTGACCAACCTGCTGTTTATTGCCATCATCATCGGCGGCATCGCCAGCTGGCAGTCGATCAAGAAAGAAGAGCGTCCGGACGTGACATCGGACGTGGTTCGCGTGTCGGCCATTTATCCCGGCGCCACTGCCGAGGAAGTAGAGCATTTTGTTACCCGTGAGCTGGAAGAAGAGCTGCGCGCGGTGGATGGCGTCTACCGCATTATCAGCAGCGTCAGTCGCGGTGCGACCACGATTAACGTGGAACTTGAAGCGGATTTTGCCAACAAGGACGAGGCCATTACTGAAATTCGCAACGCTGCCCTGGGCACGCGCCTGCCGCCGGAAGTACGTGACAAGCCCCGCGTGCGCGTGTTCAAGAGCTCCAAGAAAGCCATTATTGATATCGCCCTGATCAATCGCAAGGTTCACCTGCTGACCGACGAACAGCGTCGCGAACTGCAATCCTACGCCGCCGCGCTGGAACTGCAGCTGACCGCCCTGCCACAAATCACCGGCGTCAATCGTTCCGGCTACCTGCAGGAAGAATTGCAGATCAATGTTGATCCGAAAAAACTGGTGCGCTACCAGATTCCGCTGAGCCAGGTAATCAACGAGGTTTACCGCAACCACATCAGGCAACCGGCTGGCAATATCGAGATCAAGGACGAACCCAGTGTTACCATTAACGCGCAGCTGGACAGCGTCAGCAAGCTGGAACAGCTTTATGTCCAGGCCGGCTTCAAGGGCAAGGCAATCGGGCTAAAGGATATTGCCACGGTTGAAAACGGCTTCCGCCGTGAAAAACAGCTGATCAAGGTTAATGGCCACGAATCAATCATGTTCAACGTGGTCAAGACCGGCTCATTCGGCATTATTGAATCACTTGATGCCGTGCAAACCGTTGTCGATGAATTCCGCAATACCAACCTGCGTCATTCCGATATAGACCTGGTGATCCTCGATGATGAATCCTATGACGTACGCAACCGTCTCAGTATCATTGCCACCAACGGTGGTATCGGTTTCACACTGATACTGATCACGCTGTTCCTGTTTCTCAGCCGTCGCGCCGGCATCTGGGTGGCCATGGGCATTCCGTTCACCATCTGCATGACCCTGGTGGGCGCCTGGCTGATTGGTTATACCATTAATAACGTCACCCTGGCCGCGGTCATCATTGTCATGGGCATTGTTGTCGATGATGCCATTGTTGTTGCCGAAAACGTCGGCCGCTTTCGCGCTCGCGGGTTCAGCTCCCGCGATGCGGCAATCAAGGGCACGAGCCAGGTATTCATGCCCATCGTTGCCGCCATTGCCACCACCTGTGCTGCGTTCGTGCCGCTGTATTTCTTCTCAGGCTGGCTCGGCAAGTATGTAAGTTTCATTCCTGTCATTGTGTTCCTGATGCTGGTCGCCAGCCTGCTCGAATCGCTGGTGATCCTGCCCGGTCACCTGCACCTGCAAACGCCGGCGTTCCTGCAGTTTCTTTCCGGCAGCAGCAAGCCGCGCACCCGGCCACACTGGTTCGATCACTATGAAACCCGTTACGGTGACCTGCTGATACGACTGCTGAATTACAAGTACCTGATCGTCGCCGGCTTTGTTGTGGTGCTGGCAGTATCATTGCTGATCGCCAAACACACCATGAACTTTGTCTTGTTTCCCAATTCGGAAACACGGGAAATTGTGCTGCTCGGCACCGCCGACAAAACGTCCGATCGCTACGAAACCGCCGAGATCAGCAAAAAGATTGAAGCCATTATCGAGCCCTACATAGGCAAGGAAGTGGTGGGTTTCCGCACAGAAATTGCACGCAGTCGTCACGGCGGCGTCGCCAGGGAAAACAGCTTCCGCATGATTATTGAAATCGTGCCCAAGGAAGACCGGTCACGTTCCGCTGATGAACTGGTGGCGCTGTGGAAACCGGAAGCGGACAAGGTCAAGGGCATCAACAAGCTGGTTATCCAGAAGAGTCGCTGGGGCCAGTCATCGGGCACGGCCATAGAAGTACTGATACAGGAAAACGATGATGCGTTGCGTGACAAGGCCGCCGAGGCCGTGCTTGCCGCCATGCAGAAACATCCGGATCTTGCCAACGGGGAAATAGACAAGCCACTGACACTTCCTGAGTACAGGATCGATATTCAAAGAGACAAGGTAAAACGACTGGCGATCAGCCCGCTGGATATTTCCACCACCTTCCGCGCATCGCTTGAAGGCAACATACTCTACGAATTGCCAAAAGGCAGTGAGCGTATTGATGTACGCCTGTCCGTGATCAACGATGCCAAGCGTGACATCAACAGCATTCTGCAGATACCTGTTGAGAACCGTGGCAACTACCTGGCACCGTTGGCTGACCTGGTTACGGTTACCCGGATCCAGTCGCCGGTTTCCATTAATCGTCGCGATACCCGTCGGGCAACAACCGTCATGGCTGACCTGAAAAAAGGGTCCGAGAAGACACCACTGCAGGTCGCGCTTGACCTGGAAAACGGTGTGTTCAAGGAAGTGGCTAGCCAGCAACCAACGACGACACTCGGGTTTGATGGTGAAGTTGCCGAGACCCGCGAGTCGCGCAGCAGCCTGCTGAATGCCATCGTGCTGGTGATCCTGCTGATTTTCGCCATCTTGCTGATCCTGTTTAATTCGTTCTCAAGATCCCTGATGATTATCCTGTCGATTCCGTTCGGCGCTGCCGGCGTTATCCTGGCATTCTGGGCACACGGCCAGACGCTGTTTGGATTCTTTGCCGCTGTCGGCGCACTGGGCATGGCCGGTGTTGTGGTTAACGATGCCATTATCATGCTCACCAAGCTGGATGGCGAAATAATTGAACAACAGGGCGCCAGCCATTATGAAAAAATTGCGCGCATCGCCCAGACCCGACTGAAAGCTGTCACCCTGACAACACTGACCACGGTGGCCGGTGTACTGCCAACTGCCTATGGGCTTGCCGGCTATGATGCCATGCTGGCCGAAATGATGCTGGCACTGGCCTGGGGCCTGTTGTTTGGCTCGGCCATCACGCTGTTACTGATTCCATGCCTGTATGCCATGCTCCAGGACATGCAATCCCGTTTTGCCATGCGGATACGGTGACACCATGACGCGCCTGCCACTACATACACTCGTTGCGCTGTTGCTGACCGGCAACAGCGCGCTGGCGGACACCGCGGCGAACAAGGTCTCGCCACTGACTCTGTCTGCGTTTATCGAGCAGGCGACGCGAAACGATACCAGCTTTGAACGCATCCTTATTGATCAATACAAGCTACAGTATCGTCATGATGCACTGATGCCCGACAGCGACATCATTGCCGATATCAAGTATCGCCATCATGTCTTTCTCGACCAGGATCATGAAAGCCCTGACGCATCGGTATCACTGAGCAAGCTGTTTCCGTTCAGCGGCACCGCGCTGGCGCTGAACTACAACAAACCGGTTATTGCTGCCGGCGCGGTTGACCAGTCCAGTATTGAATTGTTGATCACCCAGCCTATTGCCCGCAACGCATTTGGCAAGGCGCTGTCATTGCAAGGCAAGCTCATTGGTATTGAAAACGATATCGTTCGCTACCAGGTGGTGGAGGCCTACGAGGATTACCTGGCCGGGCTGACCGCTACCTATTACAACTGGTACACCGCCTACGAAAACCTGCGCACCGGCGAAGCATCACTGCGCTCCAACCAGAAGCTGATGCAGGATATACGCGACCGGCAGCGCCAGAAAATTGCCCTGCCTGTTGATGTGAACAAGATGAAACTGCTGCTCATCGGCAAGCAGGAAAACGTTATCGTGCTGCAGGAAACCCGCGACAACTATCGTAACCTGATCGCCCGGGCGGTTCGCCACCGGCAACCGGAAATGCTGGTGCCGGTAAAACCGGACAAGCCGGCAGCCCAGGTGCAGTTTGAACGGGACTATGGCAACTTTACCGGTAACAGTCGCACCTACAAGACGCTGGCGCTGCTCGAACAACAAGGCACACTAGAAGTGAAAAGCGCTGCCGACGATATCCTGCCCTCCACCAACCTGTTACTGGGCTATCGCGCCGACGGTGAGCAATGGGGTATCGAGAATGAACAGCGCAGCTGGTTCGGCGGCATCGGCCTGCGCTGGGAACTGGGTGGCTCGGTGGCCCGTGCCCGCGAAAGCATTGCAAAACTTGAACACCGCAAGACCGTGTTGTCCAACCAGGACAAGTACGAGGAACTGCACACCAACCTGAAAAACCTGTACCAGCAAATTGAACGGGAACAGGCGCTTATCACCATTGCCACCGACAAGATCCGGTTGGCCGAAGCGGTTTTGCGCGACGAGGCGGAAAACTATTCTTTCGGCAAGGTTACGCTCAACGACTACATCGTCGCCGTCAATCGCGTTGACGAGGCACGGTTCGGCTTTACTGCGCACACCGTCGCGCTGGCCAAGCTGCAGATCGAATGGTTGCGCCTTACCGATCAACTGGTACAGGAAGACCGCGTACTGCAGCAACCCGCCAAACCATAGGATTTCGCTCACAGGATTCTGGCCACAGGATTCTGCTTATAGGATTCTTCAGGCAGCCTGCTACACTTGCCTGGATCAACAACACCGCAACAGGAGAACGTCATGACCCACGCCATTCGCATACATCAGCCAGGCGGACCCGACGCCATGCAGTGGGAAACTGTTGACGTTGGCTCACCAGGCCCGGGGCAGGTGCGACTCAGGCAAACCGCCTGCGGACTGAATTTTATTGATATCTACATGCGCAGCGGCGTTTACCCGGTTGCCGAATTGCCGGCCGTACTCGGTATGGAAGCGGCGGGCGTAGTTGCTGAAATTGGTGAAGGCGTAACGGATCTCGCCACCGGTGATCGTGTCGCTTACGCCATGGTGCCCGGCGCCTACGCCGAGGAACGCCTGATCGACGCACAAAAACTGGTGCGAATTCCCGACAGCATCAACGATGACACCGCCGCAACCATGATGCTCAAAGGCCTGACCGCGCACTACCTGTTGTTTCGCACCTACCCGGTCAAGGCGGGCGACACCATCCTGATTCACGCCGCTGCCGGTGGCGTTGGCCTGATGGTTTGCCAATGGGCAAAACATCTTGGCGCAACGGTTATCGGTACGGTGGGTTCGAAGCAAAAGGCTGAACTGGCCATGGCCCATGGCTGTGATCACGTGGTGTATTACCGCGAAGAAAACCTGCCACAACGCGTGCGCGAACTCACCGGCGGCCAGGGCGTCCCGGTGGTATATGACGGTATCGGCCAGGAGACTTTTGAAGATTCGCTGGATTGCCTGCGGCCGTTTGGCGTTATGGTTACCTTTGGCAACATCACCGGCCAGGTCGAACCGTTCAGCCCGAAAATGCTGGCGCCCAAGGGTTCACTCTATGTCACCCGGCCAACACTGGCCACGCATGTCTCCACGCGTGCGTTGCTCGTCGAAGGTGCACAACGGCTTATTGAAGTGATCGACAAGGGCATCGTCAAGAACAACATCAACCAGCACTATGCCCTGAAAGATGCAGCGGATGCGCACCGTGACATGGAAGCGCGCAAGACCACCGGTTCTACGGTGTTGCGTATCTAGCCCGGTAACTCACTGTCATTTATCGGCAAATCAAACAGCTTGCCGATTCGCGTGAAATTACCGGCCATACGCGCCAGCGGATCCAGCGCAGCCTGGTCGATACGACCATTGTTGATCAGCTCATCACGCACGTGATAACGATGCATGCGGCCGATAATCAGCACATCCGTGCCCAGCTGCAGTTCATGCTCCAGCGTACACTCCATGCTGATCAGCGATTCCGCCACCCTCGGTGCCGATACCACTTCGCAGTCTGCCGGCGTGACGCCGGAGCGCTCAAACTCGTCCACGTCCGGTGCATGGTTGATCGAGGTTTCATGCATGGCGTTGGCGAGCTTCAGTGACACCATGTTAATGACAAACTCACCGGTCTCACGAATATTGGTCAAGGTATCCTTGGCATAATCCTCACCACCGGTGCGTGGACCGATGGATATACTGAGCATGGGCGGTTTGCGTGACGCAACGTTAAAAAAACTGTAGGGCGCGAGATTCAGTATGCCGTCGCCGCTGCGACTGGACACCCAGGCAATTGGCCTGGGCACAACGGCACCGGTCAACAGCTTGTATACCGATGTCGTATCCAGCTGGTCGGGATCAATAATCATTTTGCGTGAACCCGTTTGCAACCGTCGATGCATCGACCGCCGTTGTCAAATTTCATGGTGCGGCCACTGAGCGGCAAATGTACCGGCACACGCGTCGCCTTGATAAAACTCTCGGTACGCGTACCGCCAATGATTTTGCCTTTTTCGGTTGCCGCTTCGTTGGCGTGCGAGGCAATAACCGAAGCCGGCCGAATCAATTCATTGACAACCCAGGCAGCTTCCCGCGGGCCGGTTGTGTAGGTATCGCCGATATTCATCACCGCCAGCCTGGCGCGGTAATGCTTGCGCACAGTATTTTCCTGCTCGGCAGTAATGCCGGTATCACCGGAAAGATACACAACCAGGCCATTGCTAAAGGTCAGGACAAACCCGGTTGGCGGCCCGGCATGGGCAGTGAGGCCGGCAGTATTCAGCATTGAGCCCAACTCACCGCCAATCATGTCACCGGCAATGCCATTGGAATGACTGGCCGGTACCGTGGTAATGGTCACACCACCCAGCTTTGTTGACCCGCCAAAACGTACCAGCCGTGCTTTTTTTGGATCACCGCCCGAGGCTTTCAGCTTGGCAGCAAAGAATTTCGGCATTTCACTGCCGGCGATAATGGCGGCATTTTTAGCCAGCGCGATTTTTACTGTATTGGTATCAGGCAAGACATTTACGGGTGTATCCGGTTGGGCGCAACTGCCGGCATTGCGTTCGGCAATATGGGCGTTACCTACATGATCGCCGTGCATATGACTTATCAGCAACGCATCAATACGACCAAGCCGTTCATCGTCGGCGCCGGCGACTGTTCGGCCCGGATCATAGAGCAGTCGCGTGCCGTCAGGGTCTTCCAGCAATAACGCCCGGTCGCGACTGCAGAACTCGCCATCATGACTGCCCAGTGGCGTGATACTCACCTGCGTCGCATCGGCGGCGACCGGACCAGCCAGGGCCAGCAAAAACATCCATCCGGCCAATGACATGCTCATCCTGACCATGATTTTCTCCTTGTTACGGGGTTGTTTGCTGATTGTAGCGGCCCACACCGTAGTCTGCACTTATAAAGCGGGTCGACGCCTGTTGTCCTGCCAGTATCCGTAGATCAGCGAACGCCAGACCCATTCCAGCGGTCCGTGCCGGTAGTATTTCAGCCACACGGTACTGAAGCTGATTTGCGCAACCCACATAGCCAGGCAAAACCATAACAATTCATGACGTTCGAATTTCGCAAACAACGCAAAACCGATACCGTAGAACAGGATCACGGAAATCACGGTTTGCGAAATGTAGCCGGTCAATGCCATGCGCCCGACATTGGCCACCCAGGTTTGCAATCGTCTTAACCAGCCGCCCTGGCATATCAATCCCACCAGTCCCACCCAGGCGATGACAATCAACAAGCGCGCCAGGTTATAACCAAACCCCGTATCCAGGACCGGCTCAACCCAGGCCTGAACGCTGGCAACATCTCTCAGGCTGATGGCGCCACGAACGATGGTTCCGCTAATACCGCCCACAATCAGCATCCACCAATATACCCGTCGACTGACCGCGCCTGACAGGACGCCCAGCCGGAACAGCGCCATACCAATCAACATCATGCCGCCAATATCATAAAAGAAGTCCCGGTACATTTTTGTGCTTTGCTGAACGATTACCATCTCACGCTGGTAGACAAAAATCGTTTTATACCCGGAGCGGTATATGTCCAGTTCCTGCTGCAGGATAAGTTGTTTCTGGTACTCATCATTGCTGGCGTCAGCCTTGGTTTGGGACTCGGCAGTCTGCAAGGAAGGTTTTTTCGGGCCGACGCCCGGTGGCAGCGGCTGGTTATCGGTCTGCGCTTCGGGTTCATGATCACTGAACTGGTCGGCCACGTCAGCGGCGTTCAACGTGGATTCAAGGCTCGGCAGAAATGACAGCTCGCTGAGATTGAAGTCACCTATAAACAGCATAATGACGCCAATTATCAACAAGGTGCGGGCGGCGAGCTTGCGCAATGGAAACAGGAACAGGCCCAGCACACCGTAGGCATACAAGACATCGTATGGCCATAACAGCAGGTAGGCGTGAATCGCACCGAACACGATTAACAGCATCGACCGCCTGTAGTACCGGTCCACCAGGTCGGTACCCCTGGCCGCCAGTTTCGCCTCGGTGAGAAAAATCAGTGCACTGGCGCCAAACAGGATGGAAAACAAGCCACGCATGGCGCCTTCCCAGTAAACCTCGGAAAACAATCGCACCAGCGTATTGGTCGTATTTTCGTCGTTCAGTATGCCCGGCAACGAGGATTCGGAGTATGGCAGGGCAAATATAAACATGTTTACCAGGTAGATGCCCAACACGGCGACGCCACGCAGCACATCAATCTGTTCGATACGCAGGTAGGGAGCCGGCTCCAATGCCGACGATGATTCGGTTACGGATGGTGTGCTCATGACAGCTGACAAAAACCGGCCACCCCGCCATGACGGGCTGGCAATAACGGGCAGGGAACGCGCTTGGCGGAATTCATGGCACCTGGTCAGAAACAATGCAGCGAGCTGCTGTTATAAAACGCTATTAGAATTCAGCCGAACGAATCAATCAATAGGCCAAAAAAAATATTGTTGCTGACTTTTGGCTGCCAACATGCTGATACACGCGACATGGCAATCAGCCGTAGCGACTGACACCGGGATTGTTGACATACGTGACCGAAAAGACCGTATTTCGACCTGAACCCTTGGCCCGGTAGAGTGCGGCATCGGCACTGGCAACCAGCGCCAGTTCATTCAAATCGTGACCGGTTTCCGGGTCAAACGTCGACACGCCAATACTGACGGTAACTCGTGAATCCGTGGGTGATTCTGCGTGGGGAATATGGCATTCATAAACCGCCCGGCGAAGCTTTTCTGACAGTTTTTCAGCGACTTCCCTTTTGGTTCCGGGCAGGATGACTACAAACTCTTCGCCGCCATAGCGCGCTGACACATCGCCATCGCGTTTGAAACACTGCGCCAGGCACGCGGCTAACGCCTTGAGACATTTGTCACCCTCGGGATGGCCATAGTGGTCGTTGTACTTCTTGAAATGATCCACGTCCAGCATGATCAACGAGAGAAATTGACCTTGCCGGTCAGCCCGGCGTACTTCCGACTGGATAATTTGGTCAAAATAGCCCCGATTATACAGCCCGGTCAGGGCGTCCAGTTCATTCCGGGTTTTCAAGGCCCGGTTGGAATCAAACAATTCCTGGTTCATTTTTTGCAAGGCATCGCGCAAACGCACGCGTTCGCTTATGTCTCGCAACACACCTGTGAAATAGATTTCTCCGTCTATTCGCATTTCGGCAACGGCGAGCTCGACGGGTACTTTCTCGCCACTTTTGGTGACGGCCTCGACCTCCCTGTGAAATCCGATAACCTTGCGCTTGCCAGTATCAAGGTAGTTGGCGAGATAGCCATCATGATTTTCCCGGGTTTCACCGTGCATGATGTATTTAATGTTTCGGCCAACCAGCTCTGACGGATCGTAACCAAGGTGTTTTTCAACTGCCGGATTAACACTGTCGATAATTCCGTTTTTGTCAATGGTTATAACCGCATCCACAATAGTGGAAAATACCGCCCTGAACCGCTCCTTCTGGTTCTTCAAATCGGCCTCATTTCTGACAATTTCTTCCAGTGCGCTGTTTATAGAGGATGAGATATTACGCAAATCACTGTACCCGCTTACAGGGATACGCGTCGTACGATCACCCTCATTAAACCTGTGCAATGTCTCCACAATTTCAACAGCAGGTTTTGACAGCATCGTGTACATTAACAAAAGGATAACCGTTATCACGACCAGCGTTCCGCCACCAAACAATATGACTTCATTCAACAACAGGTTCTCTGTATCCCGGTAATGGTGGAACAGGTCTATTCTGTAGACGGCGAACCCACATTGCTTTTGCCTGATCTGGTCTCGTGTCATGGCACAGATACTGGCGTAACCCTCCATAACACCGAGATCATTATCGGTTTTCATTACCAGGTATCTGTTGTTCTTGGCCTTCGACACCAAGGCCAGGTCCAGCACACCGGACAGGCTGGCGATATTCCTGTTCTTGTCGACATAACGCGATGACGCCAGCACACGGTTTTCTGAATCAAAAATGGCAACGAGATCAAGATCGGGTTCCGAGGACATCCCGGACAGGATGTTGTCCAGGCGATTGTGCATGGACAATGACAGGAGTTGTTCGGCTACGCCTTGAATGAAATTAAGCCTGTCGCGGATTTTCAGTTCCACATTCCTGTCGGTGACCCTGAATTCCTTAACCCTGTTGATCGTCAAAGTAATCCCGGTCACTGCAACCAACATAGTGATGATTACAACAGAAATCAGGAACCTTGCGCTGTATATCCGGTCTTTCATTTAACCGGGTCTGGCAACAATGCACCTGAAAACAGATCTTGCGTATCGATACCGGCGTGTAAAAGCCTGTTGGTTCGCAATATACGCTCCAGGTGTTTTATGGTTGCAGCCAATGCCGGTTTGTCGCCGCCCAGCATGCTCTTGTTCTCTTCCGTGGATGGCAAAGTCAGCCCGTGGTAACTGCCGATAATCTCCTCCACGCCAATACCGAGCCTTTTCGACATCACTGCCGCGGCATCCCTGGGATTCCGGGAGAAATAATTCAGCGCCGTAAACCAGCCTTTCACCAAATACTCCAGGTCCTGCCCGCGCCGTGCCATGACATTGTCGTGTACAACCAGGACATCTACGACTTCTCCGTAAATCTCGCGGCTGCTGAAAACTTCCCTGGCCCCTGTTTTAATCAATCGGGTTCGCACCGGTTCAAAGTTGACCACCACGTCCACCTCGCTTCGGTCAAAGGCTGCTTCGTGCATATTCACATCGAGGTGCCTGATCTGCACATCACCAAAACTCATATGATTGAGCTCCAGCGCCCTGGCCAGGATATAGGCGCCCAGCGCGCCACTTTCGACGGCAACGCGCTTTCCCCGTATCTGTTTCATCGAGTTGATGCCTTGCCGAGCCAGGATGACGTCTGCACCATTTGATATATCATGAACCAGGATCACCTTGACCGGGATTCCGTCCTGAAGCAAAAGCAAGACTTCATCGAGCGTCAGTGACGCCAGCTCCAGCGAACCATTTCGAAATGCACGGATCACTTCAGTTGCCGATGGATACTCGATAAGTTTCACGCGGTTATTCGCCAATGCGCCGATTTCCCTTGCCAGGTATAGCGGCTCATAGCCGGGCCAGACATTGGTTCCCAGCCTCAGCGGTGGCTCTGCAGGGTTCGTACAACCCAGCACCATTAACCCGATCAGTAATATGAATAAATTTTTAGGGGAAGTGCTCATGAATATGCCTCAAGGTATCCACCCTTATCGGCACAATAGCGGTTTTTTATACCCTTTCCCGGTATTTGACAAAAAATGACATGGCAATTTGACCAGAAACCCGGACTGCGCCAGACCAAATGCTACTTTTTTCTGTCGGCAATATTCGGCTCGCTGCGCCGGGTTGAACAGATGACGGCATTGCGGCCACCGATGCAAGCTGCCAATGGGCGTTATGTGTGAAGAAAATAGGATTTATCTATGGCGCCATGCACCCTGGCCAGGCCCATTTGCAGCTGATCAATAAATTGATGCAGCTTTTCCTGCTTTAACCTGCTCGCCCTGACACTCAGCACTTTTTTCCTGACCTTGGCCAACTGCATCAGTGGCATGTCATTTCGCGGCAACTGCTGCAAGCAGCCCTCCACCTCGGACACCGTGTGGTAAAAAGAGCGTGGAAAGCGTTGCTCAAGCAGCAGGAACCTGAGCACTTCGCGACGACTGACCCGAACCTGGACGGTGCGCCGGTACATCTGGTAAGCGGTCAATGATTTCAGAACACTCATCCACTGGATATTTTCAAACGGCGTCAACTCCTCGTGACTGTAGTCAAGCAGGTTGGCCGATCGCACATCAATTATCCGGGTAGTCATATCGGCACGCTCAAGATTTCGACCCATCTTCAGGAACTGGTAGCCATCATCATGCAGCATGGTGCCGGCCATCATGCCGGTGATGGTCTGAACCCGCGCGATAATTGCCTGCATGAACTCATGGCGCCCGCGACGCGTCACGCCTCTTTGTGCATCCTGGCGCGCATACATGTATGCATCATTTATGGACTCCCAAACTTCCCTCGGAACAATATCCCTGATAGTGCGACAGTTTTCCCGCGCCAGGGACAGCGAATGAATAATCGAAAAACTGTTATGCTGATCGGATATCAGGTATCGCAACACCTTGCGTTCTTCCGCATCATCATGGTCACTGTAATATTGTTCTGCCGCACCAAGAATATCGATTATCGGCTTCCAGCCGAGGTGGGCGTTTCCGGGAAGATCCAGCACAAGGTTTGTATTTACGTTGATAAGCCGTGCAGTATTTTCAGCGCGCTCCTTGTAGCGCGCCATCCAGTACAGATTTTCCGCCACTCTCGATAACATATCAGTCCTCGATAATCCAGGTGTCCTTGCTGCCACCACCCTGTGATGAGTTAACCACCGTCGAACCCTTTCTTAACGCGACACGGGTAAGACCACCGGTGGTCACATAAACATCCTTCCTCGAAGACAGGATAAAGGGACGCAAATCCAGGTGCCTTGGCTCAACGTGCCTGTCAATCAGTGTCGGCGCTGTCGACAAGGACAACATTGGCTGCGCGATATAATTTCTCGGGTCGCGCCTTATCAGGTTAACAAAGTGGTCTTGCTCTTTCTTTGTCGAATGAGGGCCAATCAACATTCCGTAACCGCCTGATTCATTGGCCGGCTTGACTACCAGCTTGTCAATGTTTGCGATAACGTGATCACGCTCCTTTTTGTTGATACAACGCCAGGTTGGGACATTGGGAATAATCGGTTCTTCGCCAAGATAATACTTAATAATATCCGGCACATAGGAATACACCACCTTGTCATCGGCCACACCGGCGCCGGGCGCGTTGACCAGGGCCACGTTACCGGCCTTCCACGCGGCCAGCAGCCCGGGCACACCCAGCATTGAATCAGTACCAAATCCAGCAGGATCAAGAAACAAGTCATCAATTCGACGATAAATAACATCAACCCGCGACAGGCCTTCCACGGTTCGCATATAGACAATATTGTCTTCAACAACCAGGTCGCGCCCTTCTACCAGTTCGGCACCCATTTGTTGGGCAAGATAAGAGTGTTCAAAATAGGCGGAGTTGTATATCCCGGGAGTCAGCACCACCACCTCAGGTGTTTTCAGTCTTCGAGGTGACATGGATGCCAGCATATCGTGGAGCTGTGTCGTATAATCATCAACCGGAAGAATGCTGGACTGCTCAAACAGGTCCGGAAACACCCGCTTCATTACCAGGCGATTTTCCAGCATATATGACACACCGGACGGCACCCGCAGGTTGTCCTCCAGCACATACATGGTTCCATCGCGATCGCGCACAAGATCTGAACCGCAAATATGCGCCCAAATTCTTCCGGGCGGCCTGACGCCGATACATTCCTTTCGGAAATTCACCGAATCAGCAAGGAGTTCCGCGGGGAAAACCCCGCTCCTGACAATTTTCTGTCCATGGTAGAGGTCATCAATGAACAGGTTAAGGGCGCGCACCCGTTGCTTGAGCCCGGCCTCAATACGACGCCATTCTGACCGCGCAATAACCCGCGGAATCAGGTCAAAGGGCCAGGCCCGGTCAATAGAGCCTTCTTCTTCGCTGTAGACAGTAAAGGAAACACCCATAACCTGGATGGCAAGTGCGGCTGCTTCCTTGTATTCAAGGATTTCCTTGTCGCTTAGCTGGCTGAGATACCGGCAAAGATCCGCTGCCACCGGTCGTGGCTTGCCGGCAACACGAATCAGCTCGTCATGAATTTCTTTTGTTGTGTACTTGCCCCAACGGATAGCCATACACGAACCGATTTCAATGGAGTGAATTCCACCTTATACAAGTTTCAAAAAAAAGTAAAATTGATGCTGCAGTTGATGATTTTGGTAGACAAGTTATCCAAAAATTTTGCAGACTGGTCACTTGATAATCCACGAGGACGGGACGATGACATATTGTCTGGCGATCAAGATCAATGAGGGCATTGTTTTCGCTTCAGATTCGCGCACCAATGCCGGGGTCGATTACGTCCGCAGCTCGAGCAAAATGTTCCGCTTTACCTGGGAGAATGATCGCATCATCACCATTCTGACTGCAGGTAACCTGGCTACATCACAAGCAGTCATTAATACGATCCAGCGCGACCTGGGCAAGCCGCGCCAGGGCTTCAGCCTGAAAACAGCAAGCCATTTTTTCGATATTGCCGGCTACATAGGTGATATCAGTTACCAGGAACAACAAAAACACCAGGAAGCCGTCGAAAAAAGCGGCGGCTCGGCCGCGGCCAGCTTCATCATCGGCGGCCAGATCAAGGAAAGGGAGCATGAAATCTACATGGTCTACCCGGAAGGAAACTATATAACCGCTTCCGATGAAAGCCCGTTCCTGCAAATTGGCGAGTCAAAATACGGCAAACCGATACTCGACCGCATCATTTCCCTGGATACCTCCATCAATGACGCGGCGCGCTGTGCGCTGGTCTCGCTCGATTCAACCATGCGCAGTAATATTTCCGTAGGTCCACCGATTGAGCTGGCGCTGTATCATGCCGGTACACTGCTGGCACCGCGCCATGTTTCCTACAAGCTGGCATCACCACTGTACAAAACGCTGCAAAAACGCTGGAACGAAGGCTTGCAACGGGCATTCGGGCGACTGCCCCGGTTTGACTGGGAAGCGGAACAAGGGGACAACTAGGTCTCTGAAACCAACCGATGAATCATTGCGAGCTTGGCTTTTATTTTATCGGTCAGGAAAAACGGGTAGGTATCCGGCAGACCCATACTCCGGCTCATGGCATTGAGTGCCTCGGTCAACCTGCCCCAGTCATCCATTAGTTCACTCATGCTGACCCGGTAACCGGATGCCAGCTGCGCCTCGGTGGAGATCACCGCCATCCGCTGGCCCCGAACCTTCACACCGTAGTGGCGCGCAGTTTCCAGGGTGTCAGTCATGTGCAGGTAATGCGCCCAGGTTTCAGCAAAGTCTTCCCATGGGTGCACAGAGGCATAAGCGCTGATCCAGCTTTCCGCCCAGTCCCTGGACGGTCCGTTTGCGTAGTAATCCTGCAACGCTGACTGGTAGTCGGCGCGCTCATCGCCAAACAGGTCACGAAATTCGTCAAGCCAACGACCGCCGCTGATCAACCGATACCAATAGTAATGACCTGATTCATGACGAAAATGACCCAGTAACGTCCGATAACGCTCGTTCATTTGCTCACGAATTTCCTCGCGCGCACTCGGATCGGCTTCGGCAAGATTGATGGTAATGGTGCCGGCGCTGTGCCCGGTCATTACGCGCTCATCGGGTGATAATTCATCAAGAAACTCGATGGTTGCCGGATCGTCTTCCATGAACCGAAAAGCCAGCCCGGATTCCGGATCTTGCAAACGGTCATGCACCGGCAAACCCAGCCTGGTCAAGGTATACAGCAATCTCCGCTTGGCTTTTTCGACCCGGTACCACAACTTGATGTTGTTGCCTTCTGCAAGATTGGGGATTATTTCATTTAACCGACACGACTGGCATAACTGCCCTGGATCCTGCCCGGGAATCATCCAGTTGCATACTTCGTATTGGTGATAATTCCTGCAGCTACGGTATACCCGGTTATTGCTCAACGCACGGTAGGTCGTACCTTCAACAGGCTCAAGCGCGGACAATACGCCAACATCAGACAGGTACCCAAGCTTTCGGCCACATGACATGCATTGGCTGTTTTCAAAATACAACGTGTTACCACAGACACAGGGAAAATTAATCATAAAAATACCCGCAATGCCGGAAAATATATCACGCCCACAATACGCCTATATTTGAAGTCAGCAAGCAATACTGCCCGGGCTCAGGCATTACCCTCCAATAATCGGTTCATGATACTGTTGAATTCCTGGCTTGCTCGCATCACGACCGCCGTCTTTTCCGGGTCCGGACGGTAATAACCACCCAGGTCTACGGCTTTGCCCTGTACAGCAGCAAGCTCGTCTATGATTTTTTGTTCATTGGTAGCGAGCTGTGCTGCTACCGGCGCAAACCGCGCCTTCAGCCCGGCATCGTCATCCTGTGCAGCCAGGGCCTGCGCCCAGTACAGCGCCAGGTAAAAATGGCTGCCGCGGGTATCCAGCTCGCCGGCCTTGCGCGATGGCGAGCGGTCATGATCCAGGATTTGTTCGTTGGCCTGATCCAGTGCCGCTGCCAACACCCGCGCCCTGGCGTTGCCGGTCTTGATGGCCAGGTCCTCAATGGACACGGCCAGCGCCAGGAACTCGCCCAGCGAATCCCAGCGCAAATGGTTTTCTTCCAACAGCTGCTGCACATGCTTGGGAGCGGAGCCACCGGCACCGGTTTCAAACAAGCCGCCACCGGCCAACAGTGGCACGATAGACAACATCTTGGCGCTGGTGCCCAGCTCAAGTATGGGGAACAGGTCGGTAAGATAATCACGCAAGACGTTGCCGGTTACTGAAATCGTATCCTCGCCGCGCGTCAATCGCTCACAGGTAAAGCGGGTGGCATCAACCGGTGACATGATGCGGATATCAAGGCCGGTTGTATCGTGATCCTTGAGGTATGTGTTCACCTTGGTAATGAGGCGGGCATCATGGGCACGGTTTTCATCAAGCCAGAAAATAGCCGGCTGACCGGTCAGGCGCGCACGCGTTACCGCCAGCTTGACCCAGTCGCGAATGGGCAGATCCCGGGTCTGGCACATGCGCCAGATATCACCGGCTTCCACCGCGTGCTCCATGAGCATGTTGCCGCTGTCATCAACAACACGCACAACACCGGCAGCGGCAATTTCAAATGTCTTGTCGTGCGATCCGTACTCCTCGGCCTTTTGCGCCATCAGGCCAACATTGCTGACATCACCCATGGTCGCCGGGTCAAACGCGCCGTGTTGCTTGCAGTATTCGATCGTGGCCTGGTAAACACCGGCATAGTTGCGATCAGGAATCATCGCCTTGGTATCTTTTAACTTGCCATCGGGTCCCCACATTTTTCCCGATGAACGAATCGCTGCCGGCATTGACGCATCAATAATCACGTCACTGGGTACGTGCAGGTTGGTAATACCCTTGTCGGAATCCACCATCGCCAGCGCGGGTCTAGAAGCATAAATCGCGTTAATGTCCTGCTCGACCTGTTGCCGTTCGACATCGGGCAGCTCGCTGATTTTCGCAACAACATCACCAAAACCGTTACGCGGGTTGACGCCCAGGCGCGCAAACGTGTCGGCGTGCTTTTCGAACAGCTCACGGTAGAACACGCTTACTGCGTGACCAAAGATAATGGGATCGGACACCTTCATCATGGTGGCCTTCATATGTAGTGACAGCAGCACATCATCACTGGCAGCATCATTGATGGCCCGTTCAAAGAACGCGCGCAGCCTGGTCACGCTCATGACCGATGCGTCCACCACTTCACCGGCCTGCACAGCCAGGCTATCTTTCAATACCGTGGTAGCGCCACCGGCAACCAGTTCAATGCGAAGCTTGCCGGCTGCCTCCATAACCACGGACTGCTCACTGCCATGAAAATCACCGTCAGTCATGGACGCCACATGCGAGCGCGAATCGGCTGACCACGCGCCCATGCTGTGAGGATGCTTTTTGGCATAGCTCTTTACTGCCGCGGCAACCCGGCGATCGGAATTGCCTTCACGCAGCACCGGGTTCACAGCGCTGCCCAGCACCTTTGCGTAACGCGCCTTGATGGCGGCTTCTTCGTCATTGGCGGGCGCCGCCGGGTAGTCCGGAATGTTGATGCCCTGGGATTGCAGTTCCTTGATCGCGGCTGTCAGCTGTGGCACCGATGCACTGATATTGGGCAGCTTGATAATGTTGGCGTCCGGGGTCTTGGCCAGGTCGCCCAGTTCCGACAAGGCATCGGCGACACGCTGATCATCGGCCAGGTTTTCCGGGAAATTGGCAAGAATACGGCCAGCCAGGGAAATATCGCGGGTTTCGACAACAATACCGGTGGCACCGGTAAAGGCCTGGATGATGGGCAAGAATGAATAGGTCGCCAGCGCCGGTGCTTCATCGGTCCTGGTGTAATAAATGGTCGAAGCTGACATGACTTGTTCTCTCGTCTGCAAGATAAAGGGCGTGCGCCCGGAAGCAGGCGATTATAGGAGATTCCGGGAATCGGTTCACGCACCCGGGCAGGCGCGGGGCAGGACAACCCGGCGTTCGTCAGGCCTGGAGGAGATTCAATTCAATCCAGAACGTACTGCCCCTGCCCCTGGCACTTTCCACACCAATATCGCCCGCCATCAGTTCTACCAGGTGGCGCGTGATGACCAGGCCAATACCGGAACCCTCAATCGCTTCGCTGGCATTCAAACGCTCGAACGGAACAAATAACCTGCGAATCTCGTCAGCGGTTATACCCTCACCGGTATCACTCACCCGGATTACGATACGACCGCTGCCAGTCACCTTTGCGTCCAGGCTTACTGCGCCATACAGGCGATTATACTTGATAGCATTGGATATCAGGTTTACCAGGACCTGCTTCAACCGCAACGGGTCTGCGAAAACCACGTAGTCAAACATGGAAACATTGTCGATGACCTCGATATGACGCAACTGCGCCGCCGGTCGCGTCAGGGTAATGGATTCCTTCAACACCTCGCTGAGCTGTACCTGGTCCATCCTGATATCGGTTTTGCCGGCCTCGATTTTTGCCAGATCCAGTATTTCATTGACCAGTAACAACAGATGGTTTCCGGCAAGGAGTATTTCCTTGACCGCCTCACGCTGACTTGGTGAAAACTGGTCCTCGTCGAGTTCCAGCAACTGGGTAAAACCCATCATTGCGTTCAGCGGCGTTCGCAATTCGTGACTCATGTGGGCAAGAAACCCGGACTTGGCTTCATTGGCTTTCTGCAAGTCCCGGGTACGGGCGGCCACCTTGCGCTCCAGCTCCAGATTATTGTTGGTCAGGCTAACCTGGTTGTTTTGCAATACTTCCTGTTGCTGGCGGAATAACAGCATAAAGTAACCCAGCACCAGCAGGTATGCGGCCAGACTCAGAAAGTGCCACCACCACCAGGTTGCACCCCAGATACGGGAATGCTCAAACATGATGCCGGCGAAGCCGAATAACAGGCTGAGGATCGCGAAAACCAGGTGCCTGTTCGGATAATTTTCACCATACTGGTCCGATTCATTGCGGCTGTGCGCCAGGATGAAAAAGATCATGCCAACGAAAAATCCCAGGCCACCGACAATATTCATGAGATCGGCCGCCAGTGTAAAAGAGTGAGCTTCGGACATGACCGGTACAGACTCTGGATACATTAAAGAGCCCAGACCGATCAGCAGCACCACGGTTGTGGCAATAGCAAGCAAGACACGGCGTATTTTCTGATCCAGGAAACCGGTCGGCAGCCACACCGCCCCGAATAAAAGGCCGCCCAACAACATCGACAAGCTATGCAGCCAGATAAATGCATCGCCCGGCAGAACAGCGGCATGGGCGCCATCCAGTATGCCTTTCATGGTCAAGGCGATCACTATCCAGATAAAATAACGCGGCAAACGATCAAAACACTGCATCTGGAACATCAGCATTGCCGTTGTGACCGCGCTGACCGCTCCGATCGTTTCCATAAAGGAATGCAAGGGGTAACTAAGTCCGTGCCATCCGGACAGGCTGGTTTGCAACATGGCGCCAACAGCGAAGAGCAAGATGGCGGCAAGGCTGAAGCCCACCCAGGCATAAGCCGGTCGGAGCTTGCTACCGGGCCAAAACATGTTCGGTATTAATCTAGACACAAATGTACCGCGTCGCTCTCATATGGATCACTTTCGGTCACGCCGGATTCCGGATCCATATATGATATATAATTTTTGTTAGTATTGTGTAATTCGCTCCTCAGCAATAATCCTGCAAAGTTTTGAAACACATGCATTTGTTACGGATTAATTTTTCCATACTTTTGCTGTCTATTCAAAACATTCCGACTATGCGTAGATATTCGTTTACCTATTATTATCCTGCCCGAGCGCGGACCAAAGAACACATCCAAATCAATGCTTTTTTGCATCGGTTTTTTCGGCAGGCTAAAACAGTCAGCCACAGCCTGGCTTGACCTCTGGATTGGTCACGCAGCACAGCGAAGCCCGCTGTACACGGGCGAAGAGAGCCGGCTCAATTCGAGGATTAGTTCAGGAGACTGGCCAGTCGCTGACGATAGGCCGCTGCGCGTTCCGGGTCATTAGGCGCCAGCATGCTGGAGACAGTGATGATCATTTCCCTGGCGGCGCCATTTTTATACCCCGGTTCCAGCTCCAGCAGCCCGAACAGGGAGTCCATCGCGCCGTTGTAGTCATGGCCCGCCACCTGGCACACGGCGAGGTCAAACCGGGCGTCATGGTCATCGACGTTCTGAGCCAATCGCGCCGTCAGCGCATCAATGCCTTCAGTTTTTGCAGCCAACGCGGCAAAGGTCAATTGACCAATGAGCGACTTGCCCATATCGCTGTTCTTGTCCGGGTCCGGCAATCGATTGAACAACCCGGCGGCCTGTTCAGTTTCGCCGATATCAATAAATATCTGCACCATATCCATGGCCACCTGCGTATTGCCCGGGTGCTTCTTGATGGCCTCGGCCAACAGCACAATCGCGCCGGCAGTATCGCCGGACAGGTGCCTGGTGCGCGCCTGTTGGCGCAATTCATCGGCCTCACTGAATACGCCCACACCTTTCAGCAGCAGGCGCAATTCCGCTGCCTGCATCTCGCCTTCCTGCCTGAATGACTCCGCTCCTTCCTGGAATACCAGCAAGGTTGGCATATTGGTGATGCCAAACCGGTCGCGCAGGCCCGCCTGCTCGTCAATATCCACCTTGGCAAAAACAAACTGGCCGGCAAATTCCTGCGCCAGGCTGTGAATAGCATCGGCCATAACAATGCACGGCTCGGACCACATGCCCATGAACTCAACCAGCACCGGCGCCTTGCGGGAATTTTCAATAACGTACTTGTCGAACCCGGATTCACCCACCTCGAAGACCAATGCCTGCGTCATGCCAATACTCCTGATTTTTAACATCTAATTACAGGTACGCATCGTGTGGCCAAAACCTGCAACCTGGCCGTGCCTTGTACCGGATCTATGCTATAGTTTACCGCTCAACCCGCAGTACCGCAGCCTGTTCGCGGCGCAGTTCTCGTTTCCTCCACCTCTGCCATTTCAGGTGGATTTCCGTTCAACATTTGTGAATGAAAAGGGGGAAGAATGAGTACCACCCAAAAATCAGATCCATCCTGCGATACCATTCCGGCGGCAGCCGAAGTGTTTAACCAGTCACCGGATACCGGCAACGGCAATCACAGCATGATTACACTGCTGTGCACCCTGAAAGATGAAGAGGCACGCAAACAATACCTGGCGCTGACCCGCGAGATCGCGTTTCCCATCAAGGCAGCGCATCCGTCATGCATCCGGGTTACGCAAACCATTCCCAAAAATACAGACAGTTTCCAGGTGTTGTGGGTGGAGGAATGGACGAACTCCAGTGATTTCACCAACACCATGAAGTCATTATTCAAAACCTATCCGAGACTGAACAAGGTCAATGAATATCTCACCTGCAACCCGACGGTGACGGTATCGCGCATGATTACCAACGCTGATATTGCCTGATTGTTTTCCGGCACCAGGCTGATTCCGGCGAGCATTATTTCGCTCGCCGGAACTGTTTTTTATTCCACTGCAAACTCAATGCGCTCGGTAAGTTTTTTCAGGGCCTTTTTCGCGCAGGCTTCATCCTTTTCGCCACCCGGCGCACCACTGACACCCACGGCGCCAATATTATAACCACCGGCAACAATCCTGATGCCGCCAGTCATGACGATAATGCCGTCGATGTGATTGAGCTCCGGGCGAATGTCCTGGCGGGCCTTGGCAAACGTGCCACTGTCAGTCCAGGCCATGACACTGAGGTTGGCCTTGCGTTCGGCTATTTCCAGGGTGAATCGTGACGCGGCATCATCACGCAGTGATGCCCTGACCAGGCCATGACGATCCACCACGACTACGGAAACGTGATAACCATCCTGGCGACATGCCACGATGGTTTCATTGGCGATATCGCGCGCCAGTTCCATACCGATGCTCTTGTCGGTTACAACGTCAGCGGCATGCCCCACCTGCAGTAACGTGCCGAGCAAGAGTACACTTGTTGATCCAAACAGCAGTCTTTGAATCATTGTCATACCTCATCACTATTTGTTTGCCAGTAACGAAGTTGCAATTACCACGTTGCAACAACCAGCCCGGTATTTCCTGTCCCGCCAACCAGGCTGCAGCCGGGCACCGCATCACCCGGCAATGTTGACCATGATGAAAATCATTGCCTTGACGCGGATCAGGGAATTGACACGTTTTGATACAAGCTCAACAGTCATCAGGTACCGCAAAAGGTGTGGCGAACCTCTTGTTCAGGAGCGGGGGGATTTTGATAATACTCCTTGCCGGCCGGCACCGTAAACGGCATAGCCAATACGTCATGCAACTCATTAAACACGGAAAAATCACCATCATCCTCCGCTGCGCGAATGGCAGCTTCGACCTGGTGATTCCGCGGTATTACCAGCGGGTTAACCGCCTGCATGGACTGTTGACGAACTTCGTCGGTAACGGCCTGCCGACCCAGGCGTTCACGCCATTGTTCCAGCCAGCGGTCCAGTTGACGGGTATTGGCGAACAGTTCGCGCAAGGCGTCATCCTGTACCGAAGGCGTGGCATCGAGCCGCGACAAGCGACTGAACACCAGCGTAAAGTCCGCCGCTTGCCCGTCCATTACATCCAGTAACGCATCGACCAGCGCCTTGTCACTGGCCTGGATCGATTCTTCAACATCAGTGATGATGCCAAGCTTGGCACGCATGCCGGCAAGCCAGGCCTTATTATAAGTATCAGCATACGTATCCAGCACCGATTCAGCACGGGCGACGGCAGTGTCGGCATCATCCGCCAGTAGCGGCAACAACGCCTCGGCCAGGCGCGCCAGGTTCCACAAGCCAATGGACGGTTGCTGGCTGTAGGCATAGCGCCCGTTGCGGTCGATGGAACTGAATACCCGGTGATGCGTATAGCCATCGATGAACGCACACGGGCCGTAATCAATAGTCTCGCCGGCCACCGACATGTTGTCGGTATTCATGACGCCATGAATAAAGCCCAGTTGCATCCAGCGGGCGATAAGTTCGGCCTGTGCGGTCACTACCTGTTGCAACAAGGCCAGGTATTCATTCTCCGCGTCGGCAGCACCAGGATATATTGTCTCGATAATATGGTCAGCCAGGTTTCTGACCTGCGCGGTCTCGCCCCGGGCGGCAAAATACTGGAACGTGCCGACCCGCACGAAGCTCCTTGCTACGCGGGTAATGACGCCGCCCGGCAACAGCCGTTCACGCGCCACCTCTTCGCCGGTAGTAACAGCCGCCAGCGCCCGCGTCGTCGGCACACCCAGGGCATGCATGGCTTCACTGAGCAGGTATTCACGCAGCACCGGGCCCAGCGCGGCGCGGCCATCGCCATTGCGGGAAAAGGCGGTCTGCCCCGATCCCTTTAGCTGGATTGACTGAACTGCGCCACCCGGCATCTCCACATCGCCGAGCAATATTGCCCGGCCATCGCCCAGTTGCGGTACGAAATGACCAAACTGGTGGCCAGCGTAAGCCATGGCCAGCGGCTCGGCACCCTCGGGAATACGGTTACCGGCGAACATCTCTGCCCAGTCCGCATCCGGCACGCTGTCCACATCCATGCCCAGTTGCGCGGCCAGCTCGCGATTCAGCCTGATCAGGCCCGGTTGCTGAACGGTTGTCGGATCAACTCGCTGAAAAAACGCGTCGCCCAGGGCGGCGTAATGGTTGGAAAAAGTAATGGGCTTCATGATGAACCTGGTCGCACGAGAATTATTCAGATCCATTCTATGCCATAACGCGCGCCATGATGACGATGCGACACAGATCGAGGGGTCTTTTGCTGAGCAGTGGCAACCCGGTAATCGTTATAACAAAGGCTTGATCGGCATTAGCTGCAACAGCTTGACCTTCATTCGTTTTGCCAGCCCGGCTTCGCTGTCGGGCCTGTCTCGCGCAGGCCAGCTGTTCTCGGGCAACATATCGACTTCGATAAGCTTTTCGACAGCCGCAGCCAGCGGCGCGTGACTTACCACCAGGCCGACCTCGGTATTGAGATTTTCAGATCGTGGATCAAGATTGTAGGTACCAATAAACACGGTATCACCGTCCACCACCATGGTCTTGGCATGAATGGCAAACACCGGTGGTTTCCTTGCGTACACCGGGTAGCGCTCCAGCAACTGCTGCCGGATCTCCGGATCCGGCCTGTATTCGAACACCTCGACACCCAGCTTGATCAATTTCCTGCGCTGATTACGATAGCCGCTGAATGCCATCATGTTGTCGGTTGAGGCCAGGGAGTTGGTGCTGATACGTATTTGCACACCACGCTTCCGGGCCTGGCGGAACAACGCAAATGCTTCATCGGACAGCACCAGGTAAGGCGACTGTATGGTGATACGTTTCCTGGCTTCGGCAAACATGGATACCAACGCCGTGGTTGCCGCACCACCGCCACTGAGCGCTATCCTCTTGCTGTTTTTTCCCGGCAGGTCGCAGATGAAATACACATCGGTCCAGACTATTTCCCGCGCCAGCCGGTCAAATGCTTCCGGTATACTGCTGATGGCATCACGCACTTCCGGTTTGAAATTATCAGGAGCGTGCGCATAGTCATGGAGCTCGCGGTAAATGGTTTTTACTTCATCGTCGTTGACGCTGACATGCTTTTTGAACAACCCCAAACCGTTAAACCGTTGCTGCACCGGTACGCTTAACGGGTGACTCCAGAACCGCTCGAAGCTGGCGACAATATCCTGGACCACTTTGCCCAGTACCAGCGCATCGCGATCACGGAAGTTGTATTCCTGGTCATAGTCATAATATTCGTCGGCCATGTTACGACCGCCGACAATGGCGATACGGCCATCAACAATAAATGTCTTGTCGTGCATGCGCTGGTTGACGCCACGAAAGTCAGTGGTCACATTGATCAAACGTTTGTACCAGGGCGTACCGACAGAATGGCGCGGGTTGTAAATATGAATATCTATGTTGGGGTGCAAAGCCAGTGCCAGCAAACTTTTGTCGGGCGCATCGATCATCAGGTCGTCGACAATAACGCGAACCTTCACGCCGCGCCCGGCGGCACGCAGCAGCGCCTCGCTGGCGAGTACGCCGATGTTATCCGTACTCCAGATGAAATACTGTACCTCGATGGACTGGCGCGCATGATCCGCCAGCCAGGCTCGCGCCAGCAGTGCTTGCTCGCCTCGATCAAGTACGTATACGCCGGATTGATCGGGATGCCGGGCGATTTCCTGGTACACCTGCTCCATGTCCCGTGGTGCAGCAACGGCAACGGCCGTTGTCAGCAACAACAGCCAGGCCAGAACCATCCTGATCAACAATAAAGGCATGCGATATTCTCCTGGCGAACAGCGGTTGGTCCAGCGTTTACCCAGGCATACAGCCACCCTACTATAGACCCATGCCGACGACTTTTGAATACAGAAATGCCGGCAGCACCGGTTTCGTGATAGGTACAATAATTATTAGTGTTCCCCTGCAGTCACACTCGTTACCACATAACAGCAGCGATACTTTCTATCCGGTCTTCAATCTCATCCGGCAATTCGCTCAGAAAATCCAGTTGTGTGCGCTGTTCCAGTTCATCGACGCTGAGCCGGTAGTTGGGCAGGTCCCGGGTATCCAGTTTCCGGTTTGGGAGCAGGAACGCGATTACGTCCACACGCACGGGATCAAAGATAACCTTGTAAAAATGCGAAGGTATGGTCACTTTGCCTTCCCCGATTGTCGCCGCCCCCGGTTCAACAATAGCGCCGGTAACAACATACACTTCCTGGCGTGCAGCGGCCCAGGTCCGCACCAGTGCTTCCAGTTCTTTCCAGATGTGGCGGTTAAAACCAATGCCCACCTGCGGTGCCATATTGGTGAGCAGGAAGCTTTCACTCATGGCCCGCTCGCTCCAGCGCATGGCCGCTGCCGGTACCATGTGGCCACGATCAAATCCCGATCGACGATAGTCCCGCAACGTGGATCGCTGCTGCGCCGGAACATCGGCATCTTCCCGAAAACTGTCCTGGCGACGGACGACGCGCGCCTCCACTTTTTCACGGGTCAAGTGATACGCGGTCCAGCGCGCAATCTTGTGCTGCGGATCGTATGCGAGCAGGTAGCCCTGGCGGCATAACAACACCGGTGCCGGCCCGGGCAAGCCATACCGTATGTGCTCATGACAAGCCTGCGCCGGTTCGGGCAACGGCGGGGGAAGCGGCGTTTCGGCCACGGCGGGCGAAAGCCAGCAACAAAGCCATAACACCAGCACCCGGGAAAACGTTCGCATACGCAGTCTCGCACCCTGCGTCCGTCCCTGGACCATGAGTTATTGAATTCGGTGAATACCTCAATACTTTAATGAGTTTAAGTATTTTGTCTAATGCTGCCTACAGCACATTACATTCGGGGGGGGGATACAGGCCGTCTTGCGTTGCTTAATGGCGACGCGGACTGGATGTATTGGGAACCGGCAAATCAAACAGCATGGCACCGTTTCGCCAGGCGATATTCTCGGCCACGTCCTCGGGTAACTCCTTGAGCCAGTCGCGGTAGTCGCTCATGTACGTGCGCACCTTGTACCAGTAGTGGCTGGTATAGGTGCCGCTGCCGAGCAGCACCCGGTCCGGGTGACGCAGCATTAACGCTTTCCACTCCGGGTTCAGCTCACCCTGCGGCGCAACACTGCGACGGTGGGAAAGCTCCACCCACAGGTTGGGATAATAATCCAGCAACTGGCTGACCCGTTCTGGCGAGACGTCGACACCGGCATGGGCCCACAGCACCCGCAACGATGGTTGCGCCGTGAAGATATGGCGAATCGCCGGCGGGTCAGAACGGGTGTGGAATACCAGTCGCCGGTTTGCCGCCAACGCCAACACCTGCCTGGCCACCGGCGTCTTGGCATCGACGTCAAAAAGAAATAATTCACCCAGGCCGCGGTAGGGCCGGCGCGCCAGTTCGGCCTCAATGTAGGCCGGCATGGCCGGGTCACCGGGCCAGGTTTCACGGTGTTCGCGGCTATCACCCGGCACCAGCATCGGGATCACCCGCGCCGGGTTGCGCGCGTATAACTTCCAGGTACCCTCGTTGGGCGTGCTGCCCACCAGCATCCACGGTATGTTTATATCCTCAACACCGTTCATGATGGCTTCAGGTGATACGCGCGACCAGGCTTCTTCGTTGTAATGCACCTGGGCGTCAAATATCGGCGGCTCGTGAACGGGTTGCCAGAGCACCAACAGCAGCAGTAAAAGGGGCAGGCTCAAAAACCCCAGTACGCGTCCCCAGCGTGTACGAACAAGGAAATACTTTACCAGTTGTACCATCATTCGGATGGCAAAGACGATTCTCACTCTGGAACCACCTTTCCCGGCTTGCACTCCATAGAGTCGTCCGACCGGTTCAATCTTATACTTTAATTAAGTATGGTATTAAACCATACCACCGCCAGGCCCAGGCATTATTCCAGTCAAATCCGGCAAGGCAAACCTGTCGTAAAGAATACAAATTTTACCTTGTGATTTGAAAGTCTTATATAAGTAGTGATTAGGAAAAAACTGTGCTAGGTTTGTTTTCAGTTACAGGTACTTAACGCGACAACACCTAACAAGCAAAACCAGGTTGTTGCGACAACAAAACCCCGGGGCGCCTGGCTTCATACCATTTCACCTGGTTCCGAAAACATAGGCAACATGGCATCAATATATTTCCTTCATCCGGCCCGCCTCATTTTTCTGACTGCCGCTCTCGGCGCGCTTGCCTTTCTCGGCACCATGGCCAGCCTGCCGTTGTTTTTCGGCGTCAGCATAATTTTCGGCTCCATTGCCGTCATGATCGCCGTCCCGTTGCTGGGCACTGGCCCGGCAATCATGGTCAGCCTGATCGGCGGACTCTACACGCTGGTACTTTGGGGACATCCCTACGCGTTGCTGATTTTCTGCGTTGAGGCCACTGTTGTCGGCGTACTGTACAAACGGGGCTGGAAGAACCTGGTCCTGACCGACCTGTTCTACTGGCTGTTTATCGGCACGCCGCTGGTACTGATTTTCTACCGTGGCATTATCGACATGACCTGGGAAGCAACTACGCTGATCGCGTTCAAGCAGGCGGTGAACGGAGTATTTAACGCGCTTATCGCCAGCTTGATCAACTTCAGCATCAGGCACAAACACGATCAGACGTCGATCCACTTTCTTGACCAGAACCAGCTGTCGAATTTTCTGTTTTATGTCTTGCTGCTGATTATCATATTATCAAGCAGTATCCCGATACTTCACGAGAGTCATGCTCACAGACAAACAAAGGAAAATGAACTGGCCGTTCGCCTGCATGACCGGCTTCGGCACATCGAGTTATCACTGTCGAAGATTCCATATGTTGACCCGGCGTCAGCCCGGGAACTGCTGAAGACAATACCAGTCGACGATTTCACCGGCATCAGGCTGCTTCATGATAGTGCTGGCGTACTGGCCGATATCGGCAAGCTTTCCAACACTTCGACGGCAGGGGAGTTTCAGAGCACGGAATATGGCGTAGACCTGTGGCTACCGGTGAATGACTTGCCGGCCATGGTGCGCTGGAGCAACGGGCATTACCGGGCCTCTTCCATCATTACCGTGCATAATCAGCCCATTCAGATAGCTATCGAATACCTCGCCGAACCGGTTGTTTCAGACCTGCAGCAACACAGCCGCAACCTGTTTGTATTTCTTGCTGCGATCACGCTGGCCGGATTGCTGCTGTCCTCGGTGGCCAGCCAATGGGTGGCGCGGCCGCTTACCCGGCTCTCGCGGGTAGCCAGCCAGACCACCAACGCGGTTATCATCACTGACAAGTCGGGCTGCATTGACTGGGTCAACGATGGCTTCACCCGAATAACCGGCTACTCCGCCGAGGAAGTCCGCGGCCGGAAGCCAGGCGACTTTTTGCAAGGTCCCGATACCGATACAAAAACAGTCACGACTATGCGCCAGGCGCTGGAGCAACGCCTGGCGTTCAATGCCGATGTAATCAATTACACCAAGGCCGGCACGCCCTACTGGATACGTATAGACTGCAACCCGATTTTTGATTCGAACGGCAGTTTCCAGGGCTTTCTTGCCATCGAACTGGATGTTACGCCACAAAAACTGGCGCAGGAAAAACTTCGTCAAAGCGAAGACAGTTTTCGCTCGGTATTTGAACATGCCGGTGATGCCATTTACATTCACGACCAGGATGGCCGCATCATCGACGTAAATCACGCTGCCAGCCTGCAAACCGGCTACAGCCATGAAGAACTTCTCGCTATCAGCATCCATGATCTCAATGGTGGTGATGTCATAAACCGTGACGAGCTTAATGCGTTCTGGGCGTCAGCCGGTGATAACCCGGGGATGTTTCCACAGACTGTTCCCGCCAGTCACCGGAAGAAAAACGGCGATATACTTCCCGTAGATGTCACGGTCAACCTGCTTAAAGATGGCGACAACAACATGTTTGTCGCCATCGTCCGTGACGTTACCGAGCGTGACCGCGTTGAGAAACTCAAGAGTGAATTTATATCCACTGTCAGTCACGAACTGCGCACCCCGCTCACTTCCATTTCCGGCGCGTTGGCGCTGACCCTGCATGGCACGCTGGGCGAGATCAATGATGACGTACGATCTCTGCTTACCATTGCCAATAACAATTCCCAGCGGCTCACCCACATTATCAACGACCTGCTGGACCTGGAAAAAGCGGTTGTCGGCAAAATGCATTTCGACATCAAGCCACACAAGCTGTCAAAACTTGTCGATCATGGCATCAAGTCCGCGAAGATTTACAGCAGCGACAAGAACATCGAGATTGTTACCCGGCTTAACGATGCCAACACCCGCCTGCTGGTTGACGATCATCGTTTCAACCAGGTGCTCACCAACCTGTTATCAAACGCCATCAAATTCTCGCCGGAGAATGGCCAGGTGGTTATCTCTTCCTGGTTTGGCGACGGCGCGATGAAGATCAGCGTCTCTGATCAAGGACCTGGCATACCGGACAAGTTCAAACCCATGGTGTTTCAGAAATTCACCCAGGCCGATGCCTCCAGTTCACGCCGCATCAGCGGTACCGGGCTGGGCCTCGCCATCAGCAAGGAACTGACCGAGCGCATGAATGGCAGCATTGGCTTTGACTCGGCGACCGGTCAAGGCACAACCTTTTATATAGTATTACCCACGGCTCACTAGGGTCACGCCGGCTGGCATTGGGCGGCGCTGGCCAACGCCACTTGCTCGCCCTCTTTATCGCCATTACGGGCGAACAAAACCGCCGCTTGTTGATAGGCACTGACCGCGCGCTCACGATCACGCCGCGGTTTTTCCGGATGATTAAGCCACAGGTGCGCCAGCGTCATGGCAGCATCGGCGAGACCGTTTTTCATGGCCTTTTCATACCAATGCATGGCCTGGTCAATATTCTTGTCCAGGCCCATGCCCTCCACGTAACAGTTGCCGAGGCGGTACTGTGCTTGCGCATGACCGGCCTTGGCGGCGCGCGTCAGCCAGTCTGCCGCCTCTTTGTATTCACGATGCATGCGCCGGGTACGCTGCAGCAAGCACGCCAGTTCATATTGCGCTCTGGAATACCCCGATTGCGCCAACGGCTGCAAATGCTTCACCGCTTCCACGTCATCCTCGTCCCTGACGTACTGCATTGCTTCCTGGAAACGTTCCCAGTCCGGTCGCGCCTGCTTCTCGATACGCTTCATGCCCCAGATGGCAAACAGAACGGGTGAAACGATAACCAGCTGCAGGGCAAAATCAACAATCAGCTTGAACACCAGTCCGAGCAATACAAACAGGAAGACAAACGCAAATCCCAAGACTACCGGTGTAGCGAAAATAGCATTGAATTTTTGCAGCCAGGTTTCGTCCTGCAATGGGTCACGCTCATCGACAAATATGTTATCCGCCAGTTTCTCGCGTCGATCACGATACAGGGTCATTCCCAGCACCAGGCCCATTACGGCGCCACACAGGTGAGCGATATAATTGATATTGAACAAGCCACGGAAGATCAACTGGTCGTATAAATCCCAGAAGACATACCAGATAGCAATAGCCCACAACGGCACCATTAACACGCCCAGGTGCACAAAAAACCAGTAGAAGAATCGGATCTTCACCGTTGGCGCCAGGTACGCCGCCAGCGTCATGGTGGCCATGACCACGCCGGACAGGCCGACGGTGACCGTACGCTCACCAAAGGCCAACACGTTTTGCAATACGCCGATTCCCAGCGCCATGGCGATGCATATCAACAGGAACCGCCCGGAACCGATGGCGGTTTCCACGATCAGGGCAAAGGCAAAAAAGAAAAACAGGTTACCCACCAGGTGATCCCAGCTACCGTGGGCCAACGAACCGGTAAGCGAACGCAACGGGTTCCAGCGATTCACATCCTCCCACAGGCTGGCAGTAAGATACGGCGGCGCAGACTTGGCATAACCATCAAACAGTTGCTGGAACTGCGCCGACGCTTCCCTGCCCAGTTTTTTCTCGACCAGGTCCAGGTGCCACTGCAGGTGATCTTGGCCATCGTAATAACTACGCATCAAGATGTGTCCCAATAGCCAGACGCACCTCTCCTGGTCATATGCCGACAGCGACGGGTGCGTATCCTGCAACTGCGCGACTATCTCGACAGTGCAAAATTTCTCCGCATGGCTTTCAATGGCACGGTTGCTACGCTGCTGCTGCCAGGTGGTAAACGTGCATAACAGCGCGATCAATACCGTTGTCCACGGAATAATGGTGAGATGAATTTTCGGGCCAATGGGAATAAACATTGAGTTTCCTTCCGGGTTAGATGGCTCGCCAGAAAAACCGGGTAATTACTACACTATAGTCTATCCTCCCCGTTCCTGTCAGGCCAAAAACCCGTTGCCAGTCAGGTTGCAGGCAACACGGGATCGCCGGTGATCAGGCGCAGCAGCCATCGAAACGGGTTGTAACGTAAATTTTGGTGAAATTCCCAAGCTAACTCCCAATTACTATTCACTAGTCGATGCCCGGGCTGATACTGTTGTGACCACCAAGCCAAGACATAATCGATACAGTAGCCGAATCGGAGAGCATGATGACCAGGATTTCGCATTTTATAGCGGTATGCACATTGGCCATGTTAGGCGCATGCGCGACACCCGTGCCTTCGGATCCTCAATACGGCTATATCGATGATCGCAACCTGCCAAAACCGGATTTCTCGGCCAAGATTCCCGGCCTGAGCCCGTGCACAAACAGCAAAGACACTACCCTGCACCTGAACTCACATGAGCCGGTAACCGTCATTGTTCATGGCTGCACCGGTTCCGCGGCGCTGTTTCGTTCGCTCGCCGAAGTGTTTGCGTTTCATGGCCAGCAGGCGGTGTGTTTCAACTACAACGATCGTGACAGCCTGACGCAAAGCTCGGCGGAACTGATTACGGCGCTGGACGCGCTTTCCACAAAAATGGACAACAAGGCGATGACCGTCATCGGCCACAGCCAGGGCGGCTTGATATCCCGGCGCGCCTTGATCAAGGAACGTGATAACCGCCTGCAGGCTGAACAAAATAACCTGACGCTTGTCACCATCTCGACACCCTATGCCGGCATTTCCGCGGCCGATCACTGTGGCTCAACAACCTTTCGCTGGTTAACCCTTGGCCTCGCCGTACCGATCTGCAAACTGGTCAGCGGTGACAAGTGGTATGAAATCACCCAGCCGTCATATTTCATTCAGCAACCGGGTACGCTTCTCGACCAGGTCACGCGTCATGTGAAAATCGTTACCGACGAGCGCGGCACGTGCCGGAAGTTTGATGACACCGGGGCCTGTGTCGAGGACGATCATGTCTTCAATATCGAAGAACAGTATTTTGATAAAGTGGATAACATCCAGGTTGTCGAAAACCTGGAAGTCGACGCCGGCCATGCTGAAATTGTCGGGGACTACAAGGTCGCGCCGGACAAGCTGATCGCGATCCTGCAGGACAAGCGCATTATGGACAGTACGCCGCCCGAACAACAGGCAAGACTGGCCATGCTTTTGAAACAACTTTACCAGTAACAGGCTTGAGTCATACGTACCCGGGTGCCTCGAAAAATACCTGGCAGGGTGCCCGGTGCGATGCACGAACCCGGCCTGCCCGGCAAGATTAAATTCCGCTTGATTGACATTATCAACCGGCACCGTGGAGTCGAGCCTCGGCGTTGGTTTGTTATTCACACCGTTGGCCTTATCCGGTTTACACAACAGGCAAGCGGCGCGAGGATTTTTGCATGTTGATGCTTGTAGTCAACATTCTGCTCCCCTGCCATTACATGGCTTCGTAACGCAATTCGAAATGCGCCTCCAGCCCCTTGCCGCGCGCGGCACCGGCAATGGCCACCTTGTAGGTCAGCAACCAACCGCTCAGCGCCTCGATGGTCTTGGCCATGCTGGTGAAGTCATTAAAGACACAGACAAAAAAGCAGCCACTGAAGTGAAACACCTCCTCGGATTTTTCCCGGAGCTGCTTTATCAGGCTTATTACGATGTGATCACCTTCAGGCTCGCCGAATTCATCATTGATATACGACAGATCAAACAAATGCACGCGCATACGGTAGCGGTAGTTGTTCTTGCGCTCTTCAAAGGCGCGCTGGTTGGGTAAACCATACTTGTGGTTGATCAACAGCTCTTCGGCGTATAGCTCACGGGCAATGGTTTTGGCGGCAAAAATTTCAGCGGCGATACGTCGGTAAAATTTCACCCGGTGACAGCCTTTCAAACGATCAGGGTGAAGCAGCTCGCCCCAGCTCTCCCAACGGACCCAACTATTCGGCATCGTCACTCACCGCCATCTCATAACCCAGGGACAATCTGATGCCGACGCCACCGCCCTTGGTCGATATACGGCTGCCGGTAATGGTTGGCTTGAGCTTCAGTTTCTTTCCCGAGCTTGAGGGCAGTGATGGCTCCGATAAGGAGTCCGGTTCACGTCCCTGTGTCGGCTTACTCTCTGCATTTTCTTTTTTTGCTGTTGTCATAGGCATCCCCCGGGTTCTTTAGTCACAGGTACTGCACGGGGCAACACTCTACCGCGGCACTGGCTCAGCACATGAGCCTGCCAATACAGGGCAAATAAATGGGATTGAAACGCGTTTGCTAATGCGGGCGTAGCGAGATCGGGCGAGCTGGGTGCTGCCTACTGGCGGCCCGGCCCGGGCACAGCATCATGCGTCCGGGCAGGCAGGGAGTTTTTTGGGATACGGGCCGGTCAGCGCCTTACCTTGGGGCGAGCAAACTGCCCTTGCGCAGATACTTCGCCAGCTTCAAGGCCAGGAAGTCACCGCTGAGCTTGTGCCACTTTTTGGAGCTCGGCGTGGCATTCACAAACCCGCTGCCTTCGAACACGACCTTGCCGCTGTTCAGATCAAACACTCTCACCGTCGTTGGCTGGTACTTGGCGCCATAAGCGGGCTGGTGCCGATGGCTGGCGGCAAACTGCAGCGCCTTGGGCATGTCTGACGGCATAACATCTGGGCTGTCTTTGTCGACGACACGCCTCAGGTTTTGCTGGATATCAATAATCACGGCACCGTCGAAGTTGTTGGCCTTCAACTGCTTCAACACTTCCTTGGCGCTGTAGGAATCTTTTTGCGGCATCACGTCTTCAAACCGCACTACCTCGGTGCGACCGCGAGAGTACTTTTTGACGTAGTTCTGAAAACGCTTTTCAATCTGGGCGCGGAATGCCGGCACGACATTGGGCGCGGCAACAACGATGCGATGAAAACCGACACCGGCGTTATCACCACTGAAATTGCCGTTAAACGAGAGCTTGCCCTTCGCCTCCACATCCTGGGCGATGGCCAATCCAAACACAACACTCGCCACAACGGCGATCAAGGCAAAACGATTACGCATGATAAATCCCCCACTACATAGGCCAACGGTTTTTGCACCGGACTTCATGGCCATCCCACTCTTTGTAGTATGCGCTTCATCCCGAAACGCGGGAGCATTATGTCAGCTTTCGACAGCCCATGCCATGTGTTGACGTTCTCGCAGCGGAGGCTCTCAACGTCATGACGGATCCAACCCAGGCAAATCTCGACGCGGCCGACCGGTTCACTCGAGCACTACCGATAGTCACGCAACGATTCTGTCGATTCTCTTGCGCACGCCAAGGCGCCCGCATCGTCTCAACACGGCTCGCCAACTCCTTGGTGTTCGCTATCAATTCTTCCAGGAACTGCTCGTCTGTTTCCAGGGATCCTTCATACACAGCAAGGTTACGTCGCTCATGGCAGACCGCGAATAGTCGCAGCGCACCTTTTTTCAGGCTTACGGTGTGCGCCAGGCATTGAAATACCACGTAACGTTTGTCCAACCGGTAGCCCGCCGCCCTCAACGCGGCGAGTGCCAAACCATGTGCCGCGTTATAGGCCAGGTCAAATCGACTTGAGTAGGCAAGGTCCGGATTTTCGGCATCTCTCAGCCGGTCAATCGCCGCTGTCAGCAATCCCCCAAATTCGCGACGGTCCGCCGGCTCAATCTGAAGTTCCCGAATTCGTACCAGGTTTTGTAAAGTCATTGATTACTCCCTTAATCATCAACTTGGGTTGCTCCAATACGCGCACCAAAAAACTGCGCCCTTCATTTAGCTTCGACTCAAATTCCGTCCTGGAATAAATCGTCGGGTTAACAGGCCGTTGCAGAGAGTGTTCCGCCGGTGCAAGGCTTTCCATCACATCACCGTAAGCCAGATCTTCTCCTACCAGCATCAAATCAATGTCACTGCTCTTTTGATCAGTTTGTTTGGCAATAGAGCCATACACAAACGCCAATTCAATTTGGCCCAAAAACGGTATCAGCGCATCGCGGATGACGTCCGCCACGCCGAAGGTTTTTCTGACGATGGACTGCAACTCTGCGTAAATCGGGCTGTCACTGTTTGCCTGGTAATGCAGCTGGTTGCCTTCGCGGGACATGACCAGCAAATGCGCCGACACTAAACGATCCAGTTCGCGCTTTATCGTGCCACGACCCATATCGGCCCAGCGCACGATCTCGTTGGTATAAAAACTCTTGTCCGGCTTGCCATACAGCAGGCTTAACACCCGTTGCTGGGTTTTGGTAAACAGCGCGTCGCCAATGGACGTGGGCAGCATCTCAACCCCTCGATAGGCCCCAAATTGGGTACTATAGGCCCCAAATTGGGGCTTTTCAAGTCTGCACAGGAGCATCATCGCTCTGCCCCACCCGGCTCAATTTTCTTTGATAGGGATACTGTCCCCGCACCCTTATTCATAGATAGTGGAACGGTGGGCCACTTTGACCACGAGGACGACGAGTTCGTTATCACGGATTTCATACACGACCCGGTACACACCCAACCGCACCCGATACCGTTCTTGCGCGGAAAGTTTTACACAGCCATCCCCGCGCGGATCATGGCGCAGCGCCTCGATTCTCTTCAGAATACGGCCAACGTCTCGTTTCGGGATACTGCGTAAATCTTTGGCAACGGATTTCTTGAAGACGAGCTCATAACTTGCCATGCGACTTGAGATCTTTCAGCAGGGCTTCGTAGCTGAGGGTCGGCTCCGCAATTCGTTCCTCGAATGCGCCGAGGTCCTCCTGATCCTCCCGCAAGGCCAGGCGCACTGCATCGTTAACCACCTCAGACACGGATTGGTTTGTCGTTGCCGCTTTCACGCGCAAGGCGTGATGAATTTCCGGCTCAAAGTAAACGGTTGCTCGTTTGGATAATTCGCCCATAGCGGTGTACCTCCGAGTCACAACATAACGCTATGACGTTATAGCGTCAAGACGCCACACTCTGGTACAGCCGGTCATCGTCGCCGCTCAACTCCGTTGACCAGGTATACTGTCCCTCAATTTCTTGAGTTCCCGGTCCACCCAGTCGGCCTTGTCCGCATCGCTTAGGTCGGTTCGCGTTGCGGCTTCATTCCACAGGCGCAAAAACGGGTCCGGGTCTGACGGGTCGGCGCCGTGTTTCAGCAGGCAATCATGAATCGCCCGGCGCATGATCTTCACGTGATTGGCGCTCTCATCCGGAATACCGCCGTGGCCGCTCCACCAGGCCAGCTTCTTGAACAAGGACTCACCGAGATTATTGCGGTGGTGGATATCGCCACCGCGGGCGATCAGTTTCTCAATCACCGGCACATTGGCGCCCTCGCAGGCCGCGCCCAGCAGGCTGTCACCCACCCGGTCACGGTAGTGATTCATCGACTCACAAAGGTCGATCAGGCACAGGGACAAGCCATTGGCACCCCGGCGCAGCGCCTCGGCCAGCTTCTGCTCGCGTTGATCAAGCGGAATCAAACCGTGGACATTGCGCGCCACCAAGCCCTCGAGGAATACCAGGCGGCCGGCGCGCACCGCCTCCGAGAACGCGGACCGCAACATGGAACCGAACGACGCCCGGCACAGCATCCGGGCGCGATCCAGCATCGCCATGGCCAAGGCCTCGTGACCGGCATCCAGCGCCCAATCCACCGCCGTGCGATGCGTCACCACGTCACGAAAATCCAGCTCCGCGCCGTAGTCGATGAGCGGCTGCACCATGTCCGCGCGGTTGTTGCGCGCCGCCCGCGCCAACAAGGTCACGTTATCGAAAAACGCGATGTTCGGCGCATAACCCTGCTCCAGGTAACACACCAACACGCTCAGCGGCGCCGACTCCGGCAGCCACTTCGCCAGCAGCACCCGGCCGGTATCATTCACCCGAATCCTGCCGTGGCGCAGCATCGCCTCCACCGCCGGCCAATCGGCCTGCAGCACCGCCTGCTCCAGGGAGAAATACACCAGCGACGGATCACCCGCCGCGGCAGAACCCGGTTGGGTATGGTCAGAATCCGGCATCGGCAACTCCTGGATAGAAGATACAGACAGCCTAACAAAGGGAGTGGCTCAGGGGGTGAGCCAATGGAACAGTTATAACTCTGCTACACCAACATGTTTCAAATAATTATAGGTTGAGTCGTAGTATTTCCTCGGCCTCGTATGATCATCGTCGTCACCCTCGGGCACAAACAACACCATGCCCTGTCTGGCACGAGTCAGCAGGACTCGGTAAGCGTTTTTCTGATACATCTGCCTTTCGACCTTGTTGATTCGCTGCCATCTATTTCCACGAAATGACCAGTTTTCCCATTTATCACCAGAAAAACGAAAATCGGCATCCCAAGCCATCAATACCCAATCCAACTCCAAACCTTGCACATCAAATTCAGTAGCTACATCTTCTAAATAATAAGAGGATCGAACATCATCTTTCCCATCCAAAAACCAATGCACAGGATCTGCTTTCACACGAACATCGATTGCATGTGGCTTTAATCGTTCCGCCTGACTGGAAACGACCATGCCATAACGTTCTGTTCCTCTTGCCTTATTCCTAACCCAATCTTTGGCTTTCCGAAGGTCGCGCGTCATGACAATTGGATAGTTTGTTTGGATGGACTCCAGACTCGCCCGTGCGCTTTTCTCTTCCAAATCGAGTAATTGTTTCACAAACAAGGATACCTTTTCGCTCCGGAACGATCGCACTGATGTACTCAAGTGCAGTTCTGGTATCAATTTCGTCATGGAGTTTTGTTTAGCACGACGCACGAGTTCGCCAGCACCATATTCACTATCTATAAGACGGTCGGAGACATATATTTTCCAATGCGGGAACTCACTCTCTATGGCCTCAAACCACTCTTTTATACCAGCCTCCCCCGTGTTGATCTCTTGGCCACCACCCACTAGGCACACAATCGTTGCCCAGTCTTGATGCCGATTCATACAGGAAATTAAAAATACTGGCTCAGAGATATCAAAATCCGGTTGATTTTTCTTCTCCCGCATAAACTTAACTGTTTGGTCTTTGTCCCAAGCACGCTGCGCCTCATCAAACAGCGCGACATGCTCGATGGGCGGCTTTTCTAGGTCAATCAACCCCTCATCCCGAAAATGATGAACATTCTGGATGAATGCTTTGACTTCGCTGAGCGCGTCACCTTTCCGAATCGTGCCGCCATTGGTCTTTACTCTTATAACCTTATCTCTCGCCAATGCCTCTTGAAGTATTTTCACAAGCGGGCCGTTACCGGAAAGAAATACGCTATAAAGTTCGTCATCAGGGCTTATATGAGTAGTCGCCACATCCAGCCCAACTAAGGTTTTTCCGGCGCCCGGCACACCAGTTACAAAGATAATCGACTTTTCCGAGCAATCACGAGATTGCTTAATAATCTTGGCAATCGTGCCTGATGTGACTGATAAATTTTCTGCAGTGGCATCACTACGTGAAATTTCTGTTACGGAATGACCATTATATAAAGCTAGCGTTGCCTCTATTATAGTCGGCGTTGGCTTATAGCCACTCTCCTCCCATGCAGTCGAATCAATGGGGTTGCCATTATACAGACGCAAAATATCGGCAATAACGCCACCCAGTGTCTCTCGATTACACGTTATTGGCGACAGCAACTTGTCATGGGCAAGGTTATCTATCCTAGATAATATGCCTGGTGCCTTTGTAGCGACTAAAATTGGCGCAACAACAACATTATGGCTACCTTCATGGAAATGCTTCAAATCAAGCGCATAATCCACGACTTGATCGATATCAGCCGATTCATAGGACTCCGCCCCCACCTTAAATTCGAGCACAAATACTACCGGACCGATAATAACAACAGCGTCGATCCGACAACCCATTCTCGGTATGGAGTATTCGAAATAGATTTTACCTTCGTAGCCAGACAGAATGCTCTTGAGAAATATCGCCTGCTCGACCCAGGCGTCTCGCTGAAATGGGGTTAAATCGAAAGCATGTTCAACCGCCATCTGCCCGAGGATATGTTCGGGGCCAGACTCGCAAAACCCAATTATTGACGTCGAGTAGTACGCTCTTTTCATTCAAATTTCTGCTTATAGGCTAACCTAATCAGAGTTTCGGTCCTTCAATTCCTATTGAAAATGGTTTTGTATTCCAATAATGAAAAAATTTAGTCGCAATTTTCGGCTCTACTTCTTTTCGTCATACAATATCTTCTTATCAGAGTAAGTGCTGATCAATATATCCATCGCCTCATTTGTTCTTGTGCTCCACAACTTATTAAACGCATATGTCTTTCCATTAGCATATATCAACTCATCATCTTCAATAAAATACCGCTTGAGTCGCACCTGCTTTCCTTTGGAGTGCATATGTTTAGTCAATGCATCAACGAACGATGGATTGTCGAGCTGGCCATCAAAAACACAAAATACGTCATTTCTCCAGGTAATCTTGCCGAGGAGTTCTTCCGGATCAATGCCCTGGTCGCACAGATACTTGACGATTGTAAATATCGCCCCACGTTTTGGCATATTTTCAAATACTGCTTCACCCACCGTAACATCATACTTGGATAAATCCCTGCCCTGACTTCGAGAGACTTTTTCTAGACGTGTTTTGTCTCGAATTTTGACCTGGTAATCCTCTGCCTCAGGTAAAGGGATCACCTGCTGGATATCAAGTAGCGTTTTTTTACCATCTTTGTAGGGCTTGAGTCGAATACACTTAACGTCGAGGCCAGAGTTGTTCAACCATATTACTGCTGTAGTAAGCTCTTTTGAAAATTCCGCAGAGGCGAGAACTATTTTCACATCCTGAGCAAATTCCTCCTCATTTACTTCGTTCCAATCAAGAAACTCGAGTATCAGGCTCTCTGGATCATCTTCTTTGCCAAGTTTAGTCAAAAAGCTGCCAAATACCTCAACCACTTTTCGGAACGTTAGCGAAGACACCATTGCAGCATACCGAATAGCCTGCAACTCCATATGGCCACCATCCTCGGTACGTTTCAATTCAATTACGACGAGATTCGCGTCTTTATCCAGCCCGAGAAGATCGATCCGCCTGCGACTATCTTCCCAATGTCCAAACTCTTCCGAAATCACCAGTGTATCGGGTGCAATTACCTCAATTTGCTCTCTCAATAGTCGCTGCAAATCATCACGCTCCCTGATTCCTTCGGTTGCGAAGGAAGTCTCAGGCATTTTGATCAACTTGTCTGAGTCAATTTCGTAAATAGCCACTCCATTTACTCCAAAGTATTATGCCCCCAACCACGACGTGTCGATCACGCAAGACATTGTTGTGTTGTCCATTACTCGGTGAAAAATAATGGATCTGCTATCCATCCCTCACTTCTATCCGCATGGCTCGGAATACCGTAATCCTTTTCTCTATTTAAGTAGGCCCAACTTGCCTGGATGGCACATAGCACGGAATCCAAAGTATCCCCGGAGGCATCGGACACCATTATTTCTTTCAAATCATCATCTATATTTAACGATATGCCATAAACGCTTTGGAACACCGAAGAATGGATTCCACTGACAATATCCCGTCTTGCCTGTTCCAGCTCCGGTGTTTGTTTCTTTTTAACATCATTCTTGTAGCTACGATTACCTATAAATCGTCTCGCCACAATCGCCGGGTAGGCCTCCACTATCACACGCTCACTCGCGCGTCGGCGGACAGGAACAATATCTGCGTCGCTCGCCAATATCCGTTTGGCTCCCTCATAGAACATCTTTCCTACTGGTACGCCATAGAGCTTTTGCGGGCTGATAGAAGATGCCAGGACGTCTATTTCCCGCCGATGTTCTTTATCCCCTGCGGCTCGTCCGGCCTTGTAATTCTCCAAAACTTTTACAAATTCCTCACGCGACATTCGCGCTACCAACGATGCGTAGTCTTCCCATGATTCCGGCCAGCCGATATTCTCAATAAATAACCTAGATTGGCCAAAAGGGAAATCCAGGCCAGCCACCCATGAGCCGTCGGTCGCTAAACGTGCCTCAATCTCTCCAAACCCTTCCAGGTTCTCGAGAGTTTCGATTGATAACCCAGTGCCCCCAATCTCGGCGACAGCGCACGTAATTGGCTTTTTGCTTGTCGGCGTGCTTGTAAAATCGATTCCAAATATCTTCACATTATATATGCGCTATAGTTATATCCATTTGCGATATATTGAAGTCAAAGTGATCAACTTTTAACCACCCCGACCTCTTTAATTCAACCCCGGTTTTCCTTTATATAATTTCTCCGCCGCCCAATACCTCATCCACGATCTCATGCTCATCCAAAAAGCTCACGCTCACAGGGCCATTTTCAGGATCATGCCCAGCAAGGCGGACCTCCTCAATTACCTGCTGCATTGTCGATACAATCTTTCTCGGTGTAATCTCGGTGAGCTGTGAAGCGATTGTTTCAACTGCAGTTTCTTCAAACGGAAAATAATCACCCTCTCCTTCGGGGTCGACACGGTTACTGTTAAGTATCTCGTTCACAAAGTTCACGGCGTCACTTTTATCTAATACCGATAACTCAATCATCCGGTGGATTCGGGTGAGTATATAATCAAAGAATAGTGCCGTTAATTGAGATAGTTCAGCTGTGAGAGCGATAATCATACAGAAACAAGTTGGACAATTATCATAAATGTGTCTAAGGATATCATTGACCTCCCTTGCCTCTTTAAGGCTAGACCGATCCAAATCGTCAAGCTCATCGATTAATAGATATGCTCCTTTCTTAAATCTCCTCTTGTTAGAATCCGATAGATTCATCTCATGTACAAATAAGTTCACGAGTCGAGTGAAAATTATCATCGCTTGATAATCCGTCAATGTCTTAGGCGCAATGAGCCCAAAAAAGTCTTCCTCTTTCTGACAGTGATATATTTCTTTTGCGAAATTGTGCAATTCAACAGGTGGAATTAGTTTTTCGATAATCTTCTCCGCCGAGATTTCATGACCGAAGCCATTTGCAGTCCGGCAGAGTGAAATACACTCTGTCAAGAAGTTGTGATATGCCTGAACATTCACAATTAGATCAGATTTCTTGACAATATCGTCTACAAAAGCACCGGCAAAGGTCAACTTACCTTTATCCTTGCGTAGAGTCGGAATAAAGTAACAGACTGAATCAAACTCATTTTTTTTATCATGCAGGATTTTGTTTTGCGCCCAGAGTAATGCATGGGACTTACCTGTTCCGTAGTCCCCATAGAGCATAAGAAAATTGGCATTACCAACTTGGTCAGCCAGTGATCGCTTCAAGTACTTATCGAGCTGTTTCATCTGCTTTTTATAACCAACCCAAATACTCGCACGCGGATCAGCAGCAAAGTTCGCGTTTGAGCGGAACGGATTATCCACCAAATTCGCTTTGTTGTAATACTCTCTAGGTTGCATCACCATTTTCCATTCTCCAGTTTTTGCCATTGACCTCGCGCCAATAACCGGCGAACATCGGTCATTTCATAACTATTCATCATTAACTCCGTAACATACTTTTCTACATAGGCTATCTCTTCCTCAGGAACTGCATAGCACAATTCCTCATTGCATCGCCCCTCCCCAAGCGCCATACCTGCAGATGTCAAGTTGGACGAGCCTACTAGGATCAATGACGAGTAACGATCCCCGCCGCGCAGACCCGGCTCATAGCGCCTGTTCTCATCGAACACAAAGCAATATAACTTCGTATGCAATCTGGGATATACAAAAACACTGACATTTCGCTCGTCCAGTCTCTCCATCCATTCTATATTCCTTTCTTTTGGCGGAGCCGTAATCAAGGCCACACTAGCACCGTCCTCGACCTGGTCAAGCAATAGCTTTCCAAACTGCGCGGTTGGCGAGAACAATTTTTCGCTCACGAATGGCGCGACCAACCAGATATCCTTATGAGGCAGGTTTCGTCTAGAAAATATTTCATGATTGATCTGCGGCTCTTTGATATTACGTTTAAAACGGTTGATTGGGAGGGCAGGAGCTCTCGGGCGCTCACGTGCAGGCAGAGCTGCCATCGTATCAATTACGCATGACCCGCCATTGGATACCGGGATCGCTGCTTTGATATCACCAGAGGCTGGCCCAGTCAGCCGATCTTCGACGCTGTGCTTCCCAGCCCGGAACAAATATATACTCTCGCCATTCCGTATAAAGATGACCCTATATGCCGTTCGCCGACGGCTCACATAGCGTATCCATGCACCCTCAATGCCGTGATAGGGATGATCATCAGAATCAGGACGAAAACTCCCGTCTGGGCGAATCGTTTTTTGTAAGACCCGCCGGGCAAAGTGTGCATCGTCGTGATCTTGCAGGTCAGCGATGAAATCGGGAAGCAAAAAGACAGGCATAATTACCTCTTGATACTAAGTGCACCGCCAGTTTTTCTAGATCGTCTAAGCGCTATACGGCGCTGTTCGCTCATTTGTTCGGTTGAAATTGCTGCGGGCAAATTGATGACTGATTTACCACGGGCACATGCAATTGCCACGGCAGCGGGATAGACAATAGTAATTGGAAGTTCCCGCCTTAACATGACCTTCCGCACGTGCAAACTACGAAATACCTTCATCATCTCTCCGATGAATTCAACTGCAAGATCTTCATCACCTTTGACATGCGGCTTCACAGAAAGGCTGGAATATGCAGTACCATATTCAACTAAACATGTCCAAAGACTCTTTGTATCTTTGCCAAATAGATCGGACTTAAAACCAGAACGCACCAACTCATAATCCATCGGCCAGAAAGTAAAACGGTCGTCGTCATCTACGTACCCGGCTCTCCGGAGTCCAAAGAGAAAATCCCTACCCCGTTGAGTTAGACCCATCTTGTTATCCCATAGACCAAGCGATACTGCCCATCTCTTGCGAACCTTCGGTACTTTACTAAAATAATCATCTGAGAATTCAATCTCATCTCCTTTTTCCGAGGCTCGCACGGATACTTTTTCATACTGCAGGGGCTGGGCACGCTTCAGTGAGGCGACGGACCGACCAACTCCAGCGCTACCTTTGTTCTTCTCTTGGCGCTCGATCATAATAACCCTATTAATTTGTCTAGCAGATGCTTTGCCTAGTAAATACCCAGAAAGGTCAGCGCGCTTCTGAAGCATCATCGCCCTCAGCGTTTCTTTAGCTTGCTTATCTTCGAAGTTTGCAAGAAGTAGATTGACAAATATTTCGCCATCGTTCACGAGAATGGCCCATAGCAAGAGAAAATCCTGTGCCTCTTTTCGTTCTTCCTCATCTAGAAGTTCTATGCAAATAGCCATTGCATCGAGGTTTTCAAGTATAAGAATATCACCGGAAGCTCTTAGAATCAGTCGTAGTGAACAAAAGAAGTCACCAATATTCTTTACTGCACTTTCGTTTAGACCCCAGCTCCCTTCATTTTTGCTGCCGGTGACCAGTTCACGCCAACTAGTCATAGTTAGATCGCGGTCTTGCAGGTAACGTGTAACTAAGTCTTCCACGCGTGCAGCGGTTAAATCTAGGCCGACCGAGTAACCGATCTTGCGCATGAAGATCGCATAGGGATCAGAATGGGCTGTAGCCGCCATGTGCGCTCACTCTAGGTCGTATTTGTAGTAGAACCGTTCGGCTACTAGCCTGGTCACCCAAAAAACACTGCCCAACATCGAGAACCCGTACCATATCCCCAAAGTCTGACAGACTAGTCCCGGAATATTTCATATTGCGAACAGCCTTGGTCGGAATCCGATTAACAACTGCATTAATGTCACTCTGAAAACTCAAACGATGACTGAAGGTGATATTAACTTGGCTTAGAATCTGATCATCTAGAGCCGAGGGCTGTTGAGTTGCTAAAACCAGTGAAAGGCCTGCATCCCTTCCACGCTTGACATACTCCACAAGAGCACTGCGCGCAGGTGAAATCCGATCGCTTGGCGCTACCACATGCGCCTCATCAATCACCAGCCAAATCCTATCAGGAGTTCCATCCCCGTCGAATGGTTTTTGGAAAAAGTTGGCTGTCTTCTTCTTATTGTGATGATTGCCAAGAATGTCAAACAAGTTACGCGCAATAACAGCGGTGATAAGTGACTTATCTTCATTTCGCAACTCTCGCAGAGCTAGAATATTGCAGGTTCCCTCCTCTAGGAAATCTTTGATTCGAAGGCCATTGGCCGAAAACAGGTTGGTTCTTCGATAATCATCTAGCTTGTAACAGATAGCATTGCGCGAACTTTCCGCAACCGCTGGCCAATTTCTATCATTGGCGATATAGGTAATCATATCTGCGATCTCAAAATTCGAATCTCCAAGATTTTCGAGAGTCGCCGTGATTATGTGCCCTTGCGAACTATACACTTCTTGGCCTAGCAGGGCACACCACTCCTCTGCCCGCACATCCTTTGGTCTGATCTGCAAGGTTTGTTCGGTACCCAAAAATTTGGTCGACCTAGGAGGCGTGTAAATCTTAGCCGATGCTAGATTGTTCGGCTCCAAATTCCATCGTTTCAGCTCGTCAAGTTGCGCCTTGTTGGCAGGAATTCCTTCGCGCGGCTCATAACCGAGTGTCCAGAACTGGCTTTGTGTATCAATAATAATAGACGTGATAGGCTTTACATCATTTTGAATCGGTGACGATTTCCCAAGCTTGGAAATGCCCTCTACAAGCACTCCGAGATCGAAGCTTTTGCCGCTCCCGCGCGTACCTGTAATGTAGATTACATGGGGAAACGTCGTGTCCAGCCAAGCATCTGCCCCTAGATAGCTCTTGCCCTTTGTGCTCTCTAAAATTTTACCAATATAGAGAAGATTGCTGTAGTCTTCCCCTTTCAGTGTACGTCCAAAAACAATATTCTGACCTTTCGAGACATATTGAGTCTTTACTAGCGGGTCTTCGACCACATAAGGACTTTTCTCAATAACAGTGCTAAAGCGCTCAGCCGACTTGATCGAGAAACTCATTCTGATATTCCTTATAAGACAACCATACCGGTTGATCACTTGGGCGCAGCATCAGGACTTTTGTAGGTCGCAATGCATCAAGAAAGTGGCCATGGTTAGCCGCAGCGATGAAAGCTATTCGACCACTTGCGATAACCTGCTTACGCAGGTTATGGGCCACAATCTTTGCTGTAATCGGATCAAGGTCGCTACAAAACTCATCGAGCAGCCAGACCTCCTCATCCCGTAGCAGCAAATCGGCTATCATCGCTCTATACTGTTGCCCGCGACTAAGCATCCAAAAAGGCTTTATGAAGACCAAGGCTTCTGAAAGACCTACACGACTAAGCGCAATAAACGCGCGCTCAGGTGAAAATTTCTCTGCCAAGACCTCAAATATTGGGGCCTCGGACCGCAACGAGCGAAGCCAACCTGCCGAGTATTTCAGATTACCTGTTCGCTTAACCATGAGATTGCCGTCTAACGTCTTAGCAGGATCAAGCGAATTTAGGAAAATACTCTTACCGCTACCACTTGTTCCAACTACTAAGATAATATTACCGGTTGATGCCTTTACATCCACGTTCTGGACAATGTCTGCATAGACTGTATCACCCTTCAAACCAAATATATCCATGATGATTTTTGTCGAACGCGTCTCCGGAATATTATATGCTGCTCTGATAGAAATACCGTTGATGTCTATCTGCGTGCTCTTTACAGTAAATTCTCTCTTATTAGATTTTTTGTGCTCCCTAAGTGGAAGCTCTCTTAGCGCATCCCTTAGGTAACTGACCGTATAATCATCAAGTGCGCATAGATAATATGGTATAGGGTGCCGGATTATCGAACGCAAAATCGCCCATTCGCCAGTCGACAATGCGTCACTATTTTCCTCTATCTTGCGTCTCAATATCTCAAGACCCTCTTCAAAACTGATCTGAAATGTCTTGCAGTAGTCCTCCAGCACACGATAATACTTACGCTGCAAACTCATCATCCCAAACTCGCCATTGGGTGCACGCGCCATCTGTTCCATATCTTTTACTACACGCGAAATATTACCTTCGGTCCTCCCAATAAATCTAAATCCTGAGGAAGACACAAAATCAATATGATTCAACATTTCTGCTGAGATTTCCATAAATACTGGTCGCATCCCACCGATATGCCAACGTTCAGCAGCAAACATTTTTGCGGCTTTGATCATCGGTCGTGTAACCCCTAGACCACGCAGCTCTGGACTGACAACAACCCGCCCAATGCGTACAATAGTATTAAGATAGCTCTTAATAGCATGTTGATCCCAGCACTCCCATGCAATTTCACGCCTGGGATGAGAGTAAGGGCAATTGAAAAGTACATGGCGCGGCTTACACATCATTAGTGGCATCTGTAGATCTATATAACCCGCTGGAAGCCAACGACGACCTATCTTAATTTCTGCATACAACACAGACCTACGTCCACCGACAGATGCAGTTTGACTCTTAGTATCATCGTGCCATGATTTCTCACTCAGCGAGCTATTTGTTTTATAGTGAAATTGCTCAAGGAACTCTAACGCGCGCATATCTAATTCTGTTTTTATTTCCCGAATCCTTAACTCAAATTTTTCCTGCCCGACAGAGACGCTTTCATCAATCGAAAATATTGGCGTTAAGGGAATGTCCGATTCAGAGGCATCCTTTGATACTACGAAAATTCTATTATTTCCTACAGCGCCAAAACGGATATGATCTCCCTTACCTACAACTGCAAAGCGATGCGCTCGTACAGTGATGGATGACCCATCACTCCCTCGTACAGTGAGGTTCTTATAGCAACCCTTTGGGTTCGCAGACTGAACAATATATGATTTTTCTTTTTTACTCATGAGTCAATAGTTTGTGAAAAACTCCTCCACACCTCCATTACATTTCATACATCTGTCCAATGCATTACTGCGTCTGTAATGTCAACCAAAAAATCGTAGCGTTAATATAATCGCGGAACAAGTCAAAAAATGGCATGCGCCAACATCATAACAAACACAGGGTGTGGCGAACACCTTCTAAAAACCGTACTGGTGTCAGCACGCATACTTGGAATGTATAGTTTATTTCGCAAGCGTTCGCGATTTCGCTTAGTATTTGGCCCGCCTATCCGCCTATCCGCCTATCCGCCTATCCGCCATGAATATTACTGACTCACCGCCTGCCGATTTTCCAGCAGCCGGGAGATTTTGTAGGGCCGCTTTGTCTGGTCCATACGCCTCTTTGATTGGTCTAGTTATATTGGGTGGCGTACTACAGAGGGCTTTTTTCTAGTTATGATTTGATAATACCCAATGTGCTTGCTCAGGTATAGGCAGAATCGCATTTTCCGAAGAATATGAGAAATCCCTAAACCTCCAACTAACGCCCGCGCGAATATTCATTCAGGCTCGCCACATGAGCCTCACCCATATCTCGCCACCGCTTGCTGCAATTTTTCTCCTACCCGGTTTTTCAGTGCTTCGGGTTCCAGTACGTCCACATCCGGGCCGTATTTGAGGATGTCCATGATCAGTTCGCGGTCGTCGCTGTAGGGTATGGTGAGTTCCAGCTGGCCGGCGCTGTTGATCTTGCTGGTTTGCCTGGGGTGCCAGGTTTCATTGGCGACCCAGGGGGTGATGTGGGCGCTGAAGCGCAATACCGCCGTGTGCCGGGCTTTGCCTGAGAAGATTCCGTAGCTGCTGGCCAGTTCATCATCGAGGGTTTTTTTGGTCACTTCCCTGGCCGGTGCGTCTACCGGTTCGGCGCGCTGGATCATGTCGAGCGCGAAGATGCGCAGGCTGTTGCGCAGGTGGCACCAGGCGTCCAGGTACCAGTTGTCGCGGTAATGGGTGAGGCGCTGGGGCGATACCTGGCGTTGGCTGGCTTCGTTGCGCTCGCGGTTGTGGTAGGTGATGTGCAGTCGCCGGCGTTTGAGCACGGCATTGGCGATGACTTCAAAGCCGGCGATGCTCACGTGCCGGGCGCCCTGGGGCAGGATACGGATGCGATTTCGGATCTCGGCGGTGCTGCGTTCGCCGCGGCCGAGCAGGTCGCGGATGCGATTCTGCAAAGGTTTGACATAGGGGTCGAGCAGGCCCGGTTGCAGCTGGCCGAGCAGGTGTTGCATGGCCAGCAGGGCGTGTGCCTCCTGGGCGTTGAACCACAGGCCGGGCAGTTGCATTTGCGGGGCTTGCCAGCCTTTTACCTCGAAGCGGTAACCGCCCCGGTCGCGATCATAGACGATGGGCGCGTGCAGGCGGCTGCGCATGTATTCGATATCGCGCTTGAAGGTGGCGGGTGAGACTTCCAGGGTGTCGAGAAAGTGTTGCCGAGTCACGGCCTGCTGGTTTTCCAGCATGTGGGTGATCTTGTAGATGCGCTCGGTCTGGTTCATGTCCCTGGCTCGTTATGATGTCGGGGCATGGACGGCGGCCTTGGCGGGCGCCCTGCTCCCTACGCTAACTTGCACTGCTACATTATTGTGGAACCAGTCCGTTGGTTCGGGCTTTCTGCTACTTATTCACCGGCGGCCTTGCCGGTGTTTCCTGTCGCGCACAGGTAAATAGTTATTATGGGGTAACTATAGTGCAGAAATGGGGCCGGGTGCCATCATTATATATGTACCGCTTAGACGGTTGACTGAGGGGGTAAGATTTCTCCCTTCAGTCGAAATGACAAAGCGGGAGTCGGGGCGGCCCGAGGGGGTGGTAGAAAGGAAGATTTCTCCCTGCGGTCGAAATGACAACCGGGGTCGAAATGACAGGATCAGAGGCGAGGCGGTTGGTTGGGGGGATAAGATTTCTCCCGTTGGTCGAAATGACAACCGGGGTCGAAATGACAAAGCGGGAGTCGGGGCGGCCCGAGGGGGGCAGCGAACAGGCCTTCGCCTTGCGCTCGTCATTCCGGCCCGAGAGCCGGAATCCAGGCCGTGTGATATTTTGTTTCGCGTACGGACAATGTCTGTACAAACAGGCGGCGCTAACCTACACTGTTGGCCATGGAAAAGCGGCACATCGGAGCCAGGTGAGATATGAAACCCGACAATTCAAAACAGGATACGGCCAAGACTGAGCGCCTGGATTTTCGGGTGAGCCCGGATTTCAAGGCTTTGGCAGCCCGAGCGGCGAACCTGGCGGGCACCAATTTGACGGCCTTCATGATTGAGGCGGTGCGCGCCCAGGCGCTGAAAACCATTGAGCAGTACGAGCGCATAACGCTGAACAATAAGTCCCGCGATGAGTTCCTGGCGGTGTTGGCCAGGCCACCCGCTCCCAATGCCGCACTGCGCAAGGCCGCCAGGAAGTACACCGGCAATTAACTGCTATTCCCAGGGAGAGTATGCGTGAAGGATCACGTCACTTCGCTCAGCATTGAGCCGCTCGGCAAGCGGCATTCTCGCTCGGCTTTTGATTGTGGTAACCCCGGACTCAACGAGTACCTGGCTAACCATGCCCGTCAAAACGATACCAACAACCTTGCCCGTACTTTTGTTGCCGTCGATGAACATGATGTTGTTCTGGGATTTTATTGCCTGAGCGCGGCCAGCGTTGATTTTGAAAACCTGCCCACGGACATGACAAAGAGGTTACCACGCTACCCGGTGCCGGCGGCACTGATAGGTCGGCTGGCCTGTGATCAGTCTGTACAAGGCCAGGGCCTGGGCGCCCACCTTCTCATTAGCGCCCTGCAACATATCCTGTTGGCCTCAGAAGAACTGGGCATAAAAGTGGCGCTGGTTGATGCTATTGATGAGAATGCCAAGCGGTTTTACCAACACTTTGGTTTTTTGCCTTTGCGCGGCCACGAGATGAAATTGTTTTTACCCATCGAGACCATTGCGCAATTGTTCTAATTCATTAGCGATACGAAGCACCTGCCACGTCGGGACAATCAACACGTTATCCATGAAATACAAACTACTCATAAACAATCTTATCTGGGCTTCCTTGCTCATAGTGCTTTTTGGTATTCCCGTGTTGATTCAAACCTCATACGCCAGCCACCCCGCAAATATCGAGGAGCACACGGCCACGGTAACTGTTTGGCAAGAACTGGTTTCAGGAAAAGTACGATACCATTATAACGTTATTGACAAGTCCGATAAGGCGTCTATCACGTCGGTCAAGTTGGGGTATGATTATTTTCATGGCATCCCGCTTCTAAAAACCGATCCAGAAAATATCTATTCACCACAAGGATGGAAGGGCGTCATTGTTCGTACAGAGGAAACACTGGAATTTGAAATCGAATGGGCACGAGAGGATCGTGCCTACAATATTCAACCAGGCCAACAGCAAACGGGATTTATTGTTGAACTACCCATAGCAGATAATATCTATCGTAATACATACTTTACGGTATATTTCAGTGATTCCACTATCGCATCAACACACATAACACCCGTTTCAGCGCCACCGCCTGGGGACACCATGCCACCGGTGTTAACCGTATCTCTGAAAAATGATCGCACCATCGTTACAGGCGCCTAACCTATCTTTTTTGATTGTCATTCCGGCCCGAGAGCCGGAATCCAGAATTATAATTCCTGGATCACGGATAAGCGCCTCGGACTCGCATAGAACTCTGGCGGGTCCATCATGAGCACCCCACATTTCAATATCTGGGCGCGGGATGACGACCTTGCTGGTTCTGTCCCGCTCAGTTGCAGCCTACGGGAAAAGGCGGGATTTCTCCCGTAGGCTGCAATGACAATGGACGGGAGAATGTGTAATTCGGTGACAGTGTACTTATTTCAAACCAATTGGCTTACGCTTCAACTTTTTTTGGCAGCCGTGCTTGGCTCGTGATCCCTTCCGGCTCCTGTATAAACCGAAATAAGTATACTGCCCCCGGATTCCTCACTCGCCGGCGACGGCTTTCTGGATCAGCGGTACCAGGGGTGTGGGCAGGGCGATGGCGCCGGACAGGGCGAATTCGTGTGCCGTGGGCGTCATTTTTTTCCAGGTCTTGCGGATGATGTCGAGCCACTTGGCTTCGTCGTATTCCGGGTGCTTGTCGGCGAATTCCTGCATGTAGTGTTCGATGAACACGAGGCCGGCGATGTCTTCCAGCAGCTGGGTGTCTTCATTGCTGGCGATGCCTTTCTTGGCGATGGCGGTTTCGACGCGCTCGATGACGGCGCTGTCATAGCCGGCCTCGGCCAGCAGCTTGCCGGCGGTGTCGGCGTGGAACTTGTACAGGTCCTTGCGCCACTTGAGGTAGCCGATGCGATCCATGGGGTAGGCATCGCGCGGGGATTTCCAGCGCTGGATGTGTTGCGCACGGATCGCCAGCTTCTGCGCCTCGTCGGCCTCGGGCCGGTAGCGCTGCAACATGTCACTCATGTGGTGCGAATACAGCAACTCCTTGGGCCAGTCCTTGCCATCGACATTAACGGTGTTGGGGTCTTCGCCGTTGGCGGCGTCGATCAGGGAAACGGCGGCATCAAAAGACGGTTGCGACATGGGCGGTATCCTGTAGTGCGGGGTTAACGGGCGGCCAGTATAGCAAAACCGGTTTGACTAAAAACTGACAGAGGTCAGGGATACTGCGTGGCCTGTGTGGTCACGCGAGTGGACTGGATAAGGTGTATTTGGGGTGGAGGATTACGACGACAGAATAGCTCAATCACCGGGCAAGCTCCTGGTATGCGTCGCCGCAATTTGAAGGCAATGCTGGATACGTGGCGATACTGGAGGATGGCCTACTCCAAAAGCAGCCGGGACAATATCCATCTTCCGATTTTGTTCTCATGCCATTCATAGGGGACTATTGATTTAGTCAAAGACTAACAATATTCACTATTTTGTTGTTGACCTGCGTTAGCTTCAATCTCTATTCTCCATTCATTCCTAATGACATGAGATAGTGTAAATATTTATATACACGTTTATATAACGCGTTATGAATCCAGCATAACTTCACCATGAAACACATCAATCAAATTTTATTGGTATTCGCGCTACTATCAACGACCTCCCATGGCACCGAGATCGACTGGGACATGCGCTGCTGTTTTACTGCAGAACAGATTCAACAGGCTGCGGTTGTCATTACGCTAAAGGGGAGTTCCTCTCCTGTTGCCCATATTTCACTAACGGCGCCCGGCGATATTCAGATTGGCATGGACTCTTCATCGAAGTCGTTTTTCCTGCCCAACTCCGAGGGCATCTACGCGTATGGGCCTGTTGATGACATCCCCGTTGACCATCCGGAATGGGGAACGCGAATAAAGCGAATCATCGCGCTCAACCGTGCAACAGAGGGGGACTACACCATTAAGGTCATTGGACAATATCAAGGTGCCTATACCCTGTCTATTCGCGTGAACAACGGGCCATCTTCGGTCGCAGATAAATCAATCAAAGATGTACCGATAACTCCCAAGGAAATCCATGCCTACCTATTTCGCCTGTCGCGCGGTACAGACAACCAGCGTGGCGAGATATTGCTTAAGCGAATCGGTGATTAATGACTACTTATATCCCGCATCTTCAACAACACTTAAGGCCATTTTTTACCCTGGTGACGCTTTGTTTTGGCCTGGTTTTTACCATACCGGTATCGGCCACCCAGTGGGACAATGAACTACGCTGTTGCTTCAGACCTGATGATCTTAAAAACCAGTTTGTGATTACGCTGGTAACCAACCAGCCAGTGGCTCATTTGCGGCTTACAACTCCCGGTGGCAAGCGTTCAGGTTTTCAGCCAGCAACAGGAAAATTCTATCCGCCAACGCAAGAGATGGTATACGCCCAAGAACCGGGCACCGATTGGAATCTCGGTGATCCTGAATGGAATCATTTCAGAAACCGCTTTCTGGTATTGCGCAAACGCGTGAAGGGTGATTACACGCTGGAAGTTATTGGCCAACAACGAGGAAAATACTTTCTTTCTGTTTATCCGGCGGGTTTCGACCGAACCAGGCGCTCGCGTTCTTCTGCGGTAGCTCCGGCTGATATACAGCCTGGCAAAATCCATATCTATACTTTTCCTGGTGAGTTTGCTGATTTTTTGGATAATACAGTTCCACACGATAGTCCTGAACGATTTCGTGTGAAGCGAATAAAATAGTACATCGCTTTCAATTAACGACGTTGAACAACTTTTCTTGTCCCTCGCACTCACAACCTTAATATATAAACTTCGCCACTTCGGCCGGGTCCAGCACGCCGGTGGTGACGAGATACGCAAGCCCTGCCAGGTACATGTCACCGATGGTCTGTGTCATCTTGGAGAACATGGGATCGTCATAGATTTTTATATAGGCCCAGGAAACCACGCCAAATTGAAAGACGTTAGTGATGTAATCCGCCAACAACATGGTAACTATCCATTCATCATCCAGTGGGTACAGGGCGGAGACGCGGGTGATTT
>Ga0224501_10000164_pt1 | contig 65105 bp, 47 predicted proteins | sample SF_Oct11_sed_USG_4_FD_169105 | JGI IMG/M metagenome (GOLD analysis project Ga0224501, IMG submission 169105) | Sediment microbial communities from San Francisco Bay, California, United States - SF_Oct11_sed_USGS_8_1 | ecosystem: Environmental > Aquatic > Marine > Sediment | place: USA...
CGGCTCCGCAAGGGTCAGCTCGAAAGCGAGCGCGCCCGGCTGGTCGAGGCGGTCAAGCTCGGCGGCGGCGAGCTGAAGGTGCTCGTAGACGAGATGAAGCGTGTCGAGGGCGACCTCACAGCGCTGGAGGAGCAGATCGCCGTCGCCCAGGCCCGGCTTCAGCCGCTGCTGCTACCGAACGCAAAAGCCGTGGAGGACTTCGTCGTGGGGCGGGATTCCATCTTCGAGGGTGACCAGGCGAGGGACCGGCAGTTCCTGGAGCGCGTACTGGAGGGCATCTTCGTCTACGCCGACGGGACCATCGTGCTGCGGTTCCAGCAGGACTCCCTCTTCGCCCCTGTGCGGGCCTACGAGTTCCACCCGGACCGAGCCTTCGAGCGCGGCACGGTGGCCGACAGGTGGTTCCATGGCCTGAACAGCGGCCACGCGGCCGGCCTCGCGAAGGTTTTCGAGGGTGCCGAGCTGCGGGTCGTGGAACAAAAAGGCGGGCCCCGCTTTCGCCTTTCGGCTTTGCGGAGCCCGCCGTTACATACCGTTAGCGTCCCCAGGGGGATTTGAACCCCCGTCGCCGGCGTGAAAAGCCGGTATCCTAGGCCAACTAGATGATGGGGACAGAAGCTTGTTTCGGGGTGGGCCGTCAGGGGCTCGAACCCTGGACCGTCGGGTTAAAAGCCCGCTGCTCTGCCGACTGAGCTAACGGCCCGGACCTGCCTCGCTGGGGCCAGGTCGGGGGTTCTTAGCAATCGCTCCGGGTAGCGTCAAGTAAGCCAAATGACTGCTAAATGTGGTTTGTTTTCAGGAGTCGCCGAAGAGGCCCGCGGTGAAGCGGGCCCTGAGGTAGAAGCCGCGGGGGAGGGTGGCGGTTGGGGCGCCAGCTTCGTCGTGGGCCCGTTCGCGGATGCCCGCGTGGGCGGCTTTGGGGCGGATTTGGAGGTAGCGGCCCCGGTGGGCCGTGAGGTTTTCGAATTCGCCGCAGGCGATGTGGCCGACAAGTGTTTCCCAGTCTTCCCGTAGGATGCGCTCCTGCTCCGGGCTGGGGGACCAGATCCGGGCCGCTCCGATGCGGCGGTTGGGCAGGGGTAGATCTGGGGCGGATTCGATGGGGACCCACAGGACGCGGGCGAGTTTGCGCCTGACGCGCGAGCTTTCCCAATACGCTGTCTCCATGTCCGCCAGCCGAATGCTGCAGACGAAGGTGGATTCGCGCGGGCGGCCCCGCCGGTCGAGGGGGATGCTTTTGAGCTCGATGCCGAGCTGGCGGAAGTCGGGTTCGGGGGCGCCGTGGGCGTCCGCTGCCAGCGCCCGCTCGAGCAGGCGGCCAGCCAGGCCCTTGCTGCGGCGGGGGTCTTCGGGGATGGTGATGGCGAGGGCTTGGGCGAGCTCGCCCAAGGTGCGGCCGGCCAGGGCGCTGGCCCGCTCCAGCAGTTCGGCTTCGCTGCGCGGGGGGCGCTCGATTTCCAGGGCTTGCACGCCGTCTCGCGCTCAGCGCAGCTCGCAGACTTTTTCGCCGAAGAGGCGCTCGAGCCGGCTCATGAAGTCTTCGCTGGGGTCCACCAGGAGTTTGGGCGTGCCCAGGGTTACGTTCCATTCTTCGTCGCTGCGTAGCTCGAAGGTTACGGGGCAGGCGCCGGGGAAGTCTTCGAGGGTTTGGCGCAGGTCCTGGAGTTTTCTGCGATCGATGCGGTCGACGTGCATGCGCAGGCGTATGGCTTTGGTGCGGGCGCGGATGGCTTCGGCCAGTGGCGCCACTTCGCTGAGCACCAAGCGCATTCCCGCGCCCTTCTCAGGACCGGGGCCGTCGCCGTCGCGGCCCCGTTCGGCCCGCGCCACGCCGCGTACAAGTACTGGGTCGTCGCCCTGTAGGACTTCGATGTACTGGTCGAGGACTTTCTCGCGCACCATGATTTCGGTGCGCCCCAGGGGGTCTTCGAGCTGGAAGAAGGCGAGCTTGCCGCCGCTTTTCATTTTACGGATGCGCAGCTCTTCGATCATGCCGCCGATGGCCACTTCGCTGCCTTCTTCGGCCGTGGAGAGGGTGGCGGTGGTGGCGTTGCAGAAGCGGGCGAGTTCCTGGCGGTAGCCGTCGAGGGGATGGCCCGAGATGTAGAAGCCAAGGGTGGCTTTTTCACGCTTGAGCAGTTCCTTGCGCTGCCAGGCCGGGACTTCCGGGAAGGCGCGGGGGCCGGCCTGTTGGGAGGGGGCGTCGTCGCCGCCGAGCATGCCGAAGAGGTCGGTCTGGCCACTTTCGCGGTCGGCGCTGGCTTTCTTGCCGCGCTCGATGGCAATGTCGGCGGCCGTCAGCGCCCGCGCCCGGTGGATGCCGAGGGGATCGTGCAGGCTGTCCATGGCGCCGCACTGGATCAGGGCTTCGACGACGCCCTTGTTGACGCGCCGCAGGTCGACGCGGCCGGTGAAGTCGAAGAGGTCGATGAAGGGTTCGGCCGCGGCCACGCCACGGCTGTCTTTGTCGCCGACGCGGGTGTCGAAGATGGATTCGAGCGCGGAGCTGCCGATGCCCTTGACGGCGCCGAGGCCGAAGCGGATGCGCGGCTGCATCGGGTCGTAGACCTTGCCCTTGCGCGCAGCCGGTTGCTTGCGCTCGGGACGGGGCTGGCCAGTTTGGGCCTTGGCCTGTTCGGCTGCTTCAGCCGAGTAGACGACGGAGAAGTCGATTTCGCTTTCGTTGACGTCCGGCGGCAAGACGGTGACGCCCATGGCGCGCGCTTCGGAGACGGTACGCACGACTTTTTCGGTCTTGTCCTTGTCGGCCGTCATCGTGGCGCACAGGAATTCGACCGGGTAGTGGGCCTTCAAATAGGCGCACTGGTAGGCGATCAGGGCGTAGGCCGCCGAGTGTGACTTGTTGAAGCCGTAGCCGGAGAAGTAGCTCATCAGGTCGAAGACGCGCTTGGCGTCTTCTTTGCTGTGGCCGTTTTCGAGGGCACCTTCGACGAAAAGCACTTCTTGCTTGGCCATTTCAGCGGGCTTTTTCTTGCCCATGGCCCGGCGCAGAAGGTCGGCGCCGCCGAGGGAGTAGCCGGCCATGACCTGGGCGGCCTGCATGACCTGCTCTTGATAGACCATGACGCCGAAGGTTTCCCTGAGGATGCCTTCCAGGCAGGCGTGGGGGTATTCGACTTTCTTGCGGCCGTGCTTGCCGTCGACGTAGTCGTCGACCATGCCCGAACCCAGCGGGCCGGGTCGGTAGAGGGCGACCAGTGCGACGACGTCCTCGAAGCAGTCGGGGCGCAGCTTTTTGATCAGTGTCTGCATGCCCGATGATTCGAGCTGGAAGACGTTGGTGGTCTCGCCCGATTGCAGCAGCGCGAAGGTGGCGGCGTCTTCGAGCGAGATGCGGTCGATGTGGAAGGGGTCGCCCTGGCGGTCGGGGCGCTTGTTGATCAGGTCCACCGCGATCTTGACCACGGTGAGGGTCTTGAGTCCCAGGAAGTCAAATTTGACTAGTCCTGCGGCCTCGACGTCGTCCTTGTGGTACTGGGTGACGTAGGCGCCGGGCTCAGGACAAAACACCGGCACGTGGTCCCACAGTGGGCCGTCGCTGATGACCACGCCCGCGGCGTGCATGCCGGCGTGGCGGTTGAGGTCTTCCAGGCTCATGGCCGTGTCGAGCAGTTCCTTGACGCGGCCCTCTTCTTCGTAGGCCGCGGCCAGGCGCTTTTCCTGATCGATGGCTTCGGCGATCGAGACGGTCTTGCCCTGGATGGGGTCGGGGATCATGGTGGCGATGCGACCGGCGTCCTGGGGCGTCATGCCCATCACGCGGCCCACGTCGCGCACCACGCTGCGGCTCTTGAGCAGATGGAAGGTGGCGATCTGCCCGACGCTGGTGGTGCCGTACTTCCGCCGCACGTAGTCGATGACTTCGTCGCGCCGGTCCATGCAGAAGTCGATGTCGAAGTCGGGCATCGACACGCGCTCGGGGTTCAAGAAGCGCTCGAAGAGCAGGCCGTAGGGCAGGGGGTCGATGTCGGTGATGCCCAGCGAATAGGCCACCAGCGAGCCGGCGCCGGAGCCGCGGCCCGGGCCCACGGGAATGGAGTGCTCCTTGGACCAGTGGATGAAGTCGTGGACGATCAGGAAGTAGCCCGGAAAGCCCATCGAGATGATGACGTCGCATTCCATCTCGAGGCGCTGGCGGTAGGTCTTTTCGTCGTAGTCCTTGCCGAGTAGGCGAAATTCGCCGAAGCGCTTGTCCAGGCCGTTGCGGGCGACGCTGCGGAAGTGGGTTTCCTCGTCGCGGCCCTCCGGCAACTGAAAGTTGGGGAGCATGGGCTTCTGCAGTGGGTTGGCGACGCCACCGCAGCGCTCGGCGATCTCGAGCGTATTTGCGAGTGCTTCGGGTAGCTCACCGAAGAGCTCGCGCATTTGCTCGGCGCTTTTGAAAAAGAGCTGCTCGGAGCCGTGGTGACTGCGCTCCATGTCCTCGACGTTGGCGCCGGCCGAGATGCACTGCAGCACCATCTGGGCGCGGGCGTGTTCGCGCTCCAGGTAGTGGCAGTCGTTGCTGGCAACCAGCGGCAGGCCCTGGTCGCGGGCCAGCTGCACGAGAATACGATTGAGGGGGCGCTGCTCGATGAAGCCGTGGTCCTGCAGCTCCACGTAGAAGGCGCCGGGTTCGAAGCATTCGGCCAGCTCGCCCAGGGCCTTTTGGCCGACCGCCTCGCCGTGTAGCAGCACTTCCTGGGCCAGATGCCCGCCCATGCAGGCGCTGAGGCCGACCAGGCCGTTGTGGTGCTCGCGCAGCTGCTCGAAGTCGACGCGCGGCTTGCCGTGTTGCAGGCCCTCGACCCAGCCCAGGCTGACCAGGCGCACCAGGTTGCGGTAGCCCTGCTGGCTTCCGGCCAGCAGCACCAGATGGCGCGAGTCGCGGCTCTGCTGGTCGCGGTGGTCGCGGCAGAGGTTTACCTCGCAGCCGAGGATCGGTTTGATGCCGGCGTCGCCGCAGGCGCGGTGGAATTGCACGGCGCCGAACATGTTGCCGTGGTCGGTGAGGGCCAGGGCCGGCATCTTCAGCTCGGCGGCGCGCTGCACCATGGCCTTGAGGCGCAGGGAGCTGTCCAGCATCGAGTACTGGGAGTGGACGTGCAGATGGACGAAGTCGCTCATCGACCCTCGCTTCGGGCGCGCCCTGGGGCGCGGCGGACCCGATCTGGTACCAGAGGGGCCGGGCGACCTCCATGCAAATCGGCGCGGCCAGGGGGCTCAGGGCAACGCCGGGCTAGGGTGCTCGGCGGCTGCGGCGAGGGGGGTGGTCGGGCTGCGCGCGCAGCGCTACACCGGGCGACCGAGGGCACCTGGCCGCCAAGTGGGCGGATCGATTGGCTTTGGGGCGCGTGGGGGCGCCCCGGGCCTTCAGTTGGCCGCCGCTTTGGCGCGCTTGACGCCCGCCCTGTACAGCTCGTAGAGGCGCGGCGTCGGGAAGCGCTCCAGGGACTTTTTGTAGTCGGCGTCCTTGGCCCGCTTGGCGCCTTCGGCGATCGCCTCGATTAGCTTTTCGCGGCTGCCGAAGCGCTCCTTGACCGCGCTGAGTACCTCGTGGAGGTGCAGCAGCTTGCGGTTGGAGATCAGGCCGAGGCCCTTTTCGCTGTTGACGCGGTCGAGCCAGAGGTCATCGCTGATTAGCGATTGCACCGCCGCTACCAGCGAAGCCTTGTCATTGAAGCGCTCTTTTACGGTCTGAATCGGGGATTTACGCATGGCTCAAGCCACTCCATCGGTCGCCGGTCGGATTTGGGGCGGGGTAGGTAGCACGGGTTGTGCGCGGTGCCAAGCCAGGGGTGACGCCCGCAAGCGGCGCAGTCCGGGCGGGCGGGGCCGCGCGGGCGGTGCTATAGCCTGCCGCGTCCACGAGAGGAGGCTTCCATGACCCCGCCCTACCTTCGCGTCAACTCCGCGGTGGCAGCGCTGCTGCTGGGTATTGCCCTGTGCCGTCCGACTGCGGCCCAGGAGCCTGCCGCTGAAGTCCCGGCGCTGGTGCCGACGCCCACGGTCGCCCCCGCGCCACAGGCCCCGCCGAACCCCCCGAGCGGGAGCTTTCAGCTTGCCGAGGCGCTGCGCGGCGCCGGGCAACCGCTCAGTTCGGACCAGGCGGCAGAGTTGGCAAAGCAGGCGGCGCCCTCGCTCGCGGCCGCCCGCGCCAGCGGTGACCAGGCGCGCGCCGCCGCCCGTGAAGCGCTGGTGGCGGCCTATCCGCGGCTCGATCTCGAGGCCCGCTACACGCGCGTCCAGCAGCTCCGCAACCGCTTTCGCATCGACTTCACCGAGGGGCCCTTTGCGGGCGAGGTGCTGGCGGGCGAATCGGCCCAGCCCCTGGCCGACCAGTACAACCTCCAGGCACAGCTGAGCTACGGCGTCAGCGATCTGTTCTTCCAGGTGCTGCCGCGCTACCGGGCAGCCGAGCGTGCCGCCGAAGCCGAGCGTCACAGCCAGCGCGCGGGCGAGCTGGGGGTGCGTCTGGCGGCCAAGGAGGCCTACTACAGTTATGCCCGGGCGCGCGCGGCCAAGCTGGTGGTCGACAGCGCGCTCGAGCAGACCCTGGCGCAGAAGCGCGACGTCGACGCCCAGGTTGCCGCCGGTGCCGTCGCCCGCGTGGAGCAGATGCGCGCCGAGGCGGGCGTGGCCGCCGCCCGCGTGTCCGTGGCGCGCGCCGCCGCCGCCCTGGCGCGCGCGCGCGTGGCCCTGCGCACGCTGCTGGGGCAGCCGGGAGAGGGGGAATACGCCCTGGTCGAGGACCTGGAGGCGCCGTTGCCGGCCGCCGAGCCACCCGAGCAGCTCTTTGGGCAGGCCCTGCAGCGGCGTTCGGAGCTCAAGGCGCTCGAGGCCCTGGCCGACGCCCGCGATCTGCAGCGCGGGGCCCACGGCGCCGATCGCTATCCGAAACTCTCGGTGGGCGCCGTCTACGACCTGGGCAACCCCAACCTGCGCGTGGCGGCCTTCGAGCGCGAGTGGCGCGGGTCCTGGTCGCTGATGGGCATGCTTCGGTGGTCGCCCAATGACGCTTTCGCTGGCGATGCCCGTCGCGACCAGGTGGGCGCCGATCTGGCGCGGCTGCGGGCCGACCTTTCGGCCCTGCGCGACAGCCTGCGCGTCGAGGTCCGCGGCGCCTACGAGGACCACGAGGCCGCGCGCAGCGCCATGGAGGCGGCCCAGGCGGGGATCGTGGCCGCCGAGGAGAGCTACCGGGTGCGTCGCGAGCAGTTCCGGGCCGGCGCCGCCGTGGTCAGCGATCTGGTCGACGCCGAGCTGGAGCTGCGCCAGGCGAGGCTGCAGCTGGTGGACGCCGCCATCGACGCCCGCATCGCCCGGGCCCGCCTCGACCGCGCCATTGAACGATGAAGTGTCGCCTTTGCTTGACAGCGATCCCCGCGGAGCCTAAGTATGCGCCCTCGTTTTCGGGGATCGTCTAATGGTAGGACTCCAGATTCTGGTTCTGGCTATCTAGGTTCGAATCCTAGTCCCCGAGCAAGGTTCTCTGACGCGACTTCGGCCCCATCGTCTAGTGGTTTAGGACATCGGCCTCTCACGCCGGTAACACGGGTTCGAATCCCGTTGGGGTCACCAGAGAACAGGGCCCGCTCGCAATATCCGCGGGCGGGCTCATTTTTTTCCGGTTCCGTGGTGGGCGGTCGGTGTCGAGTTTGCTCCCCCAGGATTTCTATGCGCGCGATGCCCTGGAGGTGGCGCGCGATCTGCTGGGTAAGCGCATTCGCCACGGCAAGGTGGAGCTGCGCATCACCGAGGTGGAGGCCTACCGGGCCGAGGGGGATAGCGCCAACCACTGCCGCATGGGGCGCACGGCGCGCAATGCGCCCATGTGGGGGCCGCCAGGGCACGCCTACGTCTACCTCTGCTATGGGATGCACCAGATGCTCAATCTGGTGACCGATCCCGAGGGCCGCGGGGCGGCGGTGCTGATTCGCAGCTGCGAGCCCCTGCGCGGGCACGCAGAGGTGGCCGCTCGGCGCGGCGGGCGCACGCAGCCCAGCTCCCTGGCCGGGCCCGGCAAGGTGGGAGCCGCCCTGGCCATCGACACCGGCTTCAGTGGCCAGGCCCTGTTTCGTCCAGGAGGTCTGAGTGTGCTGGACGGTCCGGTGCCGGAGGCGATCCTGGTGGGCCCGCGCGTGGGCATCGACTACGCCGATGTGCGCGATCGCGAGGCGCCCTATCGTCTGGCGTTGGCCGGCAGTCCCTGGGTTTCGCAGCGTCGGAGCCTTTCGCTCCGCAAGGGCCGCTGATCAGCTGGTGCCGGCGTCCCAGTTGGCTTTGATCTGCTTGAAGGCTTCGATCGCGTCGGCGCTGAGGTCGAGCGCGCCCTCGGCGACCAGCCGCTCGTGCAGCTTGCGCGGGTCCTTGTCCCAGTCCTTCGGGACGTCGAATTGCACGGTGAAGGGGACGCCGCCAAGCAAGCCCTGTTCCTCCAGGGCCCACAGCACCTCGGCTGCCAGGAATTGACCGGCCACTCCGCGGTAGCGGGCGTCGAGGCTGAGCGAGAGCGGGAAGACGTCGTAGACGGTGACCTGGGTCGGCGGGATCTGTAGGTGTTTGCGCAGGGCCGAGAAGGCCGCCGGCGCGATCGGTAGCTCCACCAGGTCGATGCCTGCGGTTTGGTGTTGGGCGGCGGCTGCGAAGGCACGCTCCATGGCGTCGCCGTGACCGACGGTGATGGCGGCCGGGCGCGCGGAAGCGTCGCAGATCGCGGTCAAGATCAAGAAAGGTGGGGACGCGTCAGCCATGGGCGATTCCTGGGCACAAACGGGTCAGTGCGCAGGACCGTGTCGGAAAGCAGAGCCCATGGCAAGCCCCCCGTGATCCCGCGCGTGTGCTCCATTGCAAGCGCCGCCATTTCTGCCAAGGTTCGTGCCCCCGATGCTGTTGCCCATCAATCCGCGCCATCCGGAGCCGCGCAAGATCAGCCGAGTCGTCGAATGTCTGCGACGCGGCGAGGTGATCGCCTATCCGACCGATACCGTCTACGGCCTCGGCTGCGACATCGGCAACAAGCGCGCCACCGAGCGCATCTACCGCATGAAGGGCATGGATAAGGGGCAGCTGCTGTCGTTCGTGTGCCCGGACCTCGCCGACATCGCGCGCTACGGTATCGTCGAGGACTGGGCCTATCGCATCATGCGCAGGCTGGTGCCCGGACCCTACACCTTCGTTTTGACCGCCACCCGCGAGGTGCCCAAGACCCTGCGCATGAAGCGCAAGACCGTCGGCATTCGCGTGCCCGACCATCCCGTGGCGCTGGCCCTGGCGCGCGAGCTGGGCAATCCCGTGGCCTCGACCAGTGCCTCCATCGATGGCGAGATCCTGCACGATCCGCGCGAGATCGAGCAGCGCTTTCGGGATCTCGATCTGGTACTCGACAGCGATGAGGGCGCGGGCCTGGAGCCGTCGACGATCCTGGACCTGAGCGAGGGCGAGCCGCGCGTGGTGCGCATGGGCGCCGGGGCCGTCGACTTTCTCTGATGCCTAACTCTTGGTTGTGGACGCCTCGGCGGCCTCGAGGCGCTCGGCAGCGCAGTCGAGGATGCGTGCGGCGGCTTCCAGCTTGCTTCCCGGCGGCAGCACCTCGTCGTTTTCCTCGCTCACCAGCGTGACCTGGGTGTCGTCGCGGCCGAAGCCCACGGCCGCTTCGTTGGCGACGATCAGGTCGGCGCCCTTGCTGCGCAGCTTGCCGCGCGCGTAGTTCAAGACGTCGTGGGTTTCCATGGCGAAGCCGATGAGCACCGGCAGCGCGCCCTTCCGCGCGGCGCCGAGTCCGGCCAGGATGTCCGGGTTTTTCACCAGCTCGATGCGCATCTCGGCGCCCTTGTCGGCCTTCTTGAGCTTCTGTTCGGCGATTTCGGCGGGCCGGTAGTCGGCGACCGCAGCGGACATGATCAGGATGTGGCAGTCACCGACGAGGCTTTCGATGGCGCTCTGCATGTCGCGGGCCGAGCGCACGGAATGCAGCTCGGCGCCTTCGGGGGGCGCGATGCGCGTGGGGCCGGCCACCAGGCTGACGCGGGCGCCGCGGGCCACGGCGACGCGCGCCAGAGCAAAGCCCATGCGACCGCTCGAGTGATTGCTGATGAAGCGCACCGGGTCGATGTCTTCTTGGGTGGGCCCCGCGCTGATCACCACATGGCGGCCGGTCAGGGGGCGCGCCTGCTCGGGCGCGCGGGCCGTCGCGATGGCTTGCTCGACGGCGTCGGCGATGGTCTCTGCGCCGGCCAGGCGACCCCAACCGCTTTCGCCGCTGGCGAGCGGTCCGCGCACCGGGCCCACAAGTTGCATCCCGTCTTTTTGTAGCCGCTCGGCGTTGCGCTGGGTCGCGGGCGAAAGCCACATGCGCTCGTGCATCGCCGGCGCCAAAAGCCTGGGGCCATTCATGCAGCTGAGGGTGGCCAGCACCACGTCGTCTGCCATGCCGGCGCAGACACGCGCCATCAGGTTGGCCGTGGCGGGCGCTATCACCATGGCGTCGGCCCACTCCGACAGCTCCACGTGCACCTCGCCCGGGTAGCCGGGATCCCAAAGGTCGGTGATGGCGGCCCGCCCGGTGATGCCGCCGAAGGTGGGGGCGCCGATGAAGCGGGTGGCACTCGGGGTGAGCAGCACGCGCAGCTCGGCCCCGCGTCGACCCAGCTCGCGCGCCAGCATGACGGCTTTGTAGGCTGCGATGCCGCCGCCCACGCCCAATACGATCTTGGTGCCCTTCATCTTTGCCGATCTACCACGACTCGAACGGCGCTCAGTTCGCCGCCGTCTCGGTGCTGGGGCCGAGCCCTTCGCGTTCGGTCCAGCCATAGGTGCCGGTGCGGCCAGCCTTGGCCGAGACCTCGATGCCGTCGATGCCCGGGCCCTGGGTGGCCATCATGTATTCGTCGGCGACGTACTCGGGGTGGGGATCGTTTTCGGGCAGCTCGAAGTCGGGGCCGGCCTCGGGGCCGCTGCCCACGCGCCAGATCTGGGTGGTGGGGGGATAGCGGTCCTGGCCGGTCTCGCGCACGGCCAGGTGGTTGCCCACGTCTCGCACCACGCGCACGCGCGTTACGACGAAGCCGGGCACGCCCCGCTGCTGCAGCACGCGCAGGCCGCGCGGCAGGCTCTCGTCTTCGACCACTTTCTCCTCGAAGGGCGTGGTCTCGTCGATGTTGCGCAAGAGGCTCACCTCGTGCTGGCGCCGGGGGCCGTGGATGGCCGCGTGCACGACGCCGTCGGCAACTGTCATGTCCAGCACCAGCGGGTAGGGGCGGTCGTTCTTGAAGCGAAAGTTCAGGCTGCCGTAGGCCACCGCGGCGTCGAGGCCGAGCTTGATGTAGAAGCTCGGACGCGAGTGGGGATGGCGCGTGAGCACCGGCAGTCCCGCGAAGAAGACCGCGGCGTGCAGGGTGCTGGCGATTTGGCAGGTGCCGCCACCCATGCCCTCGGCCAGCTCGCCCTCGGCGATCACGGGGGCGGGTCGGAAGCCGTTGCTGCGGGTGCGGTCGCCGACCACGGCATTGAAGTCGAAGACTTCGCCGGGCTGCACCACATGGCCGTCGATCTTGCGCGCGGCCACGCGCAGGTTGTGGGTGCGGTCCTTGGCGTTCTTGCCGCGCGAGTGGCGCGTCGAAAATTCGCCCACTACCGCGCTGAGATCGATGTCCTCGAAGCGCTCGATGGTGCGCGCTGGGGCCAGCGAAAGATGGGCGAGCTCGATGCGGTCGTCGCCGTCGATGAGCGCTTGCTCGATGCGGTCGAGGGAGCCCTCGATGTCCAGGGCCAGCCCCGGAGCGGCTGCCACCAGCTGCTTTTTGCGCGGGTCGACCTGGGCGTCGATGGCGGGGCGATCGACGCGATCCTTGAGCTCCGTCAGCCGCGGCCGCGCCACTTCGGCGTCCAGGCTGGCGGTCATGGGCAGTGTCAGCGGCAGGCCCGTGCCCACGCGCTGGTGCAGGCGGCGTAACGCCGACATGGGATCGCGGGCCTGCTGCAACAGGGCGGTCAGGTGGTTGATGTCGACGCGGGCGCCCAGCTCGGCCCGCGATAGCTTCCACTCCAGGCGGGCGCCGTCGGTGCCCGGCTCGGCCGGCCCCACCACGGTCACGGTCTCGGCCAGGTAGTGCTGGGCCAGGCGCAGGGCCAGAAGCTCGGCGTCGACTCCGGGGGGCGCAGCCATCTGCAGCACCCGCAGCTCGGTGCTGCCCGCCGCCTGGGCCTGGGGTTCGGGCCACAGCAATACGCCAGTCAGACTTCCAATGGCTGCGCAAGCGCAGAAGAGCAGCGCCGACTGGGCCCGCCCTGAGGTGTGTTGATCTCGCCTAGTGTCCGACATTGCCTACATCCTTCCCATCCACCCTGGAGGCGTCAAAATTCGTGCAAGAACGGGCTGTTTGCGTGGTCACGGGGCGCCGCCTCTGCTACGCCGGGCAGCCATGTTGCGGGTCGATCCAAGCCGTGAGTCATTCCTCGAGCGCGCCGCTTCATCGGCGGTGGTGCCGCTCTTCTGCGAGCTGCTGGCCGACACGCTGACCCCGGTCGAGGCATTCGCAAAGGTCGGCGCCGGGCGTGGCAGCTACCTGCTGGAGAGCGTGCACGGCGGGGAAAAGTGGGCGCGCTACAGCTTCGTCGGCTTCGAGCCTGAGTTGATCGTGCGCGGGCGTGGTCAGCGTTTCGAGCGCGTGCATGCCGACGGCCGTGTCGAGAGCGAGACCCTGGACGACTCCTTCGAGGGGCTGCGCGCCACGCTCGAGGCCTACCGCGCCGCACCGGCCGTGGCCGAGTCGCTGGGGCTTCCGCGTTTCTGGGGCGGCGCCGTCGGTTACGTGGCCTACGACGCGGTGCGGCGTTTCGAGCCCACCGTGGGCGTGCTCGAGGACGCCGATCGCGATGCAGCTGACTACGATTTCTGCTTCGGCCTGGGCGGGCCGGTGCTGATCTTCGACAACCTGCGCCAGGTGCTGCGCGTGGTCGTGCCCTGCCGCATCGAGCCTGGCGTTGCCCCCGAAAAGGCCTATGAGCGCGGCCGCGAGCGCCTTCAGGACGCCGTTGGGCGGCTGGCGGCGCCGGCGCCGCTCAGCGAGATGCCCCCGCCGCGCAAGGGGGTGCTGCCGCCGATCCCCGCCTCCAGCTTTGACCGCGAGAGCTTCTGCGCCGCCGTCGAGCACTGCAAGGAATACATTCGCGCCGGCGACATCTTCCAGGTTGTGCTCAGCCAGCGCTTTGCCGTGCCCCTGGGCGACATCGACCCCTTCGACGTCTACCGGGCCATGCGGGTGATCAATCCCTCGCCCTACATGTACTTCCTGCGCTTTGCCGACGTGCGCATCGCCGGGGCCAGTCCCGAGACGCTGGTGCGGCTCGAGGACGGCATCGCCGAAGTGCGGCCCATCGCCGGCACGCGACCACGCGGCCAGACTGCCGAAGAAGACGCCGCCATCGAGCGCGAGCTTTTCGAGGACCCCAAGGAGATCGCCGAGCACGTGATGCTGGTCGACCTGGGTCGCAATGACGTGGGGCGCATCAGCCGCCCGGGCAGCGTGGCCGTCACCGAGCGCATGATCGCCGAGCGCTACTCCCACGTCATGCACATCACCTCCAACGTCGTCGGCACCCTGGCCGAGGGGCGCGACGCCCTCGACGTGCTGCGCGCCACCTTTCCAGCCGGCACCCTGAGCGGTGCGCCCAAGGTGCGCGCCATGCAGATCATCGAGGAGCTGGAGCCCGAGCACCGCGGAATTTACGGCGGCGCCGTCGGCTACATCGGCTTCGACGGCAACATGGACGTGGCGATCGCGATCCGCACGGTGGTGGAAAAGGCGGGGGTTCTGCAGGTGCAAGCCGGCGCCGGCATCGTCGAAGCCAGCCGTCCGGACGCCGAGTACGACGAAACCGTCAACAAAGCGCGCGCGGCCCTGGTCTCCATCGAGGCCGCCCGGCTCGCCACGATCCCCGGGTCGTCGTAAATCAGCTTTGACATGCTTGGGGCGCTGCGCTAGAAGCATCGCCCTGCCCCGGGGCGGTAGTTGAGCTGGTTACAACGCCGGCCTGTCACGCCGGAGGTCGCGGGTTCAAATCCCGTCCGTCCCGCCAGAAAATCCCACGAGGGGGGGAAGACCGGTAGCTGGTTGCGTTGCAGGGGGGCGACAGCGCAACCGGTCGGCGCTCTACAGCCGGGAGCGCCGGAATTGGCGCCATTGCACCAATCCAAGTGGCCCAATTTGGCGCCCAAAAGATCGGGTTCGGTGTCCGGTAGCATTGAAATATTGTTGTGAGATCGTAGAATTTTCCCCTTGCCCCGCGTGTCGGGGAAGGGATAGCCGTGGCGAGCCTCGAACTCACCGTACTTTTGGTCGGCAAGGAGCCCCTCTCGGAGGAACTCGCCGCCGGTCTGCGAGCTCGGGCCCCTGGCTTTGACATTCAGCCCGTGGATCGCGAGCAGGCGCATACGGCGCTGCACATTACGGCGCCCGAGGTGGTGATCCTCTCCGAGTGTGAGGCCAAGGATGGTGGCGCCTGGTTGCGGCAGCTGATCAAGGGCGATCTCGGGGGCGGCGAACCCATCCTGATCGTGCTGTGCGGGCCGAGCACGGCACCCTTGGCCGAGAGCTACAAGCATCACTGGGTGGGCACGCTCGATCCGTCGGTCGGCCCTGACGAGCTGGCCGAGACGGTCGAGCGCTTTCTGGCCGAGGTCGAGCTGCAGCAGCGCAAGAGCGGCGCGCGCCCCAATGTGCGCAGCGTGCTCGGTCGCGTGCGCCGCCGCGGCAGAACCGCTGTGGGCATGGCGATTCCGAAGGCGGGCGCCCAGGCCGTCGTGGCCCCGCCTGCGGTCACCTCGACCGCGGCGATCTCGCCGCCCGCGAAGGGCGCATCTCTGGCGGCTCGGAAGGGCCGGAGTTCGGCATTTGGATCGGGGCCGTCGACGCCAGCGGCCAAACCCGCGCGCCCGGTGGCCACCGCGCCGTCGCCGCCCGCGCGAGTTCCGTTGTCCGCCTTCTCCGATGGGTCCAAGAAGGCTTCCGAGCATGTACCGATGCGCAAGCGGGCGCCACGGGCAACGTTGATCGGTGCGGTGCCTCCGGTCGCGGCTGCCGAATTGGCGGAGCTGGCGGCGGCCAAGGCGAAGCAAACGGGGGCTGCGCCGGCATCGCGACAGGCCTCAGCGACGAAGACGGCCTCAGCGACGAAGACGGCCAAGGCAGCCCCGAAGCCGACCGCACCCAAGGCAGCCCCGAAGCCGACCGCACCCAAGGCAGCCACGAAACCCACCGCGCCCAAGCCGCGGCCCCAGCCCAGCGCTCCCTATGCCGGCGTTCCATCCGGCGCTGCCGCGGCGCCCGCGGTCGTTACACCGCGCAAGCGTCGCAGCGAGCGCAAGCGCAGCGCCACGATGATGTTTGGCGATCGCTCACAGCAGCCGTCCCCGGCCGCCGCCGAAGCCGTCGCCAGTGCATCGGCCGCCGTTTCGCCATCCCTCGCCGAAACGACCCGAGGCTCGAGTGTCGTGGCAACACTGCGACCACCGTCGGCCGCGCCCATGCCCGCTGCAATGGCACCTCCGCCGTCCACGCCGTCCGAGTTTCCCACGGTGGTCGAGGGCAGCTACGAAGGCACTACGGTGGTGGACTCAGTGCCTCCTTGGGCACTGAGCGAGGGGGCTGCGCTGCCGGCGATGCCGCCGTCGCGCGCTGGGTTGCCGCGGGAGCTCGCGGACCAGGTGCCGGTGGAAACGGGAGAGGTCGCCCGGGAAAGATATTCCGCGGCCACAGTTCCGAGCTTGGATCCGGCCCGAATTGCGACAGCGGTGGCCACCGCGGACGACTCGTCTGTGCCCACCATGCCGGCGAGGCCACCTTCGGCTGGGTCCGAGGAGCCCCAGGCCGAGCCCCAGGCCCAGGCGCCCAGAGCCGGACGCCGGTCTTTTGTGTCGGGCGCCGAGACCGTGCCCGACATGGTGGTGATGTTTCCAGAGGCGGTCGCCAGCCAGCCACCACTGGTCTCTCCGCTCTCGAAGCGTCGGCTCATCGACGTGCCAGCGACCGCGATGCGTCGCGGCTTGGAGCGGGTGCGGGGCTCACGGGTGTTGCAGCTGAGTTTGGCTGCGGCCGCGGCGATGGCGCTCGGCGCGGTGGCGGCGCTCAGCGTAGTCTCCAGCGGCAGAGACGGAGTCAAGCCACGGGCGTTGTCGGCGGTGCAGGTCACCGCCAGTCTGAGCGGGGCCAACTCTGTCGCTGCGGCGATGGCACTGCCGGCGCCCGCGCCGACGTCCGTCGCGGGCGCCGATGCTGCAGTCGATGCGGGAGTCGATGCGGCTGCCGAAGCGGACGCTGCCAGTGGGGATTTGGGGGATTTGGGGGAAGACGAGGCCGACGACGAGCCGGATGATACCGACGGTGAGGCGTTGTCAGAGGTGCCCCAGAATCTGGTGCTGGCACGTCGTCTGGTCGATCGTGGCAATCGGCTTCGCGCCATCGGCCGATTCGGCCTTTCCGAGGCCGCGTTCTTGCAGGCCCTGCGCCACTTCCCCAACTACCCGCGCGCCATGAACGGTCTGGCTCGGGTTCATCTTCGGCGCGGGGATGCCGCCGAGGCCGTGCGTTGGAGCAAGCGCCTGGTCAAGCGTCAACCGTGGCGCGCATACAACCACTACCTGCTTGGCGAGGCCTACGCGCTCAAGGGCGATCGGGTCTCGGCCCGCAAGGCTTGGTCGCGAGCGGCGCGCCGCGGTCACAAGCTTTCCCAAAAGCGTCTCGACAGTCCCTTCTTCAAGGCATCGGCGCCGAAGGCCTCCCGAACTTCTGGCGCTGGCACCAAGCGCTCGATGGCTGGGCCGAAACATCGCTTGAAGGTGAAGGTGGGCAGCGGTAGCGGAACTCAGACGGGCAAGCGCGTTACGCGCCCAAGGAAGCGCAAGGGCCAGAAGTCTCCGTCGATTCCATCCGATCTCTAGAGCCCTTGGGCTTTGTGTATGGCCTTTGCTGTCTAGTTCCCATCCCTAAATGGCTGTGTTCGAGTTTGAAGGCCAGCAGCCGGAGCGGAACGAAGCAGGGCGTGCCCTTTCCGGAATGAGAACCATCTAACCTACACGTAGGGTGACTCCTGCGGCTCTGCGCCGATGTCGTTGCTTCTACGCCGTGCTTGCGGCGCCCGCGGCGCTCGCGGCGAACTCTGCCATCGTTCTGATATCGCAAGGCTTTCGGGGTGTTCACCGCACTTTTGGCGGTGTTACCATAGTGCTATTCGCATTTGCCGGGTGGCCGCATCGCCCGCGACTCGAAAGGAGCCTCCGTGGCACGCGCAAAGAAGGCATCCTCCAACGCCAGCGCCGGTTTGCAGCAGGCTCTGACTGCGGCGATCAAGGCCGTCAAAAGCTTGCCCGAGAGTGATGACGCCTGGGACCATCTCGAGGAGCTGGCCGAGCGCCTCGAGCGACCCAATGAGACGGCCGAAGCCTACCGCGAGGTGCTGACCCTGAAACTGGATGCGGCAACCCGCAAACACCTGGGGCAGCGTGCCCTGAACTTCCACGAGGCGTGGTACGGCGACGACGCCGACGTGATTCTCGAACTGTTGTCGCCATTCGTAGATGGATCGGCCGAGGGGAGCTGGGCGCTCGAGCGTCTTACGCGTGTATTAACTTTAAGTGAGAAGTGGGACCCGCTGCTCGACGTTTATGACCGCGCGTTGTCGCAGGCTCAGGATGCTGATCAGCGCAAGAAGCTACTCAATGACGCTGCCCACGTTGCCAAGGATTTTGCCGAGCAGCCCGCCCGGGCCGTCGATTACCTGCAGCAATTGCTGGCGCTCGATCGCGGTAACCAAAAGTTGTCGTCGTCGATCGAGCGTCTTCTCGAGCGCAGCGGGCGCTTCGGTGATCTAATCGCGCTTTGGCGCGGTCAGGCTGAGTTGGCCTCGGGAGAAGACGCGCGCAAGCTGCATCTACGCATCGCCAGCTGCTATCTCGACCGCCTGTCCGACCCCGACAACTGCCTCGGTGGGCTTCGGGTCCTGCTCGAGGAATCGCCCGGAAACGCCGAGGCCTGTCAGTTGCTCGAGCGGGTGTTGGGGTTGGAGGAGGCTCCGCTACCGACCCGCCTGCAGGCGTTCGCGCTCCTGCGACAGCACTACGATGCCGCGCGCCGGCCCGAGGACGCGGTCGCGGCGGTGGAGAAAGCCATCACCCTGACCGAAGGCGCCCAGCGGAGCGACCTGCATCGCGACGCCGGCCAGCGGCTGACCATCCTCAAGCAAGACGAAGCGGCCATGGGCCACTACGCGGCGCTGCTCGCGGCCGATCCGGCCGACACCGATGCTCGCCGGCAGCTCAAGCGCATCGCTGACCGTAGCGGTCTACATGCGCCGCTGGTCGAGGCCCTCTTGTCCGCCGCGGAGGCGACAGCCGACCCCGCACAGCGCGCCTCGCTGTTGGTGCAGGCCGCCGAGCTGCGGCGCGATCACCTGACCGACGCCCAGGGCTCCATCGACCTCTTCCAGCGCGTCCTGTCGGAGACCGATCTGTCGCCCCATCAGGCGGTCTCGGTCGCCCATGATCTGGCCCAGCTTTTCATCCAGACCGAGCAGCCGGCCGAACGTCTGGCGACGCTGGAGCGGCTGGCCCAGCTCGAAAGTTCCGACTCGGCTCGCAGCGTCGTGCTCACGGTGGCCGCCGACCTGGCCGAAACTTTGGGTGAAGTCGACCGCGCGCTTCAGGCCTGGCGCGCGCGACTGCAGGCCGAGCCCGGCGACATCGAGGCCCTCAATGCGCTCTCGCGGCTGCTCGAGCGTTCGGAGCGCTATGACGAGCTGGTCGCCGCCCTGCGCCAGCGCATCGCCTGCAATCTGCCCGAGCCCCAGCGCCGGGCGGATCTGATGCGCATCGCCCAGATCCAGATCGACAACCTCGACAACCTTGACGCCGGCATCGGGGTGCTCTTCGAGATCGTCGAGGACTTCGGCATGGACGACGCCGTGCTGCAGGCGCTCGACGCGGCCCTGTCGCGCGCCGGTCGTTACGGTGAGCTCGCCGATCTGATGCGCCGCGGCCTCGCTGAAGAACATCCACGGGCCGCGCGCTGGCTCGCGCGTTTGGCCGACATCACTGTAGCTGAACTGGGCGAGCCGGGCCGTGCGCTCGGTCTCTACATGCAGGCGCTTGGCCTGGAGCCAACCCTGCAGAGCGCCCGGGCGGGATTGACCCAGCTGGCGCAGGACGAGTCCTTTGCCCGTGGTGCCCTGGACGCGCTGGCTCGGGCCCACCGGGAGCAACAGGAGTGGGAGGCCCTGGTGGCCCTGACAGGGGGACGCGTGGCCACGGCTCAAAGCGACGACGAGCGCGTGGAGCTGTTGCGCGAGAGCGCGCGCATCAGTGAGTCGCGCCTGAACCAGCCCGAGGCGGCCCTGGGGGCGCTGGCCGAGGCCCTCTACTACGCTCCGGCGAATCGTTCGCTGGAGGCCGAGTTGCGGCGCCTGGGCGCGCTTTGCGGGGACTTCGAGCCGGTCGCGAGCGCCTACGAGCGCGCCGCCGCCCGCGCCGGGGACCAGCCATTGCTTGCGGCGCGACTCGCCCACGGGCGCGGCGAGGTGCTCGCTCGGCAGATCGGCGACCACGAGCGCGCCCTGTCGGCCTATGAGACCGCCCACGGGCATCTCGAGGGCATCGCTCAGAGCGATCCGCAGTCGCTGTCGCTGGCCGATCCCTCTCCGCGCACCGTCTTGCACGCGGTTGCCACCAGCGCCGCCGCCGTCGGCAACTTCGGTGCGGCGTGTCGCGCGGTGGTTGCCGCCAGCGCCGAGCGCGGCGTCGAAGAGCATGAGCTGCTCTCGATGCTCGAACGCGAGACATCGTCGCGTGATGCCTGGGGGGCTATGTGTGAAAGCTTTTCGGCTGCCCTCGGGGCCCGAGGTGAAGAGCTATCGGCATCGCTCATCCACGGTTTGAACGAGCGTTTGGCGCTGTGGCTTTTCCATCGAGCCAGTGACGCAGCGGCTGCCGAGGGGGCGGTGGTGCGGGCCGTCGAGGCCGATGGCATGCGCCGCGATACGTTGCTGTTGGCCTGCGACATCCAGCGCGCCTTGGAGAGTTCTGGTCTGATTGACTCGTTGTTACGTCTCGATACTCTGGACGCGGCGTCTTCCGGTCTATCCGGTGGGCGCAACTTGGATCCGTTGGCGGAGGCCGCCGAGCGATCGCTGGCTGCTGGCAGCGAAGGCGCCCAGGCGATTGTCTCGAGTCTCTACCAGACGGCCGCGCGGCTCTGGGCCTCCGACCAGCAAGCCACCGGCGAGCGCAACGCCGCTACCTGCGCCACCTGGGCGGTTGACCGGTTGGTGAGCATGGACGTGGAGGCCGGGCAGGTGGAGCGCGCGGTGCAGCTCTTGCTCGACGCTGCCAAGTTGCCGCTGCCACCGGAGGACTCGCGCGCCCTGCGTTTGCGTGCCGGTGCGCGCCTGGTCGAACGGGGGCAGCCCGAGCGCGCCGTTGTGGTCTACCAGGCTCTGCTGGAGGAGTCGCCTTCCGATCTGGCCTTGGTGCGCAAGCTCGGCGAGCAGCTGGAAAAGCTCGGACGCATCCCCGAGCTACTTGCGACCTTGCGCCGGGAGCTGGGCTTGAATCACGAACCCGAACGCCGCCTGGCGCTCAGGCTCTATCTCTCGGAGCTGGTGGGGCGCATCGAGCAGGACGATGGCCGCGTTCAAATTCTCAAGGACAACTTGATCCAGAGCCCGGGTCATGCCGAGACGGTCAACGCCCTGTGGAAGCTTCTGCGCGCGCGCCGCCGGGAGCGCGAGCTTGCCGAGTTGATGTGGGAGCAGTCGGCGGCGCTGGAGAGCAGTGAGCAAAACGAAGAAGCGGCGGCGCTGTGGGGGCGCGTCGCCGACCTCTATGAAAAGGTTGTCGACGATCGCGACCGCGCCATTGGTGCCAACGAGCGGGCGGTGGCGCTGGCCGACTCCGCGGTGCGCGTCGCGACGCTGGCCAAGCTCTACCTGGCGGCGGGCAAGCCCGGCGAAGCCACGGCTTGGTTGAAGCGGCGGCTGGAATACGCTGAGGGCGGCGACCGCGTGCCGATCCTGGTGCAGCTGGCGCGCGCGCAGCTCCAGGCCGAGCAGCGGGACGAGGCGGTCTCGACGCTGGAAGCGGCCTTCGGCGAGGCCCCACGCAACGCCGAGGTGCGCAAGCTGCTGATCAAGCAGTGCCGCCTTCGCGGCGATGACGAAGCCCTGGCGCGGGTTTTGACGCGGGCTGCAGAGCACGTAACCGATGGTGAAACCGTTATTGCCTACGCCCGCGAGGCCGCGGACCTCTACCGCAGTAAGCTCGACGATCAGGCCCAGGCCATCGACGTGCTGGTGCGCGCTCGCAGCTTCGCGCCCGACGATCGGGGGCTCGGCCTCATGCTGGGCGAGGCGCTGTTGGCGGCCGAGCGCTACGACGAGGCGCGCGAACTCTTCGAGGCCCTGATCTCCACCTTCGGACGCCGCCGTTCGGCCGAGCGTGCGGGCGTGCATTTGGGATTGGCGCGCGTGTTGGCGGCCCAGGAGCAGATCGAAGCGGCCCTCGATGAACTCGATCTCGCCCAGAAGATGGATAGCTCCAACCCGAAGGTGGTGCGCATGTTGGCGGAGCTGTCGCGGCAGGCCGGTCAGCTCGAACGCGCCGAGCGAGCCTACCGAGCTCTCTTGCTCATCGTGCGCGACGAAAGCGCCGAGCAGAGCGTAGACGAACACATCGGCGCTGGCGAGGTCTTGATGCAGCTGAGTTGGATCGCCGCCGACCAGGGCCAAGAAGATCAGGCCACCGAGCGTTGCGAGTCCGCCCTGGAAGCGCTGGTCGACGACGACTCCGACGCCCGCAGCGTTCAGGAAGCGCTGCTTGCGCGCGGTGACCTGGAGTTGTTGCGCCGGGTGCTCGACCTGCGTCTCGAGTCCATCGACGACCCCTATCGCCGCGCCGAGGTTCTCGACGACTACGCCCGGGTGCTCAGCGAACACCTGGGGCAGACCACGGTCGCCTTCGAGCGCCGTCTGGAGGCGGTGGAGGCCCACCCGGCGGCGCCCGACTACCATGACCGGGCCATTGCCATGGCCTCGGAGCTCGACGCCATGGGGCGCTACGAGCAACTGCTCGAGGCCTTGCTCGAGCGCACAGCGACCGCGGCCCAGCGTTACGCGCGATGCGAAGTGCTCTTGCGTCTGGGTCATCTGGCCGAGGGGCGCGACCCGGAGCGGGCCGACGCCCTGTACGCCGAAGCGGAGAATACGGGAGTGCGCGAGGTGGATGTGTGGCGTGCGCGGGCTGCCAGCGCCGGTGCACGCGGCGACACGGAGCGCCAGATCGAGCTGCTGACCAAACTTTCCAACCTGGGCGAGCAGCAGAGCGAGGGCGAGACACGCGCCGACGCGCTCTACCGGCTCTCCGAGGTGCAACTGGCATTCGAAAATACCGCGGCCGAGGGCCTCGATTCGCTGACCCGCGCCCTGGAAGAGGACCCGCGCTACGAGCGGGCCGGGCGCATCCTGGAACGGGCCTGCGCCGTCGAGTCTCCCGACCCGGACCTGTTGTCGCTCTACGAGCGGGTGGCGCGCAACTCCGGGGACGAAGCTCTCCTGCTCGGCTTCCTGCAGCGGCAGGCGGGGCGCTCCGACGTGCTGCCCGAGGAAATCCGGGAGGGCGTCGAGCTGGCCCACAAGATGCGAAACCAGGACTTGGCCGAAGAGCTGATGCTGCGGGCGGTGGAGGTTGCCGCCGACCTGCCTGACGGCTCGGGGCGCGTGCTTTGGGCGTTGTTGGCCCTGGCCGACCTGCGCAGGGAGCAGGGGGACCTGGCTGGCGCCGTCAAGTGGTTGCTCGAGGCCGGAGACGAAGCCGACCCCCACGACATCCTCGACCGCGGCGCCGCCCTGGCGGAGCTGGCTGCGCAACCCGATGGGGATCTGACGCTGGCCGCCAAGCTCTACGAACAGCTGCTCGAGCGCAATCCCAACGCCCGTGAGGCCTGGCAGCCGCTGGCCAAGATCTACAGCGGGCTCGGCGACCACGGGCGCCTGGAGCGTTTGGTCGAGGAGACCCTGGACAGTCTCGACAGCACCGAGGACCGTAGCGAGCTGCGCCTGGAGTTGGCGCGCTTGCTTGTGACTCAGAGTGAGGATCTGGAGCGTGCAGAGGCTATGTTGCGCGAGATCCTGGTCGAGGATCCAAGGCAGGATGGCGCGCAAGAACTCCTGCTCGAAGTCGTGGCGCAACGCGGCAATCCCGAGGCCCTTGTCGACCTGCTGGAGCAGCACCTCTCGCAGGCCCAGGCGCGCGGCGATGCCCAGACCGTGCGTTCGGCTTCGCTTCGGCTGGGTGACCATCTGCGCAAGACTGGGCAGCGCGACGAAGAACTCGACGTTTACCGGGACGCGCTCTCCTGGGACGAAAACGATCGCGAGCTTCTGCAGCGCCTGCTCGATTGCCTCGGCGACGAGGCCGAACCACAAGAGCGGGCGCAATCCCTGGAGCGCCTGATCGCCAGCGATGAGCCGGGCGAGGCGGCCGTCCATGCCATCGAGGCGGCGGATCTCTTCGAGCAGATCGACGATCGGAGTGCCGTGCTGCGCGTGCTCGAAAAGGCATGCAAGGTCGCGACCACCGAGACCAGCCTGATGAGGCGGCTGGAGCAGGCCTACCGCGACGCCGGTGACCACTCCGGTCTGGCGCAGCTGTTGCGCGACACGGCGGAATCGGTGGAAGCACCCGACAAGCGCGCCGCCCTCTACCGCGAGGCCGCTGCGCTTTATCGCGGACAGCTGTCGCAGGCCGAAGAAGCGGCGGTGCTGCTGGGACGCGCGGCGGAGGCCGCTCCCGAAGACGTGGGCATCGCCTTCGAACTCGCCGACATCTGCGCCGTGATCGGCCGTCCCGCCGACGCTATCGATCACTGCAGCCGTGGCATCGATCGTTGCAAGGATCCGGTGGCACGGGCTGGGCTGCTGCGCCTTCGCGCCCAGTGCAGGGGCTCGGTAGATGATGGCGAGGGCGCGTTGGCCGACCTCGAGGCGGCCTTCGAATCCAGCGCTGAGGAATCGGCGGAGGCCCTGGAGAGCGCCCTCGAAGAGCGCAGGCGAGCGGCCGCCAACGCAGGCGATCAGGACAGTGAGCGCCGTCATACCCTGCGCCTGATCGAAGTGCTGCAGATGCAGCACAAGATGGAGCAGGCCAAGAAGGCGCTGTCGGAGTGGGTGGCGCGTGCCACCGACGACGGTGACGCTCTGCAGTTGATGCTTCAGCTGTGCGCCGCCGACCAGGACCATCTCGGGGTGGCCGATGTGGCCGGGCGATTGGTGCTATTGACGCAGGGTCAAGAGCAACTGGCCGCCGCGCGTACGCTGGCTGAGGCCTCGATCGCGGGGGGGCGACCCGAAGCGGCGCGCGCGGGCCTGGAGTTCGCCTATACGGCTCAGCCGGGAGTGGTCGAGCTTCGCGATGCGCTCAAGAAGATCTACGAGGGGGCCGGCGCATTTGCCGAGGTGGCCCAGCTGGTCCTGGACGAGGCCCAGCAAATCGACGACCCGGAGGAGCAGGCGGCCCTGTTGAAGCAGGGCGGGCAGATGCTGCTTTCGGCGGGCGAGACGGCGCGGGCGCTGGAGACGCTGCGCGGGGCCATGGTCGCGACTCCCGACGACATGGAGCTGCACCTGCTGCTCACTGATGGTTATATCGATGCCGGTGAGCTGGAGACAGCCAACGCCGTGGTCGACCAGGCCATGGCCGTGCTCGAGGGCAAGCGCACGGTCGAGGTGGGCCATTTCTGCCGGCGCAAGGCGCGGCTGGCTGCGGCGTTCAATGACCGCCAGACGCAGCTGGCGTGGCTTGTCGAGGCCACCAAGTATGACAAGAACGACGGCTACCTGGCGGCCGAGATCGCAGACCTGGCCGAAGAGCTGCAGGACTGGGACGCCGCGGAAAAGGCGTTGCGCACCATCTCGCTGCTCAAGACCGAGTGTCCCATCGGCCGCTCCGAGTCCTTCGTGCGACAGGCGCGAATCTGGCTCTTGCGCGGTGACCAAAAGCGCGCCCTGATGTGGGCGCGCAGGGCTCAAAAGGAAGAGCCGGAGTCCGAGCAGGTGGTGAGCCTCTTGGAGCAGCTCGGCGCGGCATAACGCAAAGTCAAAAATCCGCGCGGTGCTTGAGGATGTGCTCGCGCGCTCGCAGGAAGACTTCGATGGTGGCGGCGACGTCGCCGGCGTTGTAGCGGGCGATGCGCTCGATTTCGCCTTTTTCGTAGGCCGGTGCCACCATGGAGCCGTCCATGACGTCTTTGGGGCTGGTGACGCCGAGCGCCCAGCACACCACGTCCAGGGACATGGGGCCCAGGGCACGACCGCCGGAGAGCAGCTGGTAGAGGTCCAGGTGCGGGCGCAGCGAAAAGCGGTTGGAGAGCAGGTCGACGCGGGCGGCGATGCCGTGCACCAGGCTGCGCGCTACCAGAAAGGGGACATCGAAGCCGCGACCGTTGTAGGTGACGACCAGTGGGGCCGAGGCCGCCAGCGACCAGAAGCAGCGCAGTAGCGTCGGCTCGTCCACGGGGACGAGCCAGGGAGGATGCCCCTCGGCCTGCCAGCCCTCCGGCGGCACGGCCAGCACGGTGACCTGGGACACGTCGTCGGGGCCCTGGGGCGACCAGGTTTCGGCGTCGGCGAAGGCCAGGGAGACCACTTTGCCCAAGAGGGGCGATAGGCTCATGACCTTGCCCTCGTCGCCGTCGCCGCGCTCGGCGGCTTTGCTGACGGCCTGGGCGATCATGGAGGGGACCTTGCGCGTGTTGTGGGCCGGGACGGTCTCGATGTCGAAAACCAGGGTCGAGCAGTGGCGGCCGGCGATGGCTTCCGAGCCGCGGCCCACGATGGCGCCGAGGTCGAGGGCGTCGGTTTCGGGATCGGCGCGCCGGAGTCTGGTTACCGCCAGCTGCAGCCGCTGCTGGTAGAGGTCGGTCGTCGCCAGCACCTTCACCAGGTCACCGGCGGCGAGTTCGGCGGCTGCCTGCATCGCGGCGCTTTGATCCGACCAGATGCGCGCGGCGATGGTGCCGCTCTCGTCGGCCAGCTCGAGTGCGGCGTAGGGTTGCCCCGTGCGCGTTTCCAGCTGCTCGACCCGTCGCAGCTGGGCGTAGAGCAAGAGGGGTTGGTCGGGGTGGTGTTCGAGCTCGGCGATGGGCGGAGCCGGCACGGGGCTTTTGGAGACCGACATGGTGGGCAGACTAGCGGATTTTCGTGCCTTCATCGGCCCCGGCATTCGTGCTCAAATCCCGGGTTCGAGACAGGAGGTTGGCGATGCGGTTGAAGGACAAGGTGGCGATCGTGGTGGGCGCGGGGCAGACCCCGGGCGATACCCTGGGCAATGGCCGCGCCACGGCGCTGCTCTTTGCGCGGGAGGGTGCGCGGGTGCTCGTGGTCGATCGCGACGAAGGCTCGGCGGTGGAGACGCTTTCGATGATCGAAGGGGAGGGTGGCGTGGGAGCGGTTGTGCGCGCCGACATCGCCGACGAAGCTCAGTGCAAGGCCGTGGCCGACGGCTGCATCGGGCGCTTCGGTCGCATCGACGTGTTGCACAACAACGTCGGCATCGGCACCGGCGATCGCGGGCCTGCCTCGCTGAGCGAGGAGGCCTTTGATCACATCATGGACGTGAACCTGAAGGGGCCCTGGTTTTGCGTCAAGCATGTGCTGCCGCGGATGCGCGAGCAGGGCGGGGGTTCGATCATCAACATCTCTTCGGTGGCGGCCGTGTGCGCGACGGGGCTCTTCGCCTACAAGGTTTCGAAGGCCGCCCTCAACGCCATGACCCACTGCCTGGCCACGGGCAATGCCAAGTACGGCATTCGCGTCAACGGCATCATGCCTGGGTTGATGAATACGCCGATGGCCATCGAGAGCATCGCCGAGGCCCGCGGTGTGCCCAAGCAGGACCTGATCGCCGCCCGCGATCGCCAGGTGCCGCTCAAGGGCAAGATGGGTACGGCCTGGGACGTGGCCTACGCGGCACTATTTTTGGCTTGCGACGAGTCCAAGTTTATCACCGGCGTGACGCTGCCGGTCGATGGCGGACAATCAGCGCGCATCGGCTGAGCGCGCACTGCTTCTGCTCCGACCCGATGATGACGGGTCGAAGCAGTCGCCGTCCGATGGCTTCAGTGCTCGTGGCCCTTGTGCTTGCCGTGGCCCTCGTGGCCCTTGCCCGGCTTGTCGCCGCCGTGGCCCTTGCCTGGTTCGTTGTCGTCGCGGCCCTTGCCCTTGCCTTCGGGCTTGTCGGGCACTGCAGGGCCAGCAGCTCCGGGGGGCGTGGGGGCATCGGCCCGCTCGGGGCGGCCGCGGCCATGGCCCTTGCCGTGGCCTTCGTGCTCACCCTTGGCCTTCGCCTTGGCCTCCTCCGCCACCTTGGCTCCGCGGCCTTCCGCAGGCTCACCCGGCGGCTTTGCCAGTCCCGGCGGCAAGCCCTTGTCCGCGTTGGCACCGCGCAGCCTCGCCTCGCGAATCGCACGCGGCATCGAGGGACCCTTGCGCTTGGCCCAGCCCAGGTTGACACGGCCGAGGGGCTTGCGTCCGGCGGGCTTGAAGACGCGCTCTTGATCGACCTTGGGTGCAAGGCCCGCCAACATCTTTGCCTTGGGATGTTCCGGCTTGTGGTAGAAGCGCGCGAACTTGCGCCCGTGGGCCTTTTTGCCCTCTTTCCCTTCCTGGGCTTCTTCCTGGGCTTCTTCGGGCTCGTCGAGCTTGCGCGCGGCGCGGACCTTGGCGATGGCGGCCGCATGCCAGTTGGGCTCGGGGCCTTCGCGGCGCAGCTTGCGCTTCTTGTCGTGCTTTTTGACCTTCGGCGGACGCAGCAGCGCAAGCTCGGCCCGTTCGCGCGCCTTTTCCTGGCCTGGTGGCGGGAGCTTGGTCTTCAAGTAGAACGCCGGCACCTCCTGGCCGAGGGCCTTGGCCAGTTTGCGGCCTTCGGGGTGGTGCTTGCAGTAGTGTCCGCGCATGGGGCGGATCCGCTGGTGCGCGGTGACGTGGAACTTCTTGTGGTAGAGCAGGGCCTTGGCCAGGCGCTTCTTCTCCGGCTTGATACGGGCCGCGAGCTTTTCCGGATGCCGGCGGTGTAGGCCGCGGGCGATGTGGGCATGGGAGAGCATGGCGAAGGTCAGGTGCTGCAGGCGCAGGGAGGCCAGCAGGCCCGCCTCCAGTGCCACCGCGCGGCCCTCGGCGCCCGCGGCGTAGCCCGCCTGGTCGTCGGCTTGCTCGAAGGCTTCGGCCTCGGCCGCGCTCTTTTCTGTCTCCTCGCTCAGCTTCTCCATCAGGCGGTAGGTCGCCTCGGTCTGGGCCTCGGCGCGCGAGAGGCCCGCCAACTGGATGTCAACTGCGGCTTCGATGGCGATCTTGCTCTCCGCCTCGTCGCGCCAGTCGCCCCAGGCGTCGGCCTGCAGCTCGGCAGAGGGTGACACCTTGCCGGTGGCGTCGATGTCGACGGCCTTGCCCGCGTCGAGTGCCGTGCTCTGATCGAGGTCGGCGACGCCGGCCACTTCGACACTGCCCTCTTCGACGCCAACGCGAATGCTGCCGGTGGCTGCTACACCGACGGTGAAGGCCGTGCCCACGGCGCCCACGGCGCCGCCTGCGGTGTAGACCACGAAGGCACCTTCGCCTTCGGCGCGCGTGCTGACGGTGAAGCGCGCCACACCGACGAGCACGGCCACGGCGCTGGCGGGCGCTGTGCCGGCGTCGCGATCACCGATGGCGATGGCGGAGTCCTCCGCGAGTTCGACCTCGGTACCGTCCGACAACAGCAGCAGGGCGGCGCCATCGCTTCCGGTTTGCAGCTGATCGCCGGCACGCAGCTCGGGGGCGTCGACGCTGAAGGCGGCGAAGGCCTCCTCGCCCGTGCGCCGCACTTCGACGCCGCCCACGGCAAATGCGACCACCGCCGCAGCGCCGCTGTCGGCTTCGGCTTCGAGCCCGCCAGGCTCCACGCCGACCTCGTCGACCAGGGCCGCAGGGTCGACGGCATCCGGATCGACCGCAGCTTCGGGCTCGGGCTCCGGCGCGGGCGGCGGCGGCGCTTCGGCAGCGGGTGTCTCGGGCGGCGGCGGATCGGAGCAGCCGAGCAGGACCAGGAGCGCTGCGGCAAGGGTGAAAGGAAAGCTTGGTTTAGCGTGACGCATGGCGAAGGCCCCTTTGCTTGGACTGGGCAGGGGTACTGCAATAGCCTCGAAGTCCACGCAGATCGTGGGGGCTGGTCGCGGCTCGGGTCAATCCCGTAAGAGCGCTTGGCCGCGCAGGTGCGACAGCCGCGCAGCTTGACACCGATGTAGGTCGCATCAACGATGCCCCATCACGGCCAACCACAGTGGCTACGGCACCCCGCTGAGAGCGTGGCGTGCCCGTCGGCCAGCGGCTATTCTGCCCTCTCCGCGCTGGCCTGGCGGTAGTAAACGAGATGACAAAAGAGCCTTCCCACATCGATCGCGACGCCCTGCGCGCCAAGTACCGACAGGAGCGCGAAAAGCGCCTGCGCCCCGACGGCAATTCGCAATACCGCCGGCTAGAGGGCCAGCTCTCCTATTATCTGGAGGACCCCTACGTGCCGCGGCAGCCGCGGCAGCCCGTGAGCGACCACGTGGAGGTGGCCTTCATCGGTGGCGGCTTCGCCGGCCTGGTCACCGGCGCGCGTCTGGTGGAAGCGGGCATCACCGACGTGCGCATCCTCGAGAAGGCAGGCGATTTCGGCGGCACCTGGTATTGGAATCGCTATCCGGGGGCCCAGTGCGACACCGCCTCCTTCGTGTACATGCCGCTGCTCGAGGAAACCGGGCACATGCCGAGCGAGAAGTACGCGCACGCGCCGGAGATCCTCGAGCACTGCCAGCGCATCGGGCGCAAGTACGGGCTCTACGACAAGGCCCTCTTCCATACCGAGATCGAAGAGGTGCAGTGGCAGGCCGATCATAGCCGTTGGTTGATCCGCACCAACCGCGGCGACGCTTTCACCGCGTCGTTCCTCGGCATGGGAACCGGCGGTCTGCACGTGCCCAAGCTGCCTGGCATTGCCGGCCTCGAATCATTCCAGGGGCACTCCTTTCACACCAGTCGCTGGGACTATGGCTACACCGGGGGCGATCCGCGCGGGGCAGCCATGGATCAACTGGCCGACAAGCGCGTCGGCATCATCGGCACCGGCGCCACCGCCGTTCAGTGCGTGCCCGAGCTGGCCAAGTACTGCAGGGCGCTCTACGTATTTCAGCGCACGCCGTCATCCATCGACGTGCGCAACAACGTCCCGACCGACCCCGAGTGGTTCGCAAGTATCGCAACCGAGGGTTGGCAGCAGCGCTGGCTCGAAAACTTCACGCAAAACCAAACCGCCGGCAACGCCGCGGTCGACCTGGTGATGGACGGGTGGACCGACCTCGCCCGGCGCATGCGCGAGCGCTTCGCCAGCTTGACGCCCGAGGAGCGCAACCCCGCCCGCATGTGGCAGGTCTTCGAGGACGCGGACTTCGAGAAGATGGAAGAGATCCGGGCGCGCGTCGACGAGGTGGTCGAAGATCACGACACCGCCCAGAAGCTCAAGGCCTGGTACCGCCAGCTGTGCAAGCGGCCCTGCTTCCACGACGAGTACTTGCAGGCGTTCAACGTGCCGAGCGTGAAACTGGTCGACACCGACGGCAAGGGCGTCGAGCGCATCACCGAGCGCGGCGTGGTCGTGGCCGGCGAAGAGTACGAGCTTGACTGCATCATCTACGCCTCGGGCTTCGAGGTGGGCTACGCCATCGGCAACGATCCGGGTACGGCGTCGACCGAGCGCCGTGGCTTTGACGTGGTCGGTCGCGACGGCTTGAAGCTCTCGGAGTATTGGTCCGAGGGCATGCGCACCAAGCACGGCGTTCACGTGCACGGCTTTCCGAACCTCTTTCTGGTGCAGCCCACCCAGGGCGCAAACCTGATCTCCAACGTTCCCCACAACCTGCTCGAGGCCGGCAAGACCATCGCCATGATCGTCAGGCACGCCCGCGACCGCGGCCACCGCGAGGTGGAGCTGACCCGCGAGGCCGAGGACGCCTGGATCAAAATCCTGCTCTCGGGCCCGGGCCGCATGCTCGGCTCCCAGGACTGCACGCCGGGCTACTACAACAACGAGGGCCAGCCCCCGACCGAAGCGGGAAAGCTCTACGTGGGCTATCCGCTTGGCGCCACGGCGTACTTTCAGTACCTCGATGCATGGCGCAGCAAGGGCGACTTCGAGGGCCTGGAGTTTCGCTGAGGGGTCGGCTGCTGCGGCGGCTGTCGCGGTTTGGGTCCTCGACGGGGATTCAGCCCTCGCGGTGGTCGAGGGCTACGGCACGCTCACGCTTCGCGCGTCTTGCCGTCCTCCACGTAGCTCACGCGGTAGAGATCCTTGCGACGGTCTCGCCAGGTGCGCACCGAACCTTCGCGGCGGCCCCGCCGCAGCACGTCGAGATCCAGGTCGTGGACGAGCATGGTTTCGGCGTTTTCCGTGGCTTCGGCTGCCACGCCATCGCGGTCGAAGCTGATGTCGGAGGGCGTCAGGATGCATGACTGGGAGTAGTGGATGTCGGCGCCTTCCACGAAGGGTAGATTGCCGCAGGCGCCGCTCATCACCATGAAGACGTTGTTCTCGATGCTGCGGGCGTGGGCGCAGTAGCGCACGCGCATGTAGGCCGTGCGCAGGTCGGTGTTGAAGGGCACGAAGAGGATGCGAGCACCCTTGGCGGTGGCGATGCGCGCGAGTTCCGGAAACTCGGTGTCGTAACAGATCAGGATCGCGATTTTTCCGCAGTCGGTGTCGAAGACGTTGAGGCGACTGCCGGAACTCGTTCCCCACCAGCGTGCTTCGGCGGGTGTCACGTGCAGCTTGTACTGTTTGTCTACGGTGCCGTCGCGGCGGAAGAGATAGGCGATGTTGTAGAGCCGTTCCTGCTCCACGTTCATATGCGTGCCGGCGACCACGTTGACGTTGTATTTGATCGCCATCTCGCGAAAGGCGTCGATGTACGGTTCAGTGAACTCGCTCAAGCGACGCGCCGAGGTTCCCGGTCTGTCGGCGGGCACCAGCGATAGCAGCTGATTGGTCAGCAGTTCCGGAAAGAGCACGAAGTCGCAGGCGTACTCGCCCGCTGTGTCGACGAAGAAGTTGCACTGCTTGGCGAACTCCTCGAAGGAGTTCACCGTCCGCATTTCGTATTGCACCGAAGCGACGCGCACGATGCCTGTCCCCGCCTTGCCCTCGGGTGGCACCCAGTCGGGGTTGCGCCACTCCATCAAGACCGCGTTGCCACCCGACTCCCTGTCGCTGGGCAGGTAGCTAGGCAGCACCTTGAGGGCCTCGAAGCCATTGGCGATCTGCGCGGTGATCACCGGGTCTCGCAGCTCCTTGTCGAGCACTGCGGCCAGGTACTGTTCAGGCGACAGCTTCTTCTGATGACGGTGGTAGTTGGGCATGCGGCCGGCGATCAGCATCCGCCGCAGGCCACGCTCTACCGCGAGCTCCTTGCGCGCATCGTACAGGCGGCGCGCAAGTCTGAGCCCGCGGAACTCGGGATCGACGGCGATGTCGATGCCATAGAGCGTGTCGCCGCCGGGGTCGTGGTTGGCGATGTGTCCGCCGTCGGCCGCTTCGGAAAAAGTGTGCGACGTGTCCAGCTCCTCCATCTCGATGATGAGCGTGCTGGAAGTGCCGACGAGCTTGTTGCCGAAGACGACCCCTAGTTGGCCCTCGGGGAAGCGTGCCAGCTGAGACAGAAACTGGCTGCGGGTCCAGGGCTCGATGTGTGGAAACGAGCGGCGCTGGATCTCCACCACCGCCTTGTAGTCGCTGGCGCGCAGCGGTCGGAGCCCCACCTTGCCCTTGGTCGGCAGCAGGGGGCGTTTTTTGGTGGTGGTCTTCTTCTTGGCGGCCATGGTCTGCTGCTTATGGCCTGCTGGTCGCAACGTCAATGGCCGCCGGTGCCTGCAGGCGCGAGGCCAGCGCGCGCAACAGGGGTAGAGCCATGAGTGACACGCCAGCGAGGGCGGCGAAGGCGGCCCCGTAGCCAAAGCTCGCCTGAAGTCTGCCGCCGGCCCAGCCCGACCAGGCCTCACAGGCGTTGGTCGCGCCCATGTAGGCGCTGAAGTGGGTGGCACCGAAGCGGCGGTCGCTGAGGTCCATGAACAACGCGTAGGAACTGGCCACGAACAGGCCAATGCCCAGGTAGCATAGGGTCATGCTAAACATCAGCGTCGAGGCGCCCAGCTCCAGCAGCGCACAGGCTGCCACCCCCATCACGCTCACAACCGATGCGAGCAGCGTTGCCGTGACCGCGCGCGTGCGCTCGACGGAGTCGCTCAGCCGTCCGCCCAGCAAGGCGCCAGCGACCATGGCGAGCACCGTGGGGCCTGCGAAGAACGAGCCGACCGACTCCTGGGAGACGCCGCGGTCGACGAGCAGCGAGCCCGCCAGCGCGCCCACGGCCTCGAAGCCCGCTCCGCTGAGGAGGGCGAAGCCGAGGGCGATGGCACTCATCGGAGAGAAGAGCACCGCGCGCAGAGTGGCGAGCACTTGTGGTCGGGGGGCTCCGCGCTGGGCGACGGGCTCGGGGCTGCCCAAGGACAGGCCCACCAGGGCCAGCGAACTCCAGGTGACCAACACCAGGCCCACGAGCACCGCATCGGCCCCGACCCACTGCTCAGCGAGCAGTGCACCACCGCCAAACGCAGCGCGCCCGGCGAGCATGCCCGTTTGCGTGTAGCCCTGGAGGCGGCCGCGCTCGATGGGCTCCACGAGCTGCACGGCGAGGGCATCGACTGCCACGTCCTGGGTGGCGGCGGCAAAGGCGTGCAGCATGAGCAGGGGAGCAGCGATGGATAGTTGCCGGACCAGGTCGAGCCCCAGCAGTGACAACAGGGTTGCACCCATCAACAGCTGAGCTGCTGCGATCCAGGCGCGCAGGCCGAAGCGACCGCCGCTGAAGCGATCGACGAGCGGCGCCCACAGGAACTTGAAGGTCCAGGGAAGCACGAGCGCCGCAGTCAGGGCCGTGATCTCCGTGACGGGCGCTCCGGCGAGGCGCAGCTTGGGGGGCAACGCCCACCAGAGGTAGCCGATCGGTGCGCCCTCGCTGATGTACAGCGCGGTAAATAGCAGGCGGCGCCCGCGCTCGGTTTGCAGCAGAGCCGTCATCGCGTTTGCTCGAACTCGTAACACAGCTTTCGTGATCCGTAGAAGCGCGCGCTCGAATCGTGGTCGCCCGTCTATACCAGCCAGTGCGCGAGCGCCGTGGCAAGCCCGAGAAAGCTGAAGAAGCCGGCGATGTCGGTGACCGTGGTCAGTACGATGGACGATGCCGTTGCGGGATCGCGTCCGAGCGCCGTCAGGCCGATGGGGATGGCGGCGCCAGCACAGGCGGCGAGCACCATGGATACCACCATCGAGATGCCGATCACCGCGCACAGACCCGGGTTTCCGCTCCACACGAAGACGCCGCCAGCGGTCACCAGTGCCACTGCTACGCCGTTGGCCGCCGCCGCCATCACCTCCTTGCGCACCACCTGCCAAAAGTGGGGCGCGCGGATCTCGCGCAGGGCGAGGCCGCGGCTGGTGACCGCGAGTGCCTGCGCGCCGGTGTTGCCGGACTGGCCGGCGACCACCGGCAGCAGCACGGCGAGCGCCGTGAACCGTGCGATGGTGGCGTCGAAGAGGCCGACCACGGCTGCGGCAGCGAACGCTGTCAGCAGGTTGATGAGCAGCCACGGAAGGCGACTTTTGACTGTCAGCCATGGAGAGGAAAGCGCTCGCTCCTCGGCGCCCGCTCCGACCATCCTGTTGAGGTCGCCGGCGGCCTCCTGCTGGGCGGCGCGCACCAGCCCGTCGTAGCGGATGACCCCGAGTAGCTTCTGGTCGAAGTCGACCACCGGCAAGCTCGCCAGCCGGTGCCGCTCGAGCAGGTCCACCACCTCGTCGCGCGCAGTCATCGGCTGCGCGGTGGGCGTCTCGCGGTGCACCAGGTTTTGCAGCGTGGCTTCCTGCGGCGCGCCGAGCAGCTCCTGCAGTGGCACCACGCCCACCAGGCGGTCGTCATCCTCACAGACCATCAGGTCGCTGATGCGTCGGTTGCGGATGCGACGCAGCCCCGTGAGCACCTCTTCCACCGTGCTGGTCAGCGGGAAGGGACTCACGCCGGCATCCATGAGGGCTCCGGCCGTGCCGGGCGGGTACTCCAGCGCCTGCGCGATCGCTGTCGCCTCCGTCGGTGGCAACAGCCCCCGCAGGCGCGAGCGAGCGGCGTCGTCCAGCAACGCCAGCCAGCGCGCGGCACGCACCGCATCGGTCGCCAGCAACGTCTCGCGCGCGAGTTCGTCGTCGAGTGTAGCGAGCGCGGCTGCTGCTACTGCTGAGCCCATCGGGCGCAGCACCTCGGCGCGCTCGGAGGCGCCCAGCGGCCTGAGCACGTCCGCGATTTCCGTCGGAGGTAGCGACTCGAGCGTCCGGGCGGCCTCGGTCGGGTGCCGCGTCAGGAAGTGGGTCGCGATTCGGTCCGCCAGCGCGTTCATCGCTCATCCCCTCGCTCGTGGGACTGCCGCCCGAATAGCGCTGCCTCTCCCAGGCGCATCAACGACGCCGAACCTAGCCAAAACAGCTCTGCCAGTGCGGCGCTTGTGTCCTGTGGTGCCGCAGCCTGCCTGGCTTCGCCCAGCTCGCTTTCGAGCGCGCGAAACCGGGAGTGTCGGATGACGCCCAGGAAGTGCCCGTCCTCGTCGAGCACCGGCATGGCGTGGGCCCTGCGCCAACCCGGATGCCGCACCACCGCCGCGATTGGATCGCTGGCCTGAACGCTGTAGGGATTGGGCACCATGACGCTGTCCACCGTCACCGACGGATCGGCCAGCATCAGCTCGCGCATGCTGAGCACCCCGCACAGGCGCTGCTCTTCGCGCACCACGTACACATAGTTGAGGGCGCCCTCGGCCGCGCGCCGCACGAGCTCGAGGGCCTGCTCGACGGTTGCTTCGGGCTTGACCGCAGGAGCGCGTGGGTCCAGGTGGCTGCCCGCCTGGTCGGGCCCGTAGGCTGTGAGCTGGTCGATGCGGTTGGCCGCGCGAGTCGGCAGGGCTGCTACAATCGCGGCGGAGACGTCCTGGGGCAGCCGCCGTATCAGGGCCGCGGCGGCGCGGGGCTCGAGCGATTCCACGACGGCCGCCGCAGCCAGCGGTTCCATCCCGCCGAGCGCCCGTGCCGCCGCGACCGGCACCGCGCGCGCGATAACGCCCGCTGCGTCCGCCGCAGGCAGCTCGGAGAGCCAATCGGCGCCTTCTTGCTGCTCGGCCGTTTCCAGAAAGCGGGCCGCCTCGGCGGCGTGGCTGCGCGCCAGCGCGCCTGCAAGTCGCGCGGACGGCGTCATCGTGCACCTCCCCGCAGTACCAGCGTTGAGCGCGAACGCGTGAGTTCGCACGCAGGCACCGTGGTCTCGCCCTCGGGCGTTTCGATGACCACCGCGATCTCGGTGATGCGCACGATGCGCCCTTCGAGTCCCTCGGTGCGGATCGTCTGCCCAACCTGGTAGCTGCGCTGCAGGTAGTGGACCGATAGCACGTTGGCAACCAGCTCGCGGCCGCCGAGCCCGAAGGCGAGCGCCGCGCCGAAGAGCATCGCCGCCAGCAGAATCAGGATGGTGGTCTTGATGAACGAAATTTCGATGCCGAGTTGCTCGATCGCCACCAGTGCCGAGGTCGCCAAGATTGCCAACTCGGCGACGCGAGCCACCCGCGCCGCACCGAAAATGCCCGCCGAGCCCGCGGCCTTCTGGGCCAGCCGCCTCCCGCCCCGTGCCAGCAACGTGCCCACCGCCATGATCAGGGCGCTGGCGACCAGGCGAGGTAGGTAGCCCGCCACCTTGGACAGCCAGCCTCGAACCACGGGCACGCCCAGCAGCTCGCTGGCGGCCAGTCCGGCGAACACCAGCGCTGACCAGTACACGGTGGAGCCGACGAATCCCTCGAGTCGCGCGGTTCGCTCGGCGTCTTCCGGCTGGCCGCGGCCCGACAGCACGCGGGCGCTGCGCCGCGTCAGGGAGCGCGCCAGGCGCCGACCGACGAGGGCGAAAATCAGCCCCAGCAGCATCGTCAGACTCGCAGCGACGGCGCTGGTGGTCATCCCGACGCTCTCGAAGAAGGCGGAAACCTGTCGCGTGTGCTGACCCCAATCCGCTTGATCCATACCGGACGCCCTTCGCTTTTGATGATGAGACTCGCCTGGCTTTCGAGGAGAGATTAGCGCCGGGCACCTGGCTCGGAAAGCTTTGGCGCTGTGGGTGGAAGTTCAGCGGGCGGCGTCTATCGAGAGAAGCAAGAGGCGTGCGGCCGCTGCTGTCCTTGCGCGGCGGAGCTGGCATCTCGCCTGCACATCCTTCACGATGACCCCGCAGAGGCCACGGCCGCCGCGGTTGTGGCGCTGGAGCTGCGGGAGATCATGCAGGCGATGGCGGCGAGCCGGGTCAAAGATCGCAAGCGACAGGTCGCGTCTGCGGGCGCAGATGAGGAAAGCAAGAGTACATGAAGGTCGTGAAGCTGGATGAACTGATCGGAACCGAACGCGACGTCGAGGGGCCGGGCTGGAAGAGTCGGCGTTTGCTGTTGGCCAAGGACGGAATGGGGTTCTCGTTTCACGAGACCATCATCCCCGCCGGTGCCGAGCTGCGGCTTTGGTACAAGAATCACCTGGAAGCTGTGTATTGCGTGGCCGGCAATGGCAGCATCGAGGACCTCGCCAGCGGGGAGGTCCACCAGATCCGCGATGGCGTGCTCTATGCCCTCGACAAGCATGACCGCCACGTCCTGCGCGGTGGTAGCGAGGACATGCGTCTGGTCTGTGCTTTCAACCCGCCGGTGACGGGGCGGGAAACCCACGACGCCGATGGCTCCTATGGGATCGCGGAGTAGCAGCATCCAGTGAATCCCTGCCCGTGCATGATGCATGGATATTGAAGGTTCTGGCTCGTCTTGGGGCCCGATCGCTGCGTTGCGCCTCCTCGAGGATGCTCCCTTCAATATTCATGAATCTCTGCTAGCGTCGGACGTCCCAGGACACGAGGGAGGGCGATGCTCCGAACGATAAAATTTATGGTGCTGCTCTGGGGGTTACTCGCCTGCGATGGCGACGATTCTTCGGAGGGCGACTCCATGGGCGGTCGCCAGGCCGGTGATGCCTCTGCCGCTGCACGACAGGACTTCGCGAACGCCCCGGTGTCGGCCGATGGCGGCCCGGACGCGGCCACTGCTGCGGACGTGGCCATGGCTACTGACACGGACACAGCTTCCGGCACCGACTGCGGCCTCGCCGGCTGTGGTCGTGCTGTGGTCAGCACCGGAGGGCGCGTCGACTTGCTCTTCGTGGTCGACGACTCCGGCTCCATGAGCGAGGAGCAGGCGGCGCTGGCGCTCGAGTTTCCGCGTTTGATGCAGAAGCTCACCAGCGGCGATCACGATCAGGATGGAGTGGCCGAGTACGCACCGGTCGAGGACCTGCACCTCGGTGTGGTTTCGACCAATCTCGGGGCGGGCGGCTCGGCGGTGACCTCGAGCTGCAGCGAGGGGGGCGACTCGGGGCGTTTGCTCAGTCGTTCCAGCGACTCGGCGGCCTGCAATGGCGACTATCCCACCTTTTTGAGTTACTTGGCGGATGGTGGGGATCCGGAACAGACCGCGCAGGATTTCGCCTGTCTGGCGGTGCTCGGCACCAGGGGCTGTGGTTATGAGCAGCCGCTCGAGTCGGCGCTGAAGGCGCTGTGGCCCTCTGCCGATCCTTCGATTCGTTTCATGGGCAACAGCATCGATGAACAGCTCGGCCGTGGTGATCGCGAAAATGCCGGCTTCTTGCGCAACGATCCCAACGAGCCGGCGGCGACGCTCGCCATCGTCGTCGTCAGCGACGAGGACGACTGCTCGGCCTATGACCCATGGCTGTGGACGGCGGAGCACTTTCTCCTGCCAGAGGACCCGCGCGTCATGCAGCCCCTAAACCTGCGCTGTTTCTACAACCCCGACCGACTTCACCCCATCGAGCGCTACCTGCACGGCTATCGCGGCCTGCACGGTCTGACCGGAGCGCGGGTGCTCTTTGCCGCCATCGTGGGCGTCCCGGTGGACCTGGTCGACCAGCCTGCGCTCGCCGCCGTCGACTGGGGCGACGAGGCCCAGCGCGAGGCACACTACCAGTTGATCCTCGACGATCCGCGCATGCAGGAGCGGGAGGACACCGACTTGCCGGAGGGGGAGCCCGCAAACCTGGTGCCGTCCTGCGAGAGCGAGCAGGGCAAGGCCTATCCGCCGCGCCGCATCGTGGAGTTGGCCCGACGCTTCGGGCCCAACAGCCTGGTGCAGTCGATCTGCGGCGACAACCTCGGTCCCCCGATCGACCTGATCGTGCGCAACGTGGTGGAGACGCCCCAATGAGCGCCCGCGACAGAAGGCTTTTTGCGCCCGTGGCTGCGATGATGTGGCTGTGCTCGCTGGCTTGTGGAGACAGTGCCGACGACGGGGGGGACGCTGCGGTAGTCTTCGAAAGCAGCGTCGATGCCATGGACGCCGCGGTGACGGGAATGGACGCCGGCAGCAGCGCGCTGCCGCGCCGCCAGGCCATGGCGCCAGGTACGCAGCCCACGGGACAGGGCCCGTTGTCCATCGACCCGATCGCGCCGCTCACCGACAGTCGCATCGTCGCGCGTGTGATCAGTCCGGAAGGACAACCGCTTGCGAACGTGGCCGTCGCGGCCGGGGGCGCGGCCTTCATCACCAATGCCGATGGCTACGCCTTCATCGAAGAGGTGCGAGCCGTGGACGACGCTCTCGTCTCGGCCCAGGCATTCAGCTTCACGCGCGCCATGGTGCGTGTACCGCTGCGCTCCTCGGAGACAAGCCACGCACTGCTGATGTTGACGCCGCGCAGTTTCCGGTGGCTGGATCCGGTCGATGCGCCGCTTTCGTATCCGGGGCTTCTCGAGGATGGCGGGGTAAATGACGTCGGCATGGACGGCGTGCAGCTCGGGGCGGCCGCCGAGGCGCTGCAGTATCCCTGGGGCGAGCCGGCGCGTGGCAACGCCCGCCTCAGCTACGCCCTGATCGAAGAGCCCCAGCAGGCCGGGGCGATCCCGGGCCAGATGCTGGCCCTCGTCGATGGCTCCTTGCAGCCGCTGTGGGCGCGGGCCGGCATCGAAGTGCGTGCGTTTCAGGGCAACTCCGAGTTGGTGCTCGGTGCGGAACTCACGGTGGAATTTCCGGTGCCACGGCTGGACGCTGCGCAACAGGCGCTTGAGCCAGCGCTCTCCCTCTACCATTTCGACGAAGCCCAGGGCGCCTTCGTGGAGCGCGGAACGCTCGGTTTCGACGGTGAAGTGGCGGCGCTTGGCATCGACGCGTTCGGGCATTGGTTGATCGCGGGACCGGCTGGCACAGGGCGCTGCGTCGCCGGGCGCGTGCTGGATGCCGCCGGGTCCGGTCTTGGCCATGCCGCGGTGATCGCCGTGCACGAGGGCCTGCTTGCGGCCAGCTACGCGCACAGCGACGCTGCCGGCGACTACTGCGCCTCGCAGCCCGAGATCGGGAGCAGCCAGCTGTTCAGCATGGGTTATGGGGCCCTTGGCCCGGCTGCCGGCGTGGCGACCGCCGCGCCCAGCGCCGCTGCGAGCTGCGGTGGCAGCGACTGTATGTCCGTCGATCTCGAATCGATGACCAGTGAGCTGATCTGCGCTCGGGGCGTGGTCGATTCACCGCTGGGACCGCTGAATATCAGGGCGATCGAGGACGGTGAGGGGGCCAGCATTCCAGTCGACCAGGTCGCAGCCGGTGTGCCCTTCTGCGTGCCGGTGGCGGTCGGGGCCCAATTGGTTTTTACCGGCTCTGGCGTGAAGTGTGGTGAGCCGCGTACGGTTGGTGCGGGCGCCGGCCTCTGTGGCCTGGACGGTTGCGCCGATCTGGGCACGGTCCAGTGCTGCCTCATCGACGAGACCTGTGGCGACGACAGCGACGACGACTGTGACGGGCGCGTCGACGAAGGCTGTAGCTGCGGAACGGAAGTCTGTCCGGAGATTCAGCCGGGCCGCTGTTGCTCGGACCTGGGCCGCTGCACGCGCCGCAGCGCAGAAACAGATCATTGCCTCGACGTCTTCACGGCCTATGGCGTCAACCCGAGCTGTCCGGTGGAACAGATTCCACTGGTCGACTCGAGCTTCACCGTCATCGTGAATGGCTGCTGCACCCTGGCGGGCACCTGTGGCCTCGCCGACTCCTACTATGGCTGCATCCCACGCGAGCAGGCGCACCTGCGCTGGAGCCTGGATACGCCGCTTACGACCGTCAGCTGCGTTCCGTGACGGCTGGCATTGGGCGGGCGTGCCCTTCGGTGCTCTTCCGTGCTATTCCAGGCGCAACAGCCACGACCGGCTCCCCGGAGGGATCATGCAAGAGCGCCACTTTCAGAGCATTGACACCGGCAGCGTGAAGCTGCGCGCAGTGGTTGAAGGAGAAGGGCCATTGGTGGTCATGGTCCACGGCTGGCCCGAGTCCTGGTACTCCTGGCGCCATCAAATCGACCCCCTGGTGGCGGCCGGCTACCGCGTTGCGGTGCCCGATGTGCGCGGCTATGGCGGCAGCGACAAGCCAGAGGCCATCGAGGCCTACGACCTCACGGCGCTCACCGACGACGTGGCCGGGCTGATCGATGCCCTGGGCGAGTCCGAGGCGATTCTTATCGGCCACGACTGGGGCGCACCCATCGTCTGGGTGACCGCGATTCGCTATCCCGACAAGGTCAAGGCGGTCGCGGGGCTGAGTGTGCCGCACCTGGGTCGCGGCGACCGTCCGACCATCGAGGTCTTCAAGGAACTCTACAAGGACCGCTTCTTCTACCAGCTCTACTTTCAGGAGCCGGGCGTGGCCGAGGCCGAGCTCGAGGCCGATCCGGCCGCCACCATCCGCAAGGTCTACTACAGCGCCAGCGGCGACATCACCGACGACGAGCGCGCCTTTGGCGCCAGCGGCAAGAGCGCGGACTCGACGCTGCTCGAGGGCGCCATCGATCCCGACCCGCTACCGACCTGGTTGAGTGAAGAGGACGTGGCCTATTATGCGGGCGAGTTCGCGCGCAGCGGTTTTCGCGGCCCGCTCAATCGCTACCGCAATTTCGAGCGAGATTTTGAGCGCTTGCCCGAGCTGAGCGAGAAGAAGATCGGCCAGCCGGCCCTCTTCATCGCTGGCAAGAAGGATCCGGTCCTGGCCTTCATGCCGGGCATCAGCCTGGCCGACCTGATGGACCCCTGGTACGAGGACCTGCGCGGCAAGGTGTTGATCGAGGGCGGCGGCCACTGGATCCAGCAGGAAAAGCCCGAAGAGACCAACGCGGCGCTCCTGTCGTGGTTGGCCGGGTTGTAGGATAGGGCACGGCCAACATGGGCTTGTTGCTGCTCGACGCGGCTCGTATCGATGTGCCGCCAGCGGACTTCCTTGCTGCAAACGCGGAAATTTTTGCGCGCTGGGGCTGGCCTACTCATGACTCGGGCAATGTCAGCTATGGCGTTCGCGCGGGGGATGCGCGCTTCTTCGTGAAGACAGCGGGGCCAGCCAACGGCCGCCACGAGCCCCATTTTGCAACGACCCACGCGCAGCGCGTAGAACTTTTGAACAACGCGGCCACCCTCGCCGGCAGCCTCGAGCACCCGGCGCTTCCGGCCTTGCGCAACGTGATCGCTTCGCCCGAGGGCCCGGTGCTGGTTTACGACTTCGTTGACGGCGAGTTGCTGTATGCCGAAGGCGAAACGCGCGATGACCCGAGTACCGCCTATCAGCGCTTCCGAGCGCTGCCGCCCGAACGCATCGCCTCGGCCCTCGATACCATTTATGCCGTGCACGATGAACTCGCGAAGCGCGGCTTTATCGCCTGCGACTTCTACGACGGCTCCATCCTTTACGACTTCGACCGCGGCAAGCTCATTGTCTGCGACCTCGACAGCTACGGCCGTGGGGCCTTCGAAAATGCGATGGGCCGCATGTACGGCTCAAGCCGCTTCATGGCGCCGGAAGAGTTCGTGCGTGGGGCGACCATCGACCAACGCACCACCGTGTTCACGCTGGGTCGGACCGCGGCGGTCTTCCTCTCGGACCTCACGCTGGAGCGGGAGCCATTTCGCGGCAGCGATGCCGAGCATGCGGTGGTGGTGCGCGCCTGCCAGCCTGTGCCCGAGCAGCGCTACGCTTCGGTGCGAGAGTTTTGCCAGGCGTGGCGGCTGGCGCGGTGCTGTGGCCGATAGGCTGCGACACCTGGCCCCGAGCACAAGCACGAGTCGTCGTGCTCGAGCTTGCGCAGCGGCTCCGTGAGCTACGGCGTCCACGGGCCGAGGCCGGCCCGCTTGCGGCCCTCGCGGCAGGCGTCGCCTCCTACGGCGAAATCGCGGCAGCTCCTGGGGCGGTCTTCGTACTCTTGACAGCGGTAGGGCGCGCCGGCGCTGCCATCTCCCGCAAGCGCCACGCAACGACCGTCGGGGCGTGGTAGGTGGGCCTGTTGACCCGTGCCCACGACCCACTCCGGTCGGAGCCTGCGAATCGCATCCCTGGGACGCAACTGCACGACATCGAAGCCGCGGTGGCAGCAGGCGCCGCACGACCCGCAGTCCTCCTCGCGCAGGCGCCCTTCGAAGTAGCGACAGGCGCCCATCTCCGGGGCCACCGCGTTGCTGTCTGCGCGGGCATCGGCGGCCGCTACCCGACACTGGCCGCTGCGAGAACCCCGGGTGCGGTACCACGCGCATGCGCCGCACCGCCGTTCGGCGTCTGGATGGGCCGCGTAGCCGACCGCATGGAGCGGTCTGACCGCGTGCAGCAGCGACTCGGGAACCACGAACGCCTGACCTGCGCGCGCGACTGCCGCCGTCGCCGCAAGCGCCTCGAAGAGCGTCGTGTGCACGAGCGTGTTGCGCACCGCCTCCCACGCCGCGCGCGCCAGCTCGATGGCCGGGTCGAAAGCCTGTACGCCCTCTGGCGGCAGTGCCAGCGGGTCCTCCGGCAATGTGTCCCAGTAGTTACGGTGATCGGTCGTGACCGATAACAGCTCCCCTAGGCCGAAGTGGGCCGCAAGCCCAGCCTGCAGCCGGTGACAGGCGTGCTCCTTGTCCAGGTCCCGCGCGTCCTCGTTGCGCAGACCCCAGTCCGGCATTCGGTGGGCGCCGGGCCCGGCGATGATCGCGTGGCACAGCTCGTGGAAGATGAGTTGTGCCAGGCTGTCGTCCGCGTCGAAATGCGTCGGGGTGCAGATGTACAGCGTGCCCGCGCCGTCGTAGTGCGCGAAGGCGTCGTCGCTGCGTCGCACGCGGTAGCCGAGCTTGGCGGCGGTGGCGAGCCAAATCTCGTCGAGCGGGTCGCGGTAGCGGCGGGTGATTTCTCGCATGGTGATGCGGGCAACGATCGGGTTGGGGGCCGTTTGTCGGGCGCGACGCGGCGGATGCGCGGGGCAGTGTGATTCTGTTAGTGGCTACCGCGCGCGCTTCCATGGGGCAACCGGGCGGCAGAGGTCATCTTGGGGGCGATATGGTCTGCGGTGTTCAAGCGTGCCCGCGGTCGTCGTCGCGTATGACGAAGGAGTAAAGCGCCGGGTACATCGCGGATGTGAAGAGTGCGGCGACGGCACTTGGTGTGGCGGCGCTCGATGGCAGCATGGTCGCAAGCAGTGCTCCGGCGAGGCCTCCCAGCGTGAATGCCCAGCCCGCGACCCGGTGCGTGCGGTGCCATACGGCCTCGCTGCCGAGCGTCCATGGTGTGCGGATGCCGATGACGTGGTTGCTTCGCAGCTTGCCCATGACGAAGCCAAGCGCCACGTGCAGGCCGGACAGGGCGATGAGTAAGTTGCCCATCGATAGCCTGCCGCTTCCGCTCAGGGCGCTACGCAGGATCATCAGTAGCAGCACCAGCATCAACGCGCTCGTGGCGAGTGCAGTGCTCAGGAGAGTGGGGAGGTTCCGCTCCATGTGCTCCGCGCCGCGACCCCAACGACGCTCGATGGGAATTGCGATCAGCATGAGCAGGGGCACACCGGGAACAGTGCTCGCCAGTAGCAATAGCGCTTCGAGTTTTGGCGCAAAGCCGTCTGCGATGCCCATGGCGTTGAAGTGAATCGGGATTTGCGGGGGCAAGCTCGCGTAGCTGGCCAGGCAGGCGAAATTGGCCGCTGCGGTCAGCGCGGTCAGGGTGAGCAGGAATCGGGTCATGCGGGGCGGCGTCTGCGCTTTGGGGCCAACATGTTCGCGATGGCGTGTACCACTTCCTCAGCGACGGACATGTTGATGCGGTAGTAGATGAACTGGCCGCGGCGCTCCTTGTCGAGGAGGCCGGCGTCCACCAGCAGCTTCAGGTGGTGGGATAGGGTCGGCTTGCTGAAGTCGAAATATTCCGCCAACTCCCCTGCAGCCAGCTCGCCCTTCTGCTGCAGTAGCTCGAGGATGCGCCTGCGCTCCGAATGTCGAAGGGCTTCGAAAGTGCGGTCGCCTAGCATTTAGATAGTTAGGCAACTTTCGAAATGCCTGTCAAGCCTGCTGCCGCCCTGGGGCCTTGCCACCCATGCCGCCACCGACTGCGAAAGTTTCGACGACGGTCGCCGCGAGACCATCCGCCACATGGGATACCCTGTGCCGATGGACAAGATGGTGGAGGCCACCGGTGCTCGCCTGTGGACAGTCGCCCTGGGACACGGCTGTCCGGCGCTTTTCTTCAACGGCGGTCCGGGGTGCGATGACTATCTCGGGACAGTCTCGGAGATGATTGCGGATCTGTGCCGAGTCGTTCGGTTCGAACCACGCGGCTGCGGGCGCTCGGATTGGGATGGCAACTACGGCCTCGACACCTTGCTCGAGGATGCGGAGGCTGTGGCTCGTGCCCACAATCTCGAGCGTCCGATCGTCATCGGTCACAGCGCCGGGGCGAACTTCGCTTTGGCCTATGCCATGCGCCGGGCGAACTCGGTTCGGGGGCTGGTTGGCATTGCTGGGGGCAACCTCGTCAACGACCGGACCTGGCACGCCGCCTACAAGGAGGGGCTGCAGGCCGTGGGCGAGGACCACGCGGGCGCAGTATTTCATGCGGATCCGGCGGTCAACCGCGAAGGCAATGATGGCTGGCGTGAGTTCGCGCGCAGGCCCTCGCTGCTCAGGGAGGTCTCGGAGTTATCGGTTCCATGTTGCTTCATCGCAGCCGGCGCCGACATCCGTCCCAATTGGCCGATTCAACAGCTGGCCGCGCTGTTGCCGAGGGGGCGCTACGTCGAAATCGCCGGAGCTGCCCACTACATTTGGGGCAGCCACGCTTCCGAGCTGCGCAGAGAACTCAGAAGTGCGATCGCAAAGATCGCCGCCTGAGGCGCTCATGGCACAGGAGTTTGGGCGGTGAATCGGCGCACGGCTTCTTCACTCGAGGGGGCGTTCAGGGAAGCGCCGACAGTATCGCGGTGTGGTGGCTGTCGAATCGCGATACGTGAACGAGCAATTTCAGAGGTCGGTCGGCCAGCTGCTGTTCCGTCAACTCCCAGGGGCCCGCTCCCGCGTCTGGCAACATCGCGACGTAGTAGGCGCTCGCTGGATTGCCGGGAACTACGGCGAACTGCCCCGCCTGCAGTTCCGTGCCTGCCGCAGAGAGCGCCTGGTAGCGACCGCTTGCGTCGAACTCGAGGGTGGCGTGGTCGGGCGAGGGGGCGCCTGCGCACCATGTCCAGCGGCCGATCAAGGTCGCGAGCAGGTCCTCGGACGATGTGGTGTGTCGGAGATCGCTTTCCAGCGCGCCGCAGCCGTCCGCGCCGAGCCGTTCGCCCGTCGCGTAGCTCGAGGTCTCGGCCGCTTGAACAGGTAGGCTGGTCCGCGTGTAGTGGAGATCGATCCACGCACCGTCTTCATCGGCTGCACGCCAGCTCATGCTGCCGCGATCGGCCGAAAGCTTGAAGCTCGTCGCGGAGGCGTGGACGACGCCGGTGTCGCTCGGGTAGAGCAGGCTGTCTGCTCGCATCGAACGCACGGTCAGGCAGGAGTCGCCGGAGGCGTTGCACATCTCGGCATCGAGGATAGTCAGGGTTCCCTCGTTTCCGAAGCCATGTTGCGCGACCAGCTGTTCGCCCTGCAGCAAAAGGGTCTGGTAGTTGCCCGCGTCGTTCAGCGTGAGCCCGTGATGATCGATCATCAATGACTCGGGGTGATTGCCCGCGCATAGGATCCAGGTGCCCGCCAGTGCTGCGAGGCGCTCGGCGTAGTCGAGGTGGGGTGGCTCGAGCGGGAGGGTGTCGGTCACCCGATCTTGGCAGGCGGGCTGCAATTGCGCTGGCGCGACGATCGGGCGTCTCGCGGGCTCGTCGGTCGTGAAGGTGGCCAAGGGAAGCCTCTCCGTGATGCCTTCCCCGTCCACCTCGACAGAGCGGAGCACGATCAGCTCGCCGGAGAGCACACCGGCTCCGAAGGTCGCACTCAGCAGAAAATTGGGTTCCGCGGCCGGCGTCGGTGGTGTCAGCATTCCCTCTTCACTGCTGAAGGCCTGTGCCAGCGGACCGTCGAGGGGTGGCTCGAGCGAGGTGGCACCGTCGAAGTAGAGGATGAATCCCGCTTCTGTGCCGAGAATCGAGAGCTCTCCGGAGAAGACGTGGTCGAGGTGTCCGTCCGTGCTGGTGAGGGTGAACTCGGCGCCCTGGTGGACGCTGGACCCTCCGCAGCTCGAATTTTCCCGGAGCATCGGTTTCCCGCTTACGCTCAGGAAGATATCGACGCCGCTCGCGTCCCAGCCATCGAGCCGCCAATAGAGCGCGGCGGCGCCATGACTTGGAGTCAGGTCTGAGATGCTGGCAAGGATGTCGTGGGTGCTTGGACCATAGGGCGTTGGTGCATCCGGGTCGAGTTGGACCACGGTGTCGTCGCCGCAGAACGTCACGCCCGAGGAGTCGCTGCCGGACTGGCCTCCTGGATCGGGCTCGATCACGGGGGCAGCCGGTTGTTCGGTTGCTGTCTCGACCGGCTCGGGCTGCGCGGCAATCGGCACCGGAGCTTCGAGGGAAGGGTGACTTCGGTGGCAGCCGGGGCCCGCCGCCAGCAGCATCGCGGTGGTGGCCACGAGCCGGGCCGAACGGCCGGCACTGCCTCGCTTTTGCATGATCGCGACGAGCATCCGCTGCGCTCCCTTGCTTTGGTTGCGAGGTCTAGCGTTCCCCCACGGGCGCTCCCTTGCAAGTCACGAATTCGTCAAAATAGCACATTCTATGGCGCAATTTGGCGGGTCTTTGTGCCATATTGGGAAAGTGGAGCGGGTCGCACGCCAGGTATTGCGCGCGCTGCGGGGCAAGCGCTCACAGCGCGCGTTCGCCCGACGCCTCGGGTTTCGCGGCAATCCCATGACCGACTGGGAGCACGGGCGACGCTTTCCGACTGCGCGCGAGGCCCTGCGCGTGGCGGCCATCGCGGGCAAGGACCCGCGCACTGCATTGGAGCGCTTCGCTCCCGGGGTTCCGCTGGACTTCGACGACTCCGGCCCGAAGCTTGGGGCCTGGCTCGCCGCGCTGGCCAACGGAATCACCATCACGGAGCTGACGGCCCGCAGTGGGCTGTCGCGCTTCGCGATTGGTCGCTGGCTGTCGGGACAACGTCAGCCGCGCCTGCCGGACTTCTTTCGCTTGGTAGATGCCATCAGCGGGCGCCTGCCCGATCTGGTGGCCGAACTCGTGCCCATTGCGGAGGTTCCGGCGCTGGCGGCGCGGCACGCGGCAGCGGAGGCGGCGCGTCGCCTCGCCTACGACGAACCGTGGACGGAAGCCATCCTGCGCGTCCTCGAGTCACCGGAGTACCGCGGTTTTCCGGTCCATCTCGAGGGCTATCTGGCAGCTCGGCTGGGCTTGCCCCCGGAACTCGAGCGGCGCGCGCTCGCGCGTCTGGAGGCGGCAGGCCTGGTGCGCTTCGACGGCGTTCGCTACGCCGAGCTGCGGCCGATGACAGTCGACACCCGCGGACGGCGCGAAGCCCTGTACGCCCTGCGCAGCCACTGGAGCCAGGTGGCTGCAGCGCGCGCCGCCGAGCCCCGCGCGGACGATTTCTTCGCCTACAACGTGCTGTCGGTGTCCGCTGAGGACTACGCGCGGATCGCGGAGCTGCTGCGCGCGAGCTACCGCGAAATTCGCTCGATCGTGGTCAGCTCGGAACCGGCCGACCACGTGGCCCTGGTCAATCTCCAACTCGTGGGCTGGAACGACTGAGCCGCACGGGGGTCGCGTCCTTGTCGAGGTTGGGCCGGGACGGCGCCTCAGCCGCCCTGCGCAACCTTCCATCCGGTCTCTGCCGTCTGGTCCACCACCGCCTTCATGCCGAGGGCCGCTGAGGAGCTGGCGTTGCCGTCGAGGCCGCGTTTGTAGACGCCCTGGATGATGGCGGCCAGGCGGAAGAAGCCGAAGGCCAGGTAGAAGTTCCACTTGGGGATGCGGTCGCGGCCGGTGAGCTGACAGTACATTTGGATGTACTCGTCTTCCTTCGGGATCTCTGGCCCGAGCGCCATCGCTTCCATGGTGTGGTACTTCATGCAGTTGTAGGCCAGGTCGGCCATGGGGTGGCCCAGGGTGGATAGCTCCCAGTCAAGTAGCGCCACCACCCGCGGTTCGGTGGGGTGGAAGAGCAGGTTGTAGAGCTGGTAGTCGCCGTGGACGATGGTGGTGGTGTCGTCGTCGGGAATGTTCGCCGGCAGCCACTCGAGCAGCTTGTCCATGGGCGCGATGTCGTGGGTCTTGGAGTCCAGGTATTGCTTGGTCCAGCGGTGTACCTGGCGGGAGAAGTAGTTGCCCGGCTTGCCGTAGTCCTCGAGTCCGCGGGCCTTGTAGTCGACGCTGTGCAGCGCCGCCATCACGCGGCACATGTCTTCGTAGGCCTGGTGCCGGTCGCCCTCGTCGAAGCTCTTGAGCCCCGAGTCGCGCACGATGCGGCCCTCGATGTAGTCCATCACGAAGAAGGGGGTGCCGATGATGGAGTCGTCCTCGCACAGCAGGTGCGCCTTGGGCACCGGCACGTCGGTGTCTTCCAGGGCGCGGTAAATGCGGTACTCGCGCTCGATGGCATGGGCGCTCTTGAGCAGCTTGCCCGGGGGCTTCTTGCGCAGCACCAGGCGCCGCCCGTCGCAGTCGAGCATGTAGGTGGGGTTACTCTGCCCTCCCTCGAATTGCTTGACCGATGTGATCGAGGCGTGGCCCTCGAGGTTCGCTTTCAGGTAGGCGTTGAGGGCGGCTTCGTCGAAGCGGTGGGCTTCGCGGACGTCGACCAGGCCGACTTTGATCTGGGGGGCTTGTTCTTCAGGCATCGCGGTACTTTCGCAGTTCGAGGCGGGCGATCTGGTCCATGTGAACCTCGTCGGGGCCGTCGGCCAGGCGCAGGGTGCGCTGGTTGGCCCAGGCGCCGGCGAGGAAGGTGTCCTGGCACACGCCCATGCCGCCGTGGGCCTGGATGGCGCGGTCGATGACGGCCAGGGCCATGCTCGGGGCGGCGACCTTGATGGCGGCGATTTCCTGGCGCGCCTGCTTGTTGCCGACGGTGTCCATCATGTGGGCCGCGCGCATGGTCAGAAGCCGCGCCTGGTCGATTTCGATGCGCGAGCGGGCGATGTCCTGGCGGATGGAGCCCATGTCGGCGAGCTTTTGACCGAAGGCCACGCGCTTTTGCACGCGGTTGCACATCAGCTGCAGGGCGCGCTCGGCGGTGCCGATGGAGCGCATGCAGTGGTGGATGCGACCCGGTCCAAGGCGGCCCTGGGCGATTTCGAAGCCGCGGCCCTCGCCCAGCAGCATGTGGTCGGCCGGCACGCGCACGTCCTTGAACTCGATCTCGGCGTGGCCATGGGGCGCGTGGTCGTAGCCAAAGACGGTCAGCACACGTTTGATGGTGACGCCCTCGGTGTCGCGCGGCACCACGATCATCGACTGCTGATGATGGCGGGGGGCGTCGGGGTCGTTCTTGCCCATGAAGATGAAGACCTTGCAGCGCGGGTCGCCGGCGCCCGAGGACCACCACTTGCGGCCGTTGATCACGTATTCGTCGCCGTCGCGCACGATGGAGGACTGGATGTTGGTGGCGTCCGATGAGGCCACGTCCGGCTCGGTCATGCAGAAGGCGCTGCGGATTTCGCCGTCCAGCAGGGGCTGCAGCCAGCGCTCGCGCAGGGCGTCGCTGCCGTAGCGCACCAGCACTTCCATGTTGCCGGTGTCGGGGGCCGAGCAGTTCATGGCCTCCGACAGCAGCGGGTAGTAGCCGGTGATCTCGGCGATGGCGGCGTACTCCAGGTTGGTCAGGCCGCCGCCAAACTCGCTCTCGGGCAGAAAGAGGTTCCACAGGCCGTTGGCGCGCGCCTTCTTCTTTAGCTGCTCCATGATCGGAGTCGGCGCCCAGCGGTCACCCTCGGCGACCTGGGCGGAGAAGATGGGCTCGGCCGGTGCGATTTCCTTTTGGGCGAACTCCAGAACCCGCGCGTGCAGGTCCCTGGCGCTGTCGGAAAACTGGAATGACAGCTCGAAATTCATGGTGCTCTTCTTTCTGCTTGGCTGCGATTTTGGGGTCCCGGGCGAGCTGGGACCGCCGGCTGGGGCACCGCAGCATAGGAGCTGTGCGGCGCCGGGATCAATGGTGGGTCAGTAGCCGCCGAGGCTGGCGAAGCGGTCGCGGTGGAAGGCCGCGTCGCCGAAGGTCATCTCGGAGGCCCGCGCGCGCTTCATGTAGAAGCCGATGTCGTGCTCGTCGGTCATGCCGATGCCGCCGTGCATTTGCACCGCTTCGTTGGCGATCAGGCAGTAGGCCTCCGAGAGCTTGGCCTTGGCCAGGCTGACCAGGCTGCGGGCCTGGGGGTCGGCGTGCCCGTTTTCGGCGTCGAGGGCGCGCGCCGCAGCCATCGCCACCGAGCGCGCCAGCTCCAGCTCGATGAACATGCGCGCCGCCCGGTGCTTGAGGGCCTGGAAGGTGCCGATGACGGTGTCGAACTGCTTGCGCTCCTTGAGGTAGTCGAGGGTCATCTCGAAGGCTGCGTTCATGCCGCCGAGCATTTCGCCGCAGAGGGCGACGGTGGCGCGGTCGATGGCGGTCTCCAGCACGCCATGGCCCGCGCCCAGCTCGCCGAGCAGGGCGTCGCCGTCCACGCGCACACTTTCGAGCTCCAGGATGGCGGCGTTGCGCGAGTCGACCCGGCCCTGGGCCTGGACCTTCACGCCCGCGGCGTCGGCGGGCACGATGAACAGCGAGATGCCCTCGCGCTCACCGGCTTGGCCGGCGCTGCGCGCGGCGACCACGAAGGCGTCGGCCTGGGCGCCGCCCAGTACGTGCAGCTTGCGGCCCTGGAGCCGATAGCCGTCGCCGTCGGCGCTGGCCTGTAGCTCGATGCGGCTGAGGTCGTAGCGCGAGGCGGGCTCCGAGTGGGCCAGCGCCAGCACTGACTCGCCGGCGATCAGCGGCGTCAGCCAGCGCTCCTTTTGGGCGGCGTTGCCCGCGAGTGATAGCGCCTGGCCCGCCATCATCACCGACTCGAGCAGCGGCTCGGGCGCCAGCGTGCGGCCGGCGGCTTCGGTGACCACGATCATGGACGCCAGCCCCAGGCCGAGGCCGCCATCGGCTTCGGAGAAGGGGATCGCGGTCCAGCCGAGCTCGGCCATCTGGCGGTAGAGCTCGAGCGAGTAGCGACGGCTGTCGTCGCCGTCGCGCAGGGCGCGGAAGCGGCTGATGGGGGAGTGTTCGTTGAAGAATGCGCCGGCGGTCTGGGCCAGCATGGTCTGGTCTTCGTCGAGGATGAGCTGCATGGAATCGTTCTCGCGGTTGGGGTAGGGCGGTGGGACTCGGCGGCCTGCTCAGTCGGGCAGCTCCAGCACGCGCTTGGCGATGATGTTGAGCTGGATCTCGCTGGTGCCACCTTCGATGGTGTTGCCGCGGGAGCGCAGCCAGGCACGCGTTTGATCTAGCTCTTCTTGGCTGAAGCCCGGGGTCTCCCAGCCCACGGCCTGCGGTCCGCGGATCGAGAGCATCAGCTCTTCGCGGCGTTGGTTGAGCTCGGTGCCGTAGATCTTGAAGATCGAGGACTCGGGGCCGGGGCGATGGCCGGCCTTGAGGTTGTCGGCGTTGCGCTGCATGGTCAGCAGGAAGGCGCGGTGGTCCATGCTGACGGCCGTGACGCGGTCGCGAATCGAGGGGTCGCTCAGGCGCCCGTCTGCTTCGCCCAGGTACTGGCGGGCCAGCTCGGCCAGGGGATTTTTGGGTGGTCCTCCCTTGTCCCCGCGTGGGGCGCCGCCGCCGAAGACGTTGCCGATCATGTTGCGCTCGTGGCCGAGCAGGGCCTTGGCCACCGTCCAGCCGCCGCCGAGGCCGTTGATGATGTTGCGGGTGTGGGCCTTGGCGTTTTCGAAGAAGGTCTCGCAGAAGGGCGAAGCGCCGCTGATCAGTTTGATCGGGCGGGCCTCAACTCCTGGTTGATCCATGTCGAGCAGCAGGAACGTGATGCCCATCTGCTTTTTGACCTGGCTGTCGGTGCGCGTGAGCGCGAACATCCAGTCGCTCTTGTCGCCGTAGCTGGTCCAGATCTTCTGGCCGTTGAGGGTAATCTCGTCGCCGTCGATTACCGCGCCGGCTTGCACCGAAGCCAGGTCGCTGCCCGCGTTCGGCTCGGAGTAGCCCTGGCACCAGCGGATCTCGCCGCGCACGATGGGCGGGATGTGCTCCTGCTTCTGCTCTTCGGTGCCGAATTGCAGCAGCGTCGGGCCGATCATCTGCAGCCCGAAGCCCGTCAGCGGCGGCGGCAGACGCAACCGGCCCAGCTCCTGATCGAGAACCTTGGCTTCTTCGCGCGAGAGCCCACCGCCGCCGTATTCCTTGGGCCAGGTGGGCGCCGTCAGTCCGCGCGAGGCCATGATTTCGCAGTAGCGCTTGGCCTCGGGGTGGTGGAGTTCGGGATTGCGTCCGCCCCAGTAGGCGGCGTCGGGGCCGAGCTGGCCCCGGATTTCCTTGGGCGTTTCGTTTTCCAGGAAGGTGCGGAGTTCGGTGCGGAAGCTTTCCAAATCGCTCATCTGCGAAGTCCTCGTCTGGGTGTGCGGTCTCGGGCTAGGGCAAAAGACCGCGGCGCGTCAGCTCGTCGCGCAGCGCCGCAGCCTCGCCCTGGAAGCGGATGGTGTCCAGCCCCAGCGATGCCGCTGCGGCCGTGTTTTGCTCCCGATCGTCGATCAGCAGGCAGCGCTCGGGGGCCACGCCCAGCTGCTGGCAGGGGCCGAGGAAGGCGCGTGCGTCGGGCTTGCGCACGCCGGTGTTGCAGGAGACGAAGCTCGGCTCGATGTAGCGCCCGATGCCCAGTCGCTCGACGTAGTCGGCGTACCAGGGTGAGTAGTTGGACAGCAGGTGCATGGCGACGCCGGCGGCTTTGAGCTCGGCCAAAAGCGCTTCGATGCCCGCGATCCAGCCGCAGCTTTCGACCATGCAGCGCTTGAGTCCGGGGCCGTCGAAGCTGCGGCCGTCGCGGAAGAAGTCCCGAAGCAGGGTCGTTTCGTCCACGCGTCCCAGCTCGAACTGCCCCCACAGCCGCGGGTGCTTGACGGCGATGAGCTCGTCCAGGCTCATGCCGAAGAAGGCCGGCACCTCCCGGTAGAAGGGATCGTGCACCAGCGTGTCCATCAGGTCCCAGAGGATCACGGAGCTCATGGCGACAGCTGGAGTATCCCGGCCCGGCCCTGGTGTACATAGTCGGCCCATGCGCTTCGACCCAGAGCTGACACCCGCCCGCTTCCTACGCCGCTACAAGCGCTTTTTCCTCGACGCCGAGCTGGAGAGCGGCGAGCGCGTGGTGGCCCACTGTCCCAATACCGGCAGCTTGCGCGGCTGTCTGGTGGAAGGCGCACCCGTGATGCTGCAGCCGGCCAGCGATCCGAGCCGCAAGCTGGCCTGGACCTGGAAGATGATCCGCATCGACGGTTGTTGGGTGGGCGTGGATACGGGCCTGGCCAACGGCCTGGTCGCCGATGCCATCGAGGCGGGGCTGATCTCGGAGCTTTCGGGCTACCGGCGCGTCTTTCGCGAGGTGAAGTACGGGGTCGAGGGGCGCAGCCGCATCGACCTGCTGCTCTCCCGGGGTGGCACCCTCGAGCCGCAGCCCGGTCGCCGGCGGGGCGCGCGGCAGCTACCCGAGGGCGACGAACGGGTCTACGTGGAGGTGAAGAATACGACGCTGGCGTTCGGGGAGCGCGGCGCGCGCGTGGCTGCCTTTCCCGATGCGGTCACCGAGCGCGGGCGCAAGCACCTGATGGAACTCGTGGACGTCGTCAAGCAGGGGCAGCGCGCGGCCATGGTCTTCAGCGTGCAGCGGGGCGACTGCCATGCTTTCACCACGGCCGACAGCATCGATCCGGCCTATGGCGAGGCTTTTCGGGCGGCGCTCGAAGCGGGCGTCGAGGCCTACGCGCTGGCAGCCCGCATCGGTCCGCGCGAGCTGCGGCTCAGCGAGCGCTTGCCGCTGATCGAGCTTTGACAGAACTCCCGTCGTCTCAGTGCAGGCGGCGGTAGAGCCCGACCACCACGCCCAGGATCTGGGTCGAGCGCCAGTCGTCCATGTTCACGATGATGTCGGTCATGTTGTCGTTGGCCGGCACCAGGCGCACCCGATCGGACTCGGGGTAGTAGTACTTGCAGGTGGCTTCTTCGCCCACCAGGGCCACGATGATCTCGCCGCGGTTGGCGTGTAGCTGCTTCTGCACGAAGACGAAGTCGCCGTCGTTGATACCGGCGTTGATCATGGACTCGCCCGAGACGCGCAGGCCGAAGACGTCTTGCGCGCCGCCCAGCAGCATGCGGTCGACCTTGACGGTGTCTTCGGGCTGCTCGATGGCTTCGGTCAGGTGACCGGCGGCCACGCGTCCCACGATGGGGATTTCCACCAGGTTGTCTGGGGACTCCTCGTCGGCGGCTGGGCTGGACATGCGCGTGGGGCGCAGGGCGCGGGACTTCATGTCCTCGCGCGTCAGGTAGCCCTTGCGCTCCAGGGCCCGCAGGTGGTCGTTGACCCCGTTGGTGCTGCGGATGCCCATGAAGTTGCCGATCTCGCGGAGGGTCGGCGGGTAGCCCCGTTCCACGATGGAGGACTCGATGTACTTCAGCACCATTTCCTGTCGTTCGGTAAGCTTTTGCACGGGGGCCTCGCCAGGTAGGAGTTACTGCTCGCGCGGTTAGGTGAGACCTTGAAGTACAGAACGCGTGGACAGATGTCAAATTCTGGGTTTCCAGGGATCGGCGGTCTCGCGTCGCGTGTCGCGCGTTTCGCACCCTTGGTCGAGTGAACAGCACGGCGCATGCGAGCAGCAGTGATGCGGGTATGGGCGATCACCGGCGCCCACGGCAGTTCGGTTGCCCTGGATTCGAGGCGCCTATTGGTCCTCGGGCGCCCCGTCCCCGCGCCGCCGCAGGCGCTCGGCCAGGCCCTCGAGCGGACTGAAGCCGAGAATATCGGTGATGCTGCCGACATTGGCGATGCGCTCGCGGGCGATCTTGGCGGCCGGTCCGAATGTTCCGGCCAGGTCGATGCCGCCCAGGATGTTGCGCGCCCGACGGCCCACGGCGCGGGCCGCGTCGGCGGCCAGCGCCATTTGCACGTAGCTGGGCGAGGGGTTGATGATCACGTCGCGCAGGGCGACGGCGCGCGTCCAGGCGCCGGGCTCCGAGGCGCGCAGCAGGCCTTCGATCTGCGCGCGTTCGGCGAAGATGCCCAGGTGCAGCGGGCCCAGGGCGCCCGCGACCACGTTGCGTAGCAGGCGCTGGTCGCGCCGGAAGTCGCCGCCCAGGGGGCCGGTCCAATCGAGCAGCAGCTCCGGGCCCACGATGCGGTCGAGCAGGCCGTGGCGGCGATGCAGGGCGCAGGCGGTCCACAGCGTCTCGCTCTCCCAGATCGCGAGCAGCAGGCTGTGGCCGTCGGGCAGCAGCAGGTCCAGGGCCCGCGACAGCATCTGCAGCGAGGGTAGCGGCAGGCGCTTGGGTGTGGGCCAGAAGCGGATGCGCCCTTCTTCCTCGAGCTCGCGGGCGACCGACAGCAGCGTCAGCCATTGGCTGACGTAGTCCAGGGCCAGCCCCACGCGCTCGGCGGCCCGCTCGGTGAGCTCTTCGATGGCGCCATGCTCGAGGATCAGGGCCCTGCGCGCGCCCGCCCGCTCGCAGGCGGCGGCGATTTGCTCGGGATCGTCGACGCGCTGCAGTTCGGCGCCAGCGGTGGCCGCCGCGGCTCCGCCGCCGGTCATCAGACTGGCGATGACGGCCCCCTCGGCGTCGGTCACCAGCACCAGAGTGCCCCGGGGGCGCGGCTGCAGCAGCGGCGCCTCGCTGTCGCCAGCTTCGTCGGGATGGGCGGCGAAGAGCGACAGCAGGTTGCGGAACTGGGGGGCGGTGAAGCCCTCGAAGCGCACGTTGTCGGCCAGCATTAGGAGCGCTCCGCGCGGGCTGCCGGTGGACGCGATCGCCGCGGGTCTCCGGCTTGTGTGGGCTCGCTCGCCTCTTGCAGCAGCAGCAGTCGGCAGCTGCGGCCGGGCATCGGAATCGACACCGTGCGTTGTCCGCTGAAGCGTTCGTCGGCGTAGATATCGTGGAGGATCATGGGCCTGGGCAGGTGCTGTTCGGCGAGGCAGTCCTCGCGCCCGGGGTGGACGATGAACAGCACCTGCGGTTCACCGTCGAGTTCGTGCACGCTGCGGATCAATGGGCGCGGGAAGACCGGAAATTCGGGCACAAGCCCCAGCTCGCTCGCGCGGCTGCGCAGCACCTCGTCGACGGCGGCGCGGTCGTCCAGGTCCGCCTGGGGGCTGCCGCCGGGGGGAGCGAAGTCGTGGGGCTGCAGATCGGCATCCATGTGCGGCAGCCCGGGACCGTAGATGACGCTGCCGCCGCGGCGGGCAAAGGCCTCAAGCTGCTGCCAGCGGGTGGCGTCGGCGAACTCGAAGCTCGGCGCGCAGATCAGCTGCAGCTCGGGGTAGCGCTCCAGGTCGGCGTCGCCGTCGAGGTAAATAAATGGCAGTTGCAGGTCGCACAGGGCGGCGTCCAGCTGGTCGATCACGGCGCGCCAGGCGTGCTGAATCGGCTGTGCGAAGCCCAGGGGGTCGCGGCGGCAGCCGGCGCTGGCGGGCAGGCCCATCAACTCCAGGGTGCTGGGGCTGCAGGCACCCAGGGTGTGGGTGGCCCGGGAAAGCGCTGCATATTCGCCGGGTAGGGAGATGGCCACGGCGGCGCGGCGCTCGAGCTGGTGCAGGCGGCAGTCGCGCACCGCCCGTACCAGACGTGCGACACCGGCGGCGCTGGGACGCAGGGAGCCATCGGCGGCCACGGGGGCACCCACCCAGCGGTCGCGGTCCACGGTCATGTAGAGGTTGAAGCCGCGCAGGCCGAAGGCCAGGGCGCACAGGGCGCTCTGCAGCGCGTCCTGGATCGAGCGCGCCCCGAACCAGGGCGGCGCGCCCAGGCCCAGCTCCGGCGCCAGGGCCGGCCGTGCGTGGGCCGCGAGCCGCTGGGTGCGGCGCCGCACCGCCTCGAGTCCGTCGCGGCCGTGGTAGTAGTCGAGACCGACGGCGTCCACGGCGCCTTCCAGGGAGGCCAGCGTGACCGGTAGGCCAAGGTCGCCCATGGGCAGATTGTGGACGGTGGGGATGCCGTCGAGACCCGCCTCGCCCAGGGAGCGAGCCATGTCGGCCAGGGCATCGCGCAGCATCACGCCCTGGAAACGCGCCCAGTCCAGGTGCCGCGGCAGGCCTCCCGGCGCCTGGGGGTCGAAGCGGCGCGGCGGCTCGATGGCGTCGAAGCCCTGAAACTGCGTGCCCCAGGCGCGCTCGAGGCGGGTCAAGTCGCCGTGGCGCTGCTGCAGGAAGCTGCGGAAGTCGGCAATGGCGTCGGGGTGGTAGTCGCTGTCGTAGGGGGCGTCGCGGAAATAGAACGAAGCCTCGTTATCCACCTGCAGCAGCGCGAGCGGGCCCTCAGGAGCGCGGTAGGGGGCGAGCACGGGGCCCAGGGCGCGGTACCACTGGGCCACCTGGGCACGAAAATGCCGACTGGCGTAGGAGGGCACGGGGAAGAAGCGCGGCACGGCCGGCAACAGCAGCGGCCTGCCCCGGGCCGATAGCGCCTGGTTGCGCGTGTCGAGCACCACGCTGCGCGGTAGTCCGAAGTAGCTGAGCTCGGCGTTTACGTGGGGGCCCGGCCGCAGAAAGACCCACAGCCCCAGCTCCTGGGCCAGCTCCAGGAAGCCGCGCAGGTTCAGGCGCGGGTCGTGCTGGCCGAAGTCGAGGTCGCCGTCGGGCCGCTGGTGCACGCCCCAGGGCACGTAGCTCTCGACCATGTTCAGGCCGAGCGCGCGCAGCGACTCCAGGGCCGGTCGCCATTGCTGCGGCTCGAGCCGGAAGTAATGCAGGGCCCCCGAATGAATCGGATGCCGCTGCCCCTCGACCTCGAAACCCGAGCCCAGGAGTCGCACCCGGGCGGGTTGTGCAGGCCGCGAAGGCCGAGCCGAGGGTCGCCGCGCTCCCATGGCGCCGGGAGACTACCTCAAGGGCGGCGTGGCGCGAGGGGGTTGTCGCCGGCTGCGAGCGATTTGCCAGAGCGAAGGCCGGTTTGGGACCTCCGAAAGCTCACGGCTACCAGAGCCGCTCTTTCCTGGCGAAGTTGTGGTGGTTTGAAACCGATCGACGCTCTAGGCTGCAGCCATGTCCTGGCTCCTGATCGGGCTCGGCGGTGCGGTTGGCACGCTGATGCGTTACGGCCTGACGTTGGCCCTGGCCAAGACCGCGGGCACGGCCTTTCCTTTTGGCACCCTGCTGGCCAACGCCCTGGGCTCGTTTCTGCTCGGCGTGGTGGCCGAGGCCTTTGCGGGCGCCAGCCTCGGAGGGACCGACTACCGCCTGATCCTCGGGGTGGGTGTGATGGGGGGCTTCACCACCTACAGCTCTTTCAACCTGGAGACCCTGCGCATGGTGGAGCAGGGCGAGCCGGCCCGGGCGCTCCTGTACGCGTTGACGATGGCGGCGCTGTGCCTGGGCTGCGGGGTCGGCGGCATTCGGCTTGGCCGCCTGCTGGCGCCGGGCTGAGAACGCGAGGCATGGATTCAGGCCGCCTGAGTGTCGGCATCGGCGGGGCGCTGGGGCGGCGCCGAGGGCCTACCGAGCAGCTCGGCCTGTAGCAGCGTGAGGCCGAGGCAATCGAGAATGAATCCGAGCGGGCGGGGGCGGGAGGCGATCTCGCGGGCGCCGTCAAGGGCCAGATCACGGGTGACGCGGAACCAGGGATCCTGGATCTTGCACAGGCAGAAACCGCGCAGTTCGGCGGCGCTCAGGCGCTCGGCCTCGACACCGGCACTGATGGCGGCCAGCTCCTCGCCGTCGAAGAAGATGCCCTGGAGCGGCTCCTCCGTGCTCGCCAGCCGCGCCGTCATACACGCGATTTTCCGGTTGATTCCGGTGGCTTCGAGCGTGAAGCGCACGGGGACCGGGAGGTCTCGCAGGTGCCGGGCGGGGAAGCCTCGCAGCTCTTCGAGGAACGCATCGGGCACGCTTGCCGGAACCGGGTCGGTGCCGTGGGCGCGCGCTTGAGGGGTGCTCGAGTGATCCATCTGCGTCTCCGTTCAGCATTAACCAACGGAGCGCCGGGTGCAACTTTTTACTGAAACTTTGATCAGGTATTTTCAGCGTGGAGGTCGGTTCTTGCCGAGCGCCATGGCCGCGGCGTGCAAAAAGCCCCAGAGCGCGGCTGCGCCGAGCACGGGCCAGGCGAAGTGGGGCTTGTCGAGGCCCACCAGAATCGCAGCGGATACCAGTGCCCCCGCGAGCACCAGGCCGGCGAAGATGCGGCGTCCCAGACGCTCGTTGGCGTACTGCACGGAGGGCTGCTTGACCTCCATGCTCAGCCGCCCCTGGCGCAGATCTTCGAGGATTTCGTCGGCCCGTGCGGGCAGCTCGCTGGCGGCCGAGCGGAAGCGCGTGGCCAGCAGCAGGAGATCGCTGGTGAGGCGCTCTGGCGAGTAGCGATAGCCCAGCACGTCCAGGAAGTGCGGCTTGAGTTCATCGGCCAGGTTCAGGCCCGGCACGATCTGGCGCGCAATGCCCTCAACCGTCATCAGGGCCTTGCCCACCATCAGGAAGTCGGGGGGCACCTCGAGGCCATAGCGCATGGCGCCGCCAGCCAGATCGCGGATCATCTCGGCGAAGACGATGTCGCCCAGGTTCTTGCCCAGGTATTTGTCGCACAGGCGCGAGACCTCGGTCTCGTAGGCGGCGCGGTCGATCTTCTTGGTCGGGCGACCGATGGCGTAGAGGGCGTCGGCCACGGCCCGCGGATCCTCGCGACCCACGGCCAGCACCAGGTCGACCAGGCGGTCGCGCAGGCGTGGGGTCAGGCGGCCCACCAGCCCCAGATCGATCAGGCCCAGGATGGGCTGGTCGGGCGTGCCGCTGATCAGGATGTTGCCCGGGTGCGGATCGGCGTGGAAGAAGCCGTGCTCGAAGATCATCCGCACGCTGACCTCGATGGCGACCTGGGCGATACGCTCGCCGCTGGCGCCCTGTTCGACCGCCTCGAAGACGTTGCCGCCTTCCAGGAACGAGAGGGTGATCACCTTGCGCGAAGAGGCCTGGCGGTAGACCTTGGGGAAGCGCACGTTGGGGTGGCCCGCCAGGTTCTCGGCGAAGCGCTCGGCGTTGTCGGCCTCCAGGGCGTAGTCGAGTTCGGCGTTGATGGCGCGGTCGAACTCGTCGACCAGCTTCACCGGCGAATAGAGCTTGGCTTCCGGCACCGAGCGCTCGATGGCGTGGGCCAGCCAATAGAGCAGGTCGATGTCGCGCTCGATGGTGGCGGAGGTCTGCGGGCGCTGGATCTTGACGACCACGTCCGCGTCTTCGCCCTCGGTACGCAGCTTGGCCCGGTAGACCTGTCCGATGGAGGCCGAGGCGATCGGCGTGCGGTTGAACTCCGAGAACAACTCCGCAATCGGCGCTCCCAGCTGCAGCTCCAGCTCGGGCAGCATCTGCTCGAAGGGCAGGGGGGGCACGTCGTCCTGAAGCTTCTCCAGCTCGCGGATGATGTCGGGCGGCACCAGGTCCGGGCGCGTCGAGACGATCTGGCCGAGCTTCACGAAAGACGGCCCCAGCTCCTCGAGCACGCGCCGGATGCGCTCGGCGGTGCTGAGCTTGTTCGAGCCGCTCTGGCGGGCGGCCTTGCCCGCCAGCAGGCTGCTGAGGCCGGTGCGCTCGACCAGCTCGCCAAAGCCATGCCGGGCCAGCACCGCCGTGATCTCGCGCAGGCGTCCCAGGTCGCGGACGGTATGCAGCAATGAGGGAGTGCGCGTCATGGGCGGGCTACTGGGGGGGCTCGGGGGCCTCGGCCGGGGGCGCCTCGGCGTCCAGCGGGGCGGCCGTTGCCCCGGCATCGGGGGCTGTCAGGCCTGGCGCGGGCTTCGGCTCGAATGCTTCCGGGGTGGCCGCGGGCTCCGGTGGCAGCGCCTCCATTGGTGGATACTCCGGCGGAACCTCGGCCTGCGTACGACAGCCGGCCAGGGCCGACGACGCCAGCACGGTGGCGGCCAGCCCTAGCTCCCACAGCGCGCCCAGCGGTGGTTTTCCCATTGGCTAGGCCTACCGCATCGGTCCCGCACTGAGAAGCCACCGACGCGATCCAAGAACCTGCAAAAAGCTGCCAGGACGTTTTTTGGTGCGGCGGCGGCATGGTCGAGTCGCTGATCGCTACCATCCGCCGCGAACTCTGGGACGTCGAGCACTTCGAGGACTTGTCGGTCGCCAGCACCCGATTGACCCAGTTCCTCGACGACTACAACGAGCGACGCGCGCACATGGGTCTCGATGGGCTGACCCCCGCCGATCGCTACCACCGCCGCACACCGCGGGTGCTGTTACTGCTCGACGCCGTCGGTCGCAGACGCCAGGGCGCGCCGTCGCAGCGCGGCTCCCACGAGCAGTTCGAGGGAATACCCAGCAGTCACAGCGGCGCTCCGATGGAGGTGCTGCGGCTGGTGATCGTCGACGGGCAGATACAGCTGCGCCTGTGCGGCGCTCGTGGAGGTGTGCTGGCACTGCCGGCATCGAGCGGGGGGCGGAGCAGGTCTGAGGGGCTGGCGCCACGGTCAGCCGGCTTGGGCGATCGCAGACAAGGCGCAGATGCGCCTGTGCAAGCGCTACCAGCGATTTTTGGCACGCGGCAAACCGCCCCAGAGGGCCATGATCGCGATCGGGCGTGAGCTGGTGGGCTTTCTGTGGGCGGTGATCCGGGGAGGGCAAGCAGCGCCGGAGCCAGCCCGGGGCGAGCCGACAAAGACTCCGGGGTGCCGAGCAATAACGCGCTGGGGGGGGGGCTGGAACGCGCTCTGAGCACCGCGCGCAGGGCAGGATGAGCCAATCGGCCGCCCTGCGTAGATTTACCTTTCAGTGAAGCGCCGGACTGCTGTGAAGAAGTCACCAAAAGAAACCAACATCCCAAGAACCAAGAACCATCCCCGCAGCGCGATCTTTGGAACACTGTTTTTTTGTGCCCCGCGCGCCGCTCCAGATCCCGCGCTCACCTCGCCAGCAGCGCCAGCCGCCGCTGCAACCGTCGATTCCAGGCCGGCCCCCATGGAAGGGGCTTCCCACCATCGCCGTCTGCGCTTTGCAGACGTCATTGCTGCCGCCCAGGCAAGCCTCGCGACCGGCTGATCGCCATCCTTGGCCGGGTGGGAAGGGCACCCACTGGATCACGTCCTGATCCGCTCTCGGGACCGCCACGGCGCCAGCTGCGGCGTCCGGTCCCCTTGAAATACACGGAATATTCCGGCGGAGGCCGTCCTTGCATCTGGCACCGTATCGCCCCCGATCATCGGCTCAGCACTTCCGCCGAGCACATCTAGAGCCCTTGGGCCTTCATGACATGAGCAAACGAGTCAAGTTTGCTCGAGCCCCAATGACAGCGAGGGTTGGACCCAAGGGCTCTAGACCCCCTGCACAACGCTCGGAGTCAATTGCGACGTTCTGTGGGTCGCTGCGTCCCGCGCTTCGAGTCAGGCCGCAACGTCCTGCCTGATCCACGCGCGCTCGATCGCTCGTTCGACTTGCTCGAACGCGTCTCGGAGGTGGGTTGGCGTCGGAGGGGCCTGTGCCTGGGCGCTGGCGAGTGCCGGCTGCAGCAGGCGGTTGTAGGCACGGGTGATGGTCAGCGCGGCGCGTAGACCAAAGCGGGTCGTTCGGTAGAGGTGAGACTTCGGGATGCGTTCGATGAGGCCATGGAGCCGTAGACGGCGCAGGTCGTAGGTCATCTTGCCCTGGGTGAAATGGCCGGGCGGTAGTCCCAGCAGTTGCGCAATGTGCTTGCGCAGGTCCTTGTTGGTGAAGCCCCGGGGTAGATGGCAGTACATGACCAGCGCCGACAGCAGCGCCAACACGCGCGCGTCACCGAAACGCAGGGCGCTTCCTCGCTGCCCGTCGACGACCGTTGGTTGATGGATACTCTGGAACGCTTCTTCGCCGATCGCGGCATCGTGACTGATCTGTTGGACGCTCAGCAGGCGTCGATTGGCATCGAAGCCGACCTTCCGGAGTTCGGAGAGGTTGTGCAGTCGCTTGCCGATCGCGAAGTCGCGGCTGTTGTTGATGGTGGTGGTTTCGGTTCGTAGTGCTCGACCCTCCTTGTGGTACTGCTTGATGCGGCTGTGCTTGTAGTCGAAGTGAAGCGAGGGAATGACGCCGTGGGTGATCACACGGCTGCGGAAGCGCCCGGGGGTGCGTCGGGTGACGCGGCGGTCGAAGATCAGGCCCACACGGTCGGGACGCCCCAAGTCGAGGTTGTCGCGGATGATCTGCTCGAAGAACACCCGCCCGCTGACCGGTCGGTCCAGCACCTGTGTGAGAGAGAACTCCGTCTGCAGCATCGAGATGTCGTCGCGGAAACCTGCAGCTCGATCCGAAGCAGTAAAGGGGCGTGCAGCCGCGCAAACCACTTGCGTGCCAGCCGCTCGATCTTGTTCGCAGTCAGCCCGTCGCAGATCCTTTGAAGGGCATCAGGGTCGTCGCAGCTCAACACGCCATTGTCGAGCGCCTCGTAGCCAAT
>Ga0224501_10000165_pt1 | contig 63725 bp, 54 predicted proteins | sample SF_Oct11_sed_USG_4_FD_169105 | JGI IMG/M metagenome (GOLD analysis project Ga0224501, IMG submission 169105) | Sediment microbial communities from San Francisco Bay, California, United States - SF_Oct11_sed_USGS_8_1 | ecosystem: Environmental > Aquatic > Marine > Sediment | place: USA...
TGCGCAGGAAGATCGCCAATAATTCTGCGTCGGAGAGGGCGCCGGCGCCGCGGCTGAGGAGTTTCTCTCGCGGTCGTTCATCCACCGGCCAGTCTGTGATCGCCATAGTCACCTCCCTGTGTGGCGTAAGTGGGTACCCACTTTAGCAAAGATGGGGATACATCTCTGTCAGCGCTTTCTGATAAACTCCCCGCTCTATGAGTGAGTCCTTACCTACAAACCTGCAAGGCCGGAGAATCCTGCTTGGGATCAGCGGTGGTATCGCTGCCTACAAGGCGGCGGAACTGGTTCGTGGCCTGCGTAAGGGCGGCGCAGAGGTACGGGTGGTGATGACCGAGGCGGCGATCGAGTTTGTTACACCAATGACGCTGCAGGCCCTTTCTGGTAACCCGGTAAGGGTCGGCCTGTTCGACCCGGCGCACGAGGCGGTGATGGGCCATATTGAGCTGGCGCGTTGGGCAGAACTGGTGGTGGTGGCACCGGCCAGTGCTGATTTTCTCGCTCGGCTCCATGCCGGTATGGCCAACGACCTGCTCACTACCCTCTGCCTTGCTACCACCGCCCCCATTGTGGTGGCCCCGGCGATGAACCGGCAGATGTGGCAGGCGGCGGTGACGCAACAGAATGTGGTTGGGCTGCGCGGGAGAGGTGTTATCGTCTGGGGCCCGGCAGAGGGGGAGCAGGCGTGTGGCGAGGTGGGGCCGGGTCGTATGGTGGAGCCCGCTGAGTTGCTGGCACAGTGTGATAGCCACTTTGCCGATGGCCCGCTCAAGGGGGTGAGGGTGACCATTACCGCCGGGCCGACCCGTGAGGCGGTAGACCCGGTGCGTTTTATCAGCAACCACAGCTCCGGCAAGATGGGCTTTGCCATCGCCGAGGCCGCCGCGCAGATGGGTGCTGAGGTCAGATTGGTGGCGGGCCCGGTGGCGCTGCCCACCCCTGCCGGTGTGGAGCGCATCGACGTGGAGAGTGCCGAGCAGATGCTGGAGGCGGTGCTGGCCGACCCCGGCGAGATCTTTATCGCCTGCGCGGCGGTTGCCGACTACCGCCCCGCTGAGGTGGCGGATAAGAAGGTGAAGAAGTCGGCAGAGGAGATCTCACTGCAACTGGTGCGCAACCCCGATATCCTCGCCACGGTGGCAGCGCTGGAGGGGGCACCCTTTACCGTCGGCTTTGCCGCCGAGACCGAAAATTTGATCGAAAATGGCCGCGGCAAGCTGCAGAATAAGCGGCTCGATATGGTCGCCGCCAACTGGGTGGGGGCGCGCGCCGCGGGGGGCGGATTTAACAGCGACGAGAACGCGCTGCAGCTGATCTGGCACGATGGGGAGGAGGCGTTGCCCCGTTGTCACAAGCATGAGCTGGCAAGGCGACTGCTTGAGGTGGTGGTCAGACGTTTTCAGCAACGGTAACGATATATTGATGGGTATGGTGTGATGCAGAAGATTCAACTGAAGATCCTTGATGAGCGGCTGGGCCACGAGTTCCCGTTGCCCCACTACGCCACCGACGGTTCGGCGGGGATGGACATGCGGGCGATGATCGATGCCCCGATGGAGCTGGCCCCGGGTGAGAGTCAGCTGATCCCCACCGGTATTGCGATCCACATCGCCGACCCCTCACTCGCCTCGGTACTGCTGCCGCGCTCCGGCCTGGGTCACAAGCGGGGGATCGTGCTGGGCAACCTGGTTGGCCTTATCGACTCCGACTATCAGGGGCAGATCTTCGTCTCCTGCTGGAACCGCGGCAGTGAGACCTTCACCATCGAGGTGGGTGAGCGCATCGCACAGATGGTCTTCCTGCCTGTGGTGCAGGCGGATTTTGATATCGTCAGTGAGTTTGATGCCTCACAGCGGGGTGAGGGCGGTTTTGGCCACACCGGTAAGCACTAGGATCTCTAACACCAGTAGAAGCATGTGGATAGTGAAATGAGTCTCGACCTTGAAAGAGCAATGAGTAATGCCCGCGTCCTGAGTGAGGCGCTGCCCTATATTCGCCGCTTTGCGGGGAAGACGCTGGTCATCAAATATGGCGGCAACGCGATGACCGACGAGCAACTGAAGCAGGGCTTTGCCCGCGACGTGGTGCTGCTCAAGGCGGTGGGGATCAACCCGGTGGTGGTGCACGGTGGCGGGCCGCAGATCGGTAGTCTGCTGGAGCGGCTCGGTAAGGAGAGCAAGTTTATCGATGGTATGCGGGTGACCGACAGTGAGACCATGGACGTGGTGCAGATGGTGCTGGGCGGGCTCGTCAACAAGGAGATCGTCTCCCTCATTAACCAGCACGGTGGTCGAGCGGTGGGCCTAACCGGCAAGGATGCCAACTTCATCCAGGCGAAGAAGATGAAGTTTGTGCGCAACGCGCCGGAGATGAACACCCCGGAGATCATCGATATCGGCCACGTCGGTGAGGTGGAGAAGATCGACGGCGAGGTGGTCGACATGCTGGTACACGGCGACTTTATCCCGGTGGTTGCCCCCATCGGTGTTGGTCGTGACGGTGAGTCCTACAATATCAATGCCGACGTGGTAGCGGGCAAGCTGGCCGAATGCCTCAAGGCGGAGAAGCTGGTGCTGCTGACCAATACCCCCGGTCTGCTCGACAAGGCAGGCAACGTACTCACCGGCCTCACCTCGAAAAAGGTCGATGAGCTGATCGCCGACGGCACTATCCACGGTGGCATGCTGCCGAAGATCCGCTTTGCCCTGGATGCGGTGGCCAATGGCGTGAAGAGCGCCCACATCATCGATGGCCGGGTGGAGCATGCCCTGCTGCTCGAGATCTTTACCGACGAGGGTGTCGGTACACTGATACAGAAGGGGTAAGCGGACATGAGTGACGATAAAGCGAATAAACCATCGCGCAAGCAGCAGATCCTTGAGGCGCTGGCGCGCGAGCTGGAGCAGAGCCCCGGTGAACGCATTACTACCGCCGGGCTGGCGCGCGCGGTCGGCGTCTCCGAGGCGGCCCTCTACCGCCACTTTCCCAGTAAGGCGAAGATGTTTGAGGGGCTGATCGAATTTCTTGAGGAGACGGTGTTTGGATTGACCAATAGAATCCTTGAGGATGAGAAACGCTGTAAGGCCCGGTGCGAAAAGATCATGACACTGGTGCTGGGCTTCTCCGCCCGTAACCCGGGGATCAGCCGTATCCTGATGGGGGATGTGCTTGTCGGTGAGACGGAGCGTCTGCGCCAGCGCATCGGTCAGTTTTTTGACCGCGTCGAGACACAGCTTAAACAGGTTCTGCGCGAGGGGGAGCTGGCGGGTGAGCTGCGGGATGCGGGCAACACATCGGCCAGCGCAAACCTGTTACTGGCCCTGGCTGAGGGGCGTATCCATCAATATGTACGTAGCGGCTTTAAACGCTCGCCGATGAGTGAGTGGGAGGTGCAGTGGCCCCTGCTGGCATCGTCGCTGTTCAAGGGTTAAGTCGGTAAACCCATCGCCATCAAACCGGGAAATTTTATGAAACGATATCTGATAGGGCTGTTTGGCCTGTTATTGGCCGGAAATGTCCTGGCCCACGGTATGTCTGAGGCTGACAAACAGCGCATTCTCGATGCCGGACTGATGGAGTATATCGAGCTGGGAGCCTCGCATATGCTTACCGGCTATGACCACCTGCTCTTTCTCTTCGGGGTGGTCTTCTTTCTCACCCGGTTTAACGACATCATCAAGTTTGTTACCGCCTTTACCATCGGCCACTCCATCACCCTGATCTTCGCCACGCTCTATGGCATTCAGGCCAACTACTATCTGATCGATGCGGTGATCGCCCTGACCGTCTGCTACAAGGCATTTGAGAATCTGGATGGCTTTAAGCGTTTTCTCAACAGCCGCTCCCCCAATCTCACCTGGATGGTCTTCGGTTTTGGCCTGATCCACGGCTTTGGCCTCTCTACCCGTCTGCAACAGCTGCCGTTGGGTGACGGGAGTATTGTGCTCAAGATCATCGCCTTTAATGTTGGGGTAGAGGTTGGACAGGTGGTCGCCCTGGCGGTGATGCTGTTTCTCCTCTCCGGCTGGCGCAGAAGCGGCTCGTTTGTGCGCTTTAGCCACGCCTCGAATGTGGCGCTAATGCTAGTGGGTGGACTGTTGCTACTGATGCAACTGCACGGTTACCAGCACACCGCCTTTAATGAGGCGTTTCCACTTAACCGCGATGATCACTCCCACATCCATCAGGGTATGGAGGTGGTTAGCACTCCAGCAGCGCTGGAGGGTTACGAGAAACCGGTCAGCCTGAATCGATCCGATTCGCCTGAAGCGGCGGCACCGGGTGTTGAGAAGACGCCGACCTCTCACAGCCATGCCGATGGTCACGCCCATACCCATTAACCGAGGTCTCTTCAATGGTCAGGAAGGTCGTTACACTCTTCGCGCTGCTGTTAATGTTACAGGCATCCAATGCCTTCGCCCATGCGGGTGGTCATGGGCCGGTTAGTGAGGAGATGGCCCGTGCGATTGCACTGGACGCCGCCAATCAGTTCTCTGAGTTTGATCCGGGGCTGGGCTTTGGCAGGTTGGGTGCCAGTTGGCAGGGGCTCTCCGAGCAGAGTGTGACGATCGTCACCAGGGGGGAGGGTTACTATATCGTTGGTGTCGAAAATCGGGCAGAGGGAAAGACCATGTATGTGTTGATGTCCCGTTCCGGGGATATCTATGACGCGAACTTCACTGGCGAATTCCCTAAGGTGAAGTGATCTCTGGTGGTCACTGGTCGTGGGATACGAGCTGACACTGGCCGGGGTGGCACTTTTCACCTGAATATTGATGGGATACTATGGCCCTTCCTGCGCGGGAAACTGGACCTTGTAGCCTCGTTACCCGGTGCACTAACCCAATTCTGAAGAAGATCACGCCATGGACACAAAACAGGTCAATCAGTGTGTTGATGCCCTCTGTCAGTGTGGCTGTGATGCGGTGCGGGCGACCATTACGGCGATAGAGGCGGGGGCCGAGGTGCCGCAGGTTCAGACGTTGAGCCAGCCGGAGCGCGAGGTGGTACTACATGAGTTAAAGGCGGTGATGGCCGTCTATGATTCACGGGACTAGACAAAACCCGCCGACTTTTCCCTATAGAAACTCCGACCAGTCCTGGTCACTCTCACCAAAGACAAAGAAGTGCGGGTTGAGCAGCCGCTCCTTGCGGTTGTACTGCAGGATCTGCATCGCCGTGTCTGTGATGTGGCCGCCCGCCTCTTCAACAATGCACTGCGCCGCGGCGGTGTCCCACTCTGAGGTGGGGCCCAGACGGGCGTAGAGGTCGGCCTTGCCCTCGGCCACCAGACATGACTTCAGTGCCCCGCCCATAATAACCACCTCATGTTCTCCCAGTTTCTGCAGGTAGTGATCCAGATGTTTGCCGTGATGGGTGATACGTGAGCAGGCAACGGTGACCGGGCCGCTTCGCCAGGAACGCACGTGGATGGGCTTAGGCTCGTTGGTCGCGACCCGCTTAAAGGCCCCCTGTCCCTCACAGGCGTAGTAGTAGCGGCCAAGAACCGGCGCATAGATGATGCCAAGAACCGGCTTATGATCATGAATAAGCGCGATATTGATGGTAAATTCGCCAGTTCTGTCGATGAATTCACGGGTGCCATCCAGAGGGTCAACCAGCCAGTAGCGTTGCCAGTGACAGCGTTCAGAAAAGGGGATGTCGGTGGACTCTTCGGTGAGTACCGGCACGCTAGGGGTCAGCTCGCGCAGCCCCTCTTCTATCACCCGGTGGGCGGCGAGATCGGCCTCGGTCAGCGGGGTGAGGTCCTCTTTTACCGCCACATCAAAACCCGCCTCATAGACCTCCAGTATTGCCTTGCCGGCAGAGATGGCGATCTCCAGTGCCGGCGTAAGGAGAATGCAGGGGTCGCAACTGAGGTGATCGGGGCAGCGGGGGCTGTTCGGCATAGCGGTTCCTAAGGCGGGCATTAGTGCCGTTCTGAACATCATAACCCGTGGTTGAGGAGTGATAACAGTCTATGCAACTGGAAGTGGTGGAGAAGGGGCAATAAAATGGGAAACAAGAGGGGGGATAACCATGATTGAGTGGCAGCAGATCGATACAGTGTTTCTGGATATGGACGGCACCCTGCTCGACCTTAACTTTGACACACACTTCTGGACCGAGCATGTGCCGTTGCGCTACTCGCAGATGTACCAGTTGCCACTTGATGAGGCAAAAAGGCAGTTGGCGATGCGCTACAAGGCGGTGGAGGGAACCATCGACTGGTACTGCATCGATTACTGGACGCGGGAACTGGGCCTCGACATAGCCGTACTCAAAGAGGAGGTGGATCACCTGATTGCGGTACATCCCCACGTCACCGAATTTCTTGATGCAGTACGGGCCACCGGAAAGGGGGTACTACTGGTGACAAACGCCCATATGAAGAGCCTCAGCCTCAAAATGGAGAGGACGAAGCTGGGGGGGCACTTTGATCGCCTGATCTGCTCTCACGACTACGGAGTTGCCAAGGAGGAGCAGCTATTCTGGGAGCGGCTGCGGGAGGAGTATCCCTACGACCCGGCACGCACCCTGCTGGTAGATGACAGCCTCGCGGTACTTCGCTCGGCCCGACGATTCGGACTGGGTCACCTACTGGCGGTCTATCAGCCGGACACCAAACAGGGGCGGCGTGATGTAGCGGAGTTTGAGGCGATCGAGAGCTTCCTCGATATCATGCCAGCTCCCCGCGGTTAAGGGCGTCTCTTCGCCGCTCCCACCCCTTGAAGCGCCGTTTGCAATAGCGCAACAGGCTCTCATAACCATCAAAAAAGAGCTCAAACCCCTCTTCAGCAGGGGAGTCATACTCACAGAAGTCGTTACTGTGGTCACGACAGACCTTGGGACGATCTGCATAGATGGCGCAGCCACCATCGGCCTTCAGATGAAGACATGGGGTATTGAGGAGTAGAAACCAGCCATCATCGTCCTTATATAGTTGTACATCGCGGTGAGAGAGCTGCCACAACAAGATATCAAAGTCGTCCATAGAGCGCGGGGTATCCAGCTGCTGGGTAATGTAGGTGCAGCATTTGGAGTTGTGGCACCGGGCGCACTTGTCAAGATCACTGTGAGTCATGGGGAGTAGACGATTTAATCTATACTCTATATCGTTTAGCGTTACTGTGCTGAAAGGGTAGCAGAGAGTGGTACCCTCAGTGAAGGAATAGTGGGAAAAGTTATGTCAACAAAGCCTGATAAGAGTTCCTTTCCTATTGCGGTGGCCGTGGTGCTGTCGGCGTGTTTTGCGCCTGTCATCATGGCCGCTGACGAGATGGCATTTGGTGATGAGGACTACCTGGCAGAACTGCCGTTTGTTCTCACGGTTAGCCGGTTACCACAGAAGGCACAGGATCTACCGGCCTCGGTTACGGTGATCGACCGTCAGATGATTGAGGCCTCCGGGGCAAAGGAGATCCCCGAAGTATTAAGGCTTGTAGCGGGGTTTCAGGTTGGCCACGGCAATATGATAGGTCCCCGCACAACGGTGACCTATCACGGCATGAGTGATCACTTTGCCCGCAGAATGCAGATCCTGATAGATGGCCGCTCTATTTATACCCCCGCGACGGGAGGGGTTGATTGGTATGGCTTACCGATCGTGCTGGAGGACATCGAACGCATAGAGGTGACGCGAGGCCCTAATGGGGTGGCTTATGGTGCAAACGCCTTTCTTGGTGTGATCAATATTATTACGAGCCACCCTAACGATCTGCAGGGTACATTGGTAAAGAGCACAGCAGGAGATAACGGATATCGTAACCATCTGCTTCGACATGCGGGTAAGGAGGGGGCACTGGACTATCGATTATCGTTGAACTACCAGAGTGATGAAGGGAATGAAAATTACAAAGATAATCAGTTAGATGCAATACGTAATGACTATCGCATTCAGTCGGCCAGCCTGAGGACAGATTACCGTTACGGCATCAATGACTATCTGACCATGCAGCTGGGTGCCAGTAATGGAGAGATGGGGGATGGCGTTATTGGTGATATTACACAGCCACTGCATGAAAATGAGGCGAGGCAATATTTCGCACAGCTGAAATGGAAGCGTATTATGAGCACTGATAACGATATTGAGGTGCAGTTCTACCACAATCGTAATGTGACCGATGCGGACTATTTTGTCCCCAATCTCTCGACGATATTTGGGATAACTCCCGCAGAGGTGCAACTCTTTTTTGCGCACAATGATGACCCGGTTTATATACCCCACAGCCACACCATGCGTCGAAGTAATATTGAGTTGGTGAATCGTATGAAACCATACGAATCGTTGCGGTTGGTATGGGGTGCGGAAGCGCGATTGGATGAAGTTGAATCACCAGGATTAATCGGAGCAAACAGCCCTGTGGAGAACCGGCTCTATCGCCTTTTTGCCAATGGTGAGTGGACACCTGTAGAGGACTGGGTAATCAACATGGGCGTCATGGCAGAGAAGAATGACATAACGGACACTCGCTACTCTCCACGCATCGCGGTAAATTATGATTTGAGTAGTAGTCATACACTGCGTGCCGCCTATTCAGTTAATTATCGTACCCCCGCTATAGTAGAAGAATATGCTGATTATGGAGCACGATTTTTTACGGATGACTGGATGATTGATCAGATCTGGGCAAGTCAAGGGGATCTGGATCCGGAAAAGAGCATGTCCTATGAGATTGCGCTGGTCGGCTCACTGGATAATCGAAAGTTGCAGTATGATATTCGGTTCTTCAGAGATGAGTTGACCGATCTCATTGCTACACCATGGAACTGGAACAGTGTGGAGAATTACAGTGCGCTGTGTGTGTTTAATACGTCATTCTGCAGGGCTACAGCGATGCGAAATGGCGGCGAGGCAACGATAAGTGGTTATGAGATACAGACACGATATCAAGTCGCGGATAAGAGTCTGATTGCGACGGGTTATTCCAATGCTTACGCATCAGGTGAGTTACTCGAGACAATAAATCCAGACTCCTACTTGTCACCACAGGATTCGGTACCACTTAGCACATTTTCTGTATTGGCCGCTACGGAGTTTGGACAAAGGTGGCAAATGAGCGCTGCACACTACTACGTGAGTGATTCAATGTTTATCGGTGGTGATATGACGGGTGGCATTAGAACTACTGATCTGCGTCTGGCAAAGGGATTTAATATGTCGGGAGTCAAGGGAAAGCTGTCTATTGTGATGCAGGATATCAATGGAACATATTATGATTTTATGGACTCTATTGAGAGAGTACGTACTACTTATCTGACGGCTGAATTTCAGTTCTAGAAAATATGCATCAGTACATGGAAGGACAATGGTAAACTGGCTAATATTGATTGCGCGACTATGTGCGGTTATCGCATTGTGCCCATTGTCAGTGTGGGCAGATGAGATATGGTTTATCTTCGATGAAGATAATAGCCATTACCAGAACTATCTTGATAAAAACAATAGTGAACTGCGAGCACTGCTGCCTGGCGTAACTATACGTAACGTAACATCCGGTAGTGCGACGCCATCTGCACAGCGCGAGGAGCGGGTGCTGATTGTGACGCTTGGAAGTGAAGCGGCCAGTCAGGCCGTTCATTACAATTATCCGACACTCAATACACTGATCACTCAGCGAGCCCATGAACGGGTGAAGGCGGAGTATAGTTCATCAATCTCTGCAATTTATCTTGAACAGCCTGTCGATCGACACATGGAGCTTATTAGTGTCGCGCTACCTGAAAGAAAGAAGATAACGATCATGGTGGGTGAAGATGCGCTTTTTTATGAAAACGAAGTAAGGCTGGCGGCGAGGAAATATGGCATAGACCTTGATGTATTAAAGGTAATAAATGAAGAGGAAATTTCTGCGCTATTTGGTAGCGAGATACTCAAGGAAGATACGCTGCTGCTGTTGCCAGATTCCAGTGTGGTTAACAGGAAAACAATAAAGCCTCTGGTGCTTGGTAGTTACCGCCATCACATCCCTATGGTCGGTTATTCCCAGGCTCTGGTAAAGGCAGGCGCATTGATGTCTGCTCACACCTCCCTAGATGAACTTGGCAATGAGATGCGTCGGGTAATAGTGGATTATTTCAGAACCGGACATCTGATACCCGCACATCATGTTAATACATTCGACATATCCGTAAATTATCAATTAGCCAGGGCGTTGCAGCTGTCTTTGCCGGAAGAGCATGAGCTGATGAAGAAGATGCGGAGGCGCCTGCAATGATCAAGCAGACAATCCGCTACAGACTGTTGCTGTTGACATTAATACCCCCAATATTAATGCTATTAATAATCGTAAGTTACTTTGTCTATCAGGATGATAAGTTGATGCGAGAGGCACTCTTCGATAGAGGCAGTTCTCTTTCGCGATATCTATCATCGGTAGCTGAATATGGGGTGATTACCGGAAACACACAACAGCTGCAGCATATTAGTGACACCTTGCTGCAGGATGATATTGTCGCAATGACAATATATGACTTTGATGGAAGGACAATTCTTTCTGCAGGAAAGGAGCCGTTGGCGTTACAAGTAGGTGCCAATATGGAGTCCGCAGGATATTGTGGTGGTGACGACAGTCGTTTGATGTTTTGTGCACCTATCAAGCTTGATGTGATGCCAGTTAGTGATTTTGAGAGTTCTAACGCATCCAGCGAATCGACGACTATTGGTAGAGTTGAACTGACTCTATCCACATATTTGATCGAGGAAAAACGACAGGGGCTATGGAACTGGTCGTTAATGCTAATCACGATCGTGGCAATTATCACCTTAATGGTAAATAGATTCATGCAGCGACACCTTGTTGTGCCGCTGGCATCGTTAAGTAATGTTGTTGACAAGGTACGGCAGGGAGACCTGCAGGCAAAGGTGCCAGAGGGGGCTAGTGGAGAACTGCTGATGTTGCAGCAAGGCGTTAATGTGATGATCGATGCTCTTGCGGATATGCACGGACACATGCAGCAGGAGATAGAGACGGCAACAGAGAGTTTGCGTCAGGCGCTTCAGGATATTGAGTTGCGAAACAGGGATCTACATGAGGAGCGACTTAAGGCAGAAACAGCCAGTTTGGCTAAAAGTCAGTTTCTTGCAACGATGAGCCACGAAATACGTACGCCACTCGGCGGTATGATTGGCATGCTTCATGTTATTCGCCATGGTATTAGCGATCGTCAGCAGCTTGACTGTATTGACAGTGTAGAAGCGGCCGCAAATTCACTGCGTCAATTGATCGACGATATTCTCGATTTTTCTCGCATGGAGGTGGGAAAACTGACGCTGCAAAACCAGCTATTTAATCCGCTCTCTGTTATTGAAGATGTGATGCGGATGTTTGCCCCATCTGCTCAACAGAAGAACTTACATTTTGTGCTTAATGTAGATGGAACTCTGCCGCATGAGGTGGTTGGGGACCCATTGAGATTTCGTCAGATTCTAATCAATCTTACTGCCAATGCCATTAAGTTTACCCATCAGGGAGAGGTGGTGGTATCAGCGGGTGCAGTAAAACGTGATACACAACGAACTGTGCGTTTTGAGGTTTGTGATACCGGGATCGGTATCGCTGCAGAAAAACAGGAGCTGGTGTTCGAGAGCTTTACCCAGATCGATGAGGGTGATGCGAGACATTATGGCGGTAGTGGTCTTGGAACCACCGTGAGTCGTGAGCTGGTGACGATGATGGGAGGTGATATTGGGCTTGAGAGTGAGTTGGGCAAGGGCAGCTGTTTCTGGTTTGAGTTGCCGTGGGAGGCAGAAGAGTCGCAGCCTGAATCGACAGAGGCAGCTAATGTTCTATTGATGGAGCCTCATGAGTCGAGTGCCAGGGCCATTGCCGCCATGCTGGAGTCTGAGCAGATTGGGGTCACACGAGTGACAACTATCACGCAAATGGAGCTCGCGCTACGGGATCGAGTGTTTGATTGGGTGATGGTTGGAGTCTTCGTGCATGAGACAACAAATCGCCAGTTACTTAACCAGCTTGATCAGGAGTTGCCAGATGCAACGCGTCTGGTACACCTCTGTTATGTGAATGGTGAACGTCAGGAGGGGGGGCGTATAGAGCACCTCAGCAAGCCTGTGTTGCCGTCGGTGCTTCATCAGTTGCTGCAGCATGGTGGGGGCCAAGTCGATGAAGATGAGACCGATAAGGTGAAGGACCTGGTCGTGTTGCTGGCTGAGGATGATGAGGTAAATGCTCGGGTAATCACCCATTTTCTAACAACTGGCGGTCATCGGGTCGTGCGTGTCGTCAATGGTGCGGAGGCATTAAAGGTCATGGAGGATCACCACTTTGACTGTGTGTTAATGGATATGCGAATGCCGGGAATGGATGGATTGGAGGCGACCAGACTCTGGCGCAGCAAGGAGGGTGGTGATAGCCATTTGCCGATTATCGCTCTGACGGCCAATGCCAGTGACGAAGATAGGGAGCGCTGTCGCGAGGTGGGGATGGATGACTATCTTACCAAGCCGGTGGAGAGTCAGCGGCTCTTGGAGACTCTCGTACACTATTGTCGCTAGGCGTTGCGACCCCCGTCGTTGCGTGGGCGTCTACTGCGCTGCCCATTTCGCTGGTTCTGACGGGGACGCTGACTATGCTCGGGCTTCTTTCGTGCCTTCGGCTCAATTAACATCTCACTATCGATCGAAGCCATCGGAATCTTATGGCCAATATACTCCTCAATCTCAGAGAGGGAGAAGGCATACTCCTCGCAGGCAAAGCTTACTGCCTTGCCACTGGCACCGGCACGTGCGGTACGCCCAATGCGGTGGACGTAATCCTCAGCATCCTGAGGGAGGTCAAAATTGAAAACATGGCTCACCTCGGGAATGTGAAGCCCGCGGGCGGCTACATCGGTGGCGACCAGTACTGGTAGTTCACCCGAAGCGAAGCGCTCCAGCAGGTGCTGGCGCTTTTTTTGCGGTACATCACCCGAGAGTACCGCTGTGGGGTAACCGTTACCCTCCAGATAGCCCCATACCCGATCTGCCACCCGCTTGGTGTTGACGAAGACGATGCTGCGAGTCGGTTGCTCTTTTTGCATAAGGCCGAGCAGCAGGGGAACCTTCTCCTCCTGTGCCGGGTAGTAGACCGACTCCTCCACCATCTTTGCGGTGACCTGCTCGGGTACAATTTCGATAGTTTGTGGATTGTTCATGTGCTCATAGGCCAGCTCTGTCACTCGATAGGACAGGGTGGCGGAGAAGAGCAGGCTGAGACGCTGATCGGGCGGTGGCATGCGGCGCAACAGATATCGGATGTCCTTGATAAAACCGAGGTCAAACATACGATCCGCCTCATCTAGCACCATCACCTGCAGGGCACGCAGATCAAAGACATGCTGTTTGAAGTAGTCGATGATGCGCCCCGGGGTGCCAATGAGGATATCTACCCCCTCTTCCAGGCAGTTGCGCTGCTGCTCATAGCCAGTGCCACCGTAGGCGAGCCCCAGCCTGAAATCGGTATATCGGCCTAGTGCCACAGCATCCTTGTGGATCTGTATTGCCAGTTCACGTGTAGGTGCCAGTACCAGTGCCCTTATCTGGGCTGGTTTGCGGTGCCCGTGCGTTGGGTGGGTCATCAGGTAATGATAGAGGGCGATCAGAAAAGCAGCAGTTTTGCCCGTACCGGTCTGCGCCTGCCCTGCCACATCCTGTCCCTTCAGGGCGAGAGGCAGGGTCTGTGCCTGTATCGGTGTACAGCGTGAAAATCCTGTCTCTTCAATACCTTGAACTAATTTGTCAGGTAGTTGAAAGTCAGTAAATTGGGTCTCTGTCAGGTGTTGATCACTCATGGAACTGGGAGCATAGCAAATAATCTGGGCTTTTGGGGCTTGAAATGGTTGGCGGATTGGGCTCAAATGTCGCTAATCTGGTTGTGCCATCCTGGTGCTGAAGAGTGAACCCAACGGAGAGAGAACCTTGAGCGATAAAATCGTGTATGTGACTGACGACACCTTTGAGCAGGAGGTGACCCAGGCCGAGGGTATTGTGCTGGTGGACTACTGGGCCGACTGGTGTGGCCCCTGTAAGATGATCGCACCGATTCTCGACGAGATTGCCGAGGAGTATGACGGTAAGTTGAAGGTGGCCAAATTGAATATTGACGAAAATCCCAACACCCCACCAAAGTTCGGGATCCGCGGTATTCCTACCCTGATGCTGTTTAAGGGTGGTGAGGTTGAGGCGACCAAGGTGGGTGCCGTCTCCAAATCACAGTTGACCGCCTTTATCGACAGCAATCTGTAACAATATGAGGAGTCCAGCCCGTCATTGCGAGCTGGACGCCTTTCTGGCTTGGTGCTAGAATCCCCTAACATTCTGATTAACACCCAATAACAGCACTTCTAAACCCCTTTCGATCTCCACAGCCGTGCGTTGGTCGTGAAACAACCAAACCCTTCCATTCAATCTATCCAGCAAATGGCAGTAATCCATGAATCTGACGGAACTCAAAAGAAAACCCGCATCTGAGCTGATCGCCCTGGCCGAGGAGATGGGCGTTGAAAATATCGCCCGCTCTCGCAAGGAGGCGGTAATCTTCGCAATCCTCAAATCCCACGCCAAGAGTGGCGAGGATATCTATGGGGATGGCGTTCTGGAGATCCTGCAGGACGGCTTTGGCTTCCTACGCTCTCCCGACAGCTCTTATCTTGCCGGGCCGGACGATATCTATGTCTCTCCTAGTCAGATCCGCCGTTTCAACCTGCGTACCGGTGATACTGTAACGGGTAAGATTCGCCCGCCGAAGGAGGGGGAGCGTTACTTCGCACTGCTGAAGGTCGATGAGATCAACTATGAGCCGCCGGAAAATGCCAAGAACAAGGTGGCCTTCGAAAACCTCACCCCGCTACACGCCAATGAACGCTTTGTGCTGGAGATGGGCAACGGTAGTACCGAGGATGTCACTGCGCGGGTTATTGATCTGGTCGCACCCATCGGTAAGGGGCAGCGTGGTCTGATTGTGGCGCCACCGAAGACCGGTAAGACGATGATGCTGCAGAATATTGCCCAGTCGATCATCGCCAAGCATCCGGAGTGCTACCTTATCGTACTGCTCATTGATGAGCGTCCAGAGGAGGTGACCGAGATGGCCCGTTCGGTACGCGGTGAGGTAGTCTCCTCTACATTCGATGAGCCTGCCAGCCGTCACGTTCAGGTGGCAGAGATGGTTATTGAGAAGGCAAAAAGACTGGTCGAGCATAAGCGCGATGTGGTGATTTTGCTCGACTCTATCACCCGTCTGGCCCGTGCTTACAATACTGTGATCCCCTCTTCCGGTAAGGTGCTGACGGGTGGTGTCGACGCAAACGCCCTGCATCGCCCCAAGCGTTTCTTCGGTGCGGCACGTAATATTGAAGAGGGTGGTTCGCTTACCATCCTTGCCACAGCCCTGGTGGAGACCGGTTCACGGATGGATGATGTGATCTACGAGGAGTTTAAAGGCACCGGTAACTCTGAGGTCCATCTGGATCGCCGTATTGCCGAAAAGCGGGTCTACCCGGCTATTAACATCAATCGCTCGGGTACTCGCCGCGAGGAGCTGCTGACCCATCCGGAGGAGCTTCAGATGATGTGGATCCTGCGTAAGCTGGTCCACGAGATGGATGAGCTGGCGGCGATGGAGTTTCTGCAGGACAAGATCAAGGCAACCAAGACCAATGGAGAATTCTTCGGTTCAATGAAGCGCTGATCGCCGAACATACCGCTAATATCGCTCTTGTAGCGCATGATGGGGCACTTTGGTGCCCCATTTTCGTGATGCAATGCGACTTATCGGGTGAGGGAAATGGAGTTTTTAGTCGAATTAGGTATAGTGATCATATATATGGTGTGATTTGGGAGGGGCCATGTCAGATGCAGATCGACAGACAATGGACTTTGAGCACTGGAGCACACTGGCGAGCAGAGACCCTGTTGCCTTTGAGCAATTGCGTCGAGAATTGATCGAGGAGGTCATCGATGCCGCCTCCCAGCGCTGTCAGCAACGTTTGCGAGGCCTGCAGTGGCGCATCGATCAGGTGAGAGAGCACTCCCCCAGCCCCATGGCCGCCTGTATCTCCCTGAGTAACATGATGTGGGATGCCTTTGCTGGTGAGGATGGCCTGGTAGAGACCCTCAACCGTCGTGATAGCCTCTATCGCCGCATCAGAAAAGAGGCAACGATTATCCCGTTTCCCTCTCCCAGACAATAATTTGGCTTGCTGTTCAATCCGCTTTCTCGTATGATGCCGGGCTCGATTTAAGGGCTGCGCGGTGTACGAACGGTGTTCGTATAGCGGCGTAACTACCAAGTACCCATGAGGTTGATACCATGAAACCGGAAATTCACCCAGAATACAGTGAAATTACCGCTACCTGTAGCTGCGGTAACACCTTTAAAACCAAGTCCACCGTCGGCCAGGATCTGAATCTGGACGTCTGTTCATCCTGCCACCCGTTCTTTACCGGAAAGCAGAAGATGGTTGACACAGCAGGTCGTGTAGACAAATTCCGTCAGAAGTACGCGCGCAAATAATTTGCAGCACGCTTCGGCAGAGAGGGCGCCCAGATGGGTGCCTTTTTTTTGCCTGGGTAGTGGTGGTGGCGAACAAGGGGAGCTAACATCAGGGGGATGAAAAAACCATTTCCTGTAGACGAGGCGTTAAGGCGAGAGGCACTCGAATACCATGCTGTGCCTACCCCCGGAAAACTGTTTACCGCGCTAAGTAAACCTTGTGACAATCAAAAAGAGCTCTCACTTGCCTACACCCCAGGGGTGGCCGCACCGGTGATGGCGATTGCGGAGGAGCCTGAGCTCGCCTATCGCTATACCGCCAAAGGAAATCTGGTGGCGGTGATCAGTGATGGCAGCGCCGTTCTTGGGCTAGGGCGGGTTGGCCCCCTCGCAAGTAAACCGGTGATGGAGGGGAAGGCGGTGCTCTTCAAGCGCTTTGCCGATATCGATGTCTTTGATATCGAGGTTCAGGCCGATTCTGTTGATGCCTTTGTCGAGACGGTGGTGAATATTTCTCCTACCTTCGGTGGCATTAATCTGGAGGATATTGCCGCCCCCGCCTGTTTTGAGATTGAGGGGCGTCTACAGCAGCGTCTCGATATACCCGTATTTCATGATGACCAGCACGGCACAGCGGTGATTGTTGCCGCTGGACTGCTCAACGCACTGGAGCTGCAGCAAAAGCGATTGTCAGATTGTCGGATTGTCTGTCTCGGTGCCGGTTCGGCTGCCATTGCCTCAATGGAGCTGCTGCTTGAGATGGGGGTTACGCGCGAGCAGATTGTGATGATTGATCGCCAGGGGGTGATCCATTCGGGGCGTTCGGATGTAAATGAATATAAGCGCCGATTTTCCGTAACCACACCCCTTCGCTCCCTTAGCGACGCGATGGCCGGGGCCGACGTACTGATCGGCGTGGCCGGTGCTGATACGGTTAGCTGTGAGATGGTTGCGATGATGGCCGCGCGACCGGTTATCTTTGCCCTCTCTAACCCGCGTCCGGAGATTCTCCCTGAGTCGGCCCATGCGGTGCGAAGCGATTTGATCATGGCCACCGGACGCAGTGACTATCCCAATCAGGTCAATAATGTGCTGGGGTTTCCCTTTATCTTTCGTGGTGCACTGGATGTCCGCGCCCGATGCATCAACAGTGAGATGAAGCTTGCTGCTGTTGAGGCCCTGGCGCAACTGACCAGAGAAGAGGTTCCGGAGACGGTGTTACAGGCTTATGGGGTGGGCAAACTCTGTTTCGACAGAGACTATATTTTACCAAAACCCTTTGACCCGAGATTGAAGCAGCGGGTTTCCGCAGCCGTAGCTCGAGCGGCAGTAGAGAGTAGTGTGGCGCGCCTGGCACTTCCAGAGCGGTATGCTCAGGGGGTGGCACCATCCTCTAGTAAACGCAGAACCTCATCGTAACTGGCACGATGTTGTGGGCGAGCGTCTACTGGACTGAGAGGGGGCTGACGGAGTCCCTGTGCTGGGAAGATGGTCAGTTCAAGGGTGTGCTCCCCCGCAACAAACCGATAGAACGGCCTCTGCTCCTCGTGGCCCTTTGAGTAGAAGATTAGGCGCTCCCCCTGTTCAAACGGTATGTGGTGACCCATGAGAAAGATTCCGACCTCCTCGGCAGTGTCAGCGAAGAGATGGAGATAGATGGGGCTATAGCGATCCGCGGTGCCACTTAGCACGGGGCCAACAAGGCGCGGTGTGAAGGGTTGCAACAGTCGCATCGCTTTGAGCGCGGTCTGGCGCAGTGTAAGCAACGCCTGCGGCTGGGAGGCCTGTTGAAATAGTTGCTGGTATTGTCGTAACGCCTCTTCGATCTCATCATTGCGGGGCATGTTGCGGCGGTGATGGATGCCCAACTGCTCTGCTGCCTTGCGTTGAGCACCTGCAAAGTCACGCGCCCCTCCTTCGGCCATCAGCCGTGCCGCGGTCTGCGCCAGCAGCATGCGCTGCTGGAGCTCCTGTCGTGAGTGGGTATGGCGCCCCACAGCCTAGAAGAGTTCACCGGTAAGGCTGTTATTTTCAAGGTTTCCACCACCACTTTCGGCGGTCAGCGGCTCGGTGGTGGGGGCGGGAACATCCTCAGCACGAAACAGCTCGAAGATGGCATTGGGGTTATCTGCGCTGGTGAACTCACCGGTTTCGCTATCGATACGGGCGGAGAGGATACCCTCGGGCTGCTCGCTGATCGCCTCCTTACTGTTTTTCAGCGCCTCACGCATATAGCTTATCCACATCGGAAGTGCGGCATGTGCTCCTGTCTCCTTGTAGCCCATGGAGCGTGGGTTATCGAAACCAACCCATGCGGTTGTAACAACATCTTTATTAAAACCAGAGAACCAGGCGTCCTGCTGATCATTGGTGGTACCGGTCTTGCCCGCCAGATCGGTGCGTCCCAGACTCAGGGCAGCCTTGCCTGTTCCCTCTCGTATCACATCCTGCAGGATGGAGGTAATGAGGTAGACGTTACGTGGATCCAGCACTCGGGGGGCGGGAGAGTAGCGCTGCGGAGGGGCAGGAGGAGTAACCGGTACTGTTTCTGCTGCCGTTACAGTAGACGTATTACTCTCTTCCTGAGAGGTCATATCAGCCTGTTGATTCTCAACCGGTTTGCTGGGCAAGCGGGGTTTTTCCGGACACTGCTGTGGCTCACAGGCGTATACAGGGTCAGCCTGAAACAGGATGTTCCCCTGGGCATCTTCAATGCGGTCGATGAAGTAGGGCTCAACCAGATAGCCCCCGTTGGCAAAAACGCTATAGCCCTGGGCAAGTTTGTAGGGGGTGATCGTGGCACTGCCCAGGGCAAGTGAGAGATCGCGTGAGAGCTCCTTGGGGTCGAAACCAAAGTTGCTGATATATTTGATAGCGTTACGAATACCAATACTCTGCAACAGACGGATAGAGACCAGATTTCGTGATTTGACTAGCGCCATACGCAGCCGAGTGGGACCATAAAATTTGCCGCTGTAGTTCTCGGGCCGCCACTCACCCTCCAGCTCATTATCCTCAAAGACGACAGGGGCATCATTGATCAGGCTGGCAGGGGTGAAGCCATATTCCAGAGCGGCTGAGTAGATGAAGGGCTTGAAGTTGGAGCCAGGCTGACGTTTGGCCTGGGTGACGCGGTTGAACTTGCTCTGGTAGTAGTCAAAACCACCGACAAGTGCCAAGAGGGCGCCGTTATTCGGGTTGAGTGAGACGAGGGCGCTACTGACTTCGGGCACCTGTGCGAGAAGCCAGTTGCCCTCAGTGTCCTTATCGACATAGATGACATCACCCACCTTCAGGATGTCAGAGGCCTTCTTTGGCTCTGCACCGATGGCGTTATCATTTACATAGCTGCTTGCCCATTTCATTCCATCCCAGGCAAGTAGCTGCAGAGTGTTATCTTTAAGATAGAGAGCGGCGGATTGTTCCGCCAGGCCGATAACAAGCGCTGGAACAAGCCCACCCGGTGATGAGACCTCCTTGAGTGCGGTTGCCCACTCCTTGGCGCCAGCCTGTTCGGGAAGCTCCACCTGTGCCAGGGCACCCTTATATCCGTGGCGCATCTCGTAGTCACGAAGGTTGTTGTGAAGTGCCATGTTGGCGGCCGTCTGGAGTGGTGTCTGAAGCGTGGTATAGACATTGTAACCGGCGGTGTAGGCCTCTTTGCCGTAACGGGCCAGCATTTCGTCACGCACCATCTCGGCAACAAAGGGTGCATCGATCTCAGTCTGCACCCCATACAGTGAGGCATCATCCGGGGTATTGAGGGCAACATCAAACTCTTCATCAGTGATATAACCAAGCTCATTCATGCGACGCAGTACATAATTGCGGCGCAACAGTGCACGATCGGGGTTGGCGATGGGATTGTAGGCTGAAGGGGCTTTGGGCAAGCCTGCGATCATGGCGAACTGCTCGATGGTGAGATCGGATAACTCCTTGCCGTAATACACCTGAGCAGCGGCGGCTACCCCGTAGGAGCGGTGCCCAAGGAAGATCTTATTAAGATAGAGTGTGAGTATCTCCTCCTTGCTAAGTTCCTCTTCGATCTTCAGGGAGAGCAGAATCTCGTTTATCTTACGGGTATAGGTTTTTTCACGACCGATCAGGAAGTTACGAGCAACCTGCATAGTAATAGTACTGCCACCCTGCCCCTTCTCACCGGTAGTGACCAGATAGAAGGCAGCGCGCAGGATACCCTGATAATCCACACCGGGGTGTTCGAAGAATCGATCATCCTCGGCGGCCAAAACCGCATGGAGCATATGTTGGGGGAACTGGGCGTACTCCAGAGGAGTTCGCTTCATCTCGGCAAATTCAGCCATCAGGGCACCATCTGCACTGTAGACACGAAGAGGAACCTGCATCTGCACATCCTTCAATACCTCAACAGAAGGCAATCTTGGCGTTAGATAGAGGTAGAGGCCGAAAAGTGTGAGGAATCCAAGTAACAGGCCAGAGAGAAGCGTAATGATGATGTATCTTCTTAATTTTGCAGGAATTTTCATTATGAGTTGTCTGTGCGAATCTTTCGCAATAGTAGAGAGCAGGCTAGTATAAAACTTTTATGACGGTCACACTATTTAACTGAATCTAAATAGTTGTTGACATGCAAGTTGACACTGGTATTTAATGTGATTAAATAGATAATGAGCGTAACCTAGGATAAGTAAAGGAAAAAATGGCTTCGTTATCAAATCTGATGGGTAAGAAAAGGCCCGGCATACTCGGACTTGATATCAGTACAACGGCGATCAAGCTGCTTGAACTGAGCAAATCCGGTGACAAATACCGCGTGGAGAGCTACGCAGTAGAGCCCCTGCCGCCTAATTCCGTGGTTGAAAAGAATATCGCCGATGTAGATGCCGTTGGAGAGGCAATAAAACGGGCGGTCAAGCGATCCAACACCAAACTTCGGCACGCCGCTGCCGCTGTAGCTGGTTCTGCCGTTATCACAAAGGTTATCACCATGCCTGCAGATCGTTCTGATGACGAGATGGAGGCTGACATCATGAACGAGGCAGATCAATACATACCTTATCCACTGGATGAGATTAACCTCGATTTTGAGGTGCTTGGACCTTCACCAGATGATCCCGAGCTGTACGATGTGTTATTGGCGGCTTCCCGTAGTGAGAATGTGGACGTCCGGGTAGAGGCAATAGAGATCGCCGGGCTGAAGGCCCAAGTGATCGATGTTGAGGCGTACGCGATGGAAAACGCATTTGCCATGCTAAAGGAGCAGATGCCTGATCATGGTCTGGACAAAACGATTGCGGTCGTCGATGTTGGGGCGACTATGACGACACTCAACGTATTGCATGATCTAAAGACCATCTATACACGTGAACAGGTGTTTGGCGGTAAGCAGTTAACAGAAGAGATTCAACGCAGATATGGCCTTTCCTATGAGGAGGCAGGAATGGCGAAACGCCAGGGGGGACTCCCAGATAACTATGTGCCGGAGGTACTTGAGCCATTCAAGGAAGCGATGTCACAGCAGGTGAGCCGCTCACTGCAGTTCTTCTTCTCATCTAGCCAATACAATAGTGTTGATCACATCGTACTGGCAGGTGGTAGTTCGTCCATCGCAGGAATCGATGAAATGATCGAACAAAGCTTAGGTGTACCAACAACGGTTGCTAATCCGTTTTCCAATATGATTATTTCACCAAAAATCAAAGCACAAGTGCTAAGTAATGACGCACCGGCACTAATGATTGCCTGTGGTCTTGCGCTGAGGAGTTTTGACTGATGGCACATATAAACTTACTGCCGTGGCGTGAGGCGTTAAGGAAACAGAAAAAGCAGGAATATTTCTCGGCTGTCGGTATTTCTGTGGGTTTGATGGTGGTTATTTGGGGTGCTGTACATTTTTACATGGCTAGCCAGATAGATAATCAAATTGCAAGAAACAATATATTAAAAAATGAGATAAATATTGTTGAAAAGAAAATCGAAGAAATTAAAGGTTTGGAAAAGCAAAAAGAACAGTTGATTGCAAGGATGCAGGTTATTGAAGAATTGCAGGGTGACAGGCCGGCAATTGTATATATTTTTGATGAACTTGCGCGCGCGGTTCCTGAAGGGTTATATATGGAAACGGTAGAGCAAAAAAATTCTTCAATTACGATCAAGGGCAAGGCTCAATCAAATGCGCGGGTTTCTGCATTCATGAGATCGCTTGAAGAATCAGAATGGTTTAAAACACCAGTACTTGATGAGATTAAAACTACAAGCGGTAGAAACAGAAGTGACCGAGAGTTTACATTAATTGTTCAACAGGATAAACCAAAAGTAGAAGAGGAGAAAAGGGGGGGCAAGAAATGAGTCTTGACCTGGAGAATTTGGGTGAGCAATTATCAAACTTGGAGTTTGAAAATATTGGTAATTGGCCTCTAATAATTAGAGCGTCAATGATAGTTGTTATTTGTGCTGCAGTACTTGGTTTAGGATATTATTTCGATACAATGCCGCAGCAAGATGAATTAAATCGTGTGGCAAGCGAGGAAGCTGGATTGTGGTCTACGTTTGAGACGAAACAACAGAAAGCAGTGCTGCTGGAGTCATACAAACGACAGATGAAAGAGATGGAAGAATCATTTGGTACAATGCTTAGGCAATTACCAAGTAGAAACGAGGTGGCAGAATTACTTGTTGATATCACACAAACAGGCCTCGCAAGTGGACTATCGTTTGAGCTGTTTAAACCCGAAAAAGAGAGTCCTAAAGAGTTTTACGCAGAATTGCCCATAAAAGTTAAGGTGGGTGGTGATTATCATAGTATGGGGGAATTCGCTGGTGGAATTGCTGCGTTGCCAAGAATTGTCACAATTCATGATGTCACATTGAGGGTGTCTGACAAGAATACACGACGTTTATCAATGGAAGCAGTTGCTAAAACATATCGATATCTTGATGAGGAAGAAATTGTGGCAGCAGCTGCTGCAAAGAAGAAGGATAAAAGAAGGGGAAGAAAATAGTAATGTGCTTAATTAGACATAAACAAGAAGCTGCTAAGGATCTTAAATAATGAGAGTTTGTGCGAGTCTGCATGAGAAATATGGCATGGAAGAGAGTGGGCTCAATCATAAGCGTGCTCTGGTGCTATTGATGGTTATGTTGATTGCGGCATGTAGTCTTAATGCGAATCAGGATTTATATGACAGAGTGGCCGAGATAAAAGCTAGGCCTGCTGGAAAGATTCCTCCTCTTCCTGTATTCAAGGAATATCGGACTGTCCCATATTCGGCAATGCAGCTTGCCGACCCATTTAAGAATTTTATGGCAGAAGTTCCTGCTGAAGTTAGTGTTGATGTGCAACCGATAGATTCGCCTCTTAAAGGTAGGAATCTGGAAGCACTTGAAGAATACCCACTTGATACATTGCGTTTTGTAGGACAACTAACTAAGGATGGTAGTGATTGGGCAATTATTACCTCCCCGGACATGATAGTTCATCGTGTTAGAGTTGGTAACCATATGGGAAAAAATTATGGGGAAATTATCAGTATAGGTGAAGATAAAGTGCTAATTGAAGAAATCATTCCAGATGAGTTGGGTGGATGGGTTAAACGTGATGCTGCGCTAAGTCTGGCAGAGTGATAACTACACCACGGAGATAAGAAAGATGAAGCGTATAAGAGATATTAGAGATTATTTGATTCTTAGTGACTTATCAGTATTAAGAGGGTGCTTAATATTTCTAATGTTTAGTTTATTAACGAGCCGTATATCTTATGCGTATGTAATCGAGGATATTACTCAGGTAGCGATGCCTGGAGGCGCGACGCAAATTGAGATCGCATTGGATCGGCCGGTTGATTTTGTGCCGCAGAGTTTTTCTATTAACAAACCTGCACGCGTTTCATTTGATTTTCCTAATACCACAATAAAAAACAAAAAAAATTATCAGTATGATTCTGGAATAGTTACGACGGTAAGGGCTGTTGAAGCAAATGATAAAGCCAGATTAGTGGTTAGTCTAAGGGCAATGGTTCCGTACGATGTCCGTACTAGTTCAAATGTGATTTATATAAATTTTGATAAAAATGCTGCCGGTGGTAATGAGTTCAAGGTTGTAGATGGGATACTAATTAATGACAAGCGGATAAGTTCTATTGATTTTCGTCGAGGCAGTGACGGTGAAGGCAAGGTGACACTGTCATTGTCTGATCCATCTATCATTATTAACTTAGAGGAGCTGGGCAATAAGCTACAGCTTGATGTGGTTAATGCGCAACTTCCTGAGAAGTTGGTAAGACGACTTGATGTCATCGATTTTGCGACACCCATAACGACTGTCGATGCGTTTAACAGTGGTTTGGGGTCAAAGATTGTGATTTCGACCTCAGATAATTACGAGCATATGGCATATCAAACAGGGCAGAGTTTTATAATAGATGTCAAACCGATTTCAGAGGCAGAAATAGCTGAAAAAAAGAAAAATGAATTTGGCTACTCTGGCGAGCCTTTATCACTTAATTTTCAGAATATTGAGGTGCGTGCTGTATTGCAGTTGTTGGCGGATTTTACAGGGATGAATGTGGTGGCAAGCGATACAGTACAAGGGAATATTACACTAAGGCTAAAAAATGTTCCGTGGGATCAGGCGTTGGATATAATTCTAAAAACACGCGGACTTGGAATGCGTAAAACTGGTAACGTGATGTTAATTGCACCAAATGATGAATTGATGAACCGCGAAAAAGCGGAACTTGAGGCAGAAAAACAAAAGTTAGATTTGGCGCCGTTAAAAACAAGTTATTTTCAGATTAATTATGCTAAAGCTGCAGATATTGCTTCGATGCTGAAAGCAGAAGCTAATACGATACTGACTGAACGTGGTCATGTTACTGTGGATGAAAGAACTAATACACTAATGGTGCTAGAAACAGCGGAAAAACATGAAGAAATTGCATCGTTGATTGAAAAGCTGGATATTCCAATTCGACAAGTAATGATTGAATCTAGAATCGTTGTGGCAAACGATGATTTTGGACGCGATATTGGGATACGAGCAGGTGTTACATCGGCAAGGACAAATGGATCAAATGGAGTGACCGCCGTCACAGGTAGTGCAGCGGGTGCAGATACGATGATTCAAAGTGCGATTAATAATAATCTTGCTGGGACAGGCCCATATCCCATTGCTGTTCCAGCTCAGACTGAGCGGTATAATGTCAATCTTCCGGCAACAGGAGGTAGATTGGCACTTGCGATACTTGGTGCTGACTATCTTGTCGATCTTGAGCTCTCGGCACTACAGACAGAGGGGCGAGGTGAAGTTTTGTCCAATCCTCGAGTAATAACATCAAATCAGAAGTCCGCGAGTATTGAGCAGGGTGTAGAGATTCCATATCAGGAGTCCTCCTCTAGCGGAGCTACCAGTACAGCGTTTAAAAAAGCGGTACTTAGCCTGAATGTCACGCCTCAAATTACCCCTGATGATAGAGTTGTGATGGATCTCACAGTAAATAAGGATAGTGTTGGAGGAATATATTCAGGAATTCCGTCTATTAACACACGCTCAATAACCACACAAGTTCTAGTTGATAATGGTGATACAGTGGTTTTGGGAGGTGTCTATGAGCAGAGCGTATCGGAAGGCGAAACAAAGGTTCCATTGCTTGGAGACATTCCGCTGATCGGCATGTTATTTCGTTCCAAATCAAGGAAAGAGAGTAAACAGGAGTTACTAATATTCGTTACTCCAAAGATACTTTCCGACAAGATGAGTGCGGGTCTGTAGTCTCATAGCCGTACAGATCGAAGAATTATGGGGAACATTGATATGCGAAATATTATGCGATGGGCACAAATCCTGATTACACTCGTGGCAGTTAGCTTGCTCGGCTGCGGCGAAAGTGAGAAGTTTTATGGGCCCGGTGGTGGTACGGTTACGCCTGGCGTAAACTACACTCTAAGTGCTGCTGCAATACAGTCTTCTATCGTTGTAGGTACCACAACAAATATAAGGGCGTTGTTAGTAGACGAAAATCAGCAACCGGTATCTGGTCAAACCGTAACTTTTTATATAGATAACGGTACCTTTGGTGGATTACAAAGTACAACGGCCGCTACGGATGGCAATGGTATCGCTACAGCAACGGTAACGGCAGCCTTTCAGGTTGGTTCGGGTACAGTTGATGTTTCATACGGTGATAGCAGTACTTCAGTTGGGCTTACATACACGGTTGGACCAATTAGATTTCTAACACTTGATGCCTTGCCGGCGGCGGTAGGTGTAAGCTCGGATAGCAGTATTACAGTGACTGCACTTGATCAGTATGGCAATCCAGTGACTAATCGTGCAATGCAGTTTGCATCACAGCCAAACGCTAGTGGTGGTTCATTTGTGGGTCCAGGAATTGCGTCGACGAACAGCAGTGGTACTGCCACAGTTGTGTATACATCAGGGGCACTAGCCCCTGTGCAGGACACAATTACTGTTACCGAATTGGTAAACCCCGGTGTAGTGAGTGCAACTAAAATTATTGATGTGACACAGTCTGCTGTGGCCGTAGGAACGCTGTCACTGGGATTGAGTACGGCAGCAACATCTATTACTGTTGGCTCTACAGGTATCACTGCAAATGCAACGGTAGTAGACACTAAAGGCAATGCATTACCCGGTGTTGATGTGGCATTCCAAATTACTGGGACGGGTGATTTTGCTGGTGCAAAAGCTGCAATTGCAACGACAAATGCTAGTGGTCTTGCCACCGCAGCACTTACCGTTCCAAATCTGGTTGGCGGTGCTACTATCACTGCTGTGACCGCGGGGAAAACTGCATCAATAAAGGTAACTTATATACCAAGCTCACCTGCTTTGATGACGATAAGTGCTAGCCCGACTACAGTAGGCGTATCTACGGATAGTACGATCACGGCCACGTTCTTCGATTCGTTTGGCAATCTAACGCCTAATGAGCCAGTAACGTTTGCAGTTATTGCAGACAATAGTGGTGGATCTGTCTTAAGTAATCCCACGGGACTAACACAGACAAATGCCAGTGGCATTGCTGAAATGGTATACACATCAGGATCGACGAACGTAGGTGTCCTGGATCGCGTTCAAGCAAGAGCGACAAATGGCACTCAGCCAACCGGTTCGGTTGACATATCTGTTAGTCAATCAGCAACACAAATCTCGACGCTTAAACTTGCGCTAAGTACACCATCAACATCTATTACTGTGGGTACGAATACTGTAACAGCCGATGCAACAGTACTTGATTCAAGCGGTACGGCTGTTCCTGGTGTAAATGTAACATTTCAAATTATTGGTGGAGGCGATTTTGGTGGTTCGAAGACCATCACCGTACCAACAAATCCTCAAGGTGTCGCTCAGACGACACTTGCGGCTCCTAGCTTGGTGGGTACAGCACAAATTATTGCGGCATCTGCAGGTCTGACTTCAGCAGTTACCGTGACGTACATACCGGATGCACCAAGCGCAATAACATTGAATGCAAGTCCAGCATCGCTTGGGGTGCTGTCGAATAGTACATTAGTTGCTAGCGTGTATGACCAATATGGAAATATTACACCAAGCGAACCGGTAACCTTTGCCATATCAGCACCGAATAGTGGTGCGCCTGTATTGAGTAACCCATTGGGAGTTGCGCAGACAAACCAGAGTGGAGTTGCATCGATGATCTATACGTCGGGTGCGACTTCTGGTGTGGTTGATACTGTAAGTGTTACCGCCACAAATGGGACAAATCCAACTGTTGCGGCGAATATCTCAGTCAGTGCGGCTAGTACAGCCGTAACTGGATTAAACTTGGGATTGGATTCAGCAACCAATACAATTACTGTGAACGACTCTACAGTCAATGCCATTGCTACGGTAACAAATAGTAGTGGGGGACCTGTCCCTGGTGTAGCGGTAGCATTTGCAATACAGGGTGCAGGTACCTTTATTGGTAATGTGAAAACACTAGAGGTACTTACCGATGCAACAGGTGTTGCATCAGCACAAATTTTTGCACCTGTACTCGTGGGTGTTGCCAATGTTAGTGCGTCAGCATCGGGTCTGAGCAGTAATGTGCTTGTGACATATGCGGCTGCAGTACCAAATACGGTTATTTTGAGCAGTAATACTGCAATTGTGGATGTAAGCACTGATGCGATTTTGAGCGCCGCCGTTTATGATGCACACGGAAACGCTGTACCGAATGAGGCAGTAGTGTTCTCTGTGAGTCCAAATAATAGTGGTGCAACGTTATCAAATATTGTTGGTAATGCGCAAACGAATGCGTTAGGTGTGGCCTCCTTAGTTTACACGTCCGGTACACTGGCGCCTACTCAAGACACGCTCGGTGTAACTGTGACTAACGGTGGTATCGTTGCTACCCCAGTTAGTATTGATGTTGTTGCGGGTACAGCAACTATCCCAACTAGTATGACAATTGGCACCAACACAACAACTATCAATTCAGATGGTTCCAACTCTGCAACTATTACCGCAACGGTTCTAGATAATGCAAATGTTGTGGTTCCCGGTGCTACAGTGAGCTTTACTTCGTCGGGCGGTGTACTTTCAGCAGGTACTGTGGTGACCAATCAACTTGGGGAAGCAGTCGTTACACTGAATGCGGGGACAGACCCTGCAAATCAGGTGATTACAGTTACTGGGACTGTAAGTGGTGTTCCAGCTGCAGCAGTTCCTGTTGAAGTTGTAGGCACAACGTTAGGGATTAACTCAACAATCAGTAGTCTGATTATTGGTGGCACAGATACTGCTACTATGACTGTGAATGCAAGTAATGCTGATGCGGTAGGGATATTTGGTGCCAATGTAACATTGGCCATAGATGGTACTGCAAGTACAGGTGCAGCTAACTTATCTGCAGCATCTGGAATAACCGGCACACAAGGGACATTTAACGTCGATATTACAGGTACGTCGCCTGGAATAGTCAGGGTTGTCGCTACAGGTCTCGGTGCAACAACAACATTCGACTATTTGGTTGAAAGTTTGGCAGGGAGTTTGTTAATAACCTCTCCTGTTTCGGGCACAACGGTGACTGTCAATACGCCTATGACAGTTTCTATTGACGTCCCAGTGGGTACAACGTCTGTGACATTAGTTAGCTCGTTGGGCACATGGGCCGGGAGTGGTTCAAGTGTGAGGACATGGGCGGGGTTGGTTCCACCCGTGACAATATCTGACGATTTGACCTCTACCTCTATTGGGATGGCCAACATTACTGTGGCGGATACGAATAATACTAATCTTAACGCCAGTATCCAATTGGTAATGGTAGATAAAGCTGTCGGGCCAAATAGTGTTGTCAGTCTACAGGCAACGCCGACGACTGTAGCACAGACGGTTGGTGGTACTCAGAATACCTCTTCGCTTGAGGCTACTGTGATAGACAGCATCAATTCAACTCCAATTGCAGGTGCGCGTGTAACCTTCTCGATTAGTAACGCACCTGGGAGTGGAGAATATATATCACCACCAGTGGCCTATACTGATGCCTTTGGTGTGGCGCGTGCTACATTTTATTCAGGGAGTATGAGTACAAATCCAACAGGGTTAGTGGTTACTGCTGAGTTGGATCAGACACTTACTGGTGCACTGAAAAGCGATCAGGTGAATATCATTGTAGGAGGAACTGCCGGTGCAATCGCGATAGGCACTAGTACGACTATTTCAAGTATCAATAGTAATACGGCATACAAACAGTCGATATCGATACAGGTGACGGATGCTAGTGGAAGCCCTGTACCCGAGACGCCGGTTAGCCTGAGTCTATGGCCACAGGAATACGCCCTTGGGTGGTGGGAGTGTGAAGTGTTATATAGAGACACCATCCTTGTGAATGAAGATATAAACAAAAACTTGGTGTTAGATGCAGGTGAGGATCGTAGTTCTGATGGTTCACTAACACCACCTATATCAGCTGCAGGCGCAATACCATCTAGTGTAAAAACCGACGCGAATGGGGTTGCGACAGTCGACCTCGTCTATTTGAAGGATTACGCAGGCTTTATTAATAATGCGCTATCGGCAACTGCTATAGTGTCAGGCACAGAAACTAAGGCGACACTGAACTTCTGGTTGAGTGCGCTGAAGGCCGATGTGTCGGCATGTTTATTGGGTGGTTCTCCGTTAAACGCCCATTGGCCGGAGTTGTCAGTGACTCCCGAGCTGAATCCCCTACCAGCGACTACACCTACTACACCTGTATATGTGAACTTGGTAGGTACAAATGGCTTGGGAATAGCTGGTGCTAATGTAACGGCTACATTCCTCTCCTGGGGAACGGATGATGGGGTAACACCACCTACTATTGGAGGTGGAAATCCATCGGCAGTCCTTCCGACTGATGCGGACGGTAATGTGACATTTACCTATGCAAAGGGAGGCAAGAGTGGAGATGATTTGATTAAATTCACCTACACAACCCCCACAGGGGTAGTTATTGCAAGATATTTGACGATGACGTGGTAGCACAATCTTTAAGTGTTGTACTTGTCGGCCCCATGGGGGCCGGCAAGAGTACTATCGGCAAGCAGTTATCCAACTCTCTTAAGCGCGAGTTCAAGGATAGCGATCATGAGATCGTTGCCCGCACTGGTGCGAGCATTCCACTGATCTTTGAAATCGAGGGTGAGGAGGGATTTCGAAAGCGTGAGGCGGCTGTGATTGATGAGCTGACTCAGCTTGGAGACACCGTTCTTGCCACGGGGGGCGGCGCAGTACTGCGCGATGAGAACCGTGCCCATCTGAAGGAGCGGGGGGTGGTGATATACCTCTACGCCTCTGTCGATCAACTCTTCGAACGTACCTCACGCGATAGAAACCGTCCGTTACTACAGACTGAGAATCCCAGGCAGAAGCTGGAGGAGCTGATGGAGCAGCGCGACCCGCTCTATCGTGAGGTGGCTGATATGGTGGTTCACACCGATGATCGCTCTATTCGCAGTGTGGTAAAGGAGATCCTGGTACGGCTCAGGCAGGAGCCGAAATTCAACGGTACATGACCTGACCACACCCATTCCGTTATATTATGCGCTGACCAGACTTTGGCGGACAGCAGCAACAATCTATGCAGACACTCAACGTAGACCTCGGCGAACGCAGCTACCCTATCTATATTGGCCACGGATTGCTGGATGATGGCGAGCTGATCAGGCCCCATATCCGTGGCAGTCAGGTACTGATCGTCAGCAATGAGACGGTGGCGCCAATCTACCTCGACAGGGCAGTAGCAGTACTGGCGGGGTTGCGAGTGGAGTCGGTAATCCTGCCTGACGGTGAGCAGTACAAGAATCTTGAGGTACTCAACACCATCTATGATGCCCTGCTGACCCACCGCTTCGATCGCAAGTGCACCCTCATCGCCCTCGGTGGCGGTGTAGTGGGTGACATGACCGGTTTTGCCGCTGCCTCCTATCAGCGCGGTGTCGACTTTATCCAGATCCCAACCACCCTGCTGGCGCAGGTCGACTCCTCGGTGGGTGGTAAGACCGGGGTCAACCACCCGCTAGGTAAGAATATGATCGGTGCGTTTCACCAACCGCGCTGCGTAATCGCCGATACCGATACACTCAACACCCTTGATGATCGCCAGCTGAGTGCCGGTGTAGCGGAGGTGATCAAGTATGGTCTGATTGACGACCCTGATTTCTTTGCCTGGCTGGAGCAGAACATGGCCAGGCTGCTGGCTCGCGAGCCTGAGGCCCTGGCCTATGCTATCAGCCGCTCCTGTGCCGATAAGGCCCGAGTGGTCGCCGCCGATGAAAAGGAGGCCGGTAGTCGCGCCCTGCTTAATCTCGGTCACACCTTTGGTCACGCCATTGAGACCGGCATGGGTTACGGCGAGTGGTTGCACGGTGAGGCGGTCGCTGCCGGTATGGTGCTGGCGGCGGAGCTTTCGGCGGAGATGGGGTGGATTACAACCGATGTGGTAGAGCGTAGCCGTAGACTGATTGCGGCCGCCAATCTGCCCATCGAGCCGCCGACGGCCCTTAGCGGTGAGCGTTTCATTGAGCTCATGTCGGTTGACAAGAAGGTACAGGATGGGATTTTACGGCTGGTGTTGATGAAAGGGCTCGGCCACTCGGTGATCAGTGATGAGGCCAGCCGCGAGCAGATACTCACTGTAGTTGAAAGACACCTCAGGGGATAGAATATGAACCAGACTCTTGCCCCCTACGCCGCCAATGATGAGAAATCACGGGGCCGTCGCCATCCAGAGTCTGCACCTCGCTACCGCAGTGAATTCCAGCGTGATCGCGACCGCATCGTCCACTCCGGCGCCTTCCGTCGTCTCGAATATAAAACCCAGGTCTTTGTAAATCACGAGGGGGACATGTTCCGTACCCGTCTCACACACTCGATTGAGGTGGCGCAGATCGGGCGGGCGGCGGCACGGGCACTCAATCTGCATGAGGATCTGACCGAGGCGATCTCTCTGGCCCACGACCTGGGTCATACCCCATTTGGTCATGCGGGGCAGGATGCCCTCAACCGCTGTATGAAGGAGTATGGCGGTTTTGAACACAACCTTCAGTCGTTGCGCGTAGTGGAGCAACTGGAGGAGCGTTACGCCGAGTTTAATGGTCTCAATCTTACCTTTGAGACCAGAGAGGGGATCCTCAAGCACTGTTCCCTTGCCAATGCGGAGAAGCTGGGTGAACTCGGGGAGCGATTCATGCGCGGACGACAGCCCGGGCTCGAGGCGCAGATTGCCAATGTGGCCGACGCCATTGCCTACAACAACCACGATGTTGATGACGGGCTGCGGGCTGGGCTTATTGAGGTGCAGCAACTGCGTGAGGTGGAACTCTTTGGCGATGCCTACGATGAGGTGATGTTTCTCTACCCTGCGTTAAACGGCAGGCGGCTGATCCATGAGATTATTCGCCGCATGATCAATCGGCAGGTGGTGGACCTGTTGCAGAATAGCGAGAGAGTACTTGAAGAGGTTCAGCCACAGGGGATCGAGGGAGTGCGCGAGCAACACAGGCCGTTGATCACCTTTAGTGAACCGATGGCCGAGGCACACCATGCCCTGAAACAGTTTTTGCGTGAGCACCTCTATAACCACTATCGGGTTCATCGCATGAGCGTCAAGGCGAAGCGCATGGTGACTGAACTGTTTTTTGCCTTTTTTGATGAGTTGAAACTGTTGCCGCACGAATACCAACGACGGGCCCGCCAGCTGGAACATGACCTTGGTGTTGATGGTAGAGCACGCGCAGTTGCGGACTATATCGCGGGGATGACAGATCGTTTTGCGATTGCTGAGCACCAGAAGCTCTATAACCCCTCGGAGTTGACCTGAACCCTGTAGAGGGTGGGTGAAGCCAGCGCAACAGTGATGATGATCTAATGCGTATCTTTCTCCAGACGCCACATAGTGGCGACAAGCCACCACGTTACTACCATCTGTTTTTGCAGGAGGATCTGTTAGGAGGCTGGAGTCTGGTGAAGGAGTGGGGGTTTCAGGGGGCATCGGGTCGGGTGCAGCGAGAGCACTTTGAGACACGTGATGAGGCAATTGATGCGCTGATTACCTCACGCGATACGCAAATTCAACGTGGGTACCGGGTAATGTTTTTCCAGGGAGACGAGGCGCCCCGATAAGGTGTTATTGAAATGGTTGCGGGCGATATGAGGATGAAACCGGCTACGGGCGACAGAATTTTTCCAGGTGTTAGATTGGGCCTTATTTCTATAGCAGTAATGTTCGTAACTGCGGCGATTAGTAGCGTAACAATGGCCGCTGAAAGAGATTACAGTGAACCGCTATTGCAACCGCTGGTGGTCAAATCTCTGGAAGAAGAGGAGAAAAATAGTAGTGATGCCCAGTTGCGCGGCAGTGGCGCAGCAAAGAGAAACCCTGTCAGGCCGATGAAGCCAATGCTGTTGAGCCTGGAGCATGCACCGTTAATTAGCAGTAACAGTCCACAAAAGATAACCGTCCTCGGGGATGGGCTGGTGCCTGGGATCAGGGTCGCGGTGGGATGGGATGGGAAGGTCGCTGCGCTTGATTCGTCGCAGGTGAGGGTTATCGATACCACCCGCATGGAGTTAACGGTTACCACGGGTGAAGGGGCGACCAAAGGAATAATGCAGGTGAGTACTCCTGACAGGCAACGTTCGAACGTACTACGCTTTGAGGTAGAACCCGCAAGGACGAAAATGATCGGGGGCGAGGGCCAGACCCCCAACAGGCAGACAGGAGTGACAGCTGTTGTTGATAGAGAGAAAAAAAGCGCACCCGTAGTTAAAGCAGGTACGGTTACAAGTTCCCCCGTCCCTTTAAAACGCAATAGTGAAATTAAAGACATCTCCTGGATCTGGAGTCAGGACCCGAACGACTACACGATTCAACTGGCTGGCGGTACGAATGAGGTCTCCGTAGAGGCACACATGAGAGGGGTTGAATTACCGGGAGAGCTGGCAGTTGTGCAGATAATACACAATAAAAAGCCCTGGTATATTCTGATCTACGGCCACTTCACCGAGAAGACGGAGGCGCAGGCGGTCGTGGATCAGCTGCCTTTAGGACTCAAGGAGTCAAGGCCATGGCTACGGCGCTTTTCAGAATTACAAGATCGGGTTGCTGAGGCAGGCCGTACTCACTGAACACTACACACATTTCGTCCTCGACATAGTGCGGCGAATTTAAAGGCCTCTGCCCAGTAATTGAACAGAAACCCTCCCGGCAGTATACTGCTTGGCCGTTTTGCCTGCGCAATCCCCAGGCAGCTGCCCGAGTTAATGGCATAAATGTCAACACAACCAAATGGTTAGCAAGCTGTGAGCGACACGAAGCAAGAATACAAAGGTTTATACCACCCCTCCTTCGAGAAGGATAACTGCGGCTTTGGTCTGATGGCCCATATGGATGGCAAGCCCAGCCACTGGCTGGTGCAGACCGCCATTGAGGCGCTGGGCCGCATGACCCACCGCGGCGCCATCGCCGCCGACGGCAAGACCGGCGATGGCTGCGGGCTGCTGATCAAGAAACCGGAGGGGTTCCTCAAGGCGGTGGCCGGCGAGTGCGGTATCGAACTGGCTGACGGCTTCGGCGTCGGCACCGTGTTCCTGTCGAAGGATGAGGCCGAGGCCGAGGCTGGCCGCAAGGCCCTGGAAGAGGGTCTGAAGGCCGAGGGGCTTGCCGTTGCCGGCTGGCGCGTGGTTCCTACCAACTCCGAGGCCTGCGGTGAGTCCGCCAAGCTGACCCAGCCCGGGATCGAACAGGTTTTCGTCAACATGCCTGCCGCTATGTCTGCCGAGGAGTTCGAGGTACGCCTCTACGTCGCCCGTCGCCGCGCCGAGAAGGCGTGCGAGGCTGCGGGGGATCAGATGTTCTACCTGCCGACCCTCTCCACCAAGGTGTTGTCATATAAAGGTATGGTGATGCCGGAGTTTCTGCCGGTCTTTTACCCCGACCTGGGCGATGCGCGAATGGAGACCGCCATTTGCGTCTTCCACCAGCGCTTTGCCACCAACACTATGCCGCAGTGGCGCCTGGCACAGCCGTTCCGCTACCTGGCCCATAACGGTGAGATCAACACTGTACGCGGCAACCGCAACTGGGCCCGTGCCCGCTCCTACACCTTCTCGACCGATGCCATCCCCGATATGGATGCGGTACGCCCATGGGTTTCCATGGAGGGCTCTGACTCTTCCAGCATGGACAACATGCTGGAGGCGCTGATGGCCGGTGGCGTCGATATCTTCCGCGCGATGCGCCTGCTGGTACCGCCGGCGTGGCAGAACGTCTCGGAGATGGACCCGGACCTGCGCGCCTTCTACGAGTACAACTCGATGCACATGGAGCCGTGGGACGGCCCCGCCGGTATGGTGCTGACCGACGGTCGCTACGCCGCCTGCTCGCTCGACCGCAACGGCCTGCGCCCGGCCCGCTACGTCATCACCAAGCCCGGTGGCGGTGATGTCACTGACGGTGACTACACCGGCTGCGTCATTACGCTCGCCTCCGAGATCGGCGTCTACGGTTACGACAACGCCATCGTCATCAAGAAGGGGCGCCTCAAGCCTGGCCAGATGCTGGCCGCCGATACCGAGACCGCGCGCCTCATCCTGCCGCACGAGGTCGATGAGCGCCTCAAGGGTGCCAAGCCCTACCGTGAGTGGATGAAGAACGCCACGCGCCTGGAATCGAAGCTGGAGGGCGACCCCCTCACCGCCACCCCGATGGAGGCCGAGGAGATCAAGGTCTACCAGAAGCTGTTCCAGCTCTCCTTCGAGGAGCGCGACCAGATCATCCGCGTCCTCGCCGAGGGCGGTGCCGAGGCGGTCTCCTCGATGGGCGACGATGCACCCTACCCGGTAATGTCGCACAAGCTGCGCTCGGTCTACGACAACTTCCGCCAGATGTTCGCCCAGGTCACCAACCCGCCGATCGACCCGATCCGTGAGGAGATCGTGATGTCGCTGGAGACCCTCTTCGGCAGCGAGAAGAACCTCTTCGACGAGACCCCGGAGCACGCCCGGCGGCTGATCTCCGACTCGCCGGTCCTCTCCGAGGGCAAGTTCCGCCAACTGCTGGCACACAACGAGGGTGACTTCGCCCACGCGGTGATCGACCTCAACTACCCGGCCAGCTTCGGCCTGCAAAAGGCGATCGGCGATATCTGCGACAAGGCGATCGCCGCGGTGCAGGGTGGTAAGACCATCCTCATCCTCTCCGATCGCAACATCGCCAAAAATACTGTGCCGGTCCACGCGGCCCTGGCCACCGGTGCCCTGCACCACCGCCTGATCGCTGAGGGCGAGCGCTGCAACGCCAATATCGTGGTGCAGACCGCGACCACCCGTGACCCGCACCACTTCGCGGTGCTGCTCGGTTACGGTGCCACCGCCATCTACCCCTACCTCGCCTACGAGGCCATTAACGACATGGTCAATAGTGGTGAGCTCCAGTCCGCTAAGGGGCAGAAGGATGTGGATGCCCTCGGCTACAACTATCGTAAGGGGATCAACAAGGGTCTCTACAAGGTGATGTCGAAGATGGGCATCTCCTCGGTTGCCTCCTACCGCGGCTCGCAGCTCTTTGAGATCGTCGGCCTGCACAACGAGGTGGTCGACCAGTGCTTCAACGGCACCACCTCGCGCATCCAGGGTGCAGACTACAGCGACCTCGAGTCTGACGTGCTGGCGCTGGCGAAGATCGCCTGGAACCCGCGCAAGCCGATCGACCAGGGTGGTCTGCTGAAATACGTCGAGGGTGGTGAGGCGCACGCCTACAACCCCGACGTAATCCGCACCATCCACAAGGCGGTCAATTCCGGCGACTGGAACGACTACCTGGAGTTCGCCGCCACCGTCAACAACCGACCGGCGATGATGCTGCGCGACCTGTTGAAGCTGCGTGAGGACATTACCCCGATCTCCATTGATGAGGTCGAGCCGGCGGAGAACCTCTTCAAGCGCTTCGACACCGCGGCGATGTCACTCGGTGCCCTCTCCCCCGAGGCCCACGAGGCCCTCGCCATCGCGATGAACAATCTGGGTGGCCGCTCCAACTCCGGTGAGGGTGGTGAGGACCCCAAGCGTTACGTCGACAAGTCCAAGTACTCCAAGATCAAGCAGGTCGCCTCGGGCCGCTTCGGCGTCACCCCCGGTTACCTCGCCAACGCCGAGGTGCTACAGATCAAGGTGGCCCAGGGGGCGAAGCCCGGTGAGGGTGGTCAGCTTCCCGGTGACAAGGTCAACGAGACCATCGCCCGCCTGCGCTACACCCGCCCGGGCGTGCCGCTCATTTCGCCGCCGCCGCACCACGACATCTACTCCATCGAGGACCTGGCGCAGCTGATCTTTGATCTCAAGCAGGTCAACCCCGAGGCGCTGGTCTCGGTGAAGCTGGTCTCCGAGCCCGGCGTCGGCACCATCGCCGCCGGCGTGGCCAAGGCCTATGCCGACCTCATCACCATCTCCGGTTATGACGGTGGTACCGCCGCCTCTCCGACCGCCTCGGTGAAGTACGCCGGTTCGCCGTGGGAGCTGGGTGTCTCCGAGACCCACCAGGTGCTGAAGATGAACGACCTGCGCGGCAAGGTGCGGGTACAGGCCGACGGTGGCCTGAAGACCGGCCTCGACGTGGTCAAGGCGGCTATCCTCGGCGCCGAGTCCTTCGGTTTCGGTACCATGCCGATGGTGGTGCTGGGATGTAAGTACCTGCGCATCTGCCACCTCAACAACTGCGCCACCGGCGTCGCGACGCAGAACGATGTGCTGCGTGCCAAGCACTACAAGGGCAAACCGGAGCTGGTCGAGACCTACTTCCGCTTCATCGCCCGCGAGGTACGCGAGTGGATGGCCAAGCTGGGTGTACGTACCCTGGAAGAGCTGATCGGTCGTACCGACCTGCTGGAGATCCTGCCGGGTGACACCAGCCGCCAGCAGAAACTCGACCTGACCCCGATCACCCAGTTCAACACCGCGGTCGACGGCCCCAACTGCTGCATCGAGCCGCGCAATGCCCCGTTCGATGAGGGCAAGCTGGCCGAGCAGATGGTCGCCGACGCCCTCGCCGCCATCGAAAACAAGTCGGGCGGCGAGTTCAGCTACACCCTGGAGAACATCAACCGCTCGGTCGGTGCCCGTCTCTCCGGTGAGATCGCCAAGCGTTGGGACAACCTCGGCATGAGTGATGCCCCCATTACCCTGCGCCTCTCCGGTACTGCCGGTCAGTCCTTCGGCGTGTGGAACGCCGGTGGCCTCAACATGTACCTCGACGGTGATGCCAACGACTACGTGGGCAAGGGGATGGCTGGCGGCAAGCTGGTGATCCGCCCACCGGCGGATAGCCGCTACGCCACCAACGAGAACACCATCATCGGTAACACCTGCCTCTACGGCGCCACCGGCGGTAAGCTGTTTGCCGCGGGGATGGCCGGTGAGCGCTTCGGCGTGCGTAATTCCGGTGCCCACGCGGTGATCGAGGCGGCCGGTGACCACTGCGGCGAATACATGACCGGCGGTGTCATCACCGTACTCGGCCCGACCGGGGTCAACTTCGGTGCCGGCCTCACCGGCGGCTTCGCCTTCGTCCTCGACGAGGAGGGCAAGTTCGCTGAGCGTTGCAACGGCGATGTGGATATCCACCGCATCAACACCGAGTCGACCGAGGCGCACCGCAACTTCCTGCGCGATACTATCGCCGAGTATGTGGAAGAGACCGGGTCTGCCCACGGCAAGAAGATCCTCGACAACTTCGATGACTTCATCGGCAAGTTCTGGCTGGTCAAGCCGAAGGCGGCCGAGCTGAAGACCCTGCTCGAAGTGATGCTGCAAAAAGCTGCGTAAGGTTTGAGACGACATGGCTAGAAAGAATCCCCTGCAATTTCTTGAGATCCCGCGTACCGACCCGGCCAAGGTGCCGGCCGAGGTGCGCATCCAGGAGTACGCCGAGATCTACGGCGACTTTGACGCCGAGCAGGCGTGCTACCAGTCGGGCCGTTGTCTGCACTGCGGCAACCCCTACTGCTCGTGGAAGTGCCCGGTGCACAACTACATCCCCAACTGGCTGCAGCTGATCAACGAGGGCAACTGGCAGAAGGCGGTGGAGCTGTCGCACCAGACCAATTCCCTGCCCGAGATCACCGGGCGTGTCTGCCCGCAGGATCGCCTCTGTGAGGGCTCCTGTACCCTGAATGACGGCCTCGGTGCGGTCGCCATCGGTACCACCGAGCGCTACATCACCGACACCGCCTTCGCCAACGGCTGGGCGCCTGATCTCTCCAGTGTCGAGTCCACCGGCAAGAGGGTCGCCGTGGTCGGTGCCGGTCCGGCAGGCCTCGCCGCCGCCGACGTGCTGACCCGCAACGGCGTCAAGGTGACCGTCTACGACCGTCACCCCGAGATCGGTGGCCTGCTCACCTTCGGCATCCCCGAGTTCAAGCTGGAGAAGGGTATCGTCAAGCGTCGCCGCGCCATCTTCGAGGGGATGGGGATCGAGTTCGTCCTCAATACCGAGATCGGAAAGGATGTTACGTTCCAGCAGCTGGTCGACGACTACGACGCGGTGTTCCTCGGCATGGGTACCTACAACTACATGACCGGCGGCATCCCCGGTGAGGAGCTCGATGGCGTCCACGCCGCGCTGGACTTCCTCATCTCCAACGTCAACCACTGCCACGGCTACGAGAAGTCGCCTGAAGACTACCTCTCGATGGAGGGTAAGAACGTGGTGGTCCTCGGCGGTGGCGACACTACCATGGACTGCACCCGTACCTCCATCCGTCAGGGTGCCAAGAGCGTTACCTGTGCCTACCGCCGTGATGAGGCCAACATGCCCGGCTCGAAGAAGGAGGTGCAGAATGCCAAGGAGGAGGGGGTCAAGTTCGCCTTCAACCGCCAGCCCATCGAGGTGGTCGGTGAGAACGGTAAGGTCACCGGTATCAAGGTCGTCACCACCGCCCTCGGCGAGCCCGACGAGCGCGGCCGTCGCAGCCCGGTGGTTGTCGAGGGCTCAGAGGAGGTGATCCCGGCCGACGTGATCATCGTCGCCTACGGCTTCCGTCCCAGCCCGGCACCGTGGTTTGCTGACTTCGGCATCAATGTCGACGAGCGTGGCCGCGTCATCGCCCCCGAAAGCGGTGAGTTCAAGTACCAGACCTCCAATGCCAAGGTATTCGCCGGAGGCGACATGGTACGCGGCTCCGACCTGGTAGTGACCGCCATCTGGGAAGGGCGCCAGGCCGCCGAAGGTATCCTCGACTACCTGGAAGTCTGAGTCAGTGAAGACGCCCGGCAGTGACCGGGCGTTTTTCTTTAGCGATATGAATAACAATGAATGGCTCCGCGCAGATGCGTCGAGACCTATCAGGAATACACCATGTCTGAACTGAAAAACGATCGTTTCCTTCGCGCCCTGCTGAAAGAGCCGGTAGACGTCACCCCGGTGTGGATGATGCGCCAGGCGGGCCGCTACCTGCCCGAGTACAAGGCGACCCGCGCCAGGGCCGGCAGCTTCATGGACCTCTGCATGAACCCGGAGCTGGCCTGTGAGGTGACGATCCAGCCGCTTGACCGTTACCCCCTCGACGCCGCGATCCTCTTCTCCGACATCCTCACCATCCCCGACGCGATGGGTCTGCAACTGCGCTTCGCCGAGGGAGAGGGGCCGATCTTCGACAAGCCGGTGCGCACCGAGGCCGATGTAAACAATCTGCCGGTGCCCGACCCGGAGGATAGCCTCAAGTACGTGATGGATGCAGTACGCACCATCCGTCGCGAGCTCGACGGCCGGGTGCCGCTCATCGGCTTCTCCGGCTCCCCCTGGACCCTGGCTACCTATATGGTCGAGGGTGGCACCTCGAAGGACTTCGCCAAGGTGAAGGGGATGATGTACGACCGCCCCGACCTGATGCACAAGCTGCTCGACACCACCGCACAGTCGGTGATCAGCTACCTCAACGCCCAGGTCGCCGCCGGTGCCCAGGCGCTGATGATCTTCGACACCTGGGGCGGCTCCCTCACCCCGCGTGACTACCGCGAGTTCTCCCTGGGCTACATGCAGCAGATCGTCGAGGGGCTGACCCGCGAGGCGGAGGGGCGCAGGGTGCCGGTGATCCTCTTCACCAAGGGCGGTGGCCAGTGGCTGGAGGCGATGGCCGCGACCGGCTGTGATGGTCTTGGCCTCGACTGGACCACCGATATAGGTGAGGCGCGCAAGCGTGTCGGGGACAAGGTGGCGATGCAGGGCAATATGGACCCGAGCGTGCTCTACGCCTCGCCGGAGCGGATTAAGCAGGAGGTCGCCTCAATTCTGGAGTCCTACGGCACGGGATCCGGCCATGTCTTTAACCTCGGTCATGGCATCCACCAGCACGTCGACCCGGAGCACGCCGGGGCCTTCGTCGAGGCGGTGCATGAGCTGAGCGCCAAATATCATCAGTAAAAGCCAATTTCACTACGACTCGATGGTGTGGGTCGCAGTGATTACCACGCCCTTTCACGACACACCGTAACGCCAGGTAGATATCGCCACTCTAAAAACCACTGTTTTTTAAGTGAATAATTTGATAGCGTTTGCGAAGAGAGTGAGTCATCAGACCTACAATAAAGATAGATAAACACTATGGATAATAGCAGCAAGAATCGTGGGGATATATCCATCATCGTGGTGGATGACATGAAGTTTAACTGCGAATTTATTCGTAAGAGCTTGCAAAACGAAGGGTATAACGACGTCAGGGTTGCGATCAGTGCTCGAGAGGCATTACAGCAACTGGAGGAGCGCCAGGCGGAGGTATTGCTGGCTGACTGGGTGATGCCGGAGATGGATGGACTGGAGCTGACCGACAGGGTGCGGCAGATAGATGAAGAAAAAAACCACTATACTTGTGTTGTTTTGCTAACGGCAAGGGACGACATCGATTCGGTTATCGAGGCCTTTGATAGAGGGGTGGATGATTATCTGACCAAACCACCAAACAAGCAGGAACTGGCGGCCCGGATCTATGCCGCAGGGAGAATGGCCTGCCTGCAGAATGGTCTTCTTGATGCAATGAAGACACTGAGAGAGAGTTATGAGGGACGGGTGACCATCGATCAGGCTACCGGACTTGGTAATCGCCTCGATGCGGAGCGTCGCTTCAGTGAGCTGGTCGAGATGGTTGAGTCGCGAGGTGGAGCAGCGTGCTGTGGATTTTTCAGTCTTAACAACAGTGAAGGATTGCTGGCCGAGTATGGTGAATCTGCCTACATTGAAGTGCTTAAAAGCATTGCTACCCGACTGAGTCGTGCAATACGCCCCAATGATGTGGTTGCGCGCATCTCCGATGCGGAGTTTGTCGTTGGCATGTATTATCACGATGAAGAGCAGCTAAGAAGCAAAACCTATAAACGCATTCTGCAATCGATTAATCTGCGACCAATAAAAACATCACGTGGCTTTATCACGATTAGCGGATCAATGGCTGTCAGTTGTTGTACCAAGAAAAATTTTTACAGTAGTGCAGAGGATTTGATAGCGGCTGCGGCTGAGAGGCTATCTAAAGACACGAGTGAAAGTACATAACTAGCAGACAGCACCGCCACTGAGTGGCGCTATAGAAAATTAAATCAAGATTTGATCACGATGGTTCGCCTTATCCCCCTCTTGTTTGTATTTCTGTTTCTCATACAGGCCTGTGGTACGGCACCAAAACCTCGAATAGAACCAGAAATTCCCAAAGAGGTTGAAAAAGAGGAGCCACAGGAGATAACGATTAAGAAAACTGCCAGGCCACCTGTGATCATCCTGCTAAGTGAGATGATCCCGGCCTACCAGCAGGTTGCCGATGAACTGGTGCGAATACTCCCTGATAACACCATAGTGGTGCTGCTGGCGAGTGAGGCTGCTGAGCGGGAGACGCAGCGCAAACTGATGCGCCAGGAGGGATATCAGCAATTTGTGGCGATCGGACTTGAGGCTGCACAGATTGCTAAATCGGTAGCGGGAGCAGAGGATGAGGTGGTCTTCTGTCAGGTCTTTAACCATCGCCTACATAATATTGCCGGGCCGATGAGTAAGGGGGTAGGGGCATTGCCTGGGGGTAGTGAACTGTTTAAACAGTGGCGTAGCATGTCGCCAGGTTTGAAACGAGTTTTGGTAATGACCGGTAGCGATCTGGATGAGGTAATCAGCCTTGCAACTGAGCAGGCGAAAGAGCAAGGAATTGAGCTGGTACACAGGGTGGTCGAGAACGATAAGGTATTGCTCTTTACCTACAAAGAGATGGCAAGCGCTGTAGATGGGATATGGTTGCTGCCGGATAACCGTATTCTGAGTGGGCGCACTATCCGCGATGTACTCGCGTTTAGTGTGCGTAATGGCAAGCAGGTAGCGGCATTTAGTGACGAAATTTTCCGCCTCGGTGCGTTATTGAGTGTAAAGAGTAAATCCACAGAGATTGCAGGGAAAGTGGTTCATCGTCTTGATGAGGCATACCAGGCTAAGGGTTTTCCGGGGCCTGAGCTGGTACTATTAGAACATGCCTCAATCAAAGTTAACGATGTCGCGGCAAAACGCTATAATATTAAGTATATAGAGAATAAGGAGTTAACCGATAATGCTGAGGGAGTGGCTGAATAGAGCAAGCGAGCATTTAAACACGCTGTCAGACAGGGTGCTTCCCTCTTTTTGTGTACATTTAGTAAAACGTTCCCCTACATCCCTTGCCAGTCGCATACTTGCTCTGCAGATCCTCTGGGCACTGCTCTTCGGCATGCTCATCATATCTGTACTGTGGTGGGGTTCAAGCAGGGTGATTGAGGGGAGTTTCGAAAGGCAGGCAGAGGGGTGGATCAATAAGCTGGATGAACTGGCCACACCACTATATACCTCTGAAGACAAAAGCTATTTTCATGAGACGGTTGATTATCTGAGAAACTTTCCTGAGGTTGCCAGTGTCCAGTACTACACTGCACAGGGAGATGAGATGGTTGCCGAATATTATCGTAACGGCGACCCGGAAGGTAAGCAGACGGCGTTTCGCCATAGCAGTAAAGAGCTGGCCGAACTGATGATTACTGATAGGGATAGCAAACCTCAGCTACTCCACAATGGCGACGCGAGTTCGATCTTTCATATCAGCGAACCGATCTGGATAAAGTCGGTTGCCAGTAATGGGATGTTTGACTTCTCGCTGGATGAACCAGAAGAGGAGACGATTAAGGTTATTGGAGTTTTGCGAGTAGGTTTGGACTATTCACGGTATCAACGTGATCTTGAAAGTATGGTGTTATGGGGAAGTGCGTTAATTATTTTTCTGTTGGTAATTGCGGCGTACATCGGGCGTATATTAATCCGCTGGGCGTTGCGGCCGCTACGACAGCTGGAGGAGCCGCTAAATCGCCTAGCAAACGGGGAAACGGATGTTGAGGTGGTCAGCAGCGGCGACCGTGAGATAGTACAAATCGCCAAAGTACTAAACACAACTATCGGGGCGCTTCGCGAGCATGACGAAACTCTTCGCCGTATGGCCAATCACGATCCGCTCACGGGGCTGATTAATCGCAACTATTTTCAGGAACAGCTTGAACTGGAGCTAAAGCGTATTGGCCGGGACGGAGGTAGCAGTGCCCTGTTCTTTATCGATCTGGATCGCTTCAAGTTTATTAATGATACCTACGGCCATGCCGCCGGTGATCGTCTTCTGGTGGCGGTCTCCAATTTGCTCAAACATCGTATGCGAGAGGGTGATCTGATAGGGCGCTTTGGCGGTGATGAGTTTGTGGCTCTGGTTCATCGTGTCGATCGCAAACAGGCAGGTGAGGTGGCAGCGGATCTGATTCGCCTGATGCAGGAGTTTAAATTTCACGAGGCAGGAGACACACTTCACATCCAGTTTAGTGTTGGAGTCACAGTATTTGATAATGCATTGTTGACCGCGCACGATGTCCTCCTGCAGGCCGATGCGGCAGTACATGAAGCCAAAAATTACGGGCGTAACTGTTTTCAGATCTATGAATCATCTGAAGACAATAAAGTAATTGCGCATGATTATGGCTGGCACGAACGCATCACCCGTGTACTGGAGGAGCAGAGTTTAATTCTCTACTATCAACCCCTAATGACATTGGGCGACGCTGTTGAAAGGGTATGTGAGGTATTGTTACGCATGCCTGATGGAAAGCAGAATCTACTAATTCCAGCCGCCTTTTTCCCGGCGGCAGAGCGTTTTGGTCTGATGGCTGAGGTGGATCGTCAGGTAATTCGCAAGGCAGCACAGTGGCTAACCAGCCTGAGTGAAAAGGATGTTGTGTTGTCAATAAATCTCTCTTTCCAGAGTTTTGAAGAGAAGCAGCAGCTGGATGAATATCTGGTAGAAATTTTTTCTGAATTTGACATCAATCCGCGACAGTTTATCTTCGAAATTGATGAGGCCGTAGCAGTACGTCACAGTGAAAAGGTGCGTCCCCTGATGGAAAAGATCAACAATCTGGGGTGCCAGTTTGCTGTTGATAATTTCGGTGCTGGCTATGCGTCATTTAACTACCTGAAGCACTGTCCTGTGCACAGGTTGAATATTGATCGGATGTTGATTGAGAATCTTGCGCAGGAGCCTGTCCATCAGATTATTGTCAGGGCAATCGTTGAGGCGGCACATGCGTTAGGCAAGCAGACTGTGGCCAAATATGTACAGGATGACCTCTCTCTACGGCTACTGAAACAGTTTGGCGTAGATTATGCGCAGGGCAACTTTCTTTGTGAGGCGCTACCAGTGAAGGAGAAGAGTTCGCCAGAGCTTTCTGTGGTAAGGGGCGGCCTCTCCTAGCCGAAGATAGCACGAAAGCGTGACAGAAAGAGGTCGTAATCGCTGGCTACCAGCTCATTAATTCCAGCCGCCGCCTGCCGCCCACCACCGTTGGGAAACTCCCGACACAGCAGATCGGCTCCTTGCTTAGTCTGTAGTGGTGCGCGCACGCTGACGCGGAAGTTGCCGTTCTCCATCTGCGTAAGGATGGCGTGGGCCCTGTCCGGATAGACCCGCGCCAGCAGGTTGCTATAGACACCACTAACCCGCCGCGCCCACGGCTCGTCCGGCATGATAAAGAGTGCCGTTCTCTCATTACTCGCCTCGGGTTTAAGTGATTCGGCACGCCCCATGTCATCGTGATAACCGGCATGGAGTGTCTGGTACGCCTCTTCACTGGCGATGAATTCAAGCGGGTCATGGTAGAGGCGCATCACTCGGGCCAGTGCCTCGGGGTGAAAGTGCAGATCCTCAATCTCCATTCCGTAGCCGTTATAGTTGATACAGGTGCCCAGTTCGCTCAGGGCACCGAGTTGCTCTGCATCGAGTCCAAGCGGCTTTGCGGCGCGTCTTGCAGCATCATGGAAGTTGTCACCAAAGGCACCGACTACTGCCCAGCCGAGATAGCTCCCGCCAATCGCCTGATTGACGATCAGGCTGGTGCAGGTCTCGGGGGAGGGGTCGATGGTGGTTTTAAGATTCGGGTGCTGCGAGATCTCACCAGCAAAGTGGTGATCGTAATACTCAATCGCACACCCAATATTGAGTAGACGCTGAAGATCCTCACGATTCTTGTCGAGTGAGACATCAAGCACCGTGATGGTATCACCCGCCTCACCCTCGATTCTCTTCAACAGGGAGATGTCACGTTTGACCCCGGTGATCAGCGTCGCTCCGCGAACGGGTTGATGCAGTCGGATCTGTTGCAGGGCGCAGAGGCCATCGGCATCGCCGTTAAAGACATCGTAGTGGCTCATGGAAAAGACCTGTTATTTTTCTCAGTTAAGTGGGACATTAGGGCCAACGAGGCGACAAGTCAAACCCTACTGCAGCATGGCTTTTCCCTCCACGCGAGGGTCACTGGCGGCGCTGACCACGCCACTTCGGGTGTCCCAGTGCACCGCCTGCATATTGCCCCATTTGGAGTCTGAAACCTTGAGTTGGTGCCCCAGTTTCTGCAACTGCATAACCTGTTCTGACGAGAGGGCTCCCGATTCATAAAACAGGAGATCGGGCAGGTACTGATGGTGGATACGTGGGCGGTTGACCCACGCATCAACCCCCTTGCCATCGAAGTGTTCGAGCATCCCCAGTAGTACCATGGTAATTATGCGGCTGCCACCGGGGGTGCCGAGTATCGCGACCCCGTCGGGGCCGGTGACAAAACTCGGTGACATGCTGGAGAGCATCCGTTTGCCTGGGGCGATGGCATTGGCCTCTGCCCCCACCAGGCCGTAGGCATTGGGGGTGCCCGGTTTGGCGGAAAAGTCATCCATCTCGTCGTTGAGTAGTACGCCTGTACTACCTGCGACAAAACCGGAGCCGAAGGGGTAGTTGATACTGAGTGTGGCGGCGACGTAGTTGCCCTCCCTGTCTAGAATAGAGAAGTGGGTGGTGTCGCTCCCCCCCTCGGGAGCGCCGTATCCGGGAAGGGTCGTGCTGGGTGTTGCCCTGTTTCGATCGATTCCAGCGGTAAGTGTTTTGGCGTGCTCCTCGGAGATAAGGCGCTCTACTGGAACAGAAACAAAGTCGCTATCCCCCAGATAGTGTGCACGGTCGCGGTAGGCACGGCGCATCGCCTCGACCAGCAGGTGGGTGCGCTCAGGCTCTTTGGCTTTCGCATAGTCGAGTTCATCGAGGATATTGAGCGTGGTGATGAGGGCCACCCCGCCGGAGGAGGGGGGCGGTACGCTGGTGATGGTGTAGTCACCATAGCTGGCCTTCAGTGGCTCGCGTTCGATGACCATATAGCTCGCCAGATCTTCCATGCTCCAGATACCGCCATTGGCCTGCACGGCCTTTACCATTTCCTGTGCCACATCGCCGCGATAGAAGCCATCGGCCCCCTGATGGGCCAGCGCCTCAAGGGTAGTGGCAAGGCGGGGCTGTTTGATGAGATGGCCAGGCTCCGGTACCTCACCACCCTGCAGAAAGATCGCCGCGGCCTCGGGCGAGGCGTTAAGTGCCTCCCTTCGCCACTCGGCCATCTTGCGGTAGTGGGGGGTGACGGCAAAGCCCTCTCGGGCATACTGGATGGCAGGGGCAAGGCTCTTACTTAGTGACAGCCTGCCATACCGTTTACTAATGTGGGCCAGTGCGGCGGGCTCTCCCGGAATGCCAGCGGCGAGCGGGCCGTCCATCGAGAGGCCGGGGATGATCTCGCCCCGCTCATTGAGATACATATCCCGATGGGCCTTGCCGGGGGCAGTCTCGCGTCCATCGACCATCACCTCATAACCATCCTTGCGGTGCAGTAGCCAAAAACCGCCACCGCCGATGCCGGAACTATAGGGCTCGACCACCGCCAGCACCGCACTCACCGCTACCGCGGCATCAAAGGCGTTTCCGCCACTGGCGAGAATCTGCTGCCCAGCTTCGGTCGCCAACGGGTGGGCGGTGGCTATGGCGCTTTTGTTGGGGGTGGCGGCAAAGAGCAGGGAGGGAAGCAGGAGCAGGGGGAGTAAGAGGCGACGCATGAGATGGTTCCGTTTCGAGTGTAGGGCTATAGAGTAGGGCAGGATGGAGGCAATAAAAAAGGCCCCGCAGGGCCTTTTTAACCAGGTGAGAAAGTTACTCGGCCTGCAGCTTTTCGTACTTGGCCTGTAGCTCCTCCTTGCTCTCCACGTGCTCGGGGTCGTGGGGGATACAGTCTACCGGGCAGACCTCAACGCACTGTGGTTCGTTGTAGTGGCCGACACACTCGGTGCAGAGGCTGGGGTTGATCACATAGATCTCATCACCCTGGGAGATGGCGCCATTGGGGCACTCAGGCTCACAGACGTCACAGTTGATACATTCGTCGGTAATCATCAGTGCCATCGCACTTGTCCTCCTGCAAATAGAAAATCGGTCGGCCTAGCCGCGGTATATTAGCGCAATCTGTTATGCAATGCAGCCATCACTTGTGCATCGACAAACTCTGTCACATCCCCACCCAGTTCTGCCACCTCTTTGACAAGGCTGGAGGAGAGGAAGGTGTAGGTCTCGGCGGGGGTGAGAAAGATGGTCTCCACATCGGGGGCAAGGCGTCGATTCATCCCCGCCAGCTGGAACTCATACTCAAAGTCGGAGACGGCGCGCAGGCCGCGCAGGATCACCCTGGCGCTATGCTCACGGGCAAAGTCGGCGAGCAGGCTGTCAAAACCACTGACCTCTACGTTGTCCAGTTCGCAGAGGGCCCCCTGTGCCAGCTCAATGCGTTCATCAAGAGAGAAGAGCGGCACCTTCTTCGGGTTGGCGGCGATGGCGACGATCACCGTGTCAAAGAGCTTGCTGGCGCGCTGTATCAGGTCGCTGTGGCCGTTGGTGATGGGGTCGAAGGTACCGGGGTAGATGGCGATGGTCATGGGGGTCTCTTACTGGCAACTAGTGAGATCATAGCACAGGGCGCTATGCAGACACGCTGCGCCTCGCCAGTGCGTAGATCACCTGCCCCGCCTTTTTGCTGCGGGTTAGCTCCCACCCGTCGGGCAGGTGTGGCTCCCCCAGCTCCAGTTCCACCTCAATGTAGATGCGGGCATCGGTAGCCAACCAGCCGTCACGACAGAGACGTTCCAGGGCGGGCTGTAACAGTGACTGACGAAAGGGGGGGTCGAGAAAGACGATATCGAAAGTGTGCGGTTCACCCGCCAGGTAGGAGAGGGCATCAAGGTGAAGGACCGAACCACGTTGATCCTGTAACAGGGCGAGGTTAGCCCTGAGTGACTCGACCGCCTGCCGTTCACGCTCGATGAAGGTGACCGCAGCGGCCCCTCGGGAGAGGGCCTCCAGCCCCAGGGCCCCGCTGCCGGCAAAGAGGTCGAGGCAGCGGGCGCCGTGGATCACCGGGGCGAGCCAGTTAAAGAGGGTCTCACGCACCCGGTCGGTGGTGGGGCGCAAACCATCCACATCGGGGAAGCCGAGTTTACGCCCGCGCCACTCGCCGCCAATAATGCGCAGCTGGTTGCCAGCGGGGCGCTTAGTTGTTCTCTTCGCCAACGGTGATCAGCACCATTTTGTCGGGGTGGATACGGCGCTTGAAGGCGTCGTGAACCTGCGCCAGGGTGACCTGGTTGACCCGCGTGATAAAGGTGTCGAGGTAGTCGAGCGGCAGGTTGTAGAAGCCGATCATCGAGATATAGCCGAGGATATCCTTGTTGGAGTCGATATTGAGTGCAAAGCCTCCGGTGATGTTTTTCTTTGAGGCGATCAACTCCTCCTCGCTCGGCCCCTCACTGATAAAGCGGTTGAGGGTGGCACGCAGTACCGTGAGAGCCTCATCACGACTCTCGGTCTTGGTCTGCAGACTGAGCAGGTAGGGCCCTTCGGCTGCCATCGGCGAGAAGTAGCTGTAGGCGCTGTAGGAGAGGCCACGTTTTTCGCGGATCTCATCACTGATACGGGAGGTGAGGCCACTCCCACCGAGAATGTGGTTGCCGATATAAAGGGGGAAGTAGTCCGCATCGTCACGGCGCATCCCCGGTTGGCCCAGCAGGATATGGGTCTGGGTGGAGGGGTGCTCGATGTGTTTTTCAGTAGAGTCCGACAACCCTGGCACACCAGGCAGGGCGGGGGCTCCCTCGCCGGCGGGCAGCCCACCCATTACCTGCTCGGCCAGCTGTTCGGCCTGCTGTCGATCGACAGCGCCGACAATCGCGACGATCGCGTTATTAGCTACATAGTAGCGACGGTGATAGGCGATCACATCCTCGCGGCTCAGTTTGCGCACACTTGCCATGGTACCGGAGGAGTGGCCGGCATAGGGGTGACTGCCATAGAGGGCCTCGTAGAGGGCCTTGCTGCCGAGGGTACCCGGTGACTGGCTCTCGTGACGCAGTCCTACCAGCATCTGTTTGCGCACCCGCTCCAGTGCGTTTTTAGGGAAGCTTGGCTCACGTAGCAGCAGGGCGAAGGTCTCGACAGCAGGTTGCATCAGCTCTCTGTCGGTGAGGGTGCGCAGGCTGGCGGTGGCCATATCACGCAGTGACTCAAAACCGGTGTTGGCACCCAGATTATCAAAGTGCTCGGCGATGGCGTTGGCAGAGAGTTTTCCTGCCCCCTCCTCCAGCATACCGTTGGTGAGCATCGCCAGCCCCGGCTGGTTGCCATCGCGGGCGCTGCCGGCATTAAAGGTGACGCGAATATCGACCATCGGCAGCTGCGGGGCCGGGACGAAGTAGACCCGTGCACCATTGCTGGTACGCCAGTGGTGAATGTCGGGACTGGCTGTGGCAAAACCGCTGATGAGTAAAGCGGCAGTGAGTGTGAGTAGTCGCTTAGTGGGCAGCATGATCTCCCCCTTTTACTTGTTTGCCGTTGATCGGGAGGGGTTGGAGGGTAGCGACAGTCAGATTGTCATCGATCAGAAACTCGCGGGCCACCTGCTGTACCTGCTCGGCGGTAACCGCATTGATCCGTTCCGCGTAGTGTTCAGCCTCCTGCCATTGCAGACCGATAGTCTCCAGCATGCCGATCTGCATCGCCTGATAGAAGACCGAATCGAGCTCATAGACCTTGTTGGCGGTTACCTGCGCCTTGATGCGCGCCAGCTCCTTGCTGCTGATTCGCTCGCGGTGCAGGCGGGATACCTGATCGCGCAGTGCCTTTTCGAGAGTGGCAATCTTCTGCCCCTGAGCCGGCGTCCCCTCCAGAGTGAGCAGGCTGTCATGGCGGGCGATCAGATCATAGCTGGCACCCGCACTGGCGGCGATGGCCTGCCCGCGTACCAGTTCGCGACTAATGCGGGCGCTGTCACCCCCATCGAGTACATTGGCCAGTACCTCCAGGGCATAGGCCTTCCAGGATTGATCAACGGTGCGCAGCACCGGGGTCTTGTAGCCCATAATCAGCACCGGTACCTCTGCCGGGGCGAGAACGGTGACACGCCGCTCGCCCTGTTGCGGCGGTTCGGTGCGCGGTTTCTGGTCGGGCAAGGTGCTGGGGGGGATACGGCCGAAATATTTACGGGCCAGGGAGTGTACCGCCTCCGGGTCAACATCACCCACCACCACCAGGGTGGCATTGTTGGGGGAGTACCAGGTCTGATACCAGCGGCTGAGGTCACTGAGGGTGAGGCTCTTAAGGTCATCCATCCAGCCGATCACCGGATTGTGGTAGGGGTTGACCTGAAAGGCGGTGGCCATGAACTTCTCGTAGGTCAGGGCACTCGGTTTGTCCTCGGTGCGCAGGCGGCGCTCCTCGATTACCACGTCGCGTTCCTTCCGGAACTCCGCCTCCTGTAGATGAAGATTGCGCATGCGATCTGCCTCCAGTTCGAAGGCGATTGGGAGGCGGCTTGCCTCCAGTTGCTGGAAATAGGAGGTAAAGTCGCGGCCGGTAAAGGCATTCTCGCGTCCGCCGTTCTCGGCGATGATGCGTGAGAACTCACCGGGCGGATGTTTGTCTGTCCCCTTGAACATCATATGCTCCAGTACATGGGAGACGCCGGTGATGCCAATGTGTTCGTAACTGGCACCCACCTTGTACCAGATCTGGGATATCACCACCGGGGCGCGGTGGTCCTCGCGTACGATCACCTTCATGCCGTTGGCCAGCATATATTCATGGGTGGCGTGGTTACTGCCATTGCCGTTGGCGGCGACCTCCGCTGTGGTGGTGAGCTGTGAGGGGAGCATTGCTTGGATATTGATACCTGTGCCGCTACAGCCACCCAGGCTGAGGACGGCACTGCCCGATAACAGGATCGGCAGCAGACGATGAGATAACTTTGGCATAGTGTGACCTTGTTGTTGCATGTGGTGATAGCCCTGCGCGTGATGATACGATACCGTCATCAGAGACCCAAGGGCATCAGACTCTCCACTGTGCAGAGACACTGCTTCTGGTGCAAGGTTCAATCGACCCAATAACGAGATGTATCACACAAATTATGTTTGGTTTCGGTAACAGGCGGGGCAACAAAGAGAGCGGTGAGCAGGCAGGCCCCGTGGAGAAGAGAGAACCGGCCGAAACGGTTGATGAAGGGCAGGGGCAGCCGCTTCAACAGGGACTGTTTGCACGCCTGAAGAGTGGTCTGAGTCGCACCCGTGGATCGCTAACAGGTGGCATTGGCGATCTGCTGCTGGGAAAAAAACAGATCGATGATGAGCTGCTGGAGGAGATTGAGACCCAGCTGCTGGTGGCCGATATGGGGGTGGAGGCGACCCAGGCGATCATCGCTGACCTGACCGAGCGTGTTTCACGCAAACAGCTGGCCGATGGTGAAGCACTGTTTGCCGCCCTGCGTGAGGAGATGGCGCTGATGCTGGCGCCGGTCAGCCAGCCGCTGGAGATCGACAGTAGCAGATCCCCCTTTGTGATTCTGGTCGTCGGCATCAACGGTGCGGGCAAGACCACTACTATCGGCAAGCTGGCAAAGCGGCTGCAGAACGAGGGTAGATCGGTAATGCTGGCGGCGGGGGATACCTTCCGTGCCGCCGCAGTGGAGCAGTTACAGGTGTGGGGAGAGCGAAATAAGATCCCCGTCATCGCTCAGGGATCGGGGGCCGATTCCGCCTCGGTGATCTATGATGCGGTCGAGGCGGCGAAGGCGCGCCATATCGATGTGGTGATAGCCGATACCGCCGGACGGCTTCATACCCAGTCCAACCTGATGGAAGAGCTGAAGAAGGTCAGACGGGTGATCGGCAAACTGGATGAGAGCGCCCCGCACGAGGTGCTGCTGGTGCTTGACTCCGGGACCGGGCAGAACGCCCTCAATCAGGCAGAGCAGTTTCACCAGGCGGTAGCGGTAAGCGGTCTCGCACTGACCAAACTCGACGGTACCGCCAAGGGGGGTATCATCTTTGCCATTGCTCGGAAGATGGGGATCCCGATCCGCTTTATCGGGGTTGGCGAGTCGATAGAGGATCTGCGGGTCTTCGATTCGGCGGAGTTTATCGAAGCGTTGTTTGAGCGCTAGGTGGCCGGGAGAGATGATACGCTTCACCAACGTCAGCAAACGCTATCCCGGTGGTTATGAGGCGCTGTCGGATGTCAATTTCCACCTCAATCAGGGTGAGATGGCCTTTCTTACCGGCCACTCCGGTGCCGGTAAATCGACCCTGTTAAAACTGATCGCCCTGATCGAACGCCCCAGTGGTGGGCAGGTCGTAGTGGGTGGTCAGAACATCGCCAAATTGGGGCGGCGCAAGATCCCCTACCACCGCCGTAATATCGGCGTCATCTTTCAGGATCACCGCCTGCTGTTCGACCGCACCGTATTCGATAATGTCGCTCTGCCGCTGATCATTGCCGGTTACAGCCGGGACGAGATTGGTCGCAGGGTGCGTGCCGCCCTCGACAAGGTGGGGTTGCTGCGTAAGGAGAAGGTCTACCCCATCACCCTCTCCGGTGGTGAGCAGCAACGGGTGGGGATCGCCCGTGCGGTGATCAACAAGCCACCGCTGCTGCTGGCCGATGAGCCGACCGGTAACCTCGACCCTGAGCTGTCACGCGAGATAATGGGGATCTTCGAGGAGTTTAATCGTGTAGGCGTAACGGTGCTGGTTGCCAGTCACGACCTCGCCCTGATCGATCAGATCCCCGCGCGCCGATTGATCCTGCGGGGCGGGCGACTGATTCAGGGTGGGGGTGTCTAATGGGGGCGACGCTACAGCGGCGAGGGTCTGGTGGGATTAGTATCTATATTGCCCGCCACCTGCAGACCCTCTTCTACGCCCTGGGTCAGCTTAGCCTTAAGCCTTTCTCCACACTGATGATGGTGGCGGTGATCGGTATCGCTCTGGCGATGCCGGCCGGGTTGCATGTGCTACTGAAAAACGTGCAGCAGGTACTGGCAGGCTGGGATGGGGCGGCGCAACTGTCACTCTTTCTGCAGCACGACGTCAAAGAGAGTCAGGCGCTGGCGCTGGCGCAGAAGCTGCGAACCCGTGATGGGATCGCCTCGGTCGACTATATTTCACGCGACCAGGCGATGGCAGAGTTCAAGCGCCTCTCCGGATTCGGTGAGGCGCTCAAGGCGTTGGAGGATAACCCACTGCCACCGGTACTGGTGGTCCATCCTACGCTGGCGCTGCAGGGACCTGAGTTGCTCAAACAACTACGTGAAGAGCTGGCGGCAGAGCAGGCGGTGGAGATCGCGCAGCTCGACATGCAGTGGATCAAGCGCCTCTACGCCCTGATGGATATCGGCAAGCGGGGTGTCTGGATACTGGCGGCGATGTTCGCCCTTGGGGTGCTGCTGGTAGTTGGCAATACCATTCGCCTGGCAATTCAGAACAAGCGTGATGAGATCGTGATCATCAAGTTGATCGGGGGTACCGACACCTTTATCCGCCGCCCCTTTCTCTATAGCGGCTTCTGGTACGGCCTGCTGGGTGGGATGATCGCGCTGCTGATGATAGAGTCAGCCCTGCTCTTCCTTAGCGGTGAGGTGAACAATCTGGCGATCCTCTACAGTAGCGAATTCCGCCTGGCGACGGTTGACCTGGCCACGGCAGGCGCCCTGTTGCTGGGGGGGTTACTACTGGGGCTGGGAGGTTCCTGGCTGGCGGTGGGTCGGCACCTGCGTTCGATTGAGCCGACCTGACCGTCCTTTGTTTGAAACGTGCTACCATTCGTCTGCCATTTGGTGCCGTAGGGGAGAAAGCAGCTCGAAAATGGCGACAGGGTAATATCCAATAGACTATTACTTAATGGAATAAAAACAAACGGTTATACCTGAGTATCAAGGCAGGTTGCACGGGGGAGATGATGGCTGAAAGCCGTATCATGGTGGTAGATAGCTCTGCGGTGTCGCGCGAGATTGTTGCGCGTATTTTGCGCAATGTGATCGAGGGGGCTAATGTGATCACCTGTGGCAGCGGCGCAGAGGCACTGCAGGTTCTCGCCGAAAATCCCTATAACCTGGTCACCACCTCACTGCTGCTCTCCGATATGGATGGGCTCGACTTCTGTCGCCAGCTGCGTGGAAGTAAAGATCACCACTCCACCCCCCTTATCGTGATCTCTGGTGATGCAGACGAGCGTCTGTTGAAGGAGGGATTCTCCGCGGGCGTGACCGACTACTTTGATAAATCACGGGGCTATCCCGCCTTCGGCGCTTTTATTAAACGTTTCTGCCAGCGTAATAGCGGACTGGTGGGGAGCATCCTCTACATAGAAGATAGCAAGACCGCCGCGGCGATGACCATCCCGATCATGGAGCGACACGGCCTGAAATTAATCCACGTCCTCACCGCTGAGGAGGGGCTTGAGCTGGTTAAGCAGATGCGCAGCGGGCAGGGTGAGAGTTTCGATATCGTGGTGACCGACTTTTACCTCAAGGGTGAGATGACCGGTGGTGACCTGTTACACGCCCTGCGCACCCGCCTGCACTTCTCACAGCAGGAGCTGCCAGTACTGATGATCACCGGTAATGATGACCTGCGTACTCAGGTGGAGGCGTTTCACGCCGGTGCCAATGACTTCGTCGCCAAGCCACTGGTTGAAGAGGTACTGATGGCTCGCCTCGGTTCCCTGCTTATGATCAAGCATCAGTATGATGCCCTTGAGCGCCAGGCACAGAGTATGGAGCGGGTGGCTACTACTGATAGCCTGACCGGGGCCCGCAATCGCCACTATATGGGGGAGCATGGGGAGAAGATGCTCGCCGCGGCAGAGGGCAGGAACTTCTGGAGTCTGATTGTCGATATTGATCACTTTAAGAAGATTAATGACACTCAGGGACATCTGGTCGGTGATCATGTGCTGGCCGCCATGGGGGCCCTGCTAAAGGAGCAGTTTACCGACGACGTAGTGGTGCGCTTCGGTGGTGAGGAGTTTGTGGTGCTGCTCTCCGGGCTTAGTCGCAAGGAGGTGATGGGGCGCGCAGAGGAGCTGCGCTGCGCCGTTGAGTCATTGAAGCCAGAAGATGTGGCGGTGACTATCAGTGTCGGTATCGCCGGGATTGATGACCACAAGGGGTGTGATCTGAACGAACTCCTCGGGCTGGCCGACAAGGCCCTCTACGTGGCCAAGGATAATGGCCGTAATCAGGTCTGCCTTACCCAGAGTGATGGAACCGTTGGCTCCGTCACGGAGCACCTTGCCAGCGCCTGATTTTCCCCTGTCGGAGCAATGCCGACAAAATTCCCGCCCCCTTCCCGACATACCCGCCTGAAAAAAAATTCTAGGATCTCCTTGAAACCTATGAATCGAGTGCTATAGTCGTATCAAACCGATTAAACCGATTCGCTCTAACAGGAAAGTAGATTAGGAGATAATTATGACGCAGGCGCTGAATATACCGATGCACTTCCCGGTCAGCAGCATTGAGGCTTATGCCCAGGCAGTTAACCAGATCCCGGTACTGAGCAAGGATGAGGAGCAGGCGCTGGCAATGGCCTATAGCGAAAATAGCGATATGGAGGCGGCTACCCGCCTGGTGATGTCACACCTGCGCTTTGTCGCCCACATTGCCCGCGGTTATAGTGGCTATGGCCTCCCCCATGCCGACCTGATTCAGGAGGGGAATATCGGTCTGATGAAGGCGGTACGTCGCTTCGACCCCACCATGAATGTCCGTCTCGTCTCCTTCGCCGTGCACTGGATCCGTGCCGAGATCCATGAATTCATCCTGCGCAACTGGCGAATCGTCAAAGTGGCGACAACCAAGGCGCAACGCAAGCTCTTCTTTAACCTGCGTAGCAGCAAGAAGCGTCTGGGCTGGCTGAGCCACGACGAGGTACAGAACGTCGCCAAAGACCTCGGGGTGACCACCCGTGATGTGCTGGAGATGGAGTCCCGCCTGAGTGGACGCGACACCGCCTTTGACGGCTCACCCGACGGTGATGACGATGATCAGAGTTTCTCTCCCTCCGCCTTCCTGCACGATGAGCGTTATGAGCCGGCGGCTGAGTTGGAGCGCAGCGATATCGCAGAGCAGAACCAGAGGCAGTTGCACGCCGCACTGAGCGGTCTGGATGAGCGCAGCCGCGATATCGTCGCCTCACGCTGGCTTACCGATGACAAGGTGACCCTGCAGGAGCTGGCAGAGAAGTACAGCGTCTCAGCCGAGCGGATCCGTCAGCTGGAGAAGAATGCGATGAAGAAACTCAAGGTGGTGATGACCGCCTGACAGACTTACTGGTAGCAGAGTCTCACGGCCCCTGATGGGGCCGTTTTTATTTCGGGGCTAGTCTGCGGGCGGCCCCTTTTGCCCCAATCTTGATACACTCTCCCTGTTGCTATCCTTATAGCTGGAGAGAGTATGTCGTTCGATCACCCCTGGATATTGCCCGCCATCATCGCCGTGTTGAGTGCCGTGGCCGCCTGGCTGCTGGCGACGTTGCTGGCAGCCAGTAAGCGCAGGTTGCTGCAGACAGCGTTGGCAGTGATGGAGGAGAGAGAGGCCGAGCTGGCTCGTCAGCTACAGCAGGCACGGGATGAGATCGGTCAGTTGAGACAACAGCAGCGGGAGGAGCAGCAGCGCCAGGCGGCGCTTCAGGCAGAGAATGCCGAGCTACGCACCAGCCAGAAGGAGCGCGAAGAGCACGTGCGTCAGCAGTTTGCCAAACTGGCCGAACAGGAGGAGCAGTTAAAGCGCGAGTTTCAGAACCTCGCCAACCGCATCTTCGAGGAGAAGGGTAAGGTCTTTAATGAGCGCAGCAAGGAGTCACTCGATACCCTGCTCAACCCCTTCCGTACCCAGATCGAGGAGTTTCGCAAGAAGGTGGAGGATATCCACCACAAGGATACCCAGCAGCAGAGTGCGCTGCGTGCCGAGCTGCAGCACTTAAAGGAGATGAACCGTCAGATCACCGAGGAGGCGCACCAGCTCGCCACCGCACTGAAGGGGCAGAAGAAGGCGCAGGGTAACTGGGGTGAGCTGATCCTGGAGAATGTGCTGGAGCGCTCCGGCCTGCGCAAGGATATCGACTATAAGCGCGAGGTGAGTTTTAACACCGAGGATGGCCGCTCACGCCCCGATGCCATCGTCTACCTGCCCGATGAGAAGCACCTGGTGATCGACGCCAAGGTCTCGCTCAACGCCTACACCCGATATGTCAACGCCGAGGATGAGGCAGAGCGTGAGCAGGCACTGAAAGAGCATGTTAGCTCGGTCGCCAATCGCATCAAGGAACTAGCCGATCGTAACTACTTCGAGCTGCCCGGCCTCAACTCGCCTGAGATGGTCTTTATGTTCATCCCCATCGAGTCGGCCTTTGTTGAGGCGCTGCGCGGTGATGAGAGCCTGTTCCAGAAGGCGCTGGAGCAGAATGTACTGGTCGCCACCCCCACCACCCTGCTCACCAGTCTCAACATCGTGCGCCAGTTGTGGCGCTTTGAGGATCAGAATAAACACACCGCGGAGCTTGCCGACAAGGCGGGGAAGGTCTACGACAAGCTGCGTCTCTTTGTCGAGAGCATGGATGATGTGGGCAGTGCCCTGGACAAGGCGAAGGAGAGCTACCGCAACGCCTATGCGCGCCTCTACAGCGGTCGCGGCAACCTGATCAAACAGGCCGAGGAGTTTCGCAAGCTCGGGGTAGCGGTAAAGAGCGAGCTGCCCAAAGAGATCAGGGAGCGGGGTGAGCTGGAGCTGGAGCACCAGGCTGGGGTGGAGGGGGATAAAGAGGATTAGGGGGGGAGAACTCCTGTACTCAAAAGCGCCCTGAAATGATGTAAGCTTAGGCAGAAGCTAGCGGGAGGTGTGAAGATGAAACCCGATGAGATAAAGCAGGAGATAGAGCAGCTGGATCTGGCCGATAAGCTGCACCTCGTTGAGGATATATGGGACTCTATTGCTGCCACCAACGATGTACTGCCGCTTGCCGACTGGCAACGTAAGGAGCTGGATAGGCGCTATGAGGAGTATGCAGCAGGCAAGGTTGAGTTGCATGAGTGGCAGGGAGTGCATGAGGGGCTGAGGGATAAATAGCGATGAGGTTACGCTACACGGATAGAGCGAGAGATGACCTGAAATCAGCCTATTACTGGTACGAAAAACAGAGTCGAGGACTGGGCAATTACTTTCTCGACTCAATTGAGGTCGGGCTTCACAAAATCCTGGAACAGCCCAAACTTTACAAAATTCAGCACGGAAACTTCCATGCCTGCATTATCAGGCACTTCCCTTTTTCGATTTTCTATACACTCGAAGATGATAGTGTTGTCGTACATGCGGTATTTGATAATCGGCGGGATCCTGATGGGAGGCCGTGAGAGGGCTTGAAGGTACCTTCTTTATCGGCAGTTATTTAATAGTTAAGTATTGTGTCCCCTGAATTTATGTTTCAATAATTGGTGGCTAATAGTGAGAAAGCTAGGAATATCATTTTTTATAATGGCAATTGTTTTCGCTACCTACTACTTCGCAACCTCAAAATCAGTTCATCCCAAATTTGTAACCAACTTAGTTGATAGCAAGGGTATCGAATCGAGAATAAACACATTGGATTACAATCCAAGTAATCTGATTTTGGCTGTAGGATATGAAAACGGAGATATCGATGTGTATGATGCTTCAAAGGAGCTGTTTTCAACTAAAATTCAAGCGCATCAATACCGTGTAAGTCATTTATCTTCAACTCGCAGCGGACGTTTATTGTCCTCTAGCTCGTATTTTGAAGATGCTACTAAGATATGGGATCTGAGTAATAGTGAGAAATTTCTATCCATCCCTAAAACAAGAGGGCCTGAAATATTTTCAAGTGATGGAAACACAATCTATATGGCTCATACTAGTAGTATAAAGATATACAATTTGCTTGATAATAGTTTTTTTCCCGTTGAATATAAGTCGAATGGTGTAATTCAGTCCATAGCTCTTAGTGAGGATGAAAAATATATTGCAGTTGGAACTACTGGAAAAATTCAAGTGTGGGAAATCAATGTCGATCATAAGGGAATATCTTTTTGGAAGAGGGTGCTGGGTTATAAGAATATATCGCTAGAGTTGATAAGCCAAAAGTCATTATACAAACCTAAAGATTGGATTAAGTTAATAAATTTTACCAGAAGTGATAAGAAGATAGTTTCCGTATCTAGATTTGGAAATGTTGATGTTTTCGACAATCCCCTTTTAACTAGCCGAGCAAATAGTACTTCGCAATTAAACATTACATCTGCAAATTACCTCGACGAGGAGGAGGCGGTTTATCTTACCGGCACAAAAAAACCTTCAGGTTATGGCGAAGGGTTTGTAGAGTTGATTTCGCTCAGATCGAACGCACCCATAACCTTAATCGAAGGGTTGTCCAATTTGTCAACCTCAACAACTATTCAGCAAGCAGAACTTATGCTAATTGCAAGCGGCAAAAGGTATTTGGCGCTTAACTTCAAGAACAACATAACTAAGCCTTCCAGCGGAAGCAGTCGCTAAAGCGATCACTCCGCTGAAGGCAGCGTTAGATTTATAAGAGCTTCGAAGATGGTATCTACGGTCCTTTCCGACGATGACACCCTGTAACGCGAGTTCCGGGGCCATAATACTTAACTGTTAAAAAAAGCACCGACAAAGAAGGCACCAAAGAGACTAATCCCTACCCCTCAAGCATCCCTTTCAAATTAGCCAGGTGCGCCTTGCCCCGTTCTACCCTTACCTCCTCCGGTAGTTCTACCCCCTTCCCCTCCCAGGCGAGGTCATCCTCCGGTAGTTCGGCAAGAAAGCGGCTCGGCTCGCAGCGCACCAGTTCGCCGCCACGGCGGCGGCGCGAGGCGAGGGTGATGGTGAGGGTGCGCTGGGCGCGGGTGATCCCCACATAGGCGAGGCGGCGCTCCTCTTCGATGTTGTCCTCCTCGATGGAGACGCGGTGGGGCAACAGCTCCTCCTCCATCCCGGCGAGGAAGACGTGGGGGAACTCCAGCCCCTTGGAGGCGTGTAGGGTCATCAGGCGTACCTGGTCTCCATCCTCCTCTTCGTTCTGTCGCTCGAGGATATCGATCAGGCTCATCTTTGCCACCATCTCACTGAGGTCGGTATCGGGGCTCTCCGGGTCATCGGCCATCCGCTTCAGCCAGGCGAGCAGCTCCTCCACATTCTCCATCCGGCGCTCTGCCTGTTTCAGGTCCTTGCTGGTGTCGTTGAGCCAGGTGAGGTAGTCGATGTCACGCACCAGGTCGCGGGCGGCGGCAACCGGATCGCCACGTCGGGCGCGGTCGCCGATATCGACGATCCAGTGGACGAAGCGGCCGAGGCGTTCCATTGCCCGATCGCTGAGGTGTTCACGCAGCCCCATCTCAAAACTGGCCGCAAAGAGGCTGATGCCGCGCATCGTTGCGTAGGCCCCCAGCTTTTCGATGGTGGCAGCGCCCAACTCCCTTCGCGGCGTGTTGACCACGCGCAGAAAGGCGGTGTCGTTGTCGGGATTCACCAGCAGTTGCAGGTAGGCCATGATGTCCTTCACCTCGGTGTAGGAGAAGAAGGAGGTACCGCCGGAGATGGCATAGGGGATGCGGTGTTCGCGTAGCACCTTCTCAAACTGGCGTGACTGGTGGTTGCCACGGTAGAGGATGGCGCAGTCGCGGTGATCCGCCCGGTGCTGCAGTTTGAGGTGGATGATGCCTGAGGCAATTTTCAGTGCCTCATCCTCCTCATCGGCGGCCACCACCACCTTGATCGGGTCGCCATAGCCAAGCTCGCTCCACAGCTTCTTCTCAAACACGTGGGGATTGTGGTCGATAAGCTGGTTGGCCGCCTTGAGGATGCGCCCCATGGAGCGGTAGTTCTGCTCCAGCTTGATCACCTTGAGTCCGGGGAAGTCCTGCTTCAGCAGTGCCAGGTTCTCCGGCTGGGCACCGCGCCAGGCGTAGATCGACTGGTCGTCGTCACCCACCACGGTGAGGCGGCCG